>Ga0075433_10002143_pt1 | contig 14948 bp, 16 predicted proteins | sample RhiMethybrSRZTD2_FD_75299 | JGI IMG/M metagenome (GOLD analysis project Ga0075433, IMG submission 75299) | Populus rhizosphere microbial communities from Tennessee, USA - Rhizosphere MetaG P. TD hybrid SRZTD2 | ecosystem: Host-associated > Plants > Roots > Rhizosphere > Soil | place: USA... | reverse complement strand
GTACATCGAGGACGAGATCGCGAACCTGGTCATCGCCCAGATGCTGTTCCTGGAGGCGGAGGACCCGGACAAGGACATCCACCTCTATATCAACTCTCCCGGCGGGTCGGTCACCGCGGGCATGGCCATCTACGACACGATGCAGTACGTCAAGCCGGCCATCTCCACCATCTGCATGGGGCAGGCCGCGTCGATGGGCGCGCTGCTGCTGACCGCGGGAACGAAGGGCAAGCGCTTCGCCCTGCCGCACGCGCGGATCATGATCCATCAGCCGCTGGGCGGCGTTCAGGGCCAGGCCACCGACATCGACATCCAGGCCAAGGAGATCCTCCGGATGCGGGAGGAGCTGAACCGCATCCTGGTCCATCACACCGGCCAGTCCATGGAGAAGATCCAGCGCGACACCGACCGCGACTTCTTCATGACCGCGGAGCAGGCCAAGGAGTACCGGCTCGTGGACGAGGTCATCTCCTCGAAGCCGACCACCCGGCCCGTCTCCGAAGTGGTCGTCACCACCAAGTAGGAATCGACCATGGCCCGGACCCGCGAAGGTGGCGGCGCCCTCAAGTGCTCGTTCTGCGGCAAGAGCCAGAACGACGTCCGAAAGCTGATCGCGGGCCCCACCGTCTACATCTGCGACGAGTGCATCGAGCTCTGCAACGACATCATCGCGGAGGAGTGGGAAGAGGAGAAGAGCCGGGAGCTGCGCAGCCTCCCCAAGCCGGCCGAGATCAAGAACGTGCTCGACCAGTACGTGGTGGGGCAGGAGCGGGCCAAGAAGATCCTCGCGGTCGCGGTCCACAACCACTACAAGCGCATCGAGGCCGGCTCCGAGGCCGGTGACGTGGAGCTGCAGAAGGCCAACATCCTCCTGATCGGCCCCACCGGCTCCGGCAAGACCCTGCTGGCCCAGACCCTCGCCAAGATGCTCCACGTGCCGTTCACCATCGCGGACGCGACCACTCTCACCGAGGCCGGCTACGTCGGCGAGGACGTGGAGAACATCATTCTGCGTTTGCTCCAAGCGGCTGATTATGACGTCGAGCGGGCCCAGCGCGGCATCGTCTACATCGACGAGATCGACAAGATCGCGCGCAAGTCGGAGAACCCCTCGATCACGCGGGACGTCTCCGGCGAGGGCGTGCAGCAGGCCCTGCTCAAGATCCTGGAGGGCACGGTGGCCAACGTGCCACCCCAGGGCGGGCGCAAGCATCCCCACCAGGAGTTCATCCAGGTCGACACCACCAACGTGCTCTTCATCTGCGGCGGCGCCTTCGTGGGCGTCGACAAGATCGTCGAGGGGCGGGTGGGGCGGACCGGCATCGGCTTCGGGGCCGAGATCAAGAGCCGCGAGGACCGGCGGGTCGGCGAGCTGCTCGCCCTGATCCAGCCCGAGGACCTCCTCAAGTACGGCCTGATCCCCGAGTTCGTGGGCCGCCTGCCGGTGGTCGCCACCCTGCACGACCTGGACGAGGCGGCCCTGGTCCGCATCCTGCGCGAGCCCAAGAACGCGATCATCAAGCAGTACCAGAAGTACTTCGAGCTCGAGAAGGTGCGGCTGAAGTTCACCGACGATGCGGTGGCCGCGGTGGCGCGCGAGGCGATGAAGCGCGGCACCGGGGCGCGCGGCCTGCGCGCGGTGCTGGAGGAGGTCATGCTCGAGGTGATGTACGAGCTGCCCTCGCTGCCCGGCCTCAAGGAGTGCATCATCACCCGCGAGGTCATCCTCAACAAGGATCGCCCGATCCTGATCTCCGAGCAGAAAGAGCAGTCCGCCTGACGGGTACGCTGTACGTCGTCGCCACTCCCCTCGGCAACCTCGAGGACATCACCCTGCGGGCCCTCCGGATCTTGAAGGAGGTCGCCCTGGTCGCCTGCGAGGACACCCGCCGCACCCGCATCCTCCTGACCCACTTCGGCATCCCGGCCCGGGTCACGAGCTACTTCGAGCACAACAAGGTCCGCAAGGGGACGCGCCTGCTCGAGACCCTGCAGGGGGGCCAGTCGGTGGCCCTGGTGACCGACGCGGGGACCCCCGGGATCTCGGACCCCGGCTTCCTGCTGGTCCGGCAGGCCCGCGAGGCCGGCATCCCGGTGGTGCCGGTGCCGGGCCCGTCCGCGGTGGTGACCGCGCTCTCCGCCGCGGGCGTGCCGGCCGACCGCTTCCTCTTCGAGGGCTTCCTGCCCGTGAAGCCCGGCCGGCGCGTCCACCGACTGGAGGCGCTGCGGGAGCTCGAGATGACGGTGGTCTGCTACGAGTCGCCGCACCGCATCCTGGCCACTCTCGACGCGGTGGGTCAGGTGTGGGGCGAGTGCGAGATCGTGGTGGCCCGCGAGCTCACCAAGCAGTTCGAGGAGGTCGTGCGCGGCCCCGCCGCCCGGCTCCGGGAGCGCTTCGCGGGGGGCACCGCGCGCGGGGAGTTCACCCTGGTCCTGCCCTCCTCACGTTTCGAGCCCGCGACCTCCGAAGCGATGGTAGAGTGAGCGCCATGATCAGGACCTGGATCGCGGCGCTGATCCTGCTCGCCTCTCTCGGGCTCGGCGCGCGTCCCGCGGCCGCGGAGTGGTTCGCCGACCTCTTCGCCGGGCTCAGCCTCACCCAGGACCACAACGTCAAGCTCAACGACTCGGGGATCGGGCAGGGCACGTACGAGTCGGTAGAGTTCGAGCGCTCGCTCGCGTGGGGTGGCCGCGCCGGCCGCTACTTCGACTCGGTCCCGTTCGTCGGCGTCGCGGTCGACTTCTTCCGCTTCTACCCGGACATCGGCGGCCAGTCGGTGAAGCTCCGCGGCTGCTTCTTCCCGGGCGGCGGCCCCTGCGGCGCCGGCAGCGGCGGCATCGGCTACTTCGAGGTGCAGACCACCGCGGTCTCGGTCGACCTGATGCTCCGCCTGCCGCTCTTCAAGTCGGACGACGCGCCGCAGGGCCTGGTGCAGCCGTACCTGGCGGTGGGCCCGCCGTTCTTCATCACCACCATCACCCCGCGGAACACGCGCAACTTCCGGAACCACGACGACGACACCGACTACTCCTTCGGGTTCAAGGGGGCGGCGGGAGTCGCGGTGCAGGTGTACAAGAACCTGGCCCTCTTCGCCGAGTACCGCTTCACGCACGTGTCGCCCGAGGTCGAGCTGCGCGACGCCAACCTGAACCGCACCACGCTGCGCACCGACCTCGACACCCACTCCGCCCTGCTCGGCATCTCGGCCCGCTGGTAGTCGTCGTCCCGTTGCGCCGGGCGGTTCTTCCCGCCGGCCTGGACCGTATCCCGTATACTAAGGGGCCATGTTGATTCCCAAGGCTCTCACCATCGCCGGCTCCGACTCCGGCGGCGGCGCGGGCATCCAGGCGGATCTCAAGACGTTCTCCGCGTTCCGGGTGTTCGGCATGTCGGTGCTCACCGCGGTGACGGCGCAGAACTCGGTGGGGGTCCAGGGGGTGGAGAACTTGCCCCCCGCGTTCGTGGCGCAGCAGCTCCGCTCGGTCCTGGACGACTTCGGCACCGACGCGGCCAAGTGCGGCATGCTCTCGACCGCGGGGATCATCGACGCGATCGCCGACGTGCTGGCCGACCACCGGATCGAGAAACTGGTGGTGGATCCGGTGATGGTGGCCAAGTCGGGCGACCCGCTGCTGCAGGCGGACGCCCGCACCGCCCTCGCGGACCGCATCCTGCCGCTGGCCCTGGTGGTGACCCCGAACCTCCCGGAGGCCGAGGTGCTCGCCGGGATGCGGGTGGTGGAGCCGGAGGACATGGAGGAGGCGGCGCGGCGCATCCACGTGATGGGCCCGCGCTACGTGCTGGTCAAGGGCGGCCACCTCAAGGGTGACGCCACCGACTTGCTCTGGAACGGGCGCGAGTTCACGCGCTTCACCGCGGCGCGGGTGGACTCCGCGAACACCCACGGCACCGGCTGCACCTTCTCGGCCGCGATCGCGGCGGGCCTCGCGCGGGGACAGGCCCTCGGCGACGCGATCCGCTCGGCCAAGGCCTACGTGACCCGCGCCATCCGCGAGGGCTTCAAGGCCGGGCGTGGGGTGGGCCAGCTCCGCCACTTCATCCCCGACTGGTGATGGCCGACTCCGAGCCGATCGCGAGCGCGGAGACGCCGGGGGACGACGACGCCGGCCGGATGTCGTTCTTCGAGCACCTCACCGAGCTGCGGACCCGCATCATCTGGAGCCTGATCCCCGCCGGGGTCGGTCTCGGCATCTCGCTCTACTTCACCAACAACGTGATGCGGTTCCTCTCGCGTCACCTCAAGACCGAGCTGGTCTTCACGACCCCGACCGAGGCCTTCTGGACCTACATGAAGGTCGCGATGATCATGGGCATCTTCATCGCGATGCCGGTCATCCTGTGGAACGTGTGGGCCTTCGTGGCCCCCGGGCTCCACAAGCACGAGCGCAAGTACGCGATGCCGTTCGTGCTCGTGGGCTCGGCCCTCTTCCTCTCGGGCGGCGCCTTCGCGATCTTCGTGATCATCCCGTTCGCGATCAACTTCCTGGTGAGCTTCGGCCAGGAGCAGGGCCTCAAGCCCATGATCACGATCTCGAGCTACATCGACTTCATCATCAAGTTCACGCTCGCCTTCGGGGTGGTGTTCGAGCTGCCGGTGGTGATCACGCTCCTCTCCATGCTCGGGATCGTGACCCCCCAGTTCCTCTCCAAGAACCGGAAGTACGCGATCCTGATCAACTTCATCATCGCGGCCATCCTCACCCCCACCCCCGACATCGTGAACCAGACCCTGATGGCGGGCCCGCTCTGCATCCTCTACGAGCTCGGCATCATCTCCGCGCGCATCTTCGGCCGAAAGAAGGCGGCCCCGGCGGCCCCCACCCCCGGGAGCTCCGCGACGTGAGCCCGCTCGAGTTCAGCTCGCTCGACCTGCCCGGGCCGGTCCGGCGCGGCATCCAGGACGCGGGCTTCGTGGCCGCCACCGCGATCCAGGAGGCGGCCCTGCCCCTGGCCCTACGCGGCAAGGACGTGGCCGGGCAGTCGCAGACCGGCACCGGCAAGACCGCCGCGTTCTTGATCGCGGCCTTCACGCGCTGCCTGACCCATCCGGCCCCCGCCCGCTCCGGCGTCACGTCGCCGCGGGTGCTGATCATCGCCCCCACTCGGGAGCTGGTGGTGCAGATCGAGGCCGACGCGCGGCTGCTCGGGGCCCACACCGGCCTGCAGATCCTGTCCGTCTACGGGGGCATCGATTACAACAAGCAGCGCGACGCCCTGCGCGACGGGTGCGACATCCTGGTCGGCACCCCGGGCCGGCTCATCGACTATCTGAAGCAGCACATCTGGTCGCCGGGCAAGGTCGAGGTCCTCGTCATCGACGAGGCCGACCGCATGTTCGACATGGGTTTCATCGCCGACCTGCGCTTCATCCTGCGCCGGCTGCCCAAGCCGGAGAAGCGCCAGTCGTTCCTGTTCTCGGCCACGCTGTCGTTCCGGGTGCTGGAGCTGACCTGGGAGTTCATGAACAATCCGGCCCAGATCAGCATCACCCCGCAGCAGAAGACGGTGGAGAAAGCGGAGCAGGTGCTCTATCACGTCGGCCGCGAGGAGAAGTTCAACCTCCTGCTCGGGCTGCTGCGCCGCGAGGGGGGCAGCCGCATCCTGATCTTCTCCAATACCCGGGAGGAAGCGCGGCGGCTCGAGGATCGGCTGAGCCGCAACGGCTGGGAGGCGCGCGCGCTCACCGGCGACGTGGACCAGAAGAAGCGGCTCAAGATCCTGAACGACTTCAAGGACGGCCAGCTGCCGATCCTGGTCGCCACCGACGTGGCCTCGCGCGGGCTGCACATCGAGGGCGTGAGCCACGTGGTGAACTGGGACCTGCCGCAGGACGCGGAGGACTACGTGCACCGCATCGGGCGCACCGCGCGGGCCGGCGCGGCGGGCAAGGCGATCAGCCTGGTCGACGAGGCGGGGGCGCTCGCGCTCGAGCCCATCGAGAAGTTCATCGCCCAGAAGATCCAGGTGGACTGGGCCGAGGACGACCTCTACCTGCCCGAGATCAAGCCCACCAGCGAGGAGCGGCGCCGCTACGCGGAGGAGAAGCGCCAGCGCATGGCCGCGCGCGGCGGCGGGCGCGGGGGCCCGGGGCGCCCGGGCGGTGGTGGTGGCGGCCGTCGCGACGGCCGCGCCCCCGGCCGAGGCCCGCGCCGCTAGCGCTCCCTCTCCGGGGACCGGGCTGGGTAGGGGAGCCGCGTGACAACGACCCTCCACGTCGACCTCACGCTCCCCGACGCCGAGCGGTTCCTCGCCGCCTCCCTCGCGGGCCCGTGGCGAGATCTTCTCTACGCGCCCGGCCCGGAGTTCACCTCGCCGCTCGACGCGGGCGCCTACCGGGCGAGCTTCGTGATCGTGCGGGGCGACGGCGCGCCGATCCGCGTGACGTCACGGGTGGCGACCGCGTTCGGCGGCGAGCTTTGCCGCCTGCGACTGGAGACGCTCGTGCGGTACCGCGCGGAGGCGCTCGGCTCCTTCTTCGAGCCCGCGCGCACCGGGACGGTCTACGCGCTCACCCCGGATCGTGAGGCCGGGGCGGCACGCGCGCCCGAGCGCGCGGAGTGGCGGTACGGCGGCCTCTCGCTCGCGCCGCGGCTCGGCCGCGTCGACCGCGTGCGCGTGCTCCGGGAGCGGGCGCGCGACGGCCGCGCGTCGTGGACCGCCGACCGCGGGCTCGTGCTGACCGGCGCCGACGGGACGGAGTGTCTCCTGCTGGCGGTGAGCGAGCCGGAGGCCGCGCTCTTCCTCCCGACCCCCGGGCTCCACCGCGTGCTCCTCGAGCCCGGCCGCGCGCCGCAACCTGGCGTCACCGTGCGCGATCTGCTGGGTCACGCCGAGCGGGAGGACGACCTCGACGTGACGGTGGAGTTACATCCTCTCTGAGAGTGGCACGGTCGCCGGATGGGGTGTACGGTGCCCGTATCACGCCACACACCGAAAGGAGGAGAAACCAATGGCGACCAAGACTGCATCCTCCAGCCCCGGCACGAAATCCGCCAAGGTCAAGCCGATTCCGACCGGGTATCACGCGATCACCCCGTACCTGATCATCGACGGTGCCGCGCGTGCCATCGAGTTCTACCGGCGCGCCTTCGACGCGAAAGAGATGCTGCGCATCCCCGCGCCGAACGATCGCATCGGACACGCCGAGATCAAGGTGGGCGACTCGGTGATCATGCTCGCCGACGAGCATCCCGAGATGGACGCGCGCGCCCCCGGGCACTTCGGCGGCTCGCCGGTGAGCCTGCTGCTCTACGTCACCGACGTGGACAAGCAGTTCAAGCAGGCCCTCGAGGCGGGCGCCACCGAGGTCCGGCCGGTAGCCGACCAGTTCTACGGCGACCGCTCGGGCACCCTGAAGGACCCCTTCGGCCACAGCTGGCATCTCTCCACCCACAAGGAAGACGTCAGCATGGACGAAATGGCCCGCCGCATGGCCGCGATGAAGCAGTAACAGTATGGGGTCAGGTCTTACATTCCGACATTTTGATGGCGGGGCCGGGGTGTTCACCGATCGGCACACTTGAAGGGAGACGGTCGGAGCGGTAGCGTCGGCCAATTGCGCGACCGCTCCGGCCACAGTTCCCGGGTGCCATCTACCACGTCACCGCGCGCGGCAACGATCACCAGACGATTTTTTGGGACGACGCGGACCGTTCGATCTTCCTGATCGTCCTGGCCTCGGCCGTGGCTCGATATCGCCTTCGTTGCCACGCGTACTGTCTGATGAGCAACCACTACCACGTCCTCCTCGAGACGCCGGAGGGCAATCTCTCCCGTGCGATGCGGCAGGTGAATGGGGTGTACACGCAGCGGTTCAATCGGCGGCACGAGCGGTGCGGGCACGTCCTGCAGGGGCGATTCGGCGCGCGGCTCGTGGATGACCCCGCGTACTTGCACGAGGTCTGCCGCTACATCGTGCTGAATCCGGTGCGTGCCGGCCTCGTAGCCCATCCGCGCGAATGGACCTGGAGCAGCTTTCGCGCGACCGCCGGCGAGTCGGCGGCGCCAGGTTTCTTGACAACCGATTGGGTGCGATCGCTCGCTGAGGTGAACGCTCCGAGCGCCTGGGGGCGCGCCTACGTGAGGTTCGTTGAAGCGGGCATTGATGAGGCGGACGTCGGCGGCGCACGGCCGGCCCGGTCACGCCCCACAACCGTCGGCGTCGCCGCCCATCACCTGGGCGAGGCCTGTCGAGCCGCGGCGCGCGATCTGGAGATCCCGCGGGCGCAGCGCTTTGCCACGCGGCCCACCCTCTCCGATCTCTTCGCCGGTGCCGCTACGCGGGGTGAGCGCAATACTCGCGCCGTGGCTGCCGTCCGCGATCACGGGTACACGATGAAGGCGGTAGCCGACTTCCTCGGTCGCCACTACGTCACGGTGAGCCGCGCCCTGGCCAGCGTGGATAGACCCCTGGCTAGAGAGAAAATGTCGGAATGTAAGACCTGCCCCCGGCCCTAGAAGCGGCGGCGGCCGGTGAGCGATTTCTTGCGGAGGCGGAGGGACTTCGGGGTGATCTCGAGGAGCTCGTCCTCGCGGATCCACTCGATCGACTGCTCGAGGTTCATCAGGTGCGGGGGAGTGAGGCGCACCGCCTCGTCCGAGGTGGACGAGCGCACGTTGGTGAGCTTCTTCTCCTTGGTGATGTTGACGTCGAGGTCGTTGTCCCGCGCGTTCTCGCCCACCACCTGGCCCTCGTAGACCGGCTCGCCGGGGCCCAGGAAGAGGATGCCGCGCGGCTGGAGGTGGTCGATCGCGTATGCGGTGGTCTTCCCGGCGCGGTCCGCCACCATCGCGCCGCTGGCCCGGTGGGGAATGTCGCCTTGCCAGTCGGCGTAGCCGTCGAACAGATGGTTGAGGAGCCCGGTGCCGCGGGTGTCGGTGAGGAACTCCGAGCGGTAGCCGATCAACCCGCGAGACGGGATGCGGTACTCGAGCCGCACCCGACCGGTGCCGTGATTGACCATCTTCACCATCTGGCCCTTGCGGGGCCCGAGCTTCTGGGTGATCGCGCCGATGAACTCGTCGGGAACGTCGACCACCAGGTGCTCCATCGGCTCGAGGGTCTTGCCGTTCTCCTCGTGGGTGATGATCTGGGGCTTGGAGACCTCCATCTCGTAGCCCTCGCGCCGCATCATCTCGATGAGGATCGCGAGCTGCAGCTCACCGCGCCCGGAGACCTTGAAGGTGTCGGGCGAATCGGTCTCCTCGACCCGCAGGGCCACGTTGCTGCGCCTCTCCCGCCAGAGCCGCTCGCGCAGCTGGGTGGAGGTGACGAACTTGCCCTCCTTGCCCGCGAACGGCGAGACGTTGGAGGAGAAGAGCATCGCCACGGTGGGCTCGTCGATGTGCATGACCGGCAGCGCGATCGGCTTCTCGGGATCCGCGATGGTCTCGCCGATCTCCATGGCCTCGATGCCCGCCACCGCCACGATGTCCCCCGCGGAGGCCTCGGGCACCTCCACCCGCTTGAGGCCCTCGTAGCCGTAGAGCACGGTGATCTTGGCGTTCTCGACGCTACCGTCGCGGTGGACCACCGCGACCCGGTCGTACTGACGCACCCGGCCGTTGACGATGCGGCCGATGATCAGCCGTCCCACGTAGTCGTCCCAGTCGAGCGAGGCGGCCCGGAGCTGGAGGCCGTGCCCCTCGTCGAACTGGGGCGCCGGGATCGTCTCGAGCAGGGTCTCGAAGAGCGGGGCCAGGGTCTTGGACTCGTCGGTGAGCGACCGCTTGGCGATACCCTTGCGCGCGTCGGTGTAGAGCACCGGGAACTCGAGCTGCTCCACCGCCGCGTCCAGGTCGATGAAGAGGTCGTAGACCTCGTCGAGCACCTCGGCGGCCCGGGCGTCCTGCCGGTCGATCTTGTTGATGACCACCACCGGGGTGAGCCCGGCCTCGAGCGCCTTCTTCAGCACGAAGCGGGTCTGGGGCAGGGGGCCTTCGGCCGCGTCCACCAGCAGCAGCACGCCGTCCACCAGGGTCAGGGTCCGCTCGACCTCGCCCCCGAAGTCGGCGTGGCCGGGCGTGTCCACGATGTTGATCTTCACGCCCTGGTAGTGGATGGCCGTGTTCTTGGCCATGATCGTGATGCCCTTCTCGCGCTCCAGGTCGATCGAGTCCATCACCCGCTCGGCCACGTGCTCGTTGGCCCGGAAGATGCCGGACTGCCACAGCATGGCGTCCACGAGGGTGGTCTTGCCGTGGTCGACGTGGGCGATGATCGCGACGTTACGGATATCGGGGCGCTGCGGCATGCCTTTCACTCTACCACGGATGCAGTGGCGGACCAGCGCGACGCTGGGGCATAATGACGCGTCCACTCGCTTCTCCACGTCAAGGAGGACTCATCGGTGAAGGCTCGCATGGTCACCATCGCGCTCGTCGCGCTGCTCGCCGCGCTCCTGCTGCCCGCGCCCGGCTCGATCAGGCCGGCCGGCGCGCAGCAGCCCACGACTCCCGCTGCTCCCACGACACCCGCTACCAAGGACGCGCCGGCCAAGGACGCGCCCACAGGAGGGAAGAAGGTGAAACAGACCGCGGTCATCACCATGGAGAAGGGCGGGGAGATCAACATCGAGTTCTTCCCGGAGGACGCGCCCAAGACGGTGGAGAACTTCGTGACGCTGGCCAAGAAGGGCTTCTACGACGGCGTCACCTTCCACCGGGTCGAGCCGAACTTCGTGGTGCAGGGCGGCGATCCCAAGGGCAACGGCACCGGCGGCCCGGGTTACACCATCAAGGACGAGTTCAACAAGCAGAAGCACGTGCGCGGCGTGGTGGCGATGGCCCGCACCCAGGCCCCGAACTCGGCGGGCAGCCAGTTCTACATCACGCTGGCCCCCGCCCATTTCCTCGACGGCCAGTACACCGTGTTCGGCCGGGTCACCTCCGGCATGGACGTGGTCGACAAGATCAAGGTCGGCGACAAGATGAAGTCGGTGAAGATCCTCGAGGCCGCCCAGTAGCGCCATGGCCTGGTCGCTCCTGATCCGGAACGGGACGGTGGTGGACGGCAGCGGCGCCCCCGCGCGGGCCGCCGACGTGGCGGTCGAGGGCGATCGCATCGCTGCGGTGGGCCCGGCCCTGGCCGGCGAGGCGGCGCGGGTGATCGACGCCCGGGGCCTGATGGTGGCCCCCGGCTTCATCGACGCGCACTCGCACTCGGACCTGGTCTACGACAAGTGCCCGTCCGCCGAGTCGAAGGTACGGCAGGGCGTGACCACCGAGGTGGTGGGCATGTGCAGCTTCTCGCCCGCGCCGGTCGCTCCGGGCCGGGCGGAGCTGGTGCAGGAGTGGGCCGGCGGCATCGGGGGCAAGATCCCCATCACCTGGAACAGCTTCGGCGAGTACCTCGACCACCTGCGCGGCCTCGGGCCCACCGTGAACATCGCCCAGTTCGTGGGCCACGGCGCCCTCCGCCTCGCCGCGGTCGGGCCGGCCGCGCGGCCGGTCACGCCCGACGAGCAGAAGGGCATGGAGCGCCTGCTCGCGGAGGCGCTCGACGCGGGGGCCTTCGGATTCTCGACCGGCCTCGTCTACGCACCCAGCGTCTACGGCAACACCGAAGAGCTGGTGTCGCTCGCGCGCAGCATGGCCAGCCGGCGCGGCCTCTACTTCTCCCACATCCGTGGGGAGGCGGCCACCCTCGAGCAGGCCGCGGAGGAGGCGATCAAGATCGGCGAGCAGGGCGGGGTGCCGGTGCAGATCGCCCACGTGAAGGCCTCCGGGCGCGAGAACTGGGGCAAGATGGACCGCGTCCTGCGCATGATCGACACGGCTCGGGCGCGCGGCGTGGACGTGACCGGCGATGTCTACCCGTACCCGGCCGGCAGCACCAAGATGGACAATCTCCTGCCCGCCTGGATGCACGACGGCGGCATCTCGAAGCTGCTCGAGCGTCTGACCGATCCCAAGCTGCGCCAGCGGGCCATCGCCGACTGCCTGGTCGACGGCGAGCGCTGGCGCACCGGCTCGGGCGGCATGGGCTGGGACGAGATCATGATCGCCACCTGCTCGAAGCCCGAGCTGGCCGGCATCCACATCGCGGAGCTGGCCCGTCGCACGGGCAAGGAGCCGGCCCAGGCCATGATGGACCTGGTGATGGAGGAGCGCGCCGGGGTCTCGATGGTGGTGTTCTCCCAGAGCGAGGACAACGTGGGCACCGCGCTGGCGTACGCCCACACCATGGTGGGCTCCGACTCGCTCACGCTCCACGCCGGCGCCGGCCCGCATCCGGGCAAGCCCCACCCGCGCAGCTACGGGACGTTTCCCCGGGTTCTCGGCGTCTACTGCCGCGAGAAGCGACTCTTCTCGTGGGAGACCGCGGTGCACAAGATGACCGGGATGGCCGCGACCAAGATCGGGCTGAAGGACCGGGGCATTTTACAGCCCGGCCGCGCGGCGGACGTCACGGTCTTCGATCCGGCCACCGTGAGCGACGCGGCCACCTTCCCGGATCCGCACCGGTACCCGGTCGGCATCCCGTACGTGATCGTCAACGGCCGGGTCGTGGTGGACGGCGCGCAGTACCACGCGCTGCCGGCCGGCCGGGTGCTCACCCCCGCCTGAGGATCTCCGCGGCGCGCCGGATCGCCTAGTAGCTCACGCAGGGGCTGCCGTCGGAGAGGAACTCCACGAGCTTGGCCCCGCCCGTGATGGCCGCGCCCGCGACCAGGGCGTTCTCGTCGAGCTTGCGCTTCTTGAAGCAGGGCGAGCAGACGTACATGGTGCCGCCCGCCTTGGCGAAGTTCTCCATCAGCTCCTTCAGGGGCGCGAACCCCTCCTCTCTGATGTCGTCGGCATATCCCCTCTGAGCGAGGCGCACCGCCTCCACGCTCAGGAACACCAGGGTCTCCTTGCCGGAGCCCACCGCGGCGTTGGCGATCACGAAGGCGACGGTGGCCTTGTCGGGGTTGTCCTTGGCGCAGGAGAGACTCACGCAGAACTTGTTGGCCATGGCTCATCGCTCCTTTCGGCGAATGAGGTAGATCGGATGCTGCGCCGACACCAGCGCGTGGCCGGTCATCCGGCACCACGCCGGGATGTCCGCGGGAGCGCCGGGGTCACGCGCGGTGAGCCTCAGCACGCGTCCAGGGACGAGCATCTCGACACGGGCGCGCAACTCGAGCACCAGGTCGCCGCAGCCCATGTCCCCCGCGTCCCACTCCGCGTCGCTCACGCCGCGTGGCGGTGGCAACCCTGGACGGGCCCCGGTCAGGCGGCCCAGGCGCCGTCGCGCAGGTACTGGATCGCGGCGAGGGCCGCGGTGGCCCCGTCGCCCGCCGAAGTCACGAGCTGGCGCGCCGACTCCGCGCGCACGTCTCCGGCGGCGAGGACGCCGGGGACGCGCGTGCGCATACGCAGATCGGTCACGATCTGCCCACGCGCGTCGAGCGGCACGAGGCCGCCGAGGAACTCGGTGTTGGGGGTGAGGCCCGCATAGATGAACACCCCGCTCGCCGGCATGGCGGCGGTCTTGCCGGAGACGACGTCCTCGACCTGCACCCGCTCGACCCCGTCGGCGCCCTCGATCGCGCGCAGCACCGTGTTCCAGCGGAACGAGATCTTGCGCTCGCTGCGGCCGCGCTCCTGGAGGCTCGCGCACGCCCGCAGGGCGTCGCGCCGATGGAGCACCGTGACCGAGGAGGCGTACTGGGTGAGGTGGAGCGCCTCGTCCACCGCCGCGTCGCCCCCGCCCACCACGATCACCGGCTTCTGCATGAAGAACGAGCCGTCGCACGCCGCGCAGTGGGAGATGCCGCGCCCCACGAACTCCTCCTCGCCCGGGACGCCGAGCGTGGTGAAGCGGGAGCCGCTCGCCACGATCAGCGTGCGGGCGGCGTGAGTGCCGCCGTCGGTCTCGACCAGCAGCAGGTCACCGTCGCGGCGGACGCCGGTGACCTCGGTCATCGCCACCTCCAGGCCGGCCGCGGTCGCCTGCTCCTGCAGCAGCGGGCCCAGGGTGTAGCCGGCAACGCCTTGCGGGAAGCCGGGGAAATTCGTGATGTGCTCGCAGTTGAGCACCTGGCCGCCCGCGGAGAACTTCTCGAGCAGCAGCGACCGGCGGCGATCGCGGGCGGCGAAGAGGCCGGCAGTGTAGCCGGCGGCTCCGCCGCCCACGATCAGGACGTCCTGGACGTCCGCCATGCCAGGGGCCTCCGGCTACAGCGCCTTCAGCATCGAGTCGGCGTCGCTCACCTCGAACTTGCCGGGGGCCTCGACGTTCAGGGCCTTCACCACCCCGTTGTCCACCAGCATCGAGTAGCGCTGCGAGCGCACGCCCATGCCGCGCGCGGTGAGGTCCATCTCGAGCCCGAGCGCCTTGGTGAGCGCGGCGCTGCCGTCGGCCATCATGCGCACCTTGCCGGTGCTCTTCTGATCCTTGGCCCACGCCCCCATGACGAAGGCGTCGTTGACCGAGATGCACCACACCTCGTCGACACCCTTGCTCTTGAGCTTGTCGATATTGGCCACGTAGCTCGGCACGTGCTTGGCCGAGCAGGTGGGGGTGAACGCACCCGGCAGGCCGAACACCACGATCTTCTTGCCCTTGGTCAGGTCCGACACCTGGAACGCGTTGGGGCCGACGGTGCAGCCCGGGGTCTCCTGTTCGATGAACTCCGTGAGCGTGCCGTCCGGAAGACGGTCACCGACCTTGATCGGCATGGATCTCCTCCTCGAAGAATGGTTGTGGAACGTGCCCTGGTCCGCCCGTGAATCAGCGAGCGGCGGCTAGGGTACCACAGCGGGCCGGGCGCCGCCCGGCCGGGAGCTCGGATCACGTAAATACTTGTTTAAACTGGCGAAGTTGTGTTTCCGCCGGCCACCAGACCCGCCGTGGTTGGCTCGGGTGGCCGCGCGAGCTGGAGCGTCGAACGCAGCGGAGAAGAATCGCAGAAGTTCTTGACTGGCGCAGTGCGGCAATTCG
>Ga0075433_10002140_pt1 | contig 14955 bp, 9 predicted proteins | sample RhiMethybrSRZTD2_FD_75299 | JGI IMG/M metagenome (GOLD analysis project Ga0075433, IMG submission 75299) | Populus rhizosphere microbial communities from Tennessee, USA - Rhizosphere MetaG P. TD hybrid SRZTD2 | ecosystem: Host-associated > Plants > Roots > Rhizosphere > Soil | place: USA... | reverse complement strand
TCGATTGCTGCGAGTTTCTTCTCCGTGGTCAAACTGGTCGCGGTCGTTGGAGCGGACTTTGCCGACGAGAATCTCGAAGTGTTCCGCAAGCATGCGATCGATACCCGGGGATTGCAACAAGTCCCTGGCCGAACCTTTCGCTGGTCGGGCGAGTACGGATTTGCTTTGAATGAGGCTAAGACACTCGATACGCAGCTCAATGTCTTTGAGAGCTTCCGTCCGGAGATTCCAGAGGCCTATCGCGACTCGGAGTATGTCTTCCTCGGCAATATTGACCCAATCCTGCAGCGAGAGGTTTTGAGCCAAGTTCGAAAACCTAAGCTAGTGGCCTGCGACACGATGAACTACTGGATTCAGTCCAAACTCGAAGAACTGAAGAAAACGCTCGCTCTAGTTGATATCTTGATTATCAACGACGCCGAGGCCCGAATGCTGACTGGCCAGTCCAACCTCACCAAAGCCTCCAAAGAGATTCGGTCCTGGGGGCCCAAAGCTCTAGTAGTCAAGAAGGGAGAGTATGGAGTTGGCCTTTTTATGGATGGATCCATTTTTGGTGCGCCGGCTTTTCCTCTCGAAGAAGTATTCGATCCAACAGGTGCCGGCGACAGTTTTGCCGGAGGTTTTGTTGGGTACCTTGCCAAAGCAGGACGCTTCGACGACGCCACCATCCGCAAGGCGGTGATTTACGGTTCGGTGATGGCTTCCTTCAATGTCGAAGACTTCAGTCTGAATCGTCTCAAGAATCTTTCGTCAGCTGCGATAAAGCAGCGGTATCAGGAGTTCAAACAGTTGACTCACTTTGAAGTTGATGAGGAATTTTAGAGGAACCGTCACAGGTTCTAGCGGAGAGTCTCTCTAATCGTTTGCAGGAAGAGATCCTCCGTGAGCTGCTGCCTGTTTGCCCTTGAGGATTTGAAGAAATTTTCCCTCCCGGTCCGGCCAGGATGCAATTCTCAAAACTTGAGGGACTCGGCAACGATTTCGTTGTGATAGCTGGTCAAGAGCCAGAGGAAAGGGATTTGGCCAGGCTGGCACAGCGGGTGTGTAACCGCCATTTCGGTGTGGGTGCAGATGGCTTGATCCTGTTCCAGCGGTTCTTGCCGCCCGTACAAGCCGATTTGAGGATGCGAATTTTCAATGCGGACGGGAGCGAAGCTGAGCTCTCTGGAAATGGATTGCGGTGCCTGGGAGCCCACCTCATCCATTTTGGGTTACACAACGACCTTTGCCTGCGAATTGAAACCGGCGCTGGGCTGAAGCAACTCCATCTGGTTCACCAGGCCCCACCCGAGTACGTGTTTGAAGTCGAGATGGGTGCTCCTATCTTGGAACGGCGTTGTATTCCCCTCAATCTGCTGCCGGACGACGCTCCTTTGGTTGGGTGTAAACTGACTGTTGGTGAGAACTCGCATCGCATCACGATTACTTCAATGGGAAACCCTCACTGCTCGCTCTTTGTCCATGACTTTGAAACCATCGACTGGGAAGCGATTGGTAGTCAGCTTGAAGTCCATTCTGCCTTTCCCAATAGGACCAACGTGGAATTTATCAGGGTCGCGAGTCGCAGCGAAATTGAGGTTCGCTTTTGGGAGCGTGGTGTCGGTAGAACCAATGCATCAGGTACGGGCTCTTGCGCTGCGGCGGTCGCAGCCGTTCTGAACGGTTATACGGGCCGCCGGGTGCGAGTGCGGACACTGGGGGGTGACCTGGAGGTGGCATGGCGAGATGACAACTCTCTCTTTCTAAAGGGACCGGCTCGATTTATTTGTTGCGGAGAGTACGATGATAGTTGAAACCACCTTGATCCAAATCGCAACTCGGGGCTTCTGCGATGTGGTTAATATCACAGATAAAGTGGAGGGAGCGCTCGCCTCTCTGAAGATGACAGCAGGAACCGTCACGCTCTTCGTGCCAGGCTCCACAGCCGGTCTGACAACCATCGAGTACGAATCGGGTTGTATCGAAGACTTGAAGGATGCTTTCGAACGCCTTGCTCCTCAAAGCAGCCAGTACGCCCACAACGCTCGTTGGGGAGATGGGAATGGCTTTTCCCACATCCGAGCGGCGCTGCTGGGTCCGTCACTTCATATTCCATTCTCGCAGAAAAGGCTCATGACGGGGACTTGGCAGCAGATCGTCCTTGTCGACTTTGATAACCGCCCTCGCCGCCGCGAAATCATCATTCAAGTCCTGGGTGAATGAAATACAACGTGGACGTCGAACTGTTCAAGGTCGAAATAAGCCGACTGCACTTCGATGAGAGAGGTCGGTAGCTGATGATTTCGATCGCAACCAATTTGTGCGCTCAAACCACCGGTCATTGCCTCCGCTCGACGGTCGGCTTGCGCTCGTGACTTGGTGATGGTCCCAAACGATGAGCCGATCGTGGAAAGAGATCCGAACCAGTTCCCAAGGACAAAGCCACCGCGTAGTCGTTCAGGGCAGCCGGGCAAGGGCTATGTCACGATCTTCTCAATCAGTTTCCCGTGGACATCGGTGAGACGACGATCAATCCCATTGTTGCGGAACGTCAGCTTGGTGTGATCGATTCCAAGTAGATGAAGCACTGTGGCATGGACGTCGTAACAGTAGGATGGTTTTTCGACCGCTTTGTATGACCACTCATCCGTTGCGCCGTAGCTCACTCCCCCTGTGATTCCGCCGCCCGCCAGCCAGCTAGTAAAACCGAAGGGGTTATGATCGCGTCCTTTGCTTCCTTGGCTGCAAGGCATTCGTCCAAACTCGGTTGTCCAATAAACGATAGTGTCGTCCAACAGACCGCGTGCTTTCAGATCCACAATGAGGGCCGCCACGGGCTTGTCCATACTTGTCGCCATATCGCCATGGTCCTTCGCGAGATCTTCATGACTGTCCCAGTTACGTCGCGGAAAACCGTTGTCAGCGCCGCTCCATACCTGTACAAAACGCACGCCTCGTTCTAGCAGACGCCGTGCGATAAGGCAGCGTCGACCCATATCGGCGGTCGCCTTTTCATCCAGACCGTATAGGCTGCGGGTCGCACCCGTTTCTCCGGCAATGTCAAGCACCTCCGGCGCGCTGAGCTGAAGCTTGGCAGCCATCTCATAAGAGGCGATACGGGCGTCCAGTCGGGAATCTCCCTCTCGTGTGGCTTTGTGGTCACGATTGACCTTCTGGAGCAAATCGAGACCCTCTTCTTCGCTTTGTGGCGTGATGAACTTTGCCGTGTCCGGCGGGAAAAGATCATAGATGGGATTAGGTGTCCCAACCATAATCATCGTGCCTTGATGTGACGCTGGCAGAAAACCGGCGGACCAGTTAGCCGGTCCGTTTGGAGCAAAGCCGCGCGGGTCGGGCAGGATGACAAAGGTCGGCAAGTTTTCGGTCATACTGCCAAGACCATATGAGATCCATGCTCCCATGCTTGGGAAACCAGGTAGGACGAAGCCAGTGTTTTGCATGAAGGTCGCCGGGCCGTGGACATTGGACTTGGAGATCATCGAGTGGACAAAGGCAATATCATCTACGCACGACGCTATATGAGGCACGAGATCACTCACCCACTTGCCCGATTGTCCCTGTTGCTTCCAGTTCCAGGGGCTCTTCATCACGGAGCCGGGGTTACTCTGAAAGAGCTCGACTTTCTCTCCGGGATCCCACTTTTCTCCGCTCTTCTTGATCAACAACGGTTTGTAATCGAAGGTATCACATTGGCTGGCCGCTCCTGACATGAATAGCTGGACCACTCGTTTGGCCTTGGCCGGATGGTGCACACCTCCGTTCCATTCAGGCTTAAGGCGATCCGGTGTTTCAGCCAAAAGGTCATCTTCTGCCAGGAGCTTGGCTAGTGCGATTCCACCCAGCCCCCCTCCAGTCGACCAAAGAAATTCGCGACGATCCATCAGTACCTCCAGCCGAATCCCCTCTTGGGAGGGGAGAAGGCTTTGGCCTTCCGGGGTGGGCCGAGCCCACCTATTTACTCTCGGGGCTGTGAACAAATCGATTTCGGCGCCAATTCGCAAGTGTCCCCCTTGGTTAAGGGGGACTCCAGGGGGTTCGTATGGCGGGATTGACAACCACCCCCTTGCCCCCTCCTTACCAAGGAGGGGAATCGACATTGAGTTCTTTCACAGCGCCTCCGAGGGACGGGAATGACTTTCATCGTTCGTGTTCAATCGACAAACAAAAACTCATTGCTATTAAAAATCAATCGGCAAGCATTCTCTAATCCATACTTTGCAATGTAAGCTCCGAAGACTCGTGACTCCTCAGACGTCGGCTCACGCGCCAACGCCAGCCCGTAAGCCGCTGCGAGCTGGTTTGAGACGTCACCCGCAAGCCCGCGGACACGTTCGGCGAAATGTTGGGACATGCGTACCATGAAAGGATTGTTGAGCAGTGCGAGCGCCTGAATTGCCGTCAGTGTCGTATTGCGCTTTGGCGTGAGAAGAGAGGCGTTCGGACAGTCCAGGCGATCCATAAAGGGATCGGCGACACTACGCACCAGGAAGCGATAGATACTTCTGCGACAGCTAGCCGGATTGTCCACATCAAAACGCGCGTAGTCGTAGACGGGAGAATGATCGTCCTTGAAATAGAACTGTTGGACGCTCGGACCTCCCATCTTCAGATCCAGTTTGCCGCTTACTTGAAGAACCGAGTCGTGGATCGATTCCGCATCCAGACGCGTTCTGTTCATACGCCAGAGGAGTCGGTTGTCAGAATCGACACGAGCTTCCTCAATGCGTTGGTTGGAAGACTGTCGATAGGCCGCACTAGTTACAATGAGTCTGTCTAGATTCTTAAGAGAACCTTTGGCCTCGTCTCTGAACCACAAAGCGAGCCAATCCAGCAGTTCCGGGTGGGTCGGCAGGGAGCCCATTCGTCCGAAATCATTGGGTGTGTCTACAATGCCTGCGCCAAAGTGGTTCTGCCAGGCGCGGTTGACGATAGATCGCCAGGTTAACATGTTGTTTGGATCGGTGATCCATTTCGCCAGAGCCGCGCGCCGGCTAGCCTCATCGTTCGGATGATCCAGGTTGAAACGAGCAGAAAGCGTCTTCAGGCATGAAATGGCGCCAGGCTCGACGAGCTGCGCTGGAGATTGGACATTGCCACGAACCAAGAGATGAATGGGCCTAGGCTGGAGAGCAGGTCTGAAGTTCTGGTTTCGATCGAAGAAATTGCTTCCCGCGTAGACCCAGTGGGGCTTTCCTAGCTGATCGATCCGTTGGTCCACCTCTTTCATCCTCGCCGTAAGATCTTCGAGTACATGGCGTGTTGTGGCATCGACTAACCCATCAACGAGTTCTTTGCGCCGCTTCGAGGTTTGGTCAACCTCGGTCTTCAGCTGCTTCTTGAGAAGAGCTTCCGATTCGTTCTTAGGCGCTGTGAGCGCGGCTAATTCTCCGCCTAGGTCCTGAAGATGGTTGTCGATCTGAGTGATTTCTGGACTCGTAATTTGCTCGACTTTGTCGAGCCAGGGTTGCAGTTCGACCTGGAGTTCGCGCTTTTGCTGCATCAACGACTGTCTTCTTCGGTGGATCTGGGGATCGGTATCAAATGGACGGTCGGCACGGTCCACGCCGGCAAAGACAGCCTGCAAGCTGTAGTAGTCTTGTTGCTTGATGGGATCAAACTTGTGATCGTGGCAACGTGCGCAGTGAACCGTGAGGCTGACGAACGTGGAAATGGTCGCCGTCACCATATCGTCCCTGTCGAGCACACGAGCAATTTCTTTGTCGGTCGTTCCCTCCCGCAGTTCGACGTGGCCGACTAGGTCCCAGGGGCCGGCAGCGATGAAGCCGGTTGCAACGGTCCCGTCCGGTTGGTCCGGGAAAAGGACATCGCCAGCAATTTGTTCCAGGACGAAACGATTATAGGGCTTGTCGTCGTTGAAGGAGCGAATCACGTAGTCACGATAAGGCCAGGCATTCCACCGAGGCTTGTCTTTGTCGTATCCGTGCGAGTCGCCGTAGTGCACAACGTCCAGCCAGTGCCGCGCCCAGCGCTCGCCGTAACGAGGTGAAGCCAGCATCTTGTCGACGAGTCTCTCGTAGGAATCGGGTGCTTGGTCAGCCAGAAAGGCCTGCAGGGCTTCCGGAGTTGGCGGCAACCCATGCAGATCAAAAGATAGCCGCCGCATAAGGGTCCGCTTGTCAGCTTCAGAGGAAGGGGAGAGACTCTTTTCTTGAAACTTGGCAAGAACAAACGCGTCGATGGGTGTTCGCACCCAAGCAGATTTTACTTGTGGGATCTTGCCCTGAAGCAATGGCTGCAGGGACCACCAGGTCTCCCCGCTTGGTTCAGTCTCTCCTAGACTGTCGTCCTTTGCCCCTTGGGAAATCCAGGAGCGAATCAATTCGATTTCTTGTGACGTGAGCGGTGGCCCAACTTTTGGCATGCGAGGCTTTTCACCGCTAATGTTCTGCACCAGGAGGCTGTCGTCCGGAATGCCGGGTTTGATCACAGGGCCTGATTGCCCACCTCGCAATACGCTCTTGTAGCTGTTTAAGGCCAGTTTCCCCTGTGGGCTCTCTCCCAGATGGCACATCCCGCATCGCTGGGCTAGCAGAGGAAGAATCTGCTTTTGAAAGCTAACAACGTCGGCCTGAGCTATCTCGACCGCGAACAAAACCAGCACGAAGTTTGTTAGGTATTGAATCACTTTGGAGTTTTGCAACGAGCCGTCTTACTCAAATGAAGTCGATACGTCCTAAGCCGCGATAGGACACCTGTCCTGAAAAGATCTGCGTTCTTGTCCCGCGCAGGGACGCCGGAGGGTAGCCTGGGGCAAAGCGAGGGATGACGGTCCCTCGCGCCGCCCCAGGGCTGCTTCAAACGATAAGGTACCGAATTGCCCCGGCAGGGGCCGCGGAATTTACCAGAGGTAGCGTTTGTCATATTCAATTCCACTCTTGTTCAGTAACTCCAGGTATTCTTGCTGAAACGTCCTCTTACGGTGATGCGTGTCTTGTTCGCGTATGTACTTCCGAACCGCCTCCATCTGGGATGGACTGACCGTAAAGCCACCGTACCCTGTTTGCCAGGCAAATTTGCTGGGGCCGATCTCATCGTGAACCCACTTTGAGGAGGAACTTTTGACATCTTGTAACACCTTGGCTAAACAATGCGTGGGCCTCAAACCAATCAAGAGATGGACATGATCAGCCGTGCCGTTGATTTCATCCGAAATGCCCCCAAGATGACGGACCAACCCGCCTCTAGGTAGGCATGGAGGCGGTATCTCCACGTTTCAGAGATCAGCGGATGGCGACCCTTAGTGGAAAAGATCAAATGAAAATGCAAACTGGTATGGGTGGAGGGCATACGTCTCTCCTGTGCCCCTGCCGGGGCCCTAGGCACAAAAACTAACCCAACCTGGGGCGTTGCGAGGGACTGCCCTCCCTCGCTTTGCCCCAGGCTAGAGTCTTGACGCCCCTTCGGGGCGCCCCAAGGCTCATGCAAACGGTTATCCCGCGAGGGCTAGTTCTTTACTGTTCGCTTCTCTCGCGGCTGGATTCTGGCGCAGGAGAAACCGTCAGCTTAATCGGTCGGGTTGAAGCCCAGCGATTACGAATATTCACCTCAGCAGAAATGTCGGAGACGCCCAAAGTCGCGTCTGGGGCGGCTTCCAGACTTAAGGTCACCCGATCCGTCTCATGGCTCGTCAATCGGTACGACACGCCGGCCGGCAGATTTGTCACCTGCACACGAGAATCCTGTAGAATATTTTCTGTCTTCAAATCCAGGGTTGCCGCACTGCCTTGTCGCAGATCCATCTCGCCCTGATCGGCGGAGATTCTGGCGTCAAAAGGCTCGGTTACCGTCATTGAAATGCCAGGCAGAGGGCGTCGGATGAAATTCCAGGCGTCGAGAATCGGGCCTAGAATCATCGTGGTCTGCGCCTGGACAAACTGGTACCCGGAGCTCGCTTCTGCTCCATCTGGGGATCCTTGGATGTGCAGGGGATAGGTCCCGGTCTGGAGTGATTCAGGCACTACGATTCGGAACGCGATTTCAGGGATAATCATATCCGCTCCGTCAGCGTTGGGTTCAAAGCGCTGATCGGCACGGAACTTGTCCCTGGGTGTCGCAACGCCTGCGGGCATTCCATCGAACCAGACAGAAACCTCATCATCAAAGCCGGCTTCGCGAATCAGGTGGACCTTAATTTCCGCTGACCCCCCGCGAGAGACCGTAAAGTTTTCGGGGGTTGTTACCAGTTGGAAGCTGGGCTTCTCACTCGCGATTTTTAGACGGTAGACATAGCCAGGTCCGCCCCTTCTGAGGCGGTCCTTGATGTGCAAAGTGAGGGGACCGTCTATGGATGGGGTGTAAAAAAGACTGCTGTCGGGATTTCCAATCAGTGTGCCTTGGCCTGCCACGACATCGTCGTTCTCTGCCAGCTTCTTTCCAGAGGCATCAGTCAATTCCAGCACCGTGTCAAGATGAGAGGCACCAAGTTGAGCCGCCAAGGTCCAAAAGTGAAGAGGTTGGCCCGCTAGGGCCCCTATTTGATAGGAGTCCGGTTCGCCGGGATGTTGTAATGAACCATTGATCACCACGTTGCTTGCGGTCCAGCCCTTTCTCGGAAACGTCGCTTCATCGTACTCATTGACATCCGTCAACTCAATCTTGACTCCATCGGAAACTCCCTGAGGGCTTTCGGCCCACAGCAACCACAGCCCGGTTGGAGTTTCTGCTGGAACTGCAAACAACACTTCCACGTGGTCCGAGGTTCGACTGACAATCGTTCCGTCGATTCTCCCCAGGTTGTGGTTAGTGGAAGGGTCGGGGCGAAAATGGATCGGCATGGTATAGGGATGAGTCATTCGGGTGTATTCAGCTTCCCGAAGCTCCGTCATATACACTTTCTCCAACTTCTCCAGAGCTGTTCCGCACAGCCTTAGCTTTGCAGTCTGTCCCACTCTGGCGCCAAAGGGGAAGGCATAGTTAATGTAGGGCAAGGCACTGACGCGGAGAATGTAAGCACAGTTCTTTCCGAAGTTGAAACCGCGAGGACCACGATACTGGTCGAGCTTGATGTAATAGGTTCCATCAGCAGCGAAGAGGTGCTCAAGAAACGGGGTTTCATCAAAGTCGTCACGATCATCGCTGAAGGCGACCCGGTTGGCGCGGGCATCTAGAAGAGTCATTTTGGCTTCAACGGATGAGCCGTATTCAATGGAGCGGAAATCAAATGTCCAGCGCTCTCCCGCATGGACACGAAAACCGTAGATGTCAATGTCTGCCGATCCATCCAGCCGGCCCTGAACTTCGGCCGGCAAGTCGGGAATGAGCTGAGCGTGTTCCGGCCGGTCGTTGGGTTCGATCTCGGGAAGTGAAGGGAACTGCCCCACGTTAAACAGTGCCGAAGTGGACGGGCCATCCAGAGTTGAAATCCTGAACAGATGAGAGCCCAAGGCAGCGTCGGACGCGATCGAGACGGTTCCCGACAGCTTCCCTGAGCTTGTCGAGAGGGTTTTGGCCCACACGATATCGTTACAGTCAAATTCAACGGACTGGGCGTTGGAAAGGAATTCACCGAGAATCTCAACTGTGACAGAAGTTCCCTTTTGCCCGCCAAGGGGATAAATCCTGACAATCTTCGGAGAATGTAGTTCTTCAGCGGGTGCCAGCTGGCTTGAGACAACGAAACCAAGCAAGCCACACAACACCATGCACAGAATCTTCATTTGAGAGTGTTGAAGCACTTGGGCTCGGCCCTGGATATCGGACATTTTGGAGAAGTGCAGCGGCACGAGGTCGCCGCTCCTCAATGTCCAGTTTCCTGAGCCTGCCTCGTCGAGGCCAGAGCACTGGGGTCACGATTGTCACTGACCCCGGCTACAATGTCCACACTTGTGTGACGGGCTTGTCACTGCCTTTCAGGTTACGCACCACTAACTAAACAATTCCTGCACAGGCTGCCCTTCCTTGTTAATGGCAATGGGGCGCCCATTGGCATGGTAGAGTTTCGTGTAGTCGATACCGAGCGCCTTATAAATGGTCGCTCCAAGGTCTTCGATAGACACCGCCCGCTCTGTTGGTTCCGCAGCCTTCGAATCCGACTTGCCGATAACCCTGCCTCCTTGGATTCCAGCACCCGCCAGCGCCACGCTGAAGTTCCGTGGCCAGTGATCTCTGCCACCGGAGAAATTGATCTTGGGAGTTCGCCCAAAATCGCCAATAACCAACACCAACGTTGTTTCAAGAAGCCCCCGCTGCTCTAAATCCCCGAGAAGAGCAGGGAAGGCCCGGTCAAAGTCCGACAACAGAGGTTGGGTCAGTTTTTCATGATTTGTATGGGTATCATAGCCTCCCTGAAAAACTGTTGCGAGCCGCACGCCACTTTCAATCAGCCGTCGGGCCAGAAGCGCGCCTTGTCCAACCGTGGTTCGACCATAGTCATCGCGCAGCTTCTCAGGTTCCTCGCTGATATTGAACGCTTTCTTGGCGGCGGGAGATGAAATGAGTTCAAAGGCCTTCTGGTAAAATTCGTCCATGCTATCGATGACTGGGGACTGTTCAACACTCCTAAACTGGTTGTCCAACGCTTTTAACAACTCGCCCCGCGCGCGGGCTTCCTCCAAAGAGAGGCCTAGTGGCAAAGAGAGATCCTTGACCGAAAAACCCTTCGCATTGGGATTGCCCGTAACAAAAGGATCATAGGAGGATCCAAGAAAGCCCGATTCTGCCGAAAGATCCTTCTCGGGAATCACCACAAACGGTGGCAATCCATTTCTGGAGCCCAGTTCCTTGGAAAGCACTGCCCCGTAGCTGGGATGAATAAGTTCGTTGCGTGGCTTGGTGCCGCTGAAGATATACTGACGAGCACGCTCATGAATCGCTTCGTCCGAGTGCATCGAGCGAATGATGGAAAACTTGTGTACGACCCGAGCCGTTCGAGGCAGCAGTTCTGAGATGTGAGTGCCGGGTACCGAGCTCGAGATCGCCTTGAAGCTGCCACGAATGTCTGAAGGCGCGTCCGGCTTGGGGTCAAAGGTGTCGAGTTGGCTGGAGCCGCCATTTTGGAACAGGACGATGCAGGAAATCTCACGTCGGCTGCGATCAGCTGCGAGAAGGTTGGGCAGATTGAGACCTGCAAAAGCCAACGATCCTATCTTGATGAAATCACGCCGGCTGTAAGCGTTGTGAAAACAGCTCGCTCTGATTTGCATCATATCCTCCTCAATTCCCCTCTTGGGAGAAGGCTTAGCTTTCGGGGGGTCGTTTCAGTTCGCCAGCCCCCCTGGGTTCCCTCCAGAGGAAGGGAATCCTACATCAATGATTCAGCTGAAACTCCTTGCTGTTTAGCATGGCCCAGAGAAGACTTTCCAGGATTTGCCTCGAACTGAGACCGGCTGCCCGTTCAGCAACAAGCCTTTCGTCCAACACTCTCGATTCTGCTTCCCGCGGAAGGCGCGAGTAGGCTCTCTCATACAGAGCCGAAACTGCACCGGCACCAGAAGGGTCGTTCTTCAATAGCTCGGCCAGTACGTTTTGGCTCGACTCTATCTTCTCTCGTATCGTCTCTCCATTCATCATGTGAAGGGCCTGGCTGAGCGTGGGTGATTGGCTTCTTGAGGAAAGGATGTCCCGCCTGGGAAAACCGAAGGTGACCAGGAAATACTCAGGATTGTCAGGCGCATACAGATCTTTTGCCAACGTCCCTTCAGGGTATCCCCGAAATTTGTTGGCCAAATCCGTGACCTGACTGATTGAATCCAACAGCACCTCGGCCGGGAGCTTGCGAGGGAAATACCGTGCAAAGAGAAGTTGTTGAACGGACTCACTGCCTCCTGAAGGAGGCTCACAGGAGGCTTGGTAGGCGCGGGATTTCAAAATAATCCGGTGCAACTCCTTGAGGTGATAGCCGGAATCTATAAAGTACCGCGCCAGGCTGTCCAACAATTCCCGATTTGTTGGCATGTTAGTCGAGCGAAAGTCGTCAAAGGGCTCGACGATTCCCGTGTTGAAATATTCATGCCATATTCGATTGGCGGTGGCTCGTGCAAAGTAGGGGTTGTCGGGTGCAACGACCCAATCAGCCAGGATCACGCGGCGGTCTTGGTCTGTAGGAATGCGAGGTCTCTCGCCACCCAGAAACTTGGGTGGGACGGGTTTCTTCGTCAGCGGATGGAGAACCTCACCATCGTCTTCCAGAAACCAGGTACGTCGGTATTCGCCATAGCCGTGCTTGACACGAAGCTGGGCGAAAAACGCTGCTAAGCCGTAGAAGTCGTCCTGCGTATAGTTCTCCAACGGGTGGTTGTGGCATTCCGCACACTCCATCCGGACTCCTAGAAAAAGCCGGCTCACCGTAGGCGTGATTTTGTTCACGCTGAATTGCTTGAGCATAAAGTCCGTGGCGGGATGCCAGAAGTTGGCCGCCGGGTTCAGAATGGTGTCTCCTTGGCTGGTGAGGAGCTCGCGAACCACTTGGTTGTAGGGGCGATCGGCAGCCAGCCATTCTCTTATCCAGTCCTTGAATGTCCCCATAGACCGGCCCTGCATGTGGAGTTGACAATTTCGAAACCAGTCTTCGAACTTAACTGTCCAATGAGACACATATTCGGGACGTTCCAAAAGCGAATCGATGAGCCGGGATCGCTTGTCGGACCGCGCTTCCTGGAGAAAGGTGTGCAGCTCTTCAGGGCGGGGAAGGATACCGATCGCGTCCAGATAGACTCGGCGGATAAATTCACGATCCGAGCTAAGGCTCGCAAGAGGTCCGTTCATCCGTCGCAACTTCATTAACACGAGATCGTCGATGAAGTTGTTTCCCTTTGCTTGAGGATAGGCCGGACCAGGCTGTCTTTCGATGACACCGATTTGAGCTGTCGCCACCTGTCCCAAGGCTCTGGCTGACACCGTGGTAATTCCCGGAGTCTTCGAGCTCACGGTGCCGTCCGGCTCGATGCCCACGACTGCATCATCACCGACGACATAGCGGACTTCACGGGTCATGTCGCGAGTCGTACCGTCAGAAAGCCGCCCTATTGCCACCATGGTCTGACGACTTCCTGCACCAACCAGTATTCGTTCCTTCGGAACCAGGTCCAATTTGGTGAGTCGAATTCCGCTCGAATTCTGCGGAGCACCCTGCTGGAGCCACTTTAGGATCAGACCATATTCGTCGCTGTCCTGAGAAAGAAGCCTTCCGCCACCATGGGGTTCGGTAAAGGTGGGCTTCAACAGCAGCAGGCTTTTGGCTGGGTCCCGCAGGTTGACGCGGCGGCCGTCGTGCGCCTTTACGATCATCTCGTAGTCGGCAGCACCGTCGTAGCCGAAAAGGGAGAGTTTGAAACCATTCTGGCCTACCGGCGATCCATGGCATCCTGAGCCATTGCATCCCTTGGTGGTCAAAATCGACAGGATGTCGGGCGAGAAGTTGACGGACATTTCGGCGGGTTGATTTCCTACGCTGACCTCAGTGACCGTTGCGATTGCACCCTGAGTGATGCGGATCCGGGCCCGACCGGGAGATTTTGCTATCAGTCGGCCGCCGGCATTGTCTACAACGACGATGGTCGGAGACAGCGAAGTGACGCGGGCGGCCACGGTCGCGGCATTCTCAGTACCGTCAGAATAGACCGCCGTCGCGGTGAAGCGCTGGCTAGTGCCTTGACCTCCGAGGACAATGCGCTCCGGCTCAAGCCGCAAAGTCTTCAACTTTCCGGCAGCTTCGGTTTGGCCGGCACTAATGATGATGGATAGGAAGGCTAAATGGATGCGCCCAATGGGGCGGATTTTCTGCATCAAGCAACGTCGTACAGAGAAATTTTGGCAGCGATGAGGTGCGCCCAAGGCGATGCGCTCACTTTCAGCATCGAACAATCAGCGAGGCAATTGAAGCCCATGAAGAATCTTCGCCGTTGTGGTGATCTGCCCCGCATGACGTTGAGCGTGTTCTGCCGCATGGAACAATAAGCCTAGGACCGTCGTTGGGAGTTTTGCGCGGCCCACTTCTCGGGGACTGAGGAGAGTAGAAACCTGAGTCTTCCTGATTTGATTCAACGCACTCTCGACAGCCTGGCGAACTTGGCGAATCAATTCTTGGGCTGTCGCTGGGGGACTACCAGTTTCCTTCTCGGTGGCTAGGGCCGCTTTCTGAACCTGCGTTAGGTTCTCGCCGCGTGCGTAAGTGAGCAAGCGGTCAGTGCTTCCAGCGATGTGTTTCAAGTGAAATCCAACCGAGGCCGCTCCGCCAACCTCAATCCACAACTGGCTAGGACTCAAAGTCGCGGCAATCGGTTCAAGATCCTCCAAGACCTGGAGAAAGACGTGGGCAGCCGGCATGACTTGCTGTTCAACTCCCTCGAGAGGTCCGCGCAACCAAACTTCGGGAAGATTGGTGGAGGTCATGATTTGATTTTTCATGGCGGGCAAAGACATTCTTGCCTCGACAAAGCCGAGCCATTGGAATGGTCGTCAATCAACTCAACTCTTGACAGGTAAGAATGCTGCTTCCACGGATACGAGGCGCATGAGCAAGCTTATGAAACGGCGCGCTTAAGAAATGACTGGGCTTAAGCAAATAACTTCAATAGCGGCGCTCCCTTCACCAGTTCTCGCGGCTGATTGAGATCGTTGAGAACCTCCATATCCGGATCGATACCCAACGTGTAATAAACAGTGGCCACCAGGTCGGTGGGATGAACGGGATTCTCAAGCGGCGATGATCCGGTTTCATCTGACTTGCCATAGAGCTCACCACGCTTGACTCCAGCACCCGCGATGACTCCGGTGTAGCAATAGGGCCAATGGTCTCGTCCATCGGGAGAATTGCTATTTCCCGAGGTACTCACACCGAGGCGGGGAGAGCGACCGAACTCGCCAATGGCTACTAGCAGCGTGTCCTGCAGCAGGCCCCGCTGATCCATGTCCTCGATCAGCGCTGAGAGGGAACGGTCGAGGATCGGGCAATGGAGATTCTTCAGCGGTCCGAAATTGGCAGCGTGTGTGTCCCAA
>Ga0075433_10002139_pt1 | contig 14956 bp, 11 predicted proteins | sample RhiMethybrSRZTD2_FD_75299 | JGI IMG/M metagenome (GOLD analysis project Ga0075433, IMG submission 75299) | Populus rhizosphere microbial communities from Tennessee, USA - Rhizosphere MetaG P. TD hybrid SRZTD2 | ecosystem: Host-associated > Plants > Roots > Rhizosphere > Soil | place: USA... | reverse complement strand
GTGCTCACCGGTCCGATCCGGCCGCCGCGCGGTGCCGGCGCGCGAGCTCGCGCAGCACGCCGTCGCGCGCCAGCGGCAGCGGGACGCCGCCCTGGCGCAGCAGCACGTCGTGGAACTCGGCGAGCCGGAACGAGTCGCCCAGCATGCGCTGCGCCTCCTCGCGGATCTGGAGGATGCGCCACTTGCCGAGCGTGTACGCCAGGGTGCCGGGGTCGAGCGCGCCGCGGCGCGCCTCGCGCGCTGCGTTCACCGGCGCCATGAAGCAGCTCTCCTCGAACATCCGGCTCGCGTCGTCGAGCGACATGCGGCCGGTGTGGAGCGAGATCGCCGCGATCAGGCGCCCGATGCGCTGGAGCGCCAGCTCGAGCATGGCGAGCTCGATTCGGGGATCGCCCGCCCCGTAGCCTTCATCGACCATCATCTCCTCGCAGTAGTGCGCCCAGCCCTCGGTGTTGGCGGTGCTGCGCAGCGCCTGGCGGAGCCGCGAGGGAACGTGCTGCAGCGCCAGGAACTGGTAGTAGTGGCCGGGCAGCGCCTCGTGGATCGCCACGATCTGCGCCGATGCGCGGTTGAAGAAGGCGAGGTGATCGCGCCGCTCCGACTCGCTCCACGCCGAGTCGGCGGGCGTCACGTTGAAATAGGCCTGGGTGGCGTGCCGCTCCCACACGCCGGGCGCGTCCATCGACGCGAACGACAGGTTGCGCGCGAATGCCGGCGTCTCGCGCACCATGAGGTTCTCGGACTCCGGCAGCGTGAGGATCTTGTGGGTGCGCAGGAACGATCGGATCGTGTCGAGCCGGGACGCGACGAAGTCGACCAGCGCGCTCTCGGGCGGCGCGTCACGGCGCAGCGAGTCGAGCGCGGCACGGATCCCGCCGCCGGGAGCGATGCGCTCGGAGACCCGGGCCATGCGCGCGCGCGTGTCCTCGAGCGCCGCCCAGCCGCCGGCGAGCAACGATTCGACCGGCGCCGACTCCATCTCGGTGGCGGCGAGCCGGCGCTGGAGCAGGTCGCGGCCCAGGGCGAAGCTGTCCGCAGAGTGTGGCAGCACGTCGGTGCGCAGCTCGTCCAGGAACTCCTCGACCGCGTGGACCGCGAGCGAATCCGCCTCTGCGAGATCGGCGTGGAGCAGGGGCTCGCGGCACTCGCGGCTGAGCGCCGGGATCGTGGTGCGGTAGAAGCTCAGGGCGCCCGTGAACTGCGCGATCGCGACCTCGGTGTAGAGCCGGGGCGGATCCTTGAGGTTGACGCGCGCCGCGCGCAGCACCTCGGGCACGAGCCGGAGGCGGCGGGTGGCGAGGAGCACGCGCTCGCACGGCGATGTGAAGTCGCGCTCCAGCACGGCGAGCACAGAGCCGGCAACGATGTCGAGGTAGTACCCGGGATTGCGCTCCCAGGAGCGCACCTCCTCGAGCTCGATCCGCTCGCGCTCGATGCGCGCCATGAGCAGGTCGTGCTCCTGGGCGCGCTCGACCGACAGCTCGGACAGCGGGATCGCGCGCACCCGCGCGCGCATCTGTTTGAGCCAGCGGACGTCCGCGGCGACGGAAGCGGTGGTGACCGGCACCAGCTTGCTGTCCCACCCGTGCAGCCCGAGCCGCGTGGCGAGCTGCGGGCGGCGCGTCATCCAGCCGTCGAGGAACTCGTCGCCGAGCTTCGTGAACGCTGCATCCTGGGTCTGTGCGGACAGCGGCCGGGCGCTTCCAAGCACGAGCGCCGCGGCCAGCCACAACGTGGTGATGCGGGCTTTCATCCGACTCCTCTGCGGGCCGCGCGGCGGCGCCGCACGGCGGTCAGGGCCGCGGCACCACGTCCTTCACCAGCGAGAGCGGATCTCCGACGTTGAGGGGAGAGGTCGAGAGATAGGGCTGGGCGTACTTCACGCCGATCTGCCAGCCCCAGTAGCTGGCAAAGGACGCGAAGTAGTCGCGCACCGCTGGAAGGTGCGCCGGGCGCGGCTTCTCGGGATTGTAGAACTGGCTGCGATGGCAGTCGAGGGCCGCCATCCAGTCGTCGAACTCCTCCGTGACGTCCACGACGAAGGTGGGAGGCGTCCCCGGGGGCAGGAAATAGAAGTAGATCGCCTTGGCCTGGAAGACCTCTCCGGCCACCGGCGCCTTGCGCAAGTGCGCGAGGTTGAACGCGTTCGAGACGATCTGCCCGGTCTTGTAGTGGTCGTTGTGGCCCAGGCCGCGGCCGATCGGAAGCTGGTAGTAGGGCGTGAGCACGACCTGCGGCCGATGCTTGCGGATCATCGCCGCCGCCTTGCAGCGGTTCTCGAACGTGTCCTCGACCCGGCAGTCGCCGAGATCGAGGTTCTCGCGCACGTCGAGATGGAGGATCTTGGCCGCGGCCGCACTCTCTTCCGCGCGCAGCTCGGGAGTGCCCCATCCCATGTCACCGGTCGTCATGTCCACGATGCCGGTCGAATGCCCGCGCTTCTTCATCTTGCGCAGCAGCCCGCCGGCGCCGATCTCGGCATCGTCGGGATGCGGCCCGAACGCGAGAAAATCCAACGCCATGAAGGTCTCCGGAGTCGGGGGATGCCAACGTCGGTGCGAAGCCGGGGCATGATAGCCAGCACGCGCGGGGGGCTCAACCTGGGGCGCGAGCGGCGCGTGAGTCGCTCGGACAATTCGCGCCTGCAAGAAAGTCGGACACCGCCCCTCCGTGCCCGGCGCCAGCCACCGAGCATTCCGTACGGAATGCTGCTGGCACGCCGCTGCCGCAGGTGCCAACCGAGAATTCCCCGGGGAATCCTCCACCACCCGCACCGCGCGGCAGGATGACGCCGCGTTCGCCCCAGAGATTCGGGTTCCAATTCACGGGCGACCAGGAGACCCGCGAGGAGTACGAGAAGTTTCGGGCTTTGATGAGCCACGAGATCCCGTCGGGCGAGATGGCCCTGGTGTTGCCGCGGCGGCGAGCCGGACTCGCCGCCCGCGCCGCGGCGCAGCGCTCTCGCTCAGTCCGCTCCTCTCACCAAATGCGTGCCTGCACGTCGGCCGAACGCACCATCGGGTCGCCCTCTTTGCAACCGAACGCCTGCCGGAACTCGGGCAGGTTCGAGAGCGGACCGTTCACCCGCCACATCGCCGGCGAGTGCGGGTTGGTCTGCACCTGGGTGCGCAGCGCCGCCGGGCGCTGCTTTGACGCCCAGATCCGCCCGTACGAGAGGAAGAAGCGCTGCTGCGGCGTGAACCCGCCGATCGCGCCCGCGGGCTTGCGCGCCAGCGCCTTCTCGAGCGCATGGTATGCGACAGCCACGCCGCCCAGGTCCGCGGTGTTCTCGCCCAGCGTGAGCCGCCCGTTCAGGTGCAGCGTGTCGAGCACGGTGTAGGAGCTGAACTGCTGAGCGACCTTGTCGGAGCGCTCCTTGTAGCGCGCCGCGTCCTCCGTGGTCCACCAGTCCTGCAGGTTGCCCTTGGCGTCGAACTGCCGGCCGCGGTCGTCGAAGCCGTGGGTCATCTCGTGACCGATGACCGCCCCGATGCCGCCGTAGTTCACGGCGTCGTCCCACGCCGGATCGAAGAACGGGGGCTGCAGGATGCCGGCGGGGAAATTGATGCTGTTGAGCGATGAGCTGTAGAACGCGTTCACCGTGGGCGGCGTCATGAACCATTCCCCGCGGTCCACCGGCTTGCCGATCTTGTCGATGTTGCGCTTCGCCTCCCACTGCGCGCAGGCGTAGTGGTTCGCGATCAGCCCGGCGCGCGCGACCGGGACGCCGGCATAGTCGCGCCAGGTGTTGGGGTAGCCGATCTTCTCCTCGAACGCCTGGAGCTTTTCGAGCGCCCGCGCGCGGGTCTCGGGCCCCATCCACTCGAGCGACTGGATGCGGTCGCCGAGCGCGGCCTCGAGATCCTTCACCATCGCGAGCGCACGCTCGCGCGCCGCCGGCGGAAACTTCTCGCGCACGTAGGCCTTGCCGAGCATGTCGCCGAGGTCGCGGTCGGTCCAGCGCAGGCAGCGCTTCCAGCGCGGCAGCTGCGCCTCCGCGCCCGACAGCACCTGCTGGAAGCGGAAGTCCTCGTCGGCGAACGCGCCGCTCAGCATCGGGGCCGCGTCGTTCGCCACGTTCCAGCGCATGTAGCTCTTCCATGTGTCGAGCGGAACGCTCGTGATCAGCCCGTCGAGCGCGCGCACGAAATCGGGCTGCGTGACGTTCACCGAGTCGAGCGCCGAGATCCCGCGCGCGCCGAGGTACGCACTCCAGTCGAACGCGGGGCACATGCGCTTCAGCGAATCGACCGGCATCTTGTGATAGGTGGCGTTGGGGTCGCGGCGCTGCACGTTGGTCATCGACGCCTTCGCCAGCGAGGTCTCGAGCGCCAGGATCGCCTCGGCCGCCGTGCGCGCGGCTTGTGCTTCGTCGCCCAGCAGCACGAAGGTCTTCGCGATGTGGTCCACGTAGCGGGCGCGCGTCGTCACGCTCGCCGAATCGGTGCGCAGGTAGTAGTCGCGGTCCGGCAGCCCGATCCCGCCCTGCCCGACGTTCGCGATCTGCCAGTCGCTGTGCTTGGGATCCTGCGCGGAGCGGAAGAAGAACAGCGCGCCGACACCGCGATCGTGGAGCGCAGCGACCTGCCCCGCGAGCGCAGCGGTCGACGCGAGCTGCGCGGTCTGTTCCAGCGCCGCCGCGATCGGCTTCGCCGCATCGCGGTCCGCAGCCGCGGAGTCGAGGCATGCGCACCAGTAGGCGCCGAGCCGCGCGGTGTCGGAGCCGGCGCGCGCCTTGGTGTCGGCCAGCGCGCGGTCGAGGATCGAGCGCAGCACCGCCTGGTTCTTCTCCGCGAGCGCGCTGAAGCTGCCCCACACCGGATAGGCCGCCGGAATCGTAGTGCGATCGATCCACCCGCCGTTGGCGTAGCGGTTGAAATCACGGCACGGTGCGCAGGTCGTGTCCATGTCGGCGCGCGACAGCGCAGGGATGGAAACCGCGGCCTTGGGCGGGGCGTCCTTGAGGGTCGCGGCGTGGGGAGCCGTGGCGCCGGCGCATGAAAAAGCGAGTGCGAAACACACGGCGCGGGTGATTCGACGGGCAGGCATGGGGGAGTGACCTCCGGAGAAGGGTTTGCAGCGACGGCCTGGCGGGGACTGTAAGCCCGATTGCGTGCAGCGGGGAAGGCGCCCAGGGGCCCTCCCGGCCGGGGCCTTCGAGCGTCTCGGAGCCTCCCCGAACGCGCCCGAAACGCCTTTCCCTCCCGCGACGGACGCCCGCCTTTGGAGTATGCTGCGCGCCGCACCCCACACCATGAGCGCGCGCACACGGGAGATCGGATGCTGTACTTCGCCTACGGATCGAATCTGGATCCCGAGCAGATGCAATCGCGTTGCCCCGGGCACGTGGTCGTCGGCCTCGCGGCGCTGCGCGACCACCGCCTCGCTTTCCCGCTCTACTCGAACGACTGGGGCGGCGGAGTTTCCAGCGTCCAGCTCGCTCACGGCGACGCGGTCTGGGGAATGCTCTTCGATCTCACCGAGGAGCACCTGAGGACGCTCGACGGCTACGAGGGGTTCCGGGGCCCGGGCGATCAGCACAATGTCTACGACCGCGACCAGGTGACGGTCGAGCTCACCCGTCCCGACGACGGCTCGTTCCCGCGCCGCGTACGAGCATGGAGCTACATCGCGCGGCCCGCCAAGCCGTCACCGCCGTCGCGCCGTTACCTCGACACGATCCTGCGCGGCGCGCGCCATCACCGCCTGCCCGAGGAATACATCGCGAAGCTCGCCGCCGTGACGGCCGCTCCGGAATCGGTGGAGCCGTCGGGCGGCCCGGCCGCGTGCTGAACGCCATCACCGCGCCCCGCGGCTTCCGGGCCGCCGGCGTGGCGTGCGGCATCAAGCCCGGACGCCCCGACCTCGCGCTCGTCGCCGCCGAACACACGTGCGCTGCCGCCGCGGTCTTCACCACCAACCTGGCGCCCGCCGCCCCCGTGACGCTGTCGCGCCGGCACATCGCCTCCGGCCGCGCGCGCGCGGTGGTCGCGAACGCCGGCTGCGCCAACGCCGCCACCGGCGCCCGCGGCATGGAGGACGCGCTTCGCATGGCGGCACTGGTCGCCACGGGGCTCGGCTGTACGCCCGAGGAGATCGTGGTCGCATCCACCGGCGTGATCGGTGTGCCGCTGCCGATGGAGAAGGTGAGCGCCGGGATCACGTCCGCGCTCGAGGCACTGGCGGCGAACGGGGGCGGCGACGCCGCGCGCGCCATCCTCACTACCGACACGCGGCCCAAGGAAGCCGGCGGCGAGGTCGGGCTCGGCGGCCGGCGCGCGCGCATCGGCGCGATGGCGAAGGGCGCGGGGATGATCGCGCCGCGCATGGCGACGATGCTCGCGTTCTTCACCACCGACGCCGCGATCGAGGCGGGACCCTTGCGGATGGCGCTGGCCGAGGCGGTGGGCGAGAGCCTGAACCGCGTGACCGTGGACGGCGACACCTCGACCAACGACATGGCGGTGATCCTGGCGAGCAGTCTCGCGGGCAACGACGTGATCCGCGGGCCGGGGGCCGCGTACGACGCGTTCCGCGACGCGCTCTCGGCGGTGGCGCGCGAGATCGCCGGAATGATCGTGCGCGACGGCGAAGGCGTGACGCGCGTCGCCGAGGTGCGGATCGAGGGCGCGCGCAACGCCGAGGACGCGGACCGCATCGCACGCACCGTCGCCGAGTCGCTGCTGGTGAAGACCGCGCTCCACGGCGGCGATCCCAACTGGGGCCGCGTGCTCGCGGCGCTCGGGCGCGCCGGCGTGGCGGTGGACGAGAGCCGCGTCGACATCTACCTCGGCGACGTCTGGGTGGCCGAGGGCGGGAGCGCGCGCGACTATTCCGAGGAGCGCGCGCGCGCCGCGCTGGTCGAAGAAGACCCGGTGCGCATCCGCATCCGGCTCAATGCCGGCAGCGCATCGAGCTGGATGCTGACCAGCGACATCAGCAAAGCCTACGTGGACATCAACGCCAGCTACCGGAGCTGACGGCGCCCATCTCGCCCCACCGGGCTACGGCAACACGACGATGCGCTGCCCCGCCCGCTCGTCCCGCCATTGGGCAGAAGCAAAGTAGACACCCGGCGAAACGCGTGAACCGTTCTCATCCCGAAGATCCCATCGAACGGGATGCGTGCCGGTCGGGACGGTCCCGCGCATGAGCGACCGCACCCTGCGCCCCTGCAGATCCAGGACCACCAGATCCAGATTGCCGTCGGCCGGCAGGTCGAGCCGAAGGGCCGCTTCCGTGCGGCAGGGCTGAGGACCGGCCAACCCCAGAGCGAAGCGCGGCGGCGCGGACTGCGTTTCGACCGACACCAGGCGCGGCCCCAGGACTCCCCAGGGCTGAACATGCTGCGCGTAGATATCGCCCCCGTCGGACCTCTGGTCCTGCCAGAAGAAGATCGCGCCGCTCACGTCGGGAGACACGCCGTCCGTCACCGCGCTGCCCTGGTACTGGCGCCCGATCGCCGACGACACCACCACGCCGTTCGCGCCCCATAGCTTCTCCGGAAAGTGGAACGAGGGCTGACCCGCGGTTCGCACACGCTGGGCGAAGATGTCTTGATCGATCCCGCGCGCCTCCGCCCAGCCGACGATGATGCCGCCATGTCCGTCGGACACGGCTCCTCCCGGCTGGGCCGCGGAGATCGAGCCCGCCGGCACGCCGCCGTCACCCCACACTCTTCCGCCGGTGGTGTTCCATGCCTGCACGAAGATCGCGTCCAGACCGCTTCTGTTGTCGGTCCAGCTGACCAGCGCCGCGCCGTCGACCCAACTGACCAGCCTCGGCGACTGCTGACGGGCGACGTTGGTGGACGCCTCGACGCCGGCCGGGTTCCAGAGCTCCGCGCCGTCGGGACCGATGCGCTGCGCGTACACATGCCACTCGGTCGAGCGGTCATCCTGCCACACCAGGAGCATCCCACCCGCGCCGTCTTCCAGGCAGCGGAGCAAGGCCTGCTCGTAGAGTCCCCCGACCACGGGCACGCCGTTGAGCGCCCATTGGGCAGCCCCGCTGCCGTCGATCCGCTGGGCGAACACGTTCCCGTAGAGAGGATTTCGCCAGTCCAGCCAGCCGAGGATCATGCCGACGGCCCCGTCCGGCACCATCCGCTGCGCTTGAGGGATGAACGAAGCGGCAACGACCACCCCGTCGTCGCCCCACAGGCGTTGTCCGTCGGGGTCCAGGCGCTGGGCCATGATGGACATGTTTTCAGTCGTGGACCAGCTGACGAACACGTCGCCGGACGACGCCGCGAGGAGACGGGGATTGATGTGTTGTCCCGCCATCGACGTCACCGCGACGCCCGAGGGGCCCCACAGCGGCGCCCCGTTCGCGTCGAGCCGCTGCACGCGCGGCGGAGGAAACGTTTCGTCGGTATTCCACGCAACGAGCACGCCACCATCTCCGGTCGCCAGCAGCGACGACAACCGCTGATCGCCCGCGATGCTCGCGACCGGCACGCCGGAGTCGCCCCAGAGGCGCACGCCTTCGGAGGAGAGGTGCTGCGCCCAAATATCTAGTCCGGTGGCTGCGGAGTCGCGCGCATCGATCCAGGCGATGAACGCGCCGCCTGCGCCGTCCGGGATGCCGCCCGGCGCGTACTGACCCCCGGGGCCGATCGCGACCGGTGTGTTCACAGCAGGATCCGCATTCCACTGCGCGCGGGCGTTCGATGGCGCCATCAGGGATACACCCAGGGCGAGGCATGCAACCATTCGACCGAACATCGCACCCTCCGGAGCATCGGTCCGTGGGATCGTTCGAGCGCGGGCGCGGTCGGCGGCCCCGTTCCCCACGCCAGAAATGGTAGGCCCGGCAACGGAGCGGAATCAATGGACCACTTGTTACAGCCCGGCGGCAGGAGGTTCGAGCCTCTCAGCCTTCCCGCCCCAGCCCCTTCACCTCGCGCTCGATCGCCTCGTTCAGCGCGCGCCACGCCGCCGCGATCTCACGGCGGTTGGCGCGGCAGTAGGCCAGGCTCACGCGCGGGTCGCTCAAGGCGAGCCGGGTCATGCCGCGGAAGCCGGGGCCCGAGAGCCCGCGGCGCTGGGCTTCGCGCCCCACGCCGGCGAGCGCGCGCGACACCAGGTAGGGCAGGTGGCTGGTGCGCGCCAGCGCGCGGTCGTGATCCGCGGGCGCCACGATGCGGGCGTGCGCGCCGAGATCACGCACCAGTGCGCGCACGATGGCGGGCACCGCTCCGCCGGCGGGGAGCAGCGCGAACGTGGAGCGCTCGAAGAGATCGGCGCGCGCCGCTTCGAGCCCGCGGCCTTCGCTGCCCGCGATCGGATGCCCGCCGACGGCGCGCACGCCGCGGGCCGCGGCGGCGGCCAGCGCGGGCGTGAGCGGGCCGCGCGCGCTCCCGGTGTCGAGCAGCGCAGCTCCCCGCGGGAGCGCGGAGGCTGCACGCGCGATCAGCCCGGGCAGCGTGTCCACCGGCGTTGCGAGCACCGCGAGCGCAGCCCCGCGGCATGCTTGATCGAGCGACGCCGCGATCGCGTCCGTGACGCCTGCCGCCTTTGCGCGCTCGCGCGTGGCGCGGTCGCGGTCCCAGCCGATGCGATGCCAGCCGGCGCCGCGCCCGAGCGCCAGGCCGATCGATCCGCCGATCTGCCCGAGGCCGATGATGGCGACGCGCCGCGACTTCGCGCTGCGGCCCGCGCCGCCCGATCGCGCTTCCTCCGCGCGCACCGGCGAAGCGCCGGTGAGATCGGGCCGCAGCGCCTCGGCTCCTTCGATGTAGACCGGCGTGAGCCGCGCGCCGCGCGGGACGCGCGCGGTGAGCAGCACGCGCACGATCCGCGGCAGCGCGCCCGGGACGCCCATCTCGCGGGCGCCGAGCAGCGGCACCTCGGTCCAGCCCAGCCGGCGCGCGGCGTGCGCGGGGAAGTCGGCGTCGAGGTCGGGCGTGGCGGTGAAGATGGCGCTGACGATTCGCGCCGGCTCGAGGCGATTGGCCTGGAGCAGCGCGATCAAGAGCCGCGCGGTGGCCTCACGGATCAATTCCGCGCGATTGGCGGCCACCTGCACCGCGCCGCGCACCGCTGCGATGTCGGTTCCGCGGCCGCGTTCGCTCGTCATGGCTTGCCTCCGCTCGCGCGGCACAGCCGCGCCTGCATGGGTCGAATCGAGCGCGCATGCTAGCTTCGACGGGAAACGAGGGTCAAAGGTCGCGGGGGTGGGCGATGCCGGCGGTGGACGGGGAACACTTCGACCAGCGGATGGCGGAGCTCGATCGGGCGGTAAGCGACCTGAGCGCTGCCGCCTCCGCCGGGCCATGGAAGCGGGCGCGCCCGCGCAAGTGGTCGGCGGGTCAGCACGCTGCGCACGTCGCGATCACCATGGCGGTCACGGCGCAGGCGTTCGAGCAGGGCGTGCCGCGGGTGCTCGACGGCACGATCGGGCCGGTCCCGGGCCGCGGGCCGCTGGAATCGCTGTGGATCTGGATGTTCGTCCAGCGCGGCTTCCTGCCGCGCGGAGGCCGCACGCCGCGCCGGTTCGAGCCGGGGCCCGCGCCCGATCCGGACGCGACGCTCGACGACCTGCGCCGCGGCGTCGAGCGGCACCGCGCGGTCGGCCACCTGCTCACCGCCGCGCAGCGCGACCGGTTGTGGATCCCGAGCCCGTTCGTATCGCGCTGGCACTACCGGCTGGTCGAGATGGTGCGCGCGCACGCGGTCCACGCGCGGCATCACCTGGCGCAGGTCCGCGAGATCTAGCTAGCGCGCCGGGGTGGCCGCCGTCGCCGCGGGCACGCTCGCGGTCTTCTCGCCCAAGCCGGCCGGGATCTCCGCGTAGAGCTTCTCGAAGTAGTCGGTCACCATGCGGTCCGATGTGAAACGGGTCTCGGCCATGCGCTGGCTCGCGAGCATCAGCTGCGTCCAGCGCTCGCGGTTCGCCCACGCCGGCAGCACCTCGCCCTCGAGCACCGAGAACAGCGACTCGATGTCGCTCTCGTCGTCGGCTGGCTCGCCGTTGCCGATCGCCCAGCCGTTCACGCCGTGCTCGCAGGCCTCGGCCCACCAGCCGTCGAGGATGCTGAGGTTGAGCACGCCGTTGAGCGCCGCCTTCATCCCCGATGTGCCGCAGGCCTCGAGCGGCAGGATGGGATTGTTGAGCCACACGTCGCAGCCGCGCGTGAGGAGGCGCCCCAGCGCCATGTCGTAGTTCTCGAGGAACACGATGCGGCCGGGGTACGCGCGCCCGGCCTGCGCCAGGCGCGCGAGGATGGCCTTGCCCTGGAGGTCGTCCGGATGCGACTTGCCGCTCATCACGAACTGCACTTTCGACTGTTTCAGGAGCTGCGAGAGGCGCTCGGGGTCGCGCAGGATGAGATCGCCGCGCTTGTAGGGCGCGGCGCGGCGCGCGAAGCCGATCCACAGGCCGTCGCGGTCGAGCGTCACGCCGGTCTCGCGCTCGACCGCATGCGCCAGCTCCTCGCGATGCGTCTGGTGCGCGGCCCACAGCGCCGCGGGCTCGCAATGCGCGGCGCGCACGCGCTCGGACTGCCAGGTCGGGGCGTGCACGCCGTTCGTGATCGCGCGGATCGGCGCAGCGTCCGGGACCTGCTTCCACATGTCGCGCGCGGTGCGGCCGTGCAGCTCGGAGACCGCGTTCGCGCCGCGCGCCAGGCGCAGCCCGGCCACCGTCATGCTGAAGGGGTCGCCGCCCAGCGTCTTCATCTCGGCGGGCGAGAGCTGGAGCAATGCGCCCATGCGCTGCAGGTCCTTGAGCGAGTGCTCCTCGTTGCCGGCCCGCACCGGCGTGTGGGTGGTGAACACGATGTGCCTGCGCGCGTCGGCCCACGCCTCCTCGAACGGCATGCCGGCCTCCATGCGCTCTGCGATCATCTCGACCCCGGCGAACACCGCGTGGCCTTCGTTGAAGTGGTAGGTGGCGATCGGGATCGCGAGCCAGTTGAGCGCGCGCAGCCCGCCGATCCCGAGCAGCATCTCCTGCGCGATGCGCACGTCGCTGCCGGCCTCGTAGAGCCGGTGCGTGATCCAGCGATCCTCCGCGCGCAGCGGCTCGATCAGGTGGAGCGGGACGTGGCCGAAGCGCTCGGTGACCCACACCACGCACGGGATCTCCTTGCCGCGCACCCGCACGCGCACCCGCACCCGGGTGTCGCGCAGGAAGGAGTGGTCGTAGCCGGGAAACTCCTCGAACGGCTCGCCGTTCTCGCGGATGCGCTGCACGCAGTAGCCGCGGTCCCAGCGCAGGCCGACCGCGACCACCGGTCGCTTCAGGTCGCGCGCGGATTTGATGAAGTCGCCGGCCAGGATCCCGAGCCCCCCGGAGTAGATCGGGAACGACTCGTGGAGACCGAACTCCATGCAGAAGAAGGCGACGTGCGGGACACGGGGCATGGGGAATACTCTAGGGTGGAGGCGGCGTAGTCTATCATCGGGACGGCGAGCGGCGGACATTAGGCGCACCGCCGCCGCGTGTCACGGCGGGTGGAGCGAGCCCGCGGCGCGGGCCTGGATCGGGGAGAGCATGAACGGGGCATCGACGTTGCGCACCGCGATCCTCGCGATCGCGATCGTGATCGCCGGCGCGCTCATCGGCCGCGGCATCGTCCAGTTCCGCACCGCCGACCGCTACGTCTCGGTGAAGGGCGTGGCGGAGCGCGACGTGGCCGCCGACGTCGGGATCTGGCCGCTGCGTTTCGGCTCGACCGCCGACGTGCTGGACCAGGCGCGGGAGAAGATCGAGACCGACCGCCGGCGCGTGATCGCGTTCCTCAAGCGCGCCGGCATCGACTCCTCGCAGGTCTCGTTGCGCGGCCTCGAGGTGACAGACGCCCAGGCGAATCCGTACTCGCAGGGGCCGGTGCGCAGCCGCTTCATCGTGACGATGACGCTGGTGGTGCGCTCGAACGACGTCGAGGGATTGCGCCGCGCGGGCCAGGCGGTGGGCGAGCTGGTGGCGGCGGGCGTCGTGCTCTCGGGCGGACCGTTCGGCAGCGGGCCCACCTACCTCTTCACGCGCCTCAACGACCTGAAGCCCGCGATGCTCGCAGAGGCCACCGCCAACGCGCGCACCGCCGCGCAGCAGTTCGCGAAGGAGTCGGGCAGCCACGTGGGCGCGATCCGCCGCGCTTCGCAGGGCGTGTTCGAGATCCTGCCGCGCGACAAGGCGCCGGGCATCGAGGAAGGCCCCGAGATCGAGAAAACGCTGCGCGTGGTCTCGACGGTGGACTACTACCTGCACGATTGATCCGCTGAGGCTGCGGCTGCGGCGCCTCTCCACCCCGAGCCCTGCGACCCGGGCTCAAGCGCCCCCGCGATCGCGCCGATAACCAGCCGGCCAACCTCGGGCGCCCGTGAGCGCTCGGCGTGGCGCAGGCGATCTTCCCCCCGCCTCCGGCGCGCGGCTTCCTATGGAAGGGGAGGCGCCTCGAGCGAGAACCCTAGGATGCAAGCTCAGGATCCGCGAACGCCATGGATGAACGCCGCCGATGAGTCCGTCCTCGTCCTCAAGGCTCAGAAAGGGGACCGCAGGGCGTTCCTCGACCTGCTGCGCCACTACCATCGCGCGGTCTACCGGCTCGCCTTCGCGCTGACCCGCGACGTTCACTCCGCGGCTGCTGTCACATGCGTCGCGGTGCTCAAGGCGAAGGAAGGCGTCCGCTACATCGCGGAAGGCCAGCGGTTCTTCCCGTGGATCGCGGGCATCGTGCGGAGCCTGGCGCGCGCGCGCCGGCGCGGTTCGGAAGGGAGTCCCAGGAGCAGCCCGCGCGCCGCTCCCGGCGTGGTGCAGGTGGCGGACCGGCTGCTGCGGGCGATGGACGGCCTCGACCCGGATGCGCAGGCCGCCGTCGCGCTGCGGATCGTCGAGCTGCTTCCCTATGCCGAGATCGACGCCGTGCTGCGGATGAAGCCCGGGAGCGCGCTCGCGCTGCTCGCAGAGGCGCGCGACCGTCTCAGCGCTCCGCTCCGGTCCGCCGCGTGAGGCACCTCACTTCCAGGCAGCTGGCTGTGCACCTCGACGGCGGAGTCGAAAGCGCCCTGGTTCGGCTTCACCTCGACGACTGCGAGCAGTGCCGCCTCGAGTCGGTGCGCATGGCATCGACCGACGACCTGCTGGCGGCGCTGCTCACGCACGAACCCGACGAGCGCTTCTTCGCAGCGTTGGAGGCGTTCCTCGAGGAGCGGCTCCACTCCGGAGACGCCTCCGAGTCCGTCCCGCCCGCGCTCGAGCGCGTGATCGCGGCCGAGAGCGTGCGGCTCGAGGCGCATCGATGGGCGGCGGTGACGCAGGCCGTGCCGAGCCATCTGGCCGTCGCTACTCTCGCGGATCCGGAGGAGAAGCCGGTCGCGGCGGAAGCCCGCCCCGCCGCTCGCGAGCCACAGCCCGTCGCGCCGCCGGGCGGCGCAGAGTCGAGACCCAAACCCGCGATGAGTCCCGGCGCTCTGCATGTCACGCCCCTCCCGGCCCCGAAGCGGGCGCCGGCGCGCCCCGCCGCTTCCGCGCCGATCCGTCCGCCGGCGCGTCGCGATCCTGTGGGCGTTTTCATCGGCATTGCAGTCGTTGCGCTGGTCCTGGTGGTCGCGGGTCTCGTTCTCCGTCCGCGCGCGCGGGCACACGAAGCGTACGTTCCGGGCGTTGTGGATCGCGTCGTCAACGCAGAAGAGGCTCCCGCGCCGCGGATCGTGGAGTCGCCTCCGCCCGCGCCGCAGCCGGCGCCGAGCGACGTCGCCCCGCCGTCTCTTCCGGAGGTCGCGCCCGCTCTCGCGCAGGTCTCGTCGCCGCCGGTGACACCCGCGGCGGTCTCACCCGCGCAATCCGCTGCGTCGCAGGCGAAGGTTCCGGCAACGCCATCTCCGTCGTCGCCCGCAGCTGTGCGCCCGAGGGTGAGCGCAACGCCTTCGCCGACGGTGCCGCACGCAGCAGCGCCCGAGCGCGGAATCCTCTGCGGCCGCGTCCGCGACGAGAGCGGCATGCCGGTCGT
>Ga0075433_10002138_pt1 | contig 14957 bp, 15 predicted proteins | sample RhiMethybrSRZTD2_FD_75299 | JGI IMG/M metagenome (GOLD analysis project Ga0075433, IMG submission 75299) | Populus rhizosphere microbial communities from Tennessee, USA - Rhizosphere MetaG P. TD hybrid SRZTD2 | ecosystem: Host-associated > Plants > Roots > Rhizosphere > Soil | place: USA... | reverse complement strand
ACGCGGTTGAAGTCGTCGAGCTCGAGCTCGACTTCGGCTTCGTGGGCGATGGCGAGCAGGTGCAGCACCGCGTTGGTCGAGCCGCCGAGCGCGTTCACCACTGCGATCGCGTTCTCGAACGCAGGCTTGGTCATGATCTGCCGGGGTCGGATCCCCGCTTCGAGGAGCCCCACGACCGCGCGGCCCGACTCGAACGCGAAGTCGTCGCGGCGCCGGTCCACGGCGGGCGGCGCCGAGCTGCCGGGAAGGCACATGCCGAGCGCTTCGGCCGCCGACGCCATCGTGTTGGCCGTGAACATCCCCGCGCACGAGCCCTCCGTCGGGCACGCCCGCCGCTCGATCTCACCGAGCTCGTTCTCCGTGATCGTGCCGGCCGCGCAGGCGCCGATGGCCTCGAACACGCTCACCACGTCGAGCGCCTGGTCCTTCCAGTGGCCCGGGAGGATGGCGCCGCCGTAGAGGAAGACGGAAGGAAGATTGAGGCGGCCGGCGGCCATCAGCATGCCGGGCAGGCTCTTGTCGCAGCCCGCGAACGTGACCATCCCGTCGAAGCGCTCGGCGTGCATCATCGTCTCGATCGAGTCGGCGATGACCTCGCGGCTCACCAGCGATGCGCGCATGCCCTCGTGGCCCATCGAGATGCCGTCGCTCACCGCGATGGTGACGAACTCGATGGGGAATCCGTCGGCGGCGCGGACACCGTCCTTGGCCCGCTTCGCCAGCCGGTCGAGCGGCATGTTGCACGGCGTGACCTCGTTCCAGCTCGACGCCACGCCGATCTGCGGCTTGTCCCAGTCGGCGTCGGTCATCCCGACGGCCCGCAGCATCGCCCGCGCCCCGGCTCGTTCCATGCCGTCGGTGACTTCGCGGCTACGTGGCTTCAGGTCTTCGCCCATGCGGTTCAGCGTACTGCCGCCGTTCGCGCCGCTCTCTCGCGTTCCGCGACGGACGTACGATCCGACCCATGAAGATCGACGGGTCGCTCACTGACAACCTCAGCGAGATCGCAAACCGGGCGCGTCAGCTCGAGAGCGGCGGCTACGACGGCGCTTACACGTTCGAAGGCCCGCACGACCCGTTCCTGCCCGTGCTTCTCGCTGCCGAGCACACCGAGCGTCTCGAGCTGTCGACGGCAATCGCGGTGGCGTTCGCCCGCAACCCGATGACCTTGGCGCAGACGGCCTACGACCTGCAGACCGTGTCGGAAGGCCGCTTCATCCTCGGGCTCGGCTCCCAGATCCGCCCGCACATCGAGAAGCGGTTCTCGATGCCGTGGTCGAAGCCCGCCCCCCGCATGCGCGAGCTCGCGCTCGCGATCCGCGCCATCTGGGCGTGCTGGCACGAGGGCGCGCCGCTGCGATTCGACGGCGACTTCTACCGTCACACGCTCATGACCCCGTTCTTCAACCCCGGCCCCAACCCGTACGGGCCGCCTCGCCTGTGGCTCGCCGGTGTCGGGCCGGCGATGACCGAGGTCGCGGGCGAGGTCGCGGACGGCTTCCTCGTCCATCCCTTCAGCACCGAGCGGTTCCTGCGCGAGGTGACGCTCCCTGCGCTCGAGCGCGGATTCGCCCGTGGCGGTCGGACGCGCGAGGGGTTCGAGATCGCGTTCCCGCTCATGATCCTGACCGGCGACTCGGACGACGAGATCGCCGCTGCCGAGGGTGGCGTCCGCCGCCAGCTCGCGTTCTACGGCTCGACGCCTGCGTACCGGCGCGTCCTCGACGTGCACGGCTGGGGCGAGTTGCAACCCGAGCTCAATCGTCTCTCCAAGGAGGGACGCTGGGAGGAGATGGGCGGCCTGATCGGCGATGACCTCGTCGACACGTTCACCGTGCGGGGCACGTCGGAGGAGATCGCGCCGAAGGTGCTGGCGCGCTACGGCGACCTCGTCGACCGGATCAGCTTCAACGCCCCCTACCGCGCCGACCCGGCGCGCTGGGCCGTGGTGCTCGAGGGATTCAAGGTGGGCGCATGAGGGCGCGGGTCGGGACCGCCGACGGGCTGTTCGTGCTCGACCGCGCGTCGGAACGCGAGGTTGCCGGCCATTCCGTCACCGCGCTCAGCGGGGACTGGGCGATCTTCGACGGCGAGACCGTCGTGTACCGCGCAAACAGCGGCTGGCGACAGGCCTTCACCGTCCGATCCCCCGAGCGCTCGCTCGGGATCCACGGCGCGTTGCTCTCCCGGGCCGACGAGGCGATCGTCGGCTGGGGGCCGTCGCTCATGCGGGTCTTCAAGGAGAAGCGGTTCGAGCCCATCCCGGGCTTCGAGACAGTCCAGGGACGCGACGACTGGCACGCTGTCGGGAGTCGCAAGCCCTACGTGCGATCACTGACCGCGACCGCCGACGGCGTCCTCCTTGCCAACGTGCACGTAGGCGGGATCCCCCGGTCGACCGACGGCGGAGCCACCTGGGAACCGACCATCGACGTCGACGCCGACGTCCATCAGGTGCGCGCCCACCCGGACCGGCCCGAGCTCGTCCTCGCCGCGGCCGCGATCGGGCTCTGCAGGAGCGACGACGCGGGCGCGACCTGGACCGTGCACACCGACGGCTTGCACGCTTCGTACTGCCGGGCGGTGGCGACGGCGGGCGACGTGATGTTCGTGAGCGCGTCGACCGGCCCGTTCGCCGACGAGGCTGCGGTGTACCGGCGTGCGATCGACGGCGACGGCCCGCTCGAACGCTGCACCGATGGCCTGCCCGACTGGCAGCCGAGCAACATCGACACCGGGTGCCTCGACAGCGACGGTTCGCGCGTCGCGTTCGGCGGACCCGACGGCGTCGTCTACGGCTCCGAGGACGCCGGACGCACCTGGCGCGTGCTCGCCGAGAACCTGCCGCCCGTATCGGCCGTCACGATCGACCGAGCCTGACCCGAAGGAGTCCTGTGGCCAACGACAGCGAGACCCCGATCGAGATCGTCCGCCGGTTCTGCGCCGTGTGGTCGAACGTGAACCCCGACGAGATCGCCGAGTTCTTCACCGACGACGCCGTGTACCACAACATCCCGATGGACCCGCTCACCGGCCGCGACGCGATCAAGACGTTCATCGCCGGGTTTGCCGGCGGTGCAAAGCAGATCGATTTCCGCGTGAACAACATCGTGGCCGACGGCGACGTCGTGCTCACCGAGCGCGTCGACGTGTTCGAGCTGCCGAACGGCAAGGTCGAGCTGCCGGTGATGGGGACCTTCGAGGTGAAGGACGGCAAGATCGCGGCCTGGCGCGACTACTTCGACATGAAGCAGTTCATGGACCAGATGGCGGCCGGCTAGCGCGACCCGGCTGACGCGGCGGCGTACACGGAGACGTGCTTGACGCTGTCGTCGGTGAACGGCTCCCGCTCCCAACCAGCCCAGCGCTCCTCCAGGCGTAGCCCGGCGCGGTCGGCCATCTGATCGAGCTCGCCCGGGTAGGAGTACCGGATGTGCACGGGCCAGGTCCGGACGCCCCCGTCGGCGAGGCGCACCAGGAGTGAGTCCACGCGCTGCGTGGGCGCGTCGTGACGGCTGACGGACACGACCGCGCTGTCGACACCCACGTGCCGGACCTCGAGGTGCTGGCCGCGCTCGAAACGGCCCGGATCGGGCACGAACGCCTCGATCACGAACCGACCGCCGGGAGCGAGGCGGTCGGCGACGCGCTCGAAGCAGCCGCGTTGCGTGTCGGCGTCGAGGAGCGAGAAGAAGGTGTTGTAGGCGACGAAGACGAGCGCGAACCGGCCGTCCACGGCGACGTCGGCGAAGTCGCCGATCGCGACCGGAATCTCGGCGCCACCCGGCTTCGCCCGCAGCCTCGCCACCATCGCCGCGCTGGCGTCGATCCCGCTGACCGCGACGCCGTGCTCTGCGAGTGGGAGGGCGAGCCGGCCGGTGCCGATGCCGAGCTCGAGCGCTAGCCCGCCTTCAGCCAGATCGGCCAGGAACCGGGCGGCGACGTCGGCGTCCGCCGGGTGCGTCGGCAGCTCGTCGTAGAAGTCGGCCATGCGATCGCCGTAGGTCGCCGCGTCGTAACCTTCCGCGCTCGCCACGAGTCGATTGCATCAGACGCGCCGGGTGGCGGCGGACGATTTGCCGGGACTGCATCAATCTGGTCGCCCGCCCTACGCTGGCTCTCTCTCCACCCCAAAGGGGGCGTTTGGTGATGAGCCGCACCGTCGAGACCGCCGGGATCGGACTGGCCCAGGCCACCGTCGACCCGCGGTCGTTCGCGCTGTACGGCGACGGCAGCACCCCACGCGTGCGCTGGTTCACGGACGGACTCCGCCGGTTGATGATCGAGCGGGGCTACCACGAGCACCCCGAGCCGGGCCCCGAGGTCCAAGTGGTGCTCAACCGGATCGACCCCGAGCGGCCGCGGCCGTACCGGCGCAAGTCCGCGCCGACATTCGTCGTCGCGCTCGCCGACGTCGGCACGCCGCCCGACGACGTGCTGCGGGCCGGCTATCCGCTGCTCGTGCGGGCGCTGGCCAACCTGGCCGTGATGGTGAGCGACGACGGCGCGCCGGCCGCGCACTTCGTCACCCTCGAGCAGGGTCGGTACGTCGTCCGGCACACGGGCGACGACGACGAGTTCTTCGCCGGCGTCTTCGAGCGGATGGAGCCGCTGGCGTCGTCACGGCTCGTCATCGCCAACGAGTTCCGCGCCGACCTCCCCGAGGAGCTGTGGAACGGCGACGGGCACACGCGCCAGATCCGGCGGGCGGGTGAGCACCTCGACGCCCTCGACCTGCTCCCGGCGGCGTTCCCGATCGAGGAGATCCTCTCGGAGCGCGACCTGCGGCACGTCAAGCTCCTGTACGGGATCGGCGGTCTCAGCTACGGGAACGCCAGCTCCCGGCGCACCGCCGACGGCGAGCTCGGCCCCGAGTACTGGATGAGCGCGAGCGGCGTCGACAAGTCCGCCCTGACCGATGTCGGCAAGCACATCCTGCTCGTGAAGGGCTTCGACGCCGAGCGCGACACGATGATCCTGAGCGTGCCGCCCGACGTGAAGCCCAACCGGGTGTCGGTCGATGCCATCGAGCACTGGATGATCTACAACGAGCATCCTGAGGTCGGGGCCATCCTCCACGTCCACGCGTGGATGGAGGGCATCGACTCGACGGAGATCAACTACCCGTGCGGCACTGTCGAGCTGGCGGGCGCCGTCGCGCAGCTCGTGCGCGAGGCGCCCGACCCGGGCCACGCCGTCGTCGGCCAGCGCAACCACGGCCTGACGATCACCGGCGAGACCCTCGACGAGATCCTCGACCGTATCGACGGCAAGCTCGTCCGCAACGTCCCGATGGACTAGAGAGTCAGCTCAGGCGGGTGTCGAGGAGGCGGTTGAGGAGCTGAGGGTTGCCCTGGCCCTTGGTCGCCTTCATCGCCTCCCCCATCAGGAACCCGCGCTTCTTCTTCCGGGCCTTGTCGTCGCCGGCGCGGTAGTCGGCGACGACGTCGGGGTGGGCGGCGAGGATCTCGTCCACGATCGATGCCAGCTCGCCCTCGTCGCTGACCTGCGCGAGGCCGCGCTCCTCGACGACCTGCTTGGGCCGCTTGGGCTCGCGCAGGCACTCGGCGAGCACGTCCTTGGCCAGGTTCCGTGACAGCGTGCCGTCGGCGACGAGGTCGACGAGCTCGGCGAGCCCGTCGGGCGCGAGCGGGAGCGCGCCGGGCGCCAAGCCCGTCTCGTTCAAGTAGCCGAGCACCTCGCCCGTGCACCAGTTCACGACGTCCTTCGGCGTCCCGCCCCGCAGCGCCACCGCCGCCGCCTCGGCGAACTCGGCGAGACCGGGCGTGCCGATGAGCACCCGCGCCTCGTGCTCGCCGATCCCCCACTCCGACACCAGGCGGGCCCGCACCGCCGCCGGCAGCTCCGGCATCCCGGCCCGGACTCGTTCGCGCATCGGCCCGTCGGGAGCCACAGGGACGAGGTCGGGCTCGGGGAAGTAGCGGTAGTCGTCCGCACCCTCCTTCGTGCGCATCGAGTGGGTGACGCCGGCGTCCTCGTCCCAATGGCGCGTCTCCTGCACGACGCGTTCACCGGCATCCAGCAACGCGCTCTGGCGCTCGATCTCGTACTCGAGCGCCCGGCCGAGCGACCGGATCGAGTTCATGTTCTTGACCTCGACCTTGGTGCCGAGCTCGGTCGCCCCGGCCGGACGCAGCGACACGTTGGCGTCGATGCGGAACGCGCCCTCCTCCATCTTCACGTCGGAGACGCCGATCGCCTGCAGGATGCCGCGCAGCTCGTTCACATATGCACGCGCCTGCTCCGCGCTGCGGAGGTCGGGCCGGCTCACGACCTCCATGAGCGGGATGCCGGCGCGGTTGTAGTCGACCAGCGAGTGGTCGGCCTCGTGAATGCGCCCGCCGCCTCCCACGTGGATGGTCTTGCCGGTGTCCTCCTCCATGTGCGCGCGCTCGATGCCGACACGGAAACCGTCGACCTCGAGCGATCCGTCGACGCAGATCGGCTCGTCGTACTGGCTGATCTGATAGTCCTTCGGCATGTCCGGATAGAAGTAGTTCTTGCGGTGGAACAGCGAGCGGTCCGGGACCGTGCATTGCAGCGCCTCGCCGACGCGCAGCGCGAACTCCACCGCCCGCTCGCCGAGCACCGGCAGCGAGCCGGGCAGCCCCAGGCACACCGGGCAGATGTTCGTGTTGGGCTCGGCGCCGAACTCGTTCTTGCACGAGCAGAACAGCTTCGTCGCCGTGGCCATCTCGACGTGCACCTCGAGGCCGATCACCGCCTCCCACGTCGTGGTGGTCGTGGCCGTCATGCGAGACTCCCGCCGTGCCCGAACGACCCGATCCGAGCGCGTTCACGGTCAAGCACAGCGAGGTGCGCAACGGGGTGTCGCTCGCGTACGTGCACGAGGGCGTCGGCGGCACGCCGATCGTGCTCATCCACGGCTACCCGGAGACCAAGCGCATCTGGTGGCGCAACATCGCGCCGCTCTCCGACGCCGGCTTCGAGGTGATCGCCCCCGACCTGCGCGGCTACGGCGACTCCGACCTCGCGCCCGACGGCTTCTACGACGTCACCGCGTACTCGCTCGACCTCTACGCGCTCGTCCACGACGTCCTCGGGCACGAGCGATGCACGGTCGTCGGCGGCGACCTGGGCGGCGTCATCCTGTACGACCTCGCGCTGCGTTACCCGGGGTTCGTGCAGCGCATCTGCGTGTTCAACACGCTCGTCATCCTGCGCGACGAACTCTTCGCCGCCGCCGGGATCCCGCCCGACGACGGCCGCGACGCCCGCCCCACGGCCGATTACTTCCGCCGCCAAGGCCAGGAGGCCGAGGCGCTCATCGCCGAGCTCGACACGCCCGCTCGCCGCCGCGCCTGGGTCGCGGCCATGTACGGACACCGGCTCTGGGCCGCGCCCGGGCACTTCGGTCCCGACGACGTCGACTTCATGACCGAGCCGTTCGCGGACGCCGTCCGGCTGCGCGCCAGCTGGGGCAGCTACGAGACCGCCTACGGCAACCGGCCCATGGAGGACGTGCCCAAGCTGTTCGAGCCCTGCCCCGTGCCCGCGCTCGTGCTGTACGGCCCGGAGGACGCGGTGGTGCCCGCGTCGTTCCCCGATCGGGCACAGGTGGCATTCACCGAGTGCGTCGGTCCGTTCGTCGTCGCCAACGCCGGCCACTTCCTGCAATGGGAGCAGGCCGACGTGCTCAACCGGGCGCTGGCGCACTTCTGCCGCTGACACGAACGCGGCACTCACGGCGCAGCCTCCTCGATCGCGCGCGCAACGCGGAACATGACGGGTTCACCCAGCGCGGGTGCGAGCACCTGCACGCCGATCGGCAACCCGTCGGCGTCGGCGCCGAATGGCACGCTGGCCGCCGGGTGCCCGGCCAGGCTCGTCGGCACCGTGCACACGTCCGAGAGGTACATCGACAGCGGGTCCGCCGTCTTCGCGCCGAGCTCGAACGCGGTCGTCGGCGACGTGGGCCCGAGCAGCGCGTCGAAGCGCTCGTAGGCGCGGGCGAAGTCGCGGATGATGAGCGTGCGGACGCGCTGCGCCTGGCCGTAGTACGCGTCGTAGTAGCCGGCCGACAGCGCGTACGTACCGAGCATGATTCGGCGCTTCACCTCCGGCCCGAAGCCGGCGTCGCGCGTCCTCGCGTTCATGGTGGCGGCGTCGGGCCCGTCGACCCGGAGTCCGTACCGGACGCCGTCGTAGCGGGCAAGGTTGCTCGACGCCTCGGCCGGCGCGATCAGGTAATACGCCGACAACCCGTACGCCGCGCTCGGCACCGACACCCGCTCGACTGTCGCGCCCTCCTTCTCGAGCGCCAGCGCGGCCTGCTCGACCGCCGCCGCCACGTCGGGCTGCACGCCTTCGGCGTCGGCGAGCTCCTCGACGATCCCCACCCGCAGTCCGTCGACCCCGGCGTCGACGACCTCGCGTAGGAGAGGTACGGGCTCGCCGATCGAGGTCGAGTCGAGGGGGTCGTGCCCGGCGATCACCTCGAGCAGGAGCGCGGCGTCCGCCACAGACTGAGTGAGCGGCCCGATCTGGTCGAGCGAGCTGGCAAACGCGATGAGGCCGTAGCGCGAAACGACGCCGTACGTCGGCTTGATCCCGACGACGCCGCTCAACGCCGCCGGCTGACGGATCGAGCCGCCGGTGTCCGAGCCCAGGCCCACAGCGGCGAGCCCGGCTGCGACGGCAGCCGCCGACCCGCCGCTCGAGCCGCCGGGGACGCGGTCGGGCCGGCGCGGGTTGCGCGTCGGGCCGAACGCCGAGTTCTCGGTCGACGATCCCATCGCGAACTCATCGAGGTTGGTCTTCCCGATCGGGACACCGCCGGCGGCCACGACCCGGTCGACGACCGTGGCCGAGTACGGAGGCCGCCATCCCTCGAGGATCTTCGACGAGCACGTGGTGGGGATCCCGCGCGTGCACATGTTGTCCTTGAGCGCGACCGGGACTCCCGCCAGCGGCCCCGGATCGTCGCCGCGCGCAACGGCCGCGTCGACGGCATCGGCGGCGGCACGCGCCTCGTTCGCTAGCACGTGGTTGAACGCGTGCAACTCCGGCTCGCGCGCCTCGATCCGCGCCAAGTGCTCCTCGACGACGTCACCCGCCGCACGCTCTCCGGCGCGCACCGCCCAAGCAATGTCGACCGCGGTCACAGACCCTCGCCCAGAATGCGCGGGACGCGGAACTGGCCGTCTTCGGTCGCCGGCGCCTGACCCAGCACCTCTTCGCGGTCGACGCCGGGCTGTGGATCGTCGGGCCGGAACACGTTGACCAAGGGCAACGGGTGCGCGGTGGGCGGCACGTCGGCGGTGTCGAGGGCAGAGACCTCAGCGGCGTACTCGACGATCGCGCTCAGCTCCCCGGTGAGCTGCTCGATCTCGTCGTCGGTGAGCGCGAGCCGGGCGAGCATGGCGACGTGCTCGACGTCGGCTCGGGTGATGCGCGCCTCGTCGACCATGCGCGGGAGTCTACGGATCGGCCGCCCGTTCCTCAGCGGCGTTTGGACCGCGGGCCCGAGCCGTAGTCGCCGAACGGGTCGTCGCGCTCGCGCACGGCGTCGCGGAAGCCGATCTCGCCGGACCGGGCCACGAAGTCGAGGCCCTCCTGCGTGTGTCGCGCGATGCCGTCGAACAGCGTGCCGAGGGTCCGGGTCGATGCCATCCCCATGCTCTCGGCCGTCTGGTTGCACAGGAGCTTCAGCATCTGGAGTTGGTTGAGCGGGAGGCGGGCCATACGGCGCGCCAGCCCGGCCGCGTGCTCCTGGAGCTCAGTGTCGGGAACGGCCTCGAGGATCAAGCCGATGCGAGCCGCCTCGGGCGCGGGGATCTCGTCGCCCGTGAGCAGGTAGCGCTTCGCCTGCTCCAGACCCATGCGGTACACCCACATCGCTGTGGTCGGCGTGCCCCACACGCGCGCCGGGGGATAACCGAACACCGCACTCTCGCCGGCGACGATGAGGTCGGAGCACAGGACCATGTCCGTGCCGCCGGCGATGCACCAGCCCTGCACGGCGGCGATCGTCGGCTTCGACGCGTACCAGAGCTTCATGTACGTGGCGACGAAGCGCGACATCATCTGGTAGTCGGCGACGGAGTCCCACACGCGTTCGCGCGTTGCTCCCTCCTGGGCCTGCGCCTGTGTCGACCAGTCCAGCCCGTACCCGGCGCAGAACGCGGGCCCGTCCGCGCGCAGGAGGATCACACGGACGCCACGGTCGGCGTCGGCGTCGTCGATCGCGGCCGCGAGCTCGTCGCGCAGCTCGGGCGTGATGGTGTTGTACTCCTCGGGCCGGCTGAGGACGACCGAGCGCACGCCGGCGTCGGTCTCGGTGCGGACGGCGGGCGACACGGCAGACGGCCGCGTCAGGCGTACGGGTCGCCCGGGTTCCCCGGGTGCTTCCACCAGTCGTCGGGGGCGGGCGACCACTCCGGGTCGGGGTAGATGCAGTCGACGGGGCAGACGGGGACGCACTTCAGGCAACCGCTGCACAGCTCGGGGACGATGATCACGTCGATGCCGTGGTTGAAGATCGCGCCGAACTGCTCGGGGCAGTGGCGGAGACACGCATCGCAGTTGATGCACTCCGACATCTCGATCCGCAAGGGCACGTTCTGCCATTTCGGGTTGCGCTCGTGCGTCTCGATGCGCTCGTCGCGCGTCTTCGCCGCCATCGGCATTCAGGTTAGACCGGGAACTAGACCGTTCGGTCAAGCACGGTTACGATCCCGCGCCGATTCGGGCACAGCTGTCAGGAGGATCGGTGGCAGAGCAATCGGCGAAGCATCAATTCCTGTCGGACGAGTGGTTCGACGTGGTCGGGAAGTTGGTCCAGGAGCACGGGGCCGACGTGCCGGCCCAGGCGAACGTCGTCGTCAACCTCGTCATCACCGACACGCCGTTCGGCGACGAGCGCCAGATGCACATGGGCGCCCGCGACGGGAAGGGCGAGTGGGGCATCGGGCACACCGACGGCGCCGACGTGACCCTCACCACCGACTACGCCACCGCCAAGCAGGTGTTCGTCTCCGGCGACCCGAACGCCGGCATGCAGGCGTTCATGCAGGGCAAGGTCCGCGTGCAGGGCGACATGGCCAAGCTCATGGCGTCGCAGCAGGGCGGCGGCAACCCGAAGCTGCAAGAGGCGATCCAGGCCGCCACCGCGTAATACCGGTCGTCAGTGCTCGACCGCGAACAAGCGCCACTCGCCGGGGACGCCCTTGAGGGCGTGCTCGCCTCGGTCCGTGAACGTGAGCCCCGACCCCGCGACCAGGTCGACAACCGTGCGGGACACGAGCACCTCGCCCGCGCCGGCGGCGGCGGCGACGCGGGCCGCGAGATGGACGGCGATGCCGGAGATGTCCGCGTCCCGCATCTCCACCTCCCCTGTGTGGACGCCCGCGCGCACGTCCAGCCCGAGCGCCTCTACGGCGTCGCGAATTGCGACTGCGCACCGGATCGCCCGCGCCGGGCCGTCGAACGTCGCGAGGAAGCCGTCCCCGGTCGTGTTCACCTCACGTCCCTGAAAGCGCTCGAGCTGAGTCCGGACCCTTGCATCGTGCGAACGGAGAAGCTCCCGCCAGCGCTCGTCCCCGAGGTCGACAGCGCGCTCCGTGGAGCCGACCACGTCCGTGAACAGCACCGTCGACAACACGCGCTCGGGCGAAGGCATTGACCGGGCCCCGGTCAGGAACTCCTGAATCTCGTCGAGGATGGTGTCGGAGTCGCCGGTGAAGAAGAGGTGGTCGTCGCCCTCGAGCTCGACCAACTTTGCGCCGGGTATGTGATCGGCCAGGTAGCGCCCCAGCTCGATGCTGACCATGCGGTCGTCGCGCCGGTGCAGGACGAGTGTCGGCACCTGGATCGTCGGCAACACGTCGCGGATGTCCATCTGCGGGTAGAGGGCGAAGATGTTGCGAACCATGCCCGGGCTGGCGGCGAGACGCTGGAGCCGCGCCCACCACTGTCTGAGCTCGGCATCGTCGCGCCGGCTCGGAGCCCAGGCACCGAGCCCGATGCCCTCACCCCAGTTCTTGCCGGTGACCTCGACGAGCATCTCGAGCGCCTGGTTCGTGACCCCCCACGGGTAGTCGGGCGCCTCCAGGAGGCGCGCGTACGTGCCGTACAGGACGAGTGCGTTCACGCGGTCGGGGTGCCCGGCGGCGAGCAGCATCGCCATCGTTCCGCCTTCGGACACACCCAACACGTCGGCGCGTTCGACTCCGGCCGCGTCCATCACCGCGCGGAGATCGTCGACGCTCTCCTCGAGCGTGGGGGCGTGCGTCGCCGGGTCGGAGAGGCCGGTCCCACGCTTGTCGAAGGCGATGAGCCGCCGGAACGACGCCAGCCGCGAATAGAAATGGACGATCGAAGGCTCCTCCCACCCGACCTCGAGATGAGAGATGAAGCCCGGCGCGACCACCAGGTCGGGCCCTTCGCCGGTCACCGAGTATGCGATGTTGAGTTCGCCACTCTTCGTATAGCGAATGTCCGGCGCCCTACCCACGGCGGCCCATGGTCGCACCGTTACGCCGCTTGCGCCACGCTGAGCCGCGCCGGCCGGTCGGCCGACTGGACGAATGCGGCGCCGACGATGCCGGCGACGGCGACGATCCCCCCGACGAGGTAGGCGACCGTGAACGACCCGGTGCTCGAGCCGCCCCCTTGGACCGTGGACAACACCTGGATGCCGGCTACGACGCCGATCTGGGTGACCATCACCTGGGCCGCGTTCGCGACGCCCAGATTCTCCGTCTCGACCGCGTTCGCCGCCGAACTGATGAGCGACGGCTGCGACGTGCCGAGCCCGAGCCCGGACAAGACCAGTGCCCCGAACACGAGCGCGAGCATCTCCGTCGACGCACCGAGCGCGAAGCATCCCATCGAGACGACGATGAGCGCGCAGCCGAGCACGCTCGCCCGCCGTTCCCCGACGCGCACCGCCACGTAGCCCGCCACGGGCGACGACACGCTGAAGGTGAGCGGGCGGCAGATCATCGCCAGCGACGTGGCCGCGACGGTGAAGCCGAAGATCCGCTCCATGAGGAGCGGCGTGACGATGAAGCCGCCCATGTAGCCGAAGTTCGACGTGAACTGGGCGACGAGTGACGCGGTGAAGTTCCGTTCGGTGAAGAAGCGCAGCGGCAGGAGCGGATGCTCGGCCCGTCGCTCGATGGCAACGAACATCGCGAGCGCGACGGGCGCGGCCGCGAACAACCCCAGCACCGCCGGCTCGGCCCAGCCGATCTGGCTGCCCACACTGAGGCCGAGCAGCGCCGAGACGGTGGCGGTGGCGAGCGAGACGGCGCCGGCGTAGTCGATCGACTGGCGCGCCAGGCGGGGCGTCTCGTGCAGGATCGGAATCGCGACGATCAACGCGACCAGCGCGATCGGCGTCTGCAACAGGAAGATCGAGCGCCAGCCGATGGCGTCGACGAGGGGGCCGCCGGCGACGAGCCCGAGCACCGGCGCGCCGGCGCCGACGAGCGACCACCAGCCCATCGCCTTGACCCGGTCCTCCTCGGGGAACGCCCGCATGATCAGCGCCATCGACGCCGGGCCGGTGGCGGCACCCGGGATGGCGCCGAGCGTGCGGATCGCGATGAGCGACGTGCCGTCCCAGGCGAAGGCGGTCAGGAAGGTGGCGACCGTGAAGCCAGCCAGGCCGATGAGGTACACGCGGCGATGGCCGCGCACGTCGCCGATCTTGCCGAACAGCGGCATCGACAACGCGAGGGCGAGGAAAGGCCCGGTGACCGTCCAGGTGAGCGCGGTCTCGCTCGCACCGAGGTCACGGGCGACGTCGCCGAGCGAGACGGCGAGGATCGTGATCGTGAACCCGGTGGCGAACAGGCCCGCGAGCGCGGTCCAGAGGACCCACCAGCGGTAGCGGTCGCTCTCGCGGACGTGACGACCGAGGCGCCGGCGCAGCAGCATCGGCCACGCGACGGCGGGGACCTCCTCGCCGCCGGGGTACTCGACGACGAGCGGCGGCTCGGGGTCGCGGTCCATCGGCCCGGTCGAGGCTAGTTTCCCCTCGATCGGGCCAATGGTCCGCTACGTGTGCCCTGATGTCGACGGCGTCGTTGGCGCCGACCGGGTCACGCGTCTTCGAGCACCCAGACGGTCTCGAGGTGCGCGGCGTCCTCGCGTGCGTCGGTCACGGCGAGCAGCCGCGCCGTCGCGTCTGCCCAGCGAGTCAGGTCCTCGGTCAGCAGCAGACGACCCACCGGCCGGTCCGGGCCGGGTCGGTGAGGCAGCTGGCCGTATCGCCGGCCAGGTCGCTGCGGTCGCGGTCCCGTCGTCGCCCCGTGCGGGAATCGCTTCAACGTCGCTCCCATCGGATCCAGTGAACTGGTGACTGAACTGGTGGCCGGTCGCAGGGTAAGGAGAACGGCCGCGCGCGTAAAGAGGCGGGTGACTAGACCGCTATGGCTCGGCTGCGCCATGACATGGGCATGGCCCCGGGCCACGATTCCGGACGAAGGGGTCAAAATCGGTAGGCAGCAGCGTCCTGACCTGCGCGCGTCCCGCGGCAGGTCCAAATGCCGCGGGACGCGACAAACGCAGGAGAGAAGGCACACGTTCGGTCGGGATGCGTAGCCCGACCGGACTATGACACGGGTCATTTCTGCGTGCTCAGCGCAAGTTTTTCGCGCCCGTGATGGCTGCCTCGCGCCGGGGATGGCGGAAGACGTGCGAGGCGGCTACTTCGCGGGGGGCTGGACCTTCAGAGCTTCCTTTTCGAGCTCCTCGACGGTCCAGCGGTCGCCCTTGTCAATCTTCTCGGAGAGCTTCCAGGGCTGGAAGCGTTGGACGACGCCGCCCTGCACGAGGAACGCCTCGCCCGAGAACGGGCAATCCTCGGTGGCGAGGTAAGCCACGAACGGCGACACGTTGGCAGGGTCCCACACGTCGAACTTGCTTTCGTCCTCGGGTGCCTTCACGGCGTCCTGTAGCCCGGGCGT
>Ga0075433_10002136_pt1 | contig 14965 bp, 14 predicted proteins | sample RhiMethybrSRZTD2_FD_75299 | JGI IMG/M metagenome (GOLD analysis project Ga0075433, IMG submission 75299) | Populus rhizosphere microbial communities from Tennessee, USA - Rhizosphere MetaG P. TD hybrid SRZTD2 | ecosystem: Host-associated > Plants > Roots > Rhizosphere > Soil | place: USA... | reverse complement strand
GAATCTACGCGCTTGTACCTAGGCCTGGTCTAGAATGGATGCGGGGACTAGCCTCAGGGAGCGCGCTCCGATGATCCGCAGTACCCGGACAATCGCATCACGGTACGGCAGAGCCGTCCTTGCGATCTTCATCGCGTGGCTGGTGCGCTGGTCCCTGGCCCCGGCGGTGGGCGATCAGGCCCCCTACGTCACGTTCGTCGGAGCGGTCCTGATCACCACCTGGCTGAGCGGGCTCGGTCCGGGACTCTTCGCGCTCGTCCTCAGCGTCCTTCTCATCGCCTACGCCTTCCTCCCTCCAGCGAACTCCTTCCGCATCGCGGAACCGACCGAAGCGCTCGGTCTCGCGCTGTACGTCGTGGCCGTAGCCGTCTGCATCGGCGTGCGGCCGAGCAGCCGATCCCGGAGAGAATCGAGATGACCGATGGGGACGGTCTGGGGCCAAAGCGACGGATCCTCGTGGCGGACGACAACCGGGACGCGGCCGACAGCCTCGCGACGATGCTCTCGCTCATGGGGCACGAGACCCACGCGGTCTATGACGGTCACGACGCGATCGCCAAGGCGTCCTCCTATCGCCCGGACATGATCGTCCTGGATCTGGGCATGCCCACGGTCGACGGCTACGAGGCCGCGCGGAAGATCCGGAGTGAGCCCTGGAGCAACGGCGTGGTTCTCGTCGCGCTCACCGGCTGGGGACAGGAGGAGGACCGCGTCCGCGCCAAGGCGGCGGGTTTCGACTTTCATCTCACGAAGCCGGCGCACCCGGAATCCCTGGTCAAGCTCCTCGAGGTCGGATAGATTCTCCCGAGTGAAGGTGATGGTGCTGTGCCTCCTCGCGTGCGCCTCCTTGTGGCTGGTCGGTTGCGGATCCAAGAAATCGACCCTGGTCGGCCCCGAGCCCACCGCTTCATACCCCCCACTCACGACTCCGGAGAATACGCTGGCGGCGATGATCCGCGCCTACGCCGCGCGAGACACGGTGGAGCTGGCCCTGGTGTACGACGACGCGTACCAGGGCTGGTCGTACGACCAGGATGACTGGCTGAACGTGCTCAGCTTCTCGAAGGCCGATGAGATCAGGCACGTCGCGGCGCTGGCTCACGCCTCGACGGTGACCCGGGTATCGATCGGTCTCAACCCGGTGCTCCGCCGTTATACGGATCTGGCCGATGCGCCCGGCTGGGCCTCGCTCCAGAACCCGATCCGCGAAGTGGAAGTCGAGGACGGATCCACGACCTACGACGTCTACCTTTCGTACGAGACGACTACCTACAAGTTCGCACCCACGACGCCCGACAGCACGTCCCCGACCGACACCACGTGGAAGATCGTGTCGTGGACGGAAGTGGCGTTCAAGTAGGAGCGCATCATGAGGAGAGCATCGTGGCTCAGGAATCCAAGCGTGGTTGCGGCGGTTCTTGCCGGGCTTTATGTATCGGGCTGCAGCGACGACAAGCGCATCGTCGGCCCAGAACCGGGCCACCCGCCGCCCTATCCCGCCCTCACCTCGCCCGAGAACGTCCTCATCGCGATGGCCAGGGCTTATCAGAACAAAGACTCGACCATGACGAAGTTGGTGTACGACGTGAACTACATCGGGTATTCCATCGACCACACCGATCCCTACACAACGGGAGACACCCTGTACTGGAACGACGAGTCCCGGCACGTCTCGGCTTTGGCACGCAGCGCCACGGTCACGAACGTGGTTTGTCAGCTCTCACCCGGTCTTACCCGGGTCACCGACCTGGACGATCCCCCCGGCTGGGCGACCATCGAGAACCCGATCTTCAAACTCGAGATCGACGACGGCCCCACTTCGTACGTCGTCCCGGTCGGGAGCGAGGTCATGCAATTCAAATTCATTCCCACGATCCCGGATTCCACGTCGCCCACGGACACGACATGGAAGATCATTCGATGGCTCGAAGTGAAACAGTGAACGGCTGAATCCAGCCTTTCCGGAGTGATTTTTCACAATGCGCTTCCGCATGCGTCCTGCAACGGCGCAACCGGAAGCCTCATTCCAGCCATCCCCTTGTAAGGATCACCACCCCATGGCCATGTCCGCATCCTTTCCGATGGCCTTCTCCTTGCTCCATTCCCTCTCCAGATAAGACACGGGCGTCGGGTCGCGAAAGCCGCGAGCCTCGCCTGGAGATATCCAAAGAGGGGGTTGTCATGCATCGTGCCCTGAGCCATCTCCTCAAACTGTCGCTGGCGCTCGCGCTCGGCGTCGTGGCCGGCGTCTTCGTCACGCCGTCGCACGCGCTCGCGTCGCCCGCGGCCGCGCCGGTCATCACAGTGCCGAGTGCGCAGACGGTCGATGAAGGCGTTCTGCTCTCGTTCCTGGTCACCGCGACCGACGCGGACGGCCAGCCTCTCGTCTTCCGGGCGGCCGGACTCCCGGCGGGTTCGACGTTCCACGACAATCACAACAACTCGGCCACGTTCTCGTGGACGCCGAGCTTCACCCAGGCCGGAACCTACGGCCCCACGTTCATCGCGGACGACACGTTCGGCGGCGTGGACTCGAAGGGCGTCCCGATCACGGTTCGCAACGTGAACCAGGCGCCGGTGCTCGATCCGATCGGAGATCGCCAGATCGAGCGCGGCAGCATGATGTTCGTTTCCGTCGGCGGAACCGATCCGGACGGGGACGCGCTCACCCTCACGACCGCCAACTTGCCGTCGTGGGCCAGCTTCTCCGATTTCGGTGACGGGAGCGGGTCGCTGCAGCTCGCGCCGCCGGCCAACATGACTCCGGCCACGGTCTCCATGACCGTGACCCTTTCGGACGGCAGCCTCAGCTCGTCCGAGACGTTCTCGATCACGGTCTATGCCCTGACCAGCGCGAACGCGCCGGTTCTGGCGCCGATCGCCAACCAGACGGTCGCCGAGGGCACGAGGGTCAACCTGAACGTCTCCGCCACGGACGCGGACGGCGACGTGATGACCTGGACGGTCTCGCTCCCGACCTTCGCGACGTTCACGCCGACCGGTAGCGGTCCCGGCGCGACGAGCGGGACGGTCTCGATGACGCCCGATTACTGCGCCTCGGGCACCTACTCGGCCAGTCTCGCCGTGAGCGACGGCGCCCTGTCCGACAGCAAGAGCTTCACCATCACGGTCACGAACGTGAACCGCCTGCCGGTCTGGAGCACGCCGCAGGGCGGTTACTCGATGTCCTTGAACGAAGGAACGTCCGCGAATCTGAGCATGAGCGCTTCGGATCCGGACCAGCAGTGCGGCACGGGCGCCCCGACGCTCCTCTACCCGGGCAGCAGCCCGTCCGGTCTCACGGTTTCGATGAGCGATCAAGGAAGTGGGAACGGCCTCTTGCACGTGGCGGCGGACTTCGCTTCCGCGGGCACGTACACGCTCATGGTTCGGGCGCAGGACGCGACCGACGCCGCGGCCACGACGGATGTTCCGGTCCGCGTGACGGTGGTCTCCGTCGATCGTGCGCCGATCGCCGTGGCGGGCGGTCCGTACTCGGGTCTCGTTGGAAACGCGATCAGCATGAGCGCGGCGGGATCCTCGGACCCTGACGGCGACGCGCTGACCTACGCGTGGGCGTTCGGCGACGGCGGCTCGGATACGGGCGCCGAAGTCTCGCACGCCTACGCGGCCTGGGGGCACTACCTGGTCGTCCTGACGGTGAGCGACGGCTCGCTCTCCGGAATGGATTCGACGTCGGCGGACGTCCGGAGCGGCTTCCTGGCGCGCGCCTTCCCCGGCCACGGGATCATCCGGCTCAAGACCGGAAAGCCGCTCTACACGATCTACCTCGAGCCCGTGGGCGGCTCGTTCGACGTGGAATCGGTGGATGTCACGAGCCTCATGATGTACGGCCCCGACGGCCTGGGCACGGCGACGTGCATCAGCCCGGTCGCCGGCAGCGTCGTGGTGGGCGGCGACAGCGATCGGAACGGCGTGGCCGAAGTCTCCATGGACTTCGCCAGGGACGATCTCCGGTCCCTGTTCACGAACCTGACCCAGGATATGGACGCGACGCTCGTGCTCACGGCGCGGCTCCTGGGCGGCGGGACCGTTCGCGCGACGCTCGGGTGGAGCGTTCAGCCGGAGCGGAAGCTCGTGACGCGGATCCAGCCGAATCCGATGAACCCGGAGACCACGATCCGCGTGAATCTCGAGGTGCCGGAGGCTCTGAGCATCCGGTTCTACGACGCGAGAGGGCGGCTGGTCCGGACCTTCATGGAGAACGTGGATACGCCCGCGGGCGTGCATGACTACCATTTCGACGGACGCGGCTCGAACGGCCTGCCGCTCCCGACCGGCCAGTACTTCTACCGGGCGGAGACGCCGACGGCGCGGACCCACGGGGCCGTCATGATCTTGAAGTAGAGACACCCGAGAACATCGGGCTGCTGTACCGGAGCGGCCGGGTCCCATGAGGGCCTGGCCGCTCTCCCCGTTTCATCCGCTTCCGCCGGCGTCGATCCCGGCGCTCGAGCCGAGGAGCGCGCGCAGGAAGAGCCTCCACTCCGGGGCGAGCGTCCACTTGAGGAGGATGTCCGCGGCGAGCAGCGCCAGGGAGCCCACGAGAAGCGGCCGGACGCTCGCGCGCGGTCCGGTCCGATCGAAAAGCCTCGTGTACCCCAGGAAGGCTCCGGCGGTGCCCGCCAGGATGAACGAGGCCACGCGCGCCATCGGCCACGGGGGCCACGCGATGAACGCCGCGAGCAGCGGTCCCGCCTTGGGATCGGCGTTCGCGATCACCCAGCCCACGTAGCCGTTCATGTAGCCGAGGAGCACCGAGCCCAGCAGCAGGGCCAGGGCGCCGGCCGAGACGGCGGAGAGCGCCAGCACCAGGACGTACTCCCCGAGCACGCGCGGCAGGAACTGGACGATGTCTCCCTCCGCGCCGGCCCCGGTGGCGATCCAGCGGAGCATCTCGTCTCGATAGGCCGCCGCGTGCCAGATCCCGCTCGGCACCGCCTGAGGGGAGCGCGCGGCGGAGGCGACCGTGGAGAGGGTGAGCGCCACGGCCCACGCGACGGCGAGGAGGGCGGCGCGCGCCGGCTTTCGAGCCGCGATCGCCCGGACGTAGACGTAGCCGAGGGGCAGCACCGGCAGCACCGCGAAGAGCAGGGGATTGCGAAGCTGGAGCAGGAGCGGCGGCAGCGCCAGGGCCGGGATGACAGCGATCGCCAGGGCGAGTATCATGTCGCGGCGCAGTATAGGCCGTTTTCTCACGCCCCCGGAAGGAGAAGTCATGTCCGTGGATGCCAAAGTCATGCTCCAGGAGTTCCGGAGCACCCCCATGCTCGATTACGCCCGCCCGGAGGCGGAATCCGGCATGCGCGAGGCGATCGAGCGGGTCCGCTCGAAGTTCGGCACGACCTATCCGCTCGTGATCGGGGGAAAGCGGATCACCACCAAGGACACCTTCCAGAGCAAGAACCCGTCGAATCCCTCCGAGGCGGTGGGCACCTTCGCCAAGGCGACGGTCGAGCACGTGAACGATGCGGTCGCGGCGGCGGAGAAGGCGTTCCGGTCCTGGTCCGAGGTCTCCTCCGAGGAGCGGGCCGAGGTGCTCTTCCGCGCGGCCGAAATCCTGCGTCGGCGCCGCCACGAGCTGAACGCGACGATGGTCCTCGAGGTAGGGAAGAGCTGGCCCGAGGCGGATGGGGACACGGCCGAGGCGATCGACTTCCTGGAATTCTATGGCCGCGAGATGCTGCGCTGGGGCTCCCCCTCCGCGCATCCTCTGGCGCCCAATCCCGGTGAGAAGAACGAGATGGTCTACATCCCGCTCGGCGTCGGCGTCGTGATCCCGCCCTGGAATTTCCCGTGCGCGATCGCGATGGGCATGACCGCCGCCACGGTCGTCACGGGGAACACCGCGATCTTGAAGCCCAGCAGCGACTCGCCGCTCACGGCCTGGAAGGTCTTCGAGGTTCTGGAGGAAGCGGGCGTGCCCGCGGGAGCGCTGAATTTCCTGTCCGGGCCCGGCGGGACCATCGGGGACGCCCTGGTGGAGCATCCCCGCGTGCGCTTCGTCGCGTTCACCGGCTCGATGGAAGTGGGCATCGGGATCAACGAGCGTGCGGCGAAGGTGCCGAAGGGGCAGATCTGGCTGAAGCGCGCGATCCTCGAGATGGGGGGCAAGGATTTCACGATCGTGGACGAGGACGCCGATCTCGCGTCGGCGGTCGAGGGCGTCTACGCGGGCGCCTTCGGATTCCAGGGACAGAAGTGCTCGGCCTGCTCGCGGGCGATCGTGCACGAGAAGATCTACGACGAGTTCGTGGAGCGCCTGAGGGCCCGGACGGAGAAGACGGTCATCGGGTCGCCCGAGAACCGGGAGGTGTTCCTCGGCCCCGTGGTGAGCGCGCGCGCCGAGAAGACGATCCTCGAGTACATCCAGATCGGGAAGAAGGAAGCCCGCCTGGTCACGGGCGGCGAGAAGGCGCCGGGGCCCGGCTATTTCATCCAGCCCACCGTCTTCGCCGACGTGAAGCCCACGGCGCGGATCGCGCAGGAGGAGATCTTCGGTCCGGTGCTCGCGGTGATCCAGGCGCGCTCCTTCGATGAAGCCATGGAGATCGCGAACGGCACGATCTACGGGCTGACCGGGGCGTACTACAGCAGAGACCGCTCGAAGCTCAACGAGGCGAGGCGGAGGCTCTTCGTGGGAAACCTCTACCTGAATCGCAAGTGCACGGGCGCCCTGGTCGGAATCCATCCCTTCGGCGGCTTCAACATGAGCGGCACCGATTCCAAAGCCGGCGGCCGCGACTACCTCGGGCTCTTCCTCCAGGGCAAGTCGATCGCGGAGAAGGTCACGTAGCACCGTCAACCGACGTCGACGTTCCGCACCCTCGCGTCGACGCTCCCGCGTCCGCGCTCGAGGGCCGCGCCGAGCCTCCGTCCTCTCAACGCGAGGCGCGCGCTCGGGTTCGCTGAGAACCTCTTCGCTTCATCGCTTCCGGCACGCTTCGCGCCATGGGCAATCGGTCTCCACACGTCACGCCCCGTCGCGCTCGTCCGGAGGTGATGCCCGTGAACCGAATCCTCTTCCTCACCGTGCTCCTGCTTCCTCTGCTGCTGGTGGCCGCTCCGCCGGTCCATGGCGGGATCCTCTCGCTCTCCATCGTCTCCGGGGTCACCGATCTCACCGGCTCGACCGAGGTGCCGGACCCGATCGGGCAGGAAAGCCTCTCGGGCTCCACGCTCACCCAGCTGGGCTCGCCCCTCCTCTTCGATCCCAGGATGGACGCGCTGACCAGCCTCACCGTCCGCGTGATGAATACCTCCACGTCGGTGGTCACCTTTCCGGAATTTTTGCCGGGCGTCTCGGTCCTGAGCGGGCTCAATTCCATTCCGGGCTATTCCTCCAGGCTGAACGTCGGGGCCGGCGGGGCCGCCGGGAGGGACGGTCTGACCGGCGCGGACGGAGCGATCAGCCGGACCGTGCTGGACACCACCTATGACCTCTTCGTTCAAGGGACGCCCGGAACCATTTCGAACGGCGGTGGCGGCGCGGCCGGCACCGCGGTGGCGGAGAACTGGATCGCGCTGCAAGGCGCCTCGGGCGAGGCGCTCTCGTCCTACCTCGCGAATCGAGTCCTGAACCCCGGCGAGTGGGTCGACATCCCGGGCTTCGCGAGCATCACGGCGTTCCACCGATCGGTCGACGACGCGCGGTTCGCGTTCGGGTTCGATCTCCCGACCTTCAGCTCGGGAGGGATCGCGGTGACGACCGGAGCGTGGTCGGGAACATTCTCCGAGGCGCAGCTCGTGGCGCCGCCGGTCGCCCCTCCGCCCGACCGGGTGCCGGAGCCCGCGAGCGTGACGCTGCTCCTGGGAGGCCTAGCGGTGGGCGCGGCCCGTCGCGGGCTCGCCCGATCGCGCCAGTAGGCCGGCCAGGATCTCCCGGGCGAACGAGGGGAGCGTGTCGTCCCGGGCGCCCATGACCACGACGCGATCCCCGCGGCCCGTGCCCTCGATCAGCTCGCGGATGGCCCCCTCGCGGGAAGGGACCACGCTCGCGGCCAGGCCTCCGCCTCGAAGCGGATCGGCGATGTCGTCGGACCGGATGGTGCGCTCGGCGGTGCCCCCGGCGTCGTAGATGGGCGCGAGAAGTAGGTGATCGTGGGGGCGGAGCACGTCGCGGAAGGTCTGGATCAGATCATCACGGAAGAACCGGGTGGGGCCGTACCCGTGCGGCTGGTAGTAGATCCAGAGCGAGCCGTTCGGGCGAAGGGCCTGGACGGCCATGCGGATCTTCACCGGGTTGTGCGCGAAGTCGTCGAACACGTCGACTCCGTCCGCGTTCCCGATCCGCTCGAGCCTCCGGCGCACGCCGCCGAAGCGCTCGAGCGAGCGCGCCGCCTGGTCCAGCGCGACCCCCGCGGCATGGGCGGCCGCGATCGCGAGTGCCGCGTTCTGGACCGTGAGGATTCCGGGAAAGGGAGTCCTCGCCGACGCGCCGCCGATCGTGAAGCGCACGCCGTTCGGGGAGAGGCGGATCGACTGCGCCTCGAGATCCGGGGTGAACCAGACCTGCTCTCCCTCCAGTCCGACGGTGAGGAACGAGAGGTGGCCGGGACGCGGGACCTGCGCGAGTGGAGGGTCGTTCACGTTCACCACGGCGCGCTCGCGCGTCTGCTCGAGCAGACGGCCGAACATCGCCCTCGTGACCTCGATCTCCTTGTGGTCCCGGGCGAGATTGGCGAGCACGGTGATCGCGGGCTTGAACTCGGCGGCGCTCCCGTCGCTCTCGTCGGTCTCGACCACGAGCCAGTCGCTTCCGCCCACGCGGAGGCTACCCGGCGGCACCGCGCCCAGGAGATCCACGGCCGCGCCTCCTCCCAGGAAGGAGGGGTCCAGGCCGGCCTCGACCAGGATGTGGGCGATCATCGCGGTGACGGTGGACTTGCCGCTGGTGCCCGCGACCGCGATGGCGCGGCGCTCGGAGGCGAGGTTGGCGAGGAAGGATCCGCGTCGGATGCTCGGGACGCCGAGCTCCAGGGCGCGCAGGACGTCGGGGTTCGTGGGCTCGACCGCCGTGGAGTGAACGAGCGTATCCAGGCCGGGGACGACACCGGAGCCGTCCTGCGGCACCAGCGTCACGCCCGCCTCGGCCACGGCCTCGAAGACCGGGAGCGTGAGGCCGCGGTCCAGGTTCCGGTCCGATCCGGTGACATGCGCCCCCTGGAGGGCGACGAACTGCGACAGGGGCGCCATGCCGCTCCCGCCGACGCCGCTGAAATGGAATCGCTTGCCCGCGAGGGAATTCACGCTGCGAGTCTCGCTTCGGGAAGAAGTGGCGTCAATACCGGCGTCCTCATCCCAACCCCATTGACGCGATGGGCCTCTGCCTTTAGCTTGATTCCTGATTCCCGGCGGACATGGGGCTGTAGCTCAATTGGGAGAGCGCTTGACTGGCAGTCAAGAGGTAGCGGGTTCGATCCCCGCCAGCTCCACAACCCTCTACGGCATCGAAACCGGCTCGGCAAGCGATCCCTTCCATGCCTCCGCGGCCTTGAAGGCGAGATCGGCCGTCACGAACCGGTAGCCGTTCCCCTCCACAATCCCCTCGAAGTTCTCCCGAAGTGATTCACGCAGGTGGCGAAGCGCCCACTCGAGCGCGAAGGCCGTGCCCACGACCCTGGGCGGCGGCACGCGCTGATCGAGCAGGGTGGAGATGCTGTCGGCGCGGACGAAGAGATCGAGGATCCGGTCCCCGAAGGAGACTTCGTCCAGGACACGCAATTGCAGATCGCAGCGGGCCCTCTGGAGCTCCGAGCAGATCGCGTTGAACTCGCGCACGAGCCCCTGAAGCTGGTGCTCGTCCCCGCGCGAGCTGTCGCCGCTTCCGACCCCCGGTGTCGTTGCGGTCAGCACGATCGCCAGCGCCATCGCCGGTAGAATCGCGGTGCCATGCCGCGTGACCGCGGCTGGTGCTGAGTGCTGCATGTACCGTTCTCCGATTCGGAACCGCCCCGAGCGGCTCCTGGTACAAATATCGGTAGAACGCGGGGTGAACTTAGCCCATTTCTCATTTCGCATCTCGCGGTATGCCGCCTCCGGATTGACGCGGCCCCAACCCCTCTGATAGGCTGATCCAACATGTCTGTTCCAAATCGCAAGTACGTGCCGATTCACGGACTTTGGCCGGTTTCGGCCATCCTCGCCCTGACCCTCGTAGCGCCCCTCCAGGCCTCGGCTCAGGAACGTGTCGTCCCCGAGATGAAGCCCCGCGTCCGGGTCCCGATCTACGACGCCGGGGCCCCGGTCCAGAAGAAAATCTTGAAGAACGGGGTGACGATCCTGGTCCAGGAGCAGCGGACCAGCGAGCGGGTGGCGGGGGCGGTGGCCTTGAGAATGGGCACCCTCTACGAGACCGACGAGGACGCCGGCCGCTGCCAGGTGCTCATCAAGTCGCTGGTCGCGGGGACCCAGAAGAAGAATCCCGCGGAGCTGGCCCTGCGCCTGCTGGCCGCCGACGCCCGGCTCGAATCGGGTTGTGGTCCCGACCTCGGGCAGATCGCCATCGACACCAAGCGGGAGCAGGTGGAGCCCGCGATCGACCTCCTGGCCGAGGTCGTGCTGCAGCCCTCGTTCCCGGATACGGCCGTCGACGCCTCCCGGCAGCGGGCCCTGACCGCGGCCGCCGATCAGAACGAGAACCCGGTCCGCGCGGTCTACTCGATGTTCCTGGCCACGATGTATCGCGGGAGCCCGCTGGCGCGCCCGGTGGCCGGCACCGTTCCGGGGATCGCGGACTGCAGCCGCAAGGACATCCTGGCGCTCTACAAGAAGTACTTCGTGGGCGGAAACATGGTGGTCACCTTCGTGGGGAACTTCGATGGAAAGAAGGTCCTCGCGCGCCTCGAGAAAGCCTTCGCCACGGCTCCCTCCGGGAAGGCGCTGGATCCGGCTCCCGGCGATCCGATCCCCCTCGCCGCCGACACCACCGTCACGGCGGAGCGGGACATGCTCGCGCCGGTGATGGCGTACGGCTACGCGGCTCCGGGGTACCTGGATCCGGACTACGCCGCGTTCAAGATCATCGAATCCTACCTCGCCTCGGGGGACCGCTCGCCCGTCACCCTGTGGATGCCGCAGTCGGGACTGGCCACCACGGTCGGCGTGCTCTACGCGCCGTATCCGAGGCGCTCCAGCATGGCCGTCTACCTGGCCTCGCCACCGAGCAAGCTCCAGGCGGCCCGGGACACCGTCGCCGCGGTCCTCGGGCGGCTCCGGACCAGCCCTCTCGACGAAGGGGAATGGACCGAGCAGCTGAAGCGCGTCCAGAACGGAACCTTCCAGAACCAGAACGATCCCCTGGGTCGGGCGCGATCCATGTCGCAGTTCGAGGTGTCGGGCGCGGGCTACGATTTTCCGCGCAGGTTCGAGGCATCGCTGCTCCAGCTGAACGCGGAGAGCGTCCGCGCGGCCGCGGCGCGATGGTTCACGCACTCGGCCGGCGCGTCCATCACCCCGGTGAGGAGCGACCGCAAGCTCTGAGGGAGGTGGGTCGGTGGGCGATGTGACGAGCATCCTCCTGATCATCCCTCCGCTCCTCTTCGCGCTCACCTTCCACGAGTTCAGCCACGCGCTCGTGGCCACGCGCCTCGGGGATCCCACGGCCCGGCTCCTGGGACGGCTCACGCTCAATCCCATTCCGCATCTGGACGTCATGGGGACCCTGGTCTTCGTGATGACCCAGAGGATCGGATGGGCGAAGCCGGTGCCGATCGACGAGCGCTACCTCAAGCACCCCCGGCGCGACATCATGTGGATCGCGCTCGCCGGCCCGGTCTCGAATTTCCTCCTGGCGCTCGTGTTCGGCACCATCCTCCGGTTCACGGGGGGCCATCCCGCCGCGAGCGTGACGGAGGCGGTCCTCCTCGCCATGGTGCGGGCCAGCGTCGTGGTCAACCTCGGGCTCATGGCCTTCAACCTGATCCCGATCTTCCCCCTCGACGGCTCGCGAATCCTGACGGGCCTCCTGGGCCGCGAGTGGGCCGAGCGCTACCGGGAGATGGACCGCATCGGCCCCCTGGTCCTCCTGGGGATCGTGGTGCTCGGAATGACGACCGGCGTCAATTTGTTCGGATACGTGGTATATCCTGTCATCAGCGTGCTGGGACGATTGTTCACCGGAGGGATGCTTTGAGTCAGGCCACGCCGAGCCAGGAGAAGGAGACACCGGTCCGCACGGCCAGGAAGCCGCGCATCCTGAGCGGGATGCGACCGACCGGGAAGCTCCACCTGGGGAATTACCTCGGCGCCCTCCAGAACTGGGTCGCATTGCAAGATTCGAGCGAGAACCTCCACATGGTGGCCGACTGGCACATGCTCACCACCGACTACGAGCACGTGGACACGATCGAGCCCAACACGATCGAGATGGTCATCGACTGGCTGGCCGCGGGGATCGATCCGGAGTTGAGCCCGGTCTTCATCCAGTCGCGCGTGAAGGAGCACGCCGAGCTCCACCTCCTCTTCTCGATGCTCGTGACCACGAGCCGGCTGGAACGGAATCCCACCGTGAAGGAGCAGATCCGGGACCTCCACCTCGAAGATACGGTGAGCTACGGGCACCTGGGCTATCCGGTGCTCCAGGCGGCCGATATCTTGTTGTACAAGGCGAACCTCGTGCCGGTCGGGGAGGACCAGGTCCCCCACGTGGAGCTGACGCGCGAGATCGCGCGGAAATTCAACTCTTTGTACGGAGAGGTCTTCCCGGTGCCCGAGCCGAAGCTGACCCGGTTCCCGCGCGTCCCGGGCCTCGACGGAAAGCGGATGAGCAAGTCCATGGGCAACACGATCCTTCTTTCGGATCCTCCGGAGGCGATCGACGCCAAGGTGCGGACCGCCTACACCGATCCCAAGAAGATCCGCGCGAACGATCCAGGAAACCCGGACGGCTGCGTCGTCTTCGCGTATCATCGCGCCTTCAACGCGTCCAACGCCGAACAGGTCGACGCCGACTGCCGCGCCGGCCGCCTCGGATGCGTCGCGGACAAGAAGAACCTCGCGGCGATCCTGGCGGAGTCGCTTCGGCCGTTCCGGGAGCGGCGAGCCGAGCTGGAAGCCCACCCCGAGCGTGTGCGCGAGGCGCTTCGTCACGGAGAGGAGCGGGCGCGGAGGATCGCGCAGGAGACGATGCGTGAAGTCCGGGAGGCGATGAAGCTGCCATGAGCGAGACGAAGACCGACGAGGCGTTCCGGACGGCCCTGGCCAGGACCTCGGAGGAAGGGGAGCCGACCGGCGCGAGCCTGATCCGGGTCGCGTTCCCCGCCTTCACCGGTCCCCTCGACCTTCTCCTCCACCTGATCCAGCGCGACGAGGTCGAGATCACCGACATCCCGATCGCGAAGATCACCCGCGAGTATCTCGAGACGCTCGATCTCATGCGGGAGCTGGATCTCGAGGTTGCCGGCGAGTTCCTCGTCATGGCGGCGACCCTGATGCGCATCAAGGCGCGGATGCTCCTGCCGCCCGCGATCACGGACGAGGAAGAAGAGGATCCGCGCGAAGGACTGATCCGACAGCTCCTCGAGTACCGGCGGTTCAAGGAAGCCGCGCGCGATCTCGAGCGCCTCGAGGGCGAGCGACGGCTCCTCTTCGACCGGGGCGCGCCCGCCCAGCTGGAGGATCCCCAGGACGGGGAGCTCCAGCCGGTGAGTCTCTTCCGGCTCCTCGACGCGCTGAAGGGCGTGCTCCAGCGAAACGCTCCGCCGATCGTCCACACGATCCACGCCGAGCCGATCTCGATCGAGGAGGCCATCGCCGTCATCCGGGGCACGTTGGAGCGCGGAGGACAGGCCCTCTTCGAGGAGGTGCTCGAGGGCTTCGTCTCGCGGCTCGAGAAGATCACCGCGTTCCTGGGGCTGCTCGAGCTCCTGAAGCAGGAGCGGATCACGGTGACCCAGGAAGAGCTCTTTGGACCGATCTGGATCGCGTGGCGCTCGGAGCACCCGCGCCGCCCGATGGCCGAGGAGGAGTGACCGCCATGCCGACGTTGAAGCAGATCCTCGAGGCCGTGCTCTTCGCGAGCGACGTCCCCATCGCCCTGCCCGTCCTGACGCAGGTGGTCGGAGACCACAGCGCCGACGAGGTGCGCGCGCTATTACACGAGATGGCCGAAGCCTACGAGCGCGAGGAGCGAGGGGTGGTGCTCTCCGAGATCGCGGGAGGGTTCCAGCTCCTCTCGCGGAAGGAATGCGCGCCCTGGGTGGAGCAGATGCTCCGCTCCCGGAGGAAGATCCGTCTCAGCAAGCCCGCGCTGGAATCCCTCGCCATCGTGGCCTACAAGCAGCCGATCACGAAGGTGGAGATCGATTCCATCCGCGGCGTGGACTCGGCGGGCGTGCTCCACACGCTCCTCGAGCGGAACCTGGTCACGATCAAGGGACGGTCGAAGGGAGTGGGGCGCCCGCTGCTCTACGCCACGACCGCCGAGTTCCTGGGCTACATGGGGATCAACGAGGTGGCGGACCTCCCGGAGCTGAAGGAGGTTGCGCCGGTGCTCGAGGAGCGCGAGCAGATCGCGGAGGGAGAAGCCACCGAGGCCGCCGGCTCCGAGGTCGAGGTCACGACCGCGGACGGTGCGGCTTAACCAGTTCCTCGCGCGCGCCGGTGCGGCTTCCCGGCGCGAGGCGGATCGATGGATCCGCGAGGGGCGGGTCCAGGTGAACGGAGGGCCTCCCGCCGGCATGGGCCCCGACATCGACCCCGCCCGCGATCGCGTCACCCTGGACGGGCGGGCCCTGCGCTGGGATGAGACCTTCCGCTACCTCGCCTACCACAAGACCGCCGGCTCGCTCGTGAGCCGCCGGAGCCAGGGAGGCCATCCGACGATCTTCGATCACCTGGGAGAGACCGCGCGCGGCCTCCACGCCGTGGGCCGGCTGGACCTCGAATCCGAGGGGCTCCTGCTCCTGACGAACGACGGCGTTCTCGCCGAAGCGCTCCTCCATCC
>Ga0075433_10002135_pt1 | contig 14969 bp, 10 predicted proteins | sample RhiMethybrSRZTD2_FD_75299 | JGI IMG/M metagenome (GOLD analysis project Ga0075433, IMG submission 75299) | Populus rhizosphere microbial communities from Tennessee, USA - Rhizosphere MetaG P. TD hybrid SRZTD2 | ecosystem: Host-associated > Plants > Roots > Rhizosphere > Soil | place: USA... | reverse complement strand
ACAACTTCGATGCCGCTCACCGCACACTCGACGACGCCGAGCGGCGGCTGGCCGACAGCAGCGGACGCCCGCGCATCAGATACCTGCTCGAACGCGGGCGCGTCCTGAACTCGTCGAAACATCCCGACCAAGCGCAGCCGCTGTTTCTGGCCGCTTGGGAGCTGGGGCACGCGCAGCAGGAAGATTTCTACGCCGTCGACGCCGCGCATATGCTCGCGATCATCGCACCGCCCGATCAGCAGCTCGCGTGGAATCGTGCAGCGCTGGAGCTTGCGGAACAGAGCTCCGATCCGCGCGCGCGGAAGTGGCTTGGCTCGCTCTATAACAATATTGGCTGGACCGAACACGACGCCGGCCAGTATCAGGCGGCGCTCGAAACGTTCCAGAAGGCATTGCAGTGCCGCCTGGCGCAAGGCAGCGCGTCGGAGATCCGTATCGCCCGCTGGTGCATCGCGCGTGCGCTGCGCTCATTGAACCGGCCTGAGGAGGCGCTGGCCATCCAACGCGAATTGCTGGACGAGCTGGTCAGCAGCCAGGCGACCGATGGCTTCGTCCACGAGGAGCTGGGCGAATGCCTGTTGGCGCTGGGGCAGCCCGAAAGCGCCCAGCCACATTTTGCCCTGGCCTATGCGGCGCTCGCGCAGGATCGCTGGCTGGCGGAAAACGAGCCCGCGCGCCTCGAACGCCTCAAGACGCTTGGCGCGACGGCGTAATATTTTGTCCGAGCAAACCTGATCGGACGAACGACGGAAGACGAAAGACGAAGGTCTGCAATTTTGTCCTTCGTCCTTCGTCCTTCGTCTCTTCGGCAAAATAGCTCGGACGGAGTAGTAGGACCAGCCGATGCGTATCGCGATCGACGCCCGCTACGTTGCCGACCACTTCCCCGGCATCGGGCGCTACGTCTACAACCTCGTGATCGCGCTGGCCGGCCTGTCGCACGCGCACACGCTGGTCGTGCTGCACAACCCGGCGCTCCGCAACACGCGCCACGACATCGCGGCGCTCGCGCAGCTCCCCGGCGTCGAACTCGTCGCCACTCGCGCGCGACCCCTCACGCTCGCCGAGCAGATCAGCCTGCCGCGTCTGCTTGGCCACGTCGCGGCAGATCTGTACCACGCCCCGTACTACGTGCGGCCCTACGCCAGCCTAGCCTGCCGCTCGGTCGTAACGCTCTACGACGTGATCCCACGGCGCTTCCCCAGCGAGGTCTCCCGCCGCGCGCGCCTGCTCTTCGACCTACTGACGCGGCTAGCGGTCCGCGCCTCGCAGCGCGTGATCGCGATCTCGGCGAGCGCGCGCGGCGATCTCATCGCCGCCTACGGCATCCGCGCTGATCGCATCGCCGTCACGCCGCTCGCCGCCGACCCGCGCTTTCGGCCAACGCCACCCGCAGCGATCAGCGCGCTGCGCACAGCCTATGGCCTGCCCGAGCAGTACGTCCTCTCGCTCGCATCGAACAAGCCGCACAAAAATCTGCCGCGCCTGATCGCTGCCTGGGCTGAGGTCGTCGCACGACGTGCAGCGACCGCCGACGCGGCCACCTGTCCACTCGTCGTCGCAGGCCACTGGGATGCGCGCTACCAGCAGGCGCGCCAGATCGTCGCCGAACGGCATCTCGAAGCGGTGGTGCGCTTCCTGCCCGATGTCGCGGAGGCCGATCTGCCGGCGCTGTATGGCGGCGCGCTGCTGTTCGTGTTTCCATCGCTCTACGAAGGCTTCGGCCTGCCGCCGCTTGAGGCGATGGCCTGTGGAACGCCGGTGATCTGTAGCAATACCTCGAGCATGCCCGAAGTTGTCGGCGATAGCGCGCTGTTGGTCGATCCAACGATGGTGGAGCAGCTCGCGGCGGAGCTAGAGCGGCTGATCGACGATGCGGCGCTGCGAGCACAGCTGCGCACAGCCGGGCTACAGCGCGCGGCGGCGTTCTCGTGGGCGCAGACGGCGGCGGCGACACTCGCGATCTACGAGCAGACGCAGCGCGAGACCCGTAGTACAATTTGACGTACGTAACACGAGAGCTTTACCACCAGACACCAAGACACCAAGGCTTGGAGCCTTGGTGTCTTGGTGGTGAAAAACTATCGGCATCGTTCTGCCAGTATGTTGATCAGGCCTGGTAGACCTGGCGGAAGCGATCACGGGCGCGGAACAGGCGCGTCTTGACTGCGCTGTTCGAGCAGCCCAGCGCCTCGGCAATTTCCTGCGTGCTGTGACCTTGATATGAGTGCAGCATGAGCGGCAAACGATACATCGGCGGAAGCTGCTCCAGCGCGTTCTGCACCGGCTCACGCTCGTCCAGACGCGACTCCATCGAATGCTCGCCGCTGGGCGGCTGGTCGGTGTCGATCAACGGGCTGAAGCGAATGCGGCGGCGCCGGCGGAGGTAATCATAAGCGGTGTTGGTGGCAATGCGGTAGAGCCACGCGGCAACGCTCGCTGTAGGGTCGCGCCCTTCCCAGGCGCGCAACGCTTTGATAAACGTCTCCTGGCACAGATCTTCGGCGGCCTCGCGATCACCCACCAATCGATTCAAGTGCGCCAAGATCGGACGCTGATACTCTTCGTAAAGCGGCTCAATAAAGGCACCAGCGTGTGTTCGGCATTCTGTCTTGGGTAACATCGAAAGAGCCCCCTCGTTTCATTCACATATACATCTTTCAGTAGGCAGAGTATACCGTGATGTAACGCGGGGCACATCCGACAGATGACCGGTCTGCATTGGTGGTTGAGCCCGATCTTGCCTTGGCCTAATGATGGACACACTAATCCATCGCAGGGACGATTCGTGTGAATTATCACGCATGGAACAGCTTGGAAGGGATGCTATAGCAATACTATGTGACGTGTAAACGTGACGATAGACGATGGACGATGGACGATGCGCTCGTATCGTCTATCGTCCATCGTCCATCGTCAGACCAGTTTACTTCTGCTGTAGGTTCGCTATAGGGGCCAGAAGCAAAGTCACCAGCAAGCGGTATTAGAGCCCGCCCATGTACAGCAATTTGTTCGGCGTGCCGGCCGGGTTGCTGATGATCACGCCTGGCGTCGCGCGGCCGATGCTACAGTTCGGCGTGCCGGCGGCAGCGCAGAGCGCCTCGACGCCCGTCACGAACGCCGTCGCCATTGATGTGCCGGTGAGCGTCTGCACGCCGCCGTTGAGCCAGGCCGATTTGATGCCGACGCCGGGCGCATAGAGATCGACACACGCGCCGAAGTTCGAGAAGGAGGTCCGGTGATCGGTCTTGTCCGAGGCCACGACGGTGATCGCACTGCCAACGCTCGCTGGCGAGAAGTTACACGCATTCGAGTTCGAGCTGCCCCCACTGACCGCCGTGACGACGCCCGAACTGATCATGCTGGCGACTGCGCTGTTGAGCGCGGTCGAGAGGCTGCCGCCGAGCGACATGTTCGCGACCGCCGGGCTGGCGTGGTTGGCCTTGACCCAATTCACGCCGGCGATGATCTGTGAGTAGGAGCCCGAGCCGCTACAGTTGAGCACCCGCACCGCGCGCAGTTTGACCGCCTTCGCAACGCCATAGGTTTTGCCGCCGACCACTCCAGCGACGTGCGTGCCATGGCCGTTGCAGTCCTGGCCATTGCCGCCCAGCGCGTCATACGCCACGGCAGCACGCCCGCCAAATTCGGGATGGCTGGTCTGGATGCCCGTATCGATGATGTAGGCGTAGACGTTCGGGGCCGTGTTGATGTAGGTATAGGTTCCCGAGAGCGGCAGGTTGTGCTGATCGATCCGATCCAGCCCCCACGGTTCGCCGTTGGCATCCATAAACTGCGTAGTTGCCGCCGTCGCGAGCTGGTCCTGCTCGATGTAGGCGACGTTGGGATTATGCTGAAGCGCATTGAGTTGGCCGGCGTTAAGTTGAGCCGCGAAGCCGTTGAACACCGCGTCGTAGGTGTAGCGCGCTGTGATACCCGCGACGGACAGAACGGCTTGGGCGCGGCCGTTCGGCTTCAGCACGACGATGTAGTTATCGCGGATGGCTTGGCCGCGCGCCGCAATGACCGACGCGATCATCTGGCGCGGCTGCCCCAGCGCTGGAGCTGTCGGCAAGAGACTGATTGACAGCACGAGGACGAGCGCGAACAGGTTGATGAACCGTTTCATGCGAGCTTCCCTCCTGCACATTGGTACTTCGTCTGAGCATTAGGAGAGCTGGATAGTTGGAGCGCTGTGGCGAGCGAGGCCCGCCACAGCTCAGGCCGATCTGAAGCGTATTGATCAGGCTGTACGCAATGTTTATCTGTCGATGCTTCGCCCCGCAGGGCGAAACATCGACAGACACGTTCGATCTGTAGTTAGCGTATGTTCTAATTGATGCTAGAGCGTGGACTTGTAGAGCAAGCGGTTCGGCGTGCCGGATGGATTGCCGATGATGACGTTCGGGGTCGAATTGTTGATGATCCAGGTCACGATCGTCGCGGAGGAGGCGTTGCCGAAGGTGGCCTTGTAGAGCGCGCCTACACCAGCCGCGTGCGGGCTGGCCATGGACGTGCCGCTGATCGTGTTCGTGCCGCTGTTGAGCCAGTCCGACGGGATGTTCACGCCTGGCGCATACACGTCCACGCAGCCGCCAAAGTTCGAGAAGGAAGCGCGGTGATCGGTGATGTCCGACGCTGCGAGCGTGAGCGTGCCGGATGCGCTCGCCGGCGAAAAGCTGCAGGCGTTCGCGTTGGAGTTGCCTGCGGCGACGGCGGTGAAGACGCCCGAGTTGATCATGTTGGTGACGGCGCTGTTCAGCGCCGAGGAGAAGCCACCGCCCAGCGACATGTTCGCGACTGCCGGGCTGGCGTGGTTGCTGGTGACCCAGTTCACACCGGCTATGATCTGTGAGTACGTGCCCGAGCCGCTACAGTTGAGCACCCGCACCGCGCGCAGCCTGACCGCCTTGGCGACACCATATCTCGCGCCGCCAACCGTGCCTGAGACGTGCGTGCCGTGGCCGTTGCAGTCCTGGCCATTGCCGCCCAGCGCGTCAAATGCCACAGCAGCGCGCCCGCCGAAGTCGGGATGGCTGGTCTGGATGCCCGTGTCAATGATATAGGCGTAGACATTCGAGGCGGTCGTGTTGTAGGTGTAGCTGTTCGAGAGCGGCAGGTTGCGCTGATCGATCCGATCCAAACCCCACGGCGGGCTCGACTGGGTGGTGTCGATCGTCGCGATCTGATCGGGCTCGATATAGGCGACGGCTGGGTCGCGCTGGAGCGCCTTGAGCTGGCCGGCGTTCAGCTCGGCAGCGAAGCCCTTGAGCGCCGAGTCGTAGACATACTTCGCCTTGATGCCGGTGGCGGACATGACTGTGCCCGCAGCGCCGTTGTCCTTGAGCACGACGATGTACTGATTGGGAACAACTTTGCCGGCAACCTGGTGGATGGATGCGCTGCCAGGCGTGAAGCCGCCTGCGCCCACTGGTGCGATCAGAAGCAGATTGGCCAGCACCAGAACCATGATCGTGAACAACACTGCAGATCGTTTCATACGTCCTTCCCTCCTCAAAAGGTGGTAGATGCATCGTGTATACGATGCGTAACGGATGTGATCGGCTCAACCAGGTCGATCACCGCAAGACGACATTGGCTGCTTTGACTTCCTGGCATACCTCCTTTCTCGCTCACACAGTCAGAAGGGCTGATCGATCAGACGCACGACGAGTTAGGCAAAATCTCGGCTGAGTCACCTGACACCATCGTCTGTGGTGCTGCATCTGACCAATAGCATACTAACATAGAAATTCGCAGACGTCTAGGCATAGCGCGCCAGAATTCCCTTGAGCAGCGCAGCGAATTTTGGCTTGGCCGCCTCGCCCGACGACAGGACCTCCGCGTGATTCGCCGGAGGGCCGTCGGGCCGCGCCAGGTTGGTGATCAGCGAGATACCAAGCACGCGCATACCCGCGTGCTGTGCGACTGCGATCTCGGGTGCCGTGGACATGCCGACGGCGTCGCCGCCCAGGATGCGGGCCATTCGTAGCTCGGCTGCGCTTTCGAAGCTCGGACCAGCTAGCATGAAATAGACGCCGTCGTGCAGGAGCGTGCCTTGTTCCTCGGCAACCGAATGCGCCAGACGCCCCAGATCGACATCGAAGGCGTCGACCATGGACGGGAAGCGTGGGCCAAGCCGGGCATCGTTATGTCCACGTAGGGGATGATGGCCGGCCATGCCAGGGAGAAATATCTGGTCGGCGATGCGCATCAGATCGCCGACCGCAAAGTCGGGCCGCAAGCCACCGGCGGCGTTGGTCACGATCAGCGTTTCGCAGCCAAGCGCGCGGAGCACGCGTACTGGGAAAGTGACCTGCTGCATTGTGTAGCCTTCGTAGAAATGAAAGCGCCCGCGCATCACCGCGACTGGTTGGCCGGCGAGCAGACCCAGCGCCAGCTCGCCACGATGGCCCTGCACAGTAGAAGGCAAAAAATCCGGCAGATCGCTGTAGGGTATGACTGTGGCCTGCTCAAGTTCGTCGGCCAGCGCGCTCAGCCCCGACCCGAGGATCAGCCCGATTCGTGGCGTTATTGTGCTGCGAGCGGCGATTATTGCACGAGCCCGTTCGATCTGCGAATAGAGGTCGTCCATAATTGGTCTGCCGATCTATTAAAGATACCCGACGATGAATGCCACGAGTCTCTCAGATCCGATTCAACAGCTCGCGCTTTTTGGCCTCGAATTCGGCCTGCGAGAGCAGCCCTTCGTCGCGCAACTCGGCCAGCTTTTGCAAGGTCTGTTCGACATCGCCGTGCGGCTGCGCATAGTCCTGTGCCGCTGCGTGGTTGGTGTAGGCGGCGACGGCCTGCGGGTCGAGGTAGCCGAAGCCGCGATTGTGCTCGCGTTTAGCGTCGAGCATCGCGCGTTTGAAATCGAGCGGATGGGCGATCCGGCGCATGGCGTTGATGCCGATATCCGATGCGGTCAGGATCTCGACATCGCCGAAGTCGAAGATCCGACCGAGCCAGCTCTGGCGCAGCTCAATATCGTTGATCTTGTCGAGCGAAGAGTCGATCACGGTCTTGTTGAAGATGCCGCGCACCTGGATCACGCGCTGGTCGGTGATGATATACGCCTCGTTATTCCAGCGCAGGTAGTCGAAGAAGGCGCTGATCAGCACGATCAGGCTGATCACGCCGCAGGCGATCAGCACAAGTTGGCCGACCGGCACGCCACCGATCGGCGGCCGACCTCGGAAGGCCGCCTGCGAAGCGACACCGGCAGCGATCAGCACCACGATCAGGACCAGCTCGGTCAGAATATTGCTGATCAGCACAAAGGTATGCTTCCGCCCAATGTAGAGGATTGTTTCACCACGGCCCAAGAGATCGTCGATATAAGCCATGCTCTCCTCCTTGTACGATAGCTGGAATGTACCCAAGTCTTCGCCACACGCGCGCCGCCGACGATCGGCGGTGGCACAGCTACGATTGCAAATCCCGGATCTCCTCGAGGAAGGCGATCGATTTCATGTCGCGCTCCAGGATACGGCGGATGTAGACGCGTAGCAGCTTTTCGGCTTCGTCGCGCACGTCGGCCGAGATGTTCAGGCGTTCGACGGCGTTGAGTGGTTGTGCTTGGAGATAGCGGAGGAGCTTGAAGGCGCTCAGGCTCATGACAATCGCCCGATGATCGACGGCCACACAGCGCGAGCAGAGCACGCCGCCCGCCACTGGGCTGAAGCGGTTCGCCGCCTCGGTAAGCGTTTCTTGGCAGCTGGCGCAGTGATAGAGCTGCGGCCGATAGCCGAGATACCCCAGCAGATGCAGCTCGTAGAAACGCAGCACCAGGTCGGGCGTATTCGTCGTATCAAGGGCTTGCAGGGTCGCAACGAGCAGATCGAAAGCGGGACGATTCTCGTCATCTTCTTCGGTCAGCCGATCAATCAGCTCGGCGACATAATAGGCCATGCTGATCCGCCGCAGGTCGCCGCGCAATGTGTCGAAGCTCTGGATGATTGTGCTTTGTGTGATGATATCGAGGTTGCGACCAACGGCCAGCAGCAGCGATGTATGCGTAAACAGCTCGATATGGCCGGCCAAGCGGCTGGTGGTCTTACGCGCGCCTTTGGCGACGACGCGGCGCTTGCCGACCGGCGTGATCAGCGTCAGCAACCGATCGGCCTCGCCAAAGGCGCTACGCCGAATGATCACTGCTTCAGTTCGATAAACTCGGTCTCTCATAGTTTAGATGAGGTATGGCGCTCTTCAGCTGGTTCTAATTGCTCTTTCAATCGCTTGATGACATCGCGGCTCGATTGGTAGGCCCGATGGAGCTGTTTCTCGGGCAGCAGCCGCGCCACCCGCTGGCGCAGGGCACCGCTCGCATCGCCTTCGATGCCAAGCGCCGCGCATGTATGCACGTAGGTTTCGAGCGCGGCGAACAGGATCGTCAGATCATGCTCCTTGAGCGGCGCGCGCGGGTTGTCGCCGTCGCCGGTCAGCCCATAGCCGGCCTTGCGCAGGCGCTCGGCCAGCTCCGGCACATCGCCCTCGCGCAGCAGCCAGGTTGTGTCGGCCAGCTGCTCGACCGGCGGCAACTTGACGCGCTTGTCGTGTTTGATGCGCTCCAGAACGGTCGCGTCCGTCGCTTCGAGCAGCACGCCGCGCCGCAATGCCACCTGGCCGTGCTGGCCGGCCCACTCCGCCAGCGTTACGGCGACATTCTGTGGCAGCGCGTGGGTGCTCTGCTCGGCGAGGAAATGTAGCAAGTCTTCGAGCGATATGCCGCGTTCCAGCGCTATCTGGACGCTTTTTTTTGTCAGCTTATAGATCTCGGTGTCGTCGTCGCCGCTGCGCTCGGCGATCCGCCCGAGCTGAAAGCGCGCGTAGGGCGAGGCATATGCCGGCGCGATCACCTCGAAGTTTGGCTGGATCACCAGCGGCTCGGGCGGCGACTCGGGCGGCGCGCTCGCGCGACCGATCAGCGCTGCGCCGAGCGGGTTGAGCCGAAAGCCGATCGGCTCTTCGCCGCGCATTCCCAGATCGGTCAGGCCCAGCCAGCGCAGCGTGCCGCCGGCGATCGAGCGTAGCTGCTGGCCCTCGACCCTGTCCCAATGCGCGAAGCCGTTGAGCGGCTGGCGATAATAATCGACCAGATCCCATGTATCGTAACGACCGTCGGGGCGCGCAAAATCGGGCTCGGTCTGTTTGACCGCCGCGACAAAATCGTCGAGCGCGACCCACTCGCCGGGCGGCACCTGTGCGATCAGCCGCAGGATCATGCGCTTGGTCTGCGGCAGGTCGCGAAAATAGCCGCGCTGGACTTTCAGGCCGACGAAGCTGACCAGCTCGTCCCATTCCGACGCGATCCAGCCATCGAGGAGCTGGCGCGCGCGTTCGAGCGCCGGGCGTTGCATCCATTCCAGCGCCGCGCGGGTCGGTCGGAGCCGTGCGTCGGCACCGGCGCGCAGCAAGCCGGCACCAATCCCGATACAGCGCATGAACCGGATGTAGGGCCAGTGCTCCTCGCGCGAGGTTCCTTGCAGCTTGGCCTTTTTGTCCCACTGGCGGGCCAGGCGCAGCAGGCTAGCTTTGTTCAGCCCGCCGCTTGGAATGACTTCGAGCTGACCGTCCTGCGCCAGCGCGATCATGGTCAGCAGATTGCGCTCGATCTCGCGCGTCGCGCCTGCGGCCAGATCGGGCGGCGCTGGGCAGGCCGGCAGCCGCAACGTCTGATCGCGCAGCGGCACGGGCGGCAGCAGGGCCAGGAGGTCAGACGGCACCACATACGTGCGATTGGCCCCAACGGCGACCAACTGGATCAGCGCGAGCAGGTAGAGTCGCTCGGTCGGCGTGGGCGGTTGCTCCAGCGCGAGCAGATAGCTGCGCGGGTTTGGGTAATCGTCGTGGAGGCGCACGCCACCGAATTCGCGCTCTAGCACAGCTGCGGGGATGCTGCCGCCATAGCCTTGCACTCGTTCGAGCGCGGCACGTTCCTGCGGCCCTAATCCGGCGAGGAGTTGCTCGACGACGGCTGGCTGAAGCAGCGCGTCGGCCAGGGCGTCGGGTACCAGCGCCGAAGCTTCAGGCAACGACCAGAGCCGTGCCAGCGTCGCCCGCTCGGAATTCGTCCGCCCGGCGAGCCAGCGCCGCAGCAGCGGCACCGACCGTCCATCGAGTTCGCGCATAACGCCTTTCATCGCTAGAGCAGGGCTTTCCGCATGAGAACGTTCGCTCAACGCGAGTTTGGGAGCCGTACGCCCCCGAGCGAAAAGAATCATATCAAACAGTATTATAGGTGATTTGCGGGGCTGTGGTCAACTGGTATGCGGATCGCTCAAAAATGTATGAATAGGGTATTGATTATTATCCTCTGTCGTGATATGATGATCGTCCATTCCCGCGATTCACGGAAAATCTGCCGCTCCGCCCAGTCTGTGGCCGCACACAGTCAACAATACAGTGACTGTACGGCAACAAACGATGAGACCAGGTTGTCTCAACTCGCTTTGTATATCTTCAGGAGAGGGTTGCGTATGATTCGCCACACTGTTCGCCGGCCGGCGTTGCTGGTATTAGCCGGTCTCTTCGGCCTATTCACCTCATTCGTGTTGAGTATGGGGTTGACGCATGGGCCGGCGATCTCGTTGGGAAACCGCGTTGGCAGCGGCCCAAGTATGCTCACTGATTCGCGCGGTCATTTCTATTTCAGCGGACTTCAGGCCAGCTCGCATCTCTTGCGGCTCGATATGCAGACATTGCCCGCCGATGTCCATCCGACGCGCGCTGACGTAGCCATGACGCTGTCGCCCGGCGTCACGCAGGCGCTGAATGTCGCGCCGGGCGTGCTGTTGCAGGCGACCTATAGCGACGATGGCACATCGATCAATGGCGCGCTGTTTTATGATCGCGATGGCGATCAGCGACAAGACGCGGGCGAGCCTGGCTTGACCGATGTGCGCGTGATCGATCCCGATCTCTACCAGTATTTCGTCCCATTCAACGACGATAACTTGCACACGTCGTTCGCCGATGTGCTCGGCCCATCCTGCGAAAACGATCCTAATATATCAACGACCATCGCATCGACAATCTCAATGACCCCTAGCTCGATCGGCACGGTGATCTATTATGATCAGTGGGAAGATGGCTACGATGTCGATCCGACCGTGCCAGGGCCAACCACCCAAACCTATACCGCCAACGCCGGGCAGGTCACGCTCTGGCAGAATAATATTAATATCCCGCGATCGGCGGCCGTATTGCGGTATGATGGGCGTGATCGCATCACAATCGTTGGTCAGCCCGCTTCGGCTGTGCGCGCCGCCTGGTTGACGACGCCGGGCACGGTGCTGGCGGGCGCGTGGGAGATGTCGAAGGTATCAGACTGGGGCCGGCATTATGTGATCTCAGTAGGCGAGGACATCGGCCAGCGCGGCCCGCAGAGCTTCGGCGACTACGACTACGTCAGCGCCGAGATCATGGCGGCCTACGATAATACGGTCGTTCAGATCGATAAGAACGCCGACAGCATCTACGAGACGATCACGACGCTGAACGCGGGCGAGACCTATTATATCCGTGGCACGGCGGATCAGACTCAGGCGAGTATCGCGATCCATAGTGGCGCGCAGATCAGCGCGACGCTGCCGGTGCAGGTGCAGGTGCGCGCCGGCAACTGCCGCGCGCAGTATTCGGGCCGTTCGTACACGCTGGTGCCGTTCGAGCGCTGGTCGAACGATTACTGGAGCCCGGTCTCCAGCTTCTTCACCGGCGCGAACGGCTGCGTGGTCGATTACCTGCCACCGCAGAACGGTCGTGGCCTCTCGGCCGATGTCGATATTTACATTTTCAACCCGAACAGCACGGCGCTGCCGGTCACCTACGAAGACGCCGGCGGCACTGGGACGATCACGATTCCGCCGCTCTCGACCCGCAGTTATCTGAGACTGCGGCCTAAGCCGATCGTGCGCTCGAACACGCGCGGGGTTCACCTGACGGCACCAGCCGGGTTCTCGGCGGTGACATCGGTCGACTCGACGTCGCTCGGCAATAACGGTGCCGATTTCGACTGGAGCTATACGCTGATCCCAGCCAAAGATCTCAGCTCGAAGGTGGTGTTGAGTTGGGCCCCCGGCAACTCCGCTCGTCCGGCACGACCACGGCAGAACGTTAGCGGCAACACGGTCTATGTGCAGGCGATCGCGGATGGCACGATTGTGAAGGCCGATCTCGACGGCGATAACGTGGCCAACCAGTTCGACACCGACGGCAACGGCGCGCTGGCGGCTGCGAGCGCATACGGCTATAACGAGCTCACATCCGCCACCACAGGCATCTTGCTGAACAAGGGCCAGATGGTGCGCGTGAGCAACCCAACGACGCACGATATGACCGGCGCGATCATCTACTCGCAGGATACCGCACATCCGCTTGCAGCCGTGTATGGTGAAGATGCGTGTATCGCTGGGCCGCAAACTCCCTTCCTGGATTTGGGCTACACCGTGCTGCCGCTGCCGATTCCCGAGTTCAGCAAGACCGCGCGGATGGTGATCGACGCCGACCGCTCCGGCGATGTCTCGCCAGGCGACACGCTCGAATACACGGTGGAGGCGTTCAACAACGATGTCGTCCCAATCATACAGCCGGTGATTCGCGATACGCTGCCCTACACCTACACCAGCTTCGTGATCGGCTCGATCAGCAGCGTCCCGGCGGCGCTGTCGCCGCCCGGCATCACCTACGACAACGGCAGCGGCACCTTCACCTATGTGCCAACCGGGGCACCTGGCACACCCGATCCGCTCATTCACGAATTCAGGGCGAACTATGCGAACCTGCCGAGCGGAGCGGGCATCGAGATCACGTTCCGAGTCCAGCTGCACGCGCAGATCCCGACTGCGATCCGCTCGCTGACCAACGACGCACTGCTGACGAGCAGTAACACACCGCCGAAGCGCGCCCAGGTGATCACGCCGATCAACCAGGTGGATTTGCTGATCCATAAGGATGATAGGCGCTTGGATGTGCAGCCGAGCGATGTGCTCAGCTATACGATCACGTACACCAACGCCGGCCCCGGCATCGCCTACAATTCGGTGATGACCGATACGCTGTCGCCGTGGGCGCTCAACCCCAGCGTGCAAACCGATCCGGGGGTCGTCGCGACGATCTTGCCAGGCCAGATCGTCTTCCAGATTGGCACGCTTGTGGCTGGTCAGGTTGGGCACGCCATCGTGACGGTACAACTGGCACCGAACACGCCGCAGGGCAATGTCGTTAATAGCGTCACGATCAGCACGACCAGCCATGAGTACAATAAAAACAACAACACCAGCATCGATATTGATCGCGTGCCTGGCCCGACCGTGGTGGTGCTAGCCGAATTTAACGCGCTGCGCATACCAGGCGGGGTGCTGGTGCGCTGGCGCACGGTGGCCGAGCAGGATAATTATGGCTTCCGGGTCTACCGCAGCACGACGCCGAATCGCGCCAATGCGGTGCTGGTCTCACCTGCGCTGATCCCCGGCCAGGGGCGCGGACGAGCCGGCGGCGCATCCTACAGCTTCTTCGACGCCAACGCGCCGAGCGGATCGAGCTATTACTGGCTGGAGGATATCGATCTCAATGGGACGATCAGCTTTTTCGGCCCGGCGATACCGAGCCTCCAGGGAGCCCAGTACACTTACTACTTGCCGCTGATCATCGGCGCGCGCTAGTACAATTGCAGATTGCAGATTGCAGATTGCAGATTGCGGCTGGCGCATAATGCACTAGCGAGCAGGTTTGGTCGGCGAACACGGAGCGCGGGGCGTACGAGACGCCTCGCGCTTCGTTGCTGTTGGCGGGACAGGCTGTGACCTATGGTATGATAGGGCCATTCACGCGCAGACAAAAGGAGAGCACTCTATGGAGCGACCCCCGACGGTCCCGTCAGCCAGATTCAGCGGACTGATCAAGCTTGCGCGCCATCGTGAGTATGTGCCGTTTGTTTTTCTGACAACCCTAGTTGGGGTCAAGCTGGCCGATGCGCCGCTTGATTGGCGGCTGCCGGTCGTGCTGGCAGTCAATTTTATGACGGTCTGTTTCGCTTTCATGGTCAACGACATCGAGGATGCCGAGCTTGATGCGCTGCACCCGCGCAAGCGGCTGCGCAACCCGATCGCATCGGGCGAGCTGTCCCGACCGTGGGCGCACACCGCCGCCGGCTGCGTCGCCATCCTGACGGTGGCGATCGGCGCGCTGCTGGGCGGCTGGGCCATGCTGCTGGTGCTCGCGGGGCTGGTGCTCGGCTGGGCCTACTCCTGGCAGCTGCTGCGGCTCAAGGCGGTGCCGATCGCCGATCTGCTCGCGCATACACTCATGCTGGCCGGCATCCAGTTTCTGGTTGGCTATTTCGCCTATGCGAAGGGCGATTGGTCGATCTGGCCGGTGTTCGCGGCGTTTATGCTGTTCTCGGCCTATGGCGAGCTGTACAACGAGCTGCACGATCTGGAGACCGACCGCCTTGGCGGGCTGCGCACGACAGCGGTCGTGCTGGGCCGAACGCTGACACAGACCTTGATGTACACCTTTCTCGCCGGGAGCGCTGTCCTGGTGCTGCTTTCGATCTGGGATCAGCTTGTGCCGCTCGAGGTTGTCGCCATTCCGGTGCTAGTGCTGCTGATCGCGCTGCTGCGCCGTCCGCAGCACGACGCGCGCGGCCAGGCATCGCTCGATCTCTCTGGGTCGCTCCAGATGCCCGCGCTCGTATCGATCAACGCTTCGGTGATCGTCTGGGTCATCCTTGGCTATATCGGCGGCTATATCGGCAGCGCGCTGTCGTTGCGCTGGCCGCCTTAGTGCAATTGCAGATTGCAGATTGCAGATTATGGTACGTTACGTTTTTTGTCTATCGGTTTTTCGGGTAACACCACAGGATGGCGTGGAGTCGGATTTGACAGAACCGGGCACATCGGTGTTTACTGGGAGGTATGACCAAATACACCCCAACACCTATGCGCCCGGAGTTGCTAGTATGCCCC
>Ga0075433_10002134_pt1 | contig 14970 bp, 10 predicted proteins | sample RhiMethybrSRZTD2_FD_75299 | JGI IMG/M metagenome (GOLD analysis project Ga0075433, IMG submission 75299) | Populus rhizosphere microbial communities from Tennessee, USA - Rhizosphere MetaG P. TD hybrid SRZTD2 | ecosystem: Host-associated > Plants > Roots > Rhizosphere > Soil | place: USA... | reverse complement strand
GGTCGGCTCACAGATCGTCGAGCCGATGGAGTTCCACGGGACCGCGACCGGTGCCGTCGCCAAGAGGGAAGCGGCGGACCTGCTCGAGCTCGTCGGCATCCCGGCGGCTGCGGCCGGACGGTATCCGCACGAGTTCTCAGGAGGGATGCGCCAGCGTGCCGCGATCGCGATGGCCCTCGCGTGCGGACCGAAGGTCCTGCTCGCCGACGAGCCCACGACCGCGCTGGACGTCATGGTCCAAGCGCAGATCCTCGAGCTCCTGGTCAGCCTGACGCGGGATCTCGGTCTCGCCGTGATCCTCGTGACGCACGACCTCCCGGTCGTCGCCCAGGTCTGCGATCGGGCCGTCGTGATGTACGCCGGCCGGACGGCGGAGTCCGGCCCGATCGACACCCTGTTCCACGACCCGCGACACCCGTACACCCGCCTGCTGTTCGAGGCGACCCCGGATCTGATCGGCGATGCGGAGGTCGTCTCGATCCCCGGGGCTCCGCCCCGACTCGACCGGCCCCTCGTCGGCTGCCCGTTCGAGCCGCGGTGCGATCGAGCATTCGATCGCTGCAAGGTCGACACTCCCAGGCTCGCGGTGGTCGCGGCCAGGCACGAGGCGGCCTGTCACCTCAACGACGTCGCACCGGCCGGGATCGGGAGCGGCGTGGGATGAGCCATGCCGTCTCGGCGGATGTCGGACCGGGGTCCCCCATGGGCCGGGCCGACCTGCTGCAGGTCCATGACCTCGTGGTCCGCTACCCCGTCCGGCGCGGGCTGATGGAAGCGATCCGGCGCCGACCCCGACGGTTCGTGTCGGCCGTGGACGGCGTCTCGTTGTCCGTCGCGCCGGGCGAGATGCTGGCCATCGTCGGGGAATCGGGCTGCGGGAAGACGTCGACGGCCCAGGCGATCCTCCGGATGGTCGAGACGACGTCCGGGGCGATCGAGCTCGGCGGACGCGACATCACGCATCTGGGAACGAAGGATCTCCGGCCGATCCGGAGAGACATGCAGATGGTCTACCAGGACCCCTACGAATCGCTCGATCCGCGTTTCCGCGTCCGTCGTGCCGTGGAGGAACCGATGGTCGTGCACGGGATCGGCAGCTCACGAGCCGAACGGGAGCGGCTCACGATCGAGGCTCTCGAGCGGGTCGAGCTCGCGCCCGCGGATCTGTTCATCGATCGATATCCCCACGAGCTCTCCGGCGGCCAGCGGCAACGGGTCGCGATCGCCGCGAGCCTCGTCCTGGATCCGAGGCTGCTGCTGGCGGATGAACCCGTGTCGATGCTCGACGTCTCGGTCCGCGCCGGGATCCTGACGCTCCTGGATCAGCTCCGGCGCGACGGCGACATGGCCATCGTCATGATCACGCACGACCTCTCGACGGCGGCGCACTTCTCCGATCGGATCGCGGTGATGTACCTCGGCCGGATCGTCGAGGAGGGGCCCTCGCGGTCCGTGATCCGAGATCCGCAGCACCCGTACACGAAGGCGCTGCTGTCGGTCGTGCCGAAGCGCGACCCGCGCGAGCGCGGCGACCCCCAGATCCTGCAGGGAGAGACCCCGAACCCGGTGGATCTGCCGACCGGGTGCCGTTTCCATCCGCGATGCCCGGTGGCGGAGGACCGGTGTCGCACGATCGACCCCGAGCTGCGCGCCGCGGGGCACACCCCGTCGGATCATCGCGCGGCGTGCGTCTTGGTATGACGCATCCATCCCGGCCTCCGCTCAGGGGCCCCGGCCTGCGAATATCTGTCCGATGACCAACTTCTGGCACCCCTTCGCAGCGATGGCCGCGGTCGAGGCGACCGGCGGACTGACCCTCGTCCGCGGCGAGGGGTCGCACGTCTGGGATGCGCAGGGGACACGGTACGTGGATGCGACCGCCGGGTTGTGGTTCTGCAACGTCGGGCACGGCCGGAGGGAGATCGCGGACGCGGCCGCGGCGCAGATGGCGGAGCTCGCTTCGTATTCGACGTTCGGCGACCTCACGAACCAGCCGACCGAGGCGCTCACCGCCCGCGTCGCGTCGCTGGCGCCGATGCCGGACGCCAAGGTCTTCCTGACGAGCGGAGGCTCCGACTCGATCGACAGCGCCACGAAGATCGTCCGGCGGTACTGGTGGCTCGTCGGCGAGCCGGATCGCACCGTGTTGATCCGACGCGAACGGGCGTATCACGGGATGCATGCCGCGGGCACGTCGCTCGCCGGCATCCCGGCGAACCTCGAGGGCTTCGGCGGGCTCCTCGAAGACGTGATCGAGGTTCCGTGGGACGACGTCGAGGCGCTCCGCGCGACGATCGACCGAGCGGGCCCCGAGCGCGTCGCGGCGTTCTTCTGCGAGCCCGTGATCGGAGCGGGTGGCGTGTTCCCCCCACCCGACGGCTACCTCGAAGGTGTGCGTCGGGTTTGCCAGGACGCGGGGGTCCTGTTCATCGCCGACGAGGTCATCACGGGGTTCGGGAGGTGCGGCGCGTGGTTCGCGAGCGGACGGTTCGGGCTAGAGCCCGACCTGATCACGTGCGCGAAGGGGATCACGAGCGGCTACCTGCCGCTCGGGGCCGTGGTCGCCGCGCCCGAGGTCTGGGAGCCGTTCTGGCGCGAGGGAGCCGGGGTCTTCCGGCACGGCTACACGTACACCGGGCACGCAGCGGTCTCGGCGGCCGCCGTCGCGAACCTCGACATCATGGAACGGGAGGGCCTCGTCGACCGCGCGAAGACGCTCGAGGGCGATCTCGCGGACGCTCTCGATCCGCTCGGCGCGCATCCGCTCGTCGGGGAGGTCCGAGCCGGGACGGGCGTCCTCGGGGCGGTCCAGATCGACGAAACATCCGTCGCTCGCGACCAGGCGCTCCCTGGTCGCGTGGTCCTCGCGGCGCGCCGGCACGGCGTGCTCACGCGCGCGCTCGCGCCCGGTGCGCTCCAGATCTCGCCGCCGCTCGTCCTGGGTGGAGACGAGCTGGACGAGCTCGTCGGCGGGATCTCCTCGGCGCTCGAGGACGTGGAGGCCGGACGATGATCGTCGGGATCCCCAGGGAAATGAAGAACCACGAGTACCGCGTCGCCGCGACCCCCGAGGGCGTCCGCGAGCTCGTCCACGCCGGCCACCGGGTGGTCGTCGAGGCGGCGGCCGGCGAGGGATCGGCCATCTCTGACCAGCAGTACGCGGCCGCCGGCGCCGAGATCCTGGCCGATGCCGATGCGGTGTTCGCGGCCGCCGAGCTCATCGTGAAGGTGAAGGAGCCGCAGCCGGAGGAGTTCGATCGCTTCCGGGAGGACCACGTGCTGTTCACGTACCTCCACCTGGCCGCGGACGAGAAGCTCACGCGCTTCCTCGTCGACCGTGGGATCCGAGCGGTCGCGTACGAGACGGTGCAGCTCGACGGCCGCCTCCCGCTGCTCGCCCCGATGTCGGAGATCGCCGGGAGGATGGCCCCACAGGAAGGAGCGAAGTACCTCGAGCGGCCGCAGGGAGGACGCGGCGTCCTGATGGGGGGCGCGTCCGGCGTGATGCCGGCGAGGGTCGTCGTCCTCGGCGGCGGGATGGCCGGCGGCAACGCCGCGCAGATCGCCGCCGGGATGGAGGCGGACGTCGTCGTCCTCGACAAGGACGTCGACCGTCTCCGCGAGATCGACCGGGTCTGGCACGGCCGGATCCAGACGTTGATGTCGTCGCGGCTCGCGATCGAGCAGATGGTCCTGGAGGCCGACCTGGTGATCGGTGCGGTGCTCGTGCCGGGAGCACGAGCACCGCACCTGGTCAGCGCGGAGCTGGTGCGCCGGATGCGCACCGGCTCCGTCCTCGTCGACATCTCGATCGACCAGGGCGGCTGCTTCGAGACGTCCCACGTGACCACGCACGCCGAACCGACCTACGTGCTTGACGGTGTCGTCCACTACGCGGTCGGCAACATGCCCGGCGCCGTCCCGCGGACCTCGACCTACGCGCTCACGAACGTCACGCTGCCCTACGTCCTCGACATCGCCGCGCACGGCGTGGAGGCCGCGGTCCGGGACGACCCGGCGCTGGCGTCCGGCGTGAACACCTGGGACGGCCGGATCACGAACGCCGGCGTCGCCGAGGCTCACGGCCTCCGGTTCCAGCCGCTCGACGTTCAGTCCGGGGCTTGATCCGTCTCCTCCTCGAACCGGCGGAGCCCCGGCAACGAGATCGACTCGAGCAACAGGATCGTCAGGACGGTCGTGAGCCCCGCCACGAGGTAGAGCTTCACGCCGCAGAGCACGCCGATCGCCGTCGCCGTCCAGGCGGCCGCCGCGGTCGTGAGCCCCCGTGGCCGCTCCGTCGCGCGGAAGATCACGCCGGCGCCGAGGAACCCGACGCCCGTCGCGACGCCCTGGATCACGCGGTCGGCGGAGAGCGGGAAGAGCTCGATCGCCATCGCGACGAGCGCCGCCGCCCCGGCCGCGAGCAGCGCGAACGTCCGGTCGCCGGCGGCCTTGCCGCGGATCTGCCGCTCGAGCCCGATCACGTAGCCGAGGCCGGCGGCGAGGGCGATGCGTCCGAACAGCGCGACTTGGAGGCTCGCCGGCATCATCGGAGCCTATCCCGGGCACGGCTCGCAGGTCCTTGGCTACCCTGGGGAGGACCGACGGAGGAGGCTTCGACGTGGAACGCATCAACCACTGGATCGGCGGCAAGCTCGTGCCCGGGAACTCCGGACGCACGGGACCCGTGTTCGATCCCGCGACGGGCGAGCAGACGCACGAGGTCGACCTCGCGTCGTCCGAGGAGGTCGCGACCGCCGCGGAGGCAGCGCTCGACGCCTTCCCCGGCTGGCGCGCGACCTCGCTCTCGAGGCGGGCCGAGATCTTCTTCCGGATCCGCGAGCTGCTCGAACAGCGCAAGCCCGAGCTCGCCCGGATCGTGACGTCGCAGCACGGCAAGGTCCTGGCCGACGCGTCGGGTGAGGTCCAGCGCGGGCTCGAGAACGTCGAGTTCGCGTGCGGCATCGCGAACCTCCTCCAGGGCGGGTTCAGCGAGCAGGTCGCAACGGGCGTCGACGTGTACTCGATCCGTCAACCGCTGGGCGTCGTCGCCGGGATCACGCCGTTCAACTTCCCGGCGATGGTCCCGATGTGGATGTTCGCGAACGCGATCGCCTGCGGGAACACGTTCATCCTGAAACCGTCGGAGAAGGATCCGAGCGCGTCGTTGTTCCTCGCGGAGGTACTCGCCGACGCCGGCATCCCCGACGGCGTGTTCAACGTGATCCAGGGGGACAAGGTCGCGGTCGACGCGATCCTGGAGCATCCGACGATCCGTGCCGTATCCTTCGTCGGCTCGACGCCCATCGCACGCTACGTCTACGAGCACGGCACGGCAGCGGGGAAGCGCGTGCAGGCTCTCGGCGGCGCGAAGAACCACATGATCGTGCTGCCCGACGCCGACCTCGACATGGCCGCCGACGCCGCCGTTTCGGCCGGCTACGGGAGCGCGGGTGAGCGCTGCATGGCCGTGAGCGTCGTGACGGCGGTCGGCGACATCGGCGACGAGCTCGTCGCCAAGATCTCCGAGCGGATCCCCAACGTCCACGTCGGTGCGGGAACCGACCCGGACGCGGAGATGGGCCCGCTCATCACGCGCGAGCACCGCGACAAGGTGGCGTCGTACCTGGACTCGGGGCGGGACCAGGGCGCGACGATCGTCCGCGACGGCCGGGAAGACCCCGTCGCCGGAGGCGACGGGTTCTTCCTCGGCCTCTCCCTCCTCGACCACGTCACGACGGTGATGGACTGCTACCGCGACGAGATCTTCGGTCCGGTGCTCGCGGTCGTCCGCGTCGACACGTACGACGAGGCCGTGCGGATCGTGAACGAGAACCCGTACGGCAACGGCGTCGCCCTGTTCACGCGCGACGGTGGCGTCGCGCGGCGCTTCCAGTTCGATGTGGAGGCGGGCATGGTCGGGGTCAACGTTCCGATCCCCGTCCCCGTGGCCTATTACTCGTTCGGAGGGTGGAAGTCGTCCCTGTTCGGCGACACCCACATGTACGGGCCCGAGGGCGTTCGGTTCTACACGCGAGGCAAGATCGTGACGTCCCGGTGGCCGGACCCGGCCACCTCGAAGGTCGACCTGGGGTTCCCCCGGACCAGATAGGAGCACGGATGGATCGCGACGAACTGCTCGGACGTGAAGACGAGGCGTGGTCGGCGTTCGTGGACGCCTTCGCCGCGGTGACGGAGGATCGGCGCGACGTGCCCGGCGCGGTGCCGGGCTGGTCGGTGAAGGATCTCGTGTGGCACTGCGGGTACTGGGCCGACTACGTCGGGGATCTCCTGGAACGCATGACCGCGGGACAGCCCGCGCCGCCCGATCAGGATTGGGACGAGGTGAACAGGCTCGTGATGGAGGACGGCCGCGGGATGTCCTGGGACGAGGTCGTGATCGCCGCCGAACGCGGCCGCGACCGCGCGCGCGAGGCCTTGATCGCGATGCCCGAGATGTCGGAGGCTGCGGGCAAGGAGTTCGCCGACGAGACGTTCGAGCATTACGACGAGCACGCCGCCGAGATCACGGCGTTCGCCGCGACGGGCTAGGCGGAGAGCACCTCGACGGGGTCGCCGACGCGGACGATCCCCGACTCCTCGACGTCGCCGTACATCCCGAACATCAGCTGCTGGCCCACCTTGCGGTAGCTCGCCAGGACGTCGAGCGTCGGGAAGTCCTTCGTCGCCGTGTCGGGGTTGATCGTCGTGAGCACGCATCTCGGCATCTGCTCACCGACCCGCACGATCGCATCGCCGAGCCGGATCCGCTTCCCGGACCATCCGTCCTCTTCGAACGCCGAGGCATCCTCCATCTCGACGAGCATCCGGAAGCGCCGTGAGTCGAGCTGGTCCACACCGCCGCGCATCCCGACGTCGTCGACCGACGCGCGTGAGCAGATCGACACGCGGTCGATACCCCCCGCGTACTCGGGCTCGTCGACACGGAGCAGCTCGAGCCGGTCGTCGCCGGTCGCCTCGGTCGCGGCCTCCGTGAACCGCGGGTCGACCCGTCGCGCCTGGACCTCTCGGTCGTAGAGCTTGACGGTGATCGGGTCACCGAACGATGAGGCGTCGCCCGAGACATCGAAGCCGTGTTCGGGGAACGAGAGCTGGAGGCGCTCCCGGTCGACGTCGTACGAGGAGCGGACCGCGAACAGCGAGGCCTTCGAAAGGCCCGACAGCCGCTCGCCACGCGGGTGGACGAACAGGAAGCGTCGGTCGCCGACGGCGCCTTCCCGACGCAGGTCGATCGCGTCCGGGTGGATCAGCGCCGTCGACTTGACCGGCGTGAGGTTGAATCCTTCGACGACGGGCACGCCGCGGATACTACCGAGCTCAGGGAAGCACCTTCCGCGTGAGTGACGTCCGATTACCCGAGGCCCGCGGCGACGCCCTATCCTTGGCGAGACCCGTTCGAGGAGCCGCAGATGAAGACCGAACCGAAGCCGATCCGTTACGACGAGACGGACTGGCGTCCGCGTCCCACCCTCGCCGGCTCCGATTACACCGGCCCGGAGGTCTACGACGAGGAGCGGGAACGGATCTGGTTCGGCGACTGGGTCTGCGTCGGTCGGACCGAGGAGCTGCCGAACGCCGGCGATTACATCGTGCGCGACCTGGCCGGCGAGTCGATCTTCCTCACGCGAGACGAGGACGGTGACCTGCACGGCTTCTACAACGTTTGCAGCCACCGGGGGACGAAGTTCCTGGACGACGAGCCCGCCGCCGGTCACATCCGGAAGGCGTTCGTCTGCCCGTACCACGCGTGGGCGTACGACCTGCGTGGTCAGCTCGTCGGATCACCCAACGTGAAGGAGGGGGAGCGGTTCGATCGGAGCGACTACCCGCTCCACGGGTTCGCCGTCGACACCTACGCCGGGTTCCTGTTCGTCAACCTGGCGCGCGAGCCGCGTCCGCTGACCGACTGGATGAACGAGGGAGCGGAGAGCGTCAACATGTTCGACCGCTTCAAGATGGAAGAGCTCCGTGTCGGCGTCAGGATCGTCTACGAGGTCGCCGCCAACTGGAAGATCGTGGTCGAGAACTACAACGAGTGCCTGCACTGCCCACAGGTGCATCCCGAGCTCGTCCGGGTCGTGCCGCTCTTCCGGTTCGGAGAGGTCTGGGACGAGGAGACCCGCGACGACGGGAACTGGATGCGCGAGGGAGCGACGTCGTTCACGATGACCGGCGAGTCCGAGCTTCCGAAGTTCCCCGGCCTGCCGCCCGAGGACTACTCGATGTATTTCGGGGCGTATCAGTTCCCGAACCTGATGCTGAACCTGCACCCCGACACGGTCATGTATTACATCGGATACCCGAAGGGGCCTTCGCACACGACGATCGTGTCGGAGTACCTGTTCCGACCCGAGACGATCGCGGACCCTGCGCTCTTCAAGCCCGAGCCCGTCGTGGAGCTCTGGGACCTGATCTCGAAGCAGGACTGGGACGTATGCCAGCGCGCACAGACGGGCGTCGGCTCGCGCGCGTTCACGACCGGCGTCTACCCACGGCAGGATCGCTTCCTGTACGACTTCAACGAGCGCTATCGCAAGGAGATGGGCCGGCCACTCCTCGGTTAACAGCCGCGGCGTATCCTGCGGCCCTATGACGATCCCCGAGCAGCTCGCGAACCGCGACCTCGACAGCTCGATCCTCGAGCCGCGCGCCGAGCCACCCTCGCGGGCCAGGGTCGTCGTGATCGGCGGCGGCGTCGCCGGCTCGTCCGTCGCGTATCACCTGACGAAGCTCGGCGTGACCGATGTGGTCGTGCTCGAGCGAACGCGACTCACGGGCGGCACGACCTGGCACGCCGCGGGGCTCGTCGCCCAGGTCCGCGGGACGCACGCGCTGACGGAGCTCAGCCGCGTGAACGCCGGCCTCTACGAGTCGCTGGCGGCGGAGACCGGTCTCGACACCGGGCTCCGCCGCGTCGGCGCCCTCACGGTGGCCCGCACGCACGGCCGCCTGGAGGAACTCAGAGCAGGGCTCTCGATGGCGAAGGACTTCGGCATCGAGGCCCACGAGCTGACCCCGGCCGAGGTCACGAAGTACTGGCCGGCAGCCGAGACGAAGGACCTCGTGGGGGCGACGCTCTTCCCGACCGATGCCACGGTGAATCCAGGGGACGCCGCCCTGGCGATGGCGAAGGGCGCGAAGGACCGCGGCGCGACGTTCGTGTTCGGCGCGACGGTCACCGCGTTCGTGAAGGACGTGGGGCGCGTTACCGGCGTCGTCACCGACCGGGGGACGATCGAGTCCGACGTCGCGGTGCTCACGTCGGGCCTCTGGACGTCCGAGCTCGCGCGGCTCGCCGGCGCGTCGGTGTCGCTGTATCCGGCCGAGCACGTCTGGGTGATGAGCGAGGAGACGGGGGTCGCGGAGGAGCGGCTCCCCGTCCTCCGCGACCTCGACGGATACCTCTACGTCCGCCACTACCGCGGCCGGCTCGTCGTCGGCGCGTTCGAGCCGAAGGGCAAGCCGAAGTCGCCGGGCGAGATCTCGACCGGCGGTTTCGTCGAGTTCGGCGAGGATTGGGATCACTTCGCCCCCGTCCTGGCGAACGCCCGCGAGCGCCTGCCGGTGTTGCACGATCTCGGCTTCTCGCACTACCTCCGGGCGCCGGAGAGCTTCACGCCGGACGCGAACTTCCACCTGGGCGAGTTCCCCGAGGTCCCGGGTCTCTGGATCGCGGCCGGTTTCAACTCGCAGGGGATCATCTACAGCCCCGGAGCGGGGAAGGCCCTCGCGGAGTGGATCGTCGAAGGACGCCCGACGATGGACCTCACCGAGGTCGACATCGCGAGGACCGGCCGGTGGGCGAACGATCGCCGTTGGCTCCACGAGAAGACCTCCGAGACGCTCGGTCGGTTGTACGCGATGCACTGGCCCGCCCTGCAGCCGGAGTACGGGCGCGGCGTGCGGAGGCTGCCACTCGAACGGCGATACCGGGACGCCGGCGCCGCGTTCGGCGAAGCGGCGGGGTGGGAACGCCCGGCGTGGTTCGAGCCCGGCGCCGCGGAGGAGCCGGTCTGGCTCTACGACTTCGACCGTCCGTCGTGGTTCGGTCCGGTCCGCGACGAGGTGAAGGCGACGCGCGAAGGCGTCGCGCTCTTCGACCTGACCTCGTACTCGAAGTTCTTCGTGCAAGGGCCCGGCGCCGTCTCCAGCCTGCAACGTCTCTGCGCGTCCGACGTCGACGTCGAGGTGGGGCGGGTGGTCTACACGGTGCTGTGCAACGCCTGGGGCGGGATCGAGATGGACCCGACCGTCACGCGGCTCGCCGAGGACGTCTTCCTGGTGCTCGCGCCGACGGCGTATCAGCGACGAACCGAAGCGCTCCTTCGCGCCGGCATCGCGGGAGACGCGACCGTCACCGACGTCACGAGTGCGTTCGGCGTGGTGCACGTGGCGGGCCCGCGGTCACGCGAGCTGCTCTCGCGGATCACGGACGAGGATCTCTCTGACGAGGCATTCCCGTTCCTCACGGCGAAGAGGATCGAGGCCGGCTGGGCGCAGCCGTGGGCGCTCCGGGTGTCGTACACGGGCGAGCTCGGATGGGAGCTGTACGTCCCGACGGAGTTCACGGCCGATCTCTACGACAAGGTCGTCGCCGCCGGCCGGGATCTCGGGCTCTGCCACGCCGGCTCGTTCGCGTTCGACGCCCTCCGGCTGGAGCGGGGGTTCCGTTCCTGGGGGCACGACATGGGGCCGCTCGACGATCCGTATGAGGCCGGGCTGGGCTTCGCGGTGCGGCTCACGAAAGGGGACTTCGTCGGAGCGGAGTCGCTCCGCGCGCGGAAGGAGGCGCCGCGCGAGCGTCGGTTGGTCTCGATCCGCCTCGACGATCCGGCGCCGATGCTCTGGCACGCCGAGTCCGTCGTGGCGGGCGAGGAGAGGGTCGGACACGTGGCGAGCGGCGGGTACGGCTACACGATCGGCGGCGCGGTTGGGCTCGCCTGGGTGCACGGCGACGTCCCGGAAGACGCTCCGGTCACCGTCGAGGTCCGCAACCGGCCGGTGCCGGCCACGATCTCTTCGAAGCCGTTCTACCTGCCCGGCTGAGCGCGGCCTATGACAGACCGCCGGCGAGGGTGTCGGCCTCTGCCTGCATCGCGATGTGATCGCCGAGGAGGGTTTCGAGCTCGTCGCCCGGCAGCGGCTTCGCGAAGTAGAACCCCTGACCCAGATCGCAGCGCATCGAGATCAGGCGCTCGAGCTGGTCGGCTCGCTCGATCCCCTCGGCGACCGGCTTGAGGTTCAGGATCGACGCGAGCTCGATCACGGCGGCGGTCAGGGCCGAGGATTCGCCCTCTTCGGTGACGCCGTCGATGAACGACTTGTCGACCTTGAGGATGTCCACCGGGAACCGGCGGACGTAGTTCAGCGACGAGTACCCGGTCCCGAAGTCGTCGATCGCCAGCTGGACCCCGAGCGTCTTCAGCTCGCTCAGGCGCGCGATCGCCAGGTCGATGTCGTGGATCATCACCGACTCGGTGATCTCGAGGATGAGCCGGCTCGGCTCGAGGCCGCTCGTCTGGAGCGCCTCACGAACCTCGTCGACGATCTCCGGCCGCGCGATCTGACGTGCCGACAGGTTCACCGCCATGTCGAGCGCCGCATCCGGGAACCGATCGGTGAGGGTGGCCGCATAGCGACACGCCTCCATCAGCACCCAGTGGCCGATCGGCACGATGAGGCCGGTCTCCTCGGCGAGCGGGATGAAATCGAGCGGGGGGACGATGCCGTCCGTCGGGTGGAACCAGCGGAGGAGCGCCTCCACACCGATGATGCGCCCCGTCGGGAGCTCCATCACGGGCTGGTAGAAGAGGCGGAACTCCTCGTGGTCGAGCGCGCGCTGGAGGGCCGCCTTCAGCTCGAGGCGACGAAGCGCGGTGTCATGCATGGCGGGCTCGAAGAGTTGGTAGCGGCCCTTCCCGCCCTCCTTCGCCATGTACATCGCGACGTCGGCATTGCGCAGCAGCTCGTCGGCGTGGTGCGGGGCCGCATCCGGCTCGGCGACCGAGATCCCGATGCTCGCATGCGTGTACACCTCGGTGCCGTCCAGGAGGAACGGTTCCTCGAACGTCTCGAGGATGCGGCCGGCGACGTCGGCGGCCGTCATGCCTTCCTCGCCCCCGTCCTCGAGCAGGACGGCGAACTCGTCGCCGCCCAGGCGAGCCGCCGTGTCGGCCGTCCGCAGCCTCCCGACGAGTCGGCGCGAGATCTCGACCAGCATCTGGTCGCCGGCCGCGTGGCCCAGCGAGTCGTTCACCGTCTTGAAGTCGTCCAGGTCCATGAAGAGGACGGCGACCGGCTTCCCGTCACGGGACTGGCGCTCGAGCGCGTGGGTGACGCGGTCCTGGAACAGGGCCCGGTTCGCGAGACCGGTGATCTGATCGTGGAACGCCTGGTGGGAGAGCTGCTCCTCGAACCGTTTCCGTTCGGAGATGTCGCGGGTGTTCAGGACGATCCCCTTCACGTTGGGGTCGTGCATCAAATTCGTCCGCGACGTCTCGACGTAGAGCGTCGAGCCCTCTCGGTCGTGCACCCGGTACTCGGTCAGGCCGACGTGCCCTTCGCCGTCGATCGCCGTCAGGAACGACAGCGCGTGGGTCCGGTCCTCGGGCACGATCAAGTCCGCGAAGCGCATCCCGTCCAGCTCCTCGGGCTCATAGCCGAGGACACGGTGCGCCGACGGGCTCGCGTAGCGAACCGTGGTGTCGGGATCGATCACCATGACGACGTCCGAGGAGTTCGCCACGAGGGACGCGAACCGCGCCTGGCTCTGCTGCAGCAGGAGGTCCTCCGTGAGGGCGGCGCTCTCGAGCGCGAGGGCGACCTGTGCCGACAGCGAGCCGATCGAATCCGTCTCCTGGCGGGTGAGCTCGCCGACCGAGGAGACGACGAGGAGGCCTCGGAGCTCATCCCGCATGAACAGCGGGGCGACGTACAGCGACGCATGGGCCGCCGGAACGCCGAAGCGGCGTGCGACCTGCGAGTCGTCCAGGGGGACCTGGTACCCGTGCCGACCTTCGAGGCGATGGCGCTTCCAGTCGTCGAGCTCACGGAGCAGGATGGTCTTCCCGAGGTCGAAGTCCTCGCCGCCGAGCTCGGCGACCACCACGAGCTCGCCGAAGGTTTCTTGCTGCTCGAGGATCCATACGGCGACGTCCTCGCCGCTGAGCGTCTTCGCGGCGCGGCCGGCCGCCGCGTGGATGCTGTCTCGGTTCGTCGCGGTCACGAGCTCCAACCCGGCCTCGCGGAGCGCGCGCTCGTGGACGACGTAGCGCTGCTGGGATCGCATCAGGCCCCACATGCGCACGACGGCCAACAGGAACAGTAGGACCGTCGCACCGATCAGGATGGGGAAGTCGAGCGTCAGGCCGTGCGCGGCCTCGTAGGCGAGCAGTACGGGTGCCACGAGCGACGCGCCGGCGAGCACGATGAGACGGCCGACCGTGAGCTTCGTCTCGACGTCCGGCGCCGGCTCGGAGAGCTCTCGCATCGACGGGTGCAGCGCCGCCGCCCCGAAGAGCACGTAGAACGCGATCCACCCCGCCTCGAGGTACCCGCTGCCCGGCTGGTAGCCGGACGCGGTGTAGAGGTTCATCCACGCGTACAGTGCATCGGTGACGAAGAGCGTCACCACGGCTGCGATGAGGAGCCGGAACGCCGGTGGCTTGCGACCGGCACCGACCGCCAGCCGGAACGCGGCCCCGAGCAGCAGGAGGTCGGCGAGCGGATAGGCCATCGACGTGACCTTCACCGCGAGCGGGACGTCCTGGGCGTACGCCTGCGGCGAGATCAGGATCACCCACGAGATCGTGCCGACGCCGACGGACAGCATGAGCGCGTCGACGAGGCTCGCTCGGTCCCGGTTCGGATCGCGGGCGTGGATCAGCAGCAGGACGCCGGCGATCAGGAAGACATACACGGCCAGGTAGAGCGCGTCCGCCCAGCCCGGGAACGGCGTGAGGCCGTCGGCGTCGAGCGGGAAGATCGACGGCGCGATCGCGTTGAACTTGTCGTAGTTGTACGAGACGACGTCGCCCAGGATGAACGTGAACATCCCGAGCGCGAACATCACCCATGGGAGCCGGCGCTCGGGGCGCCAGATGCGGAGGGCGACCACGATCATGATCGGCGACGACAGGCCGATCAGGTTGATCACGTAGCTGATGTGGCCCGTGGCGAAATAGCCGAGCGTGGCGGCCGCCGCGACCGCGCCGTAGACGAGCCAGAGCCTGCTCCGCATGACAAGTCAGCTATCGGCCGTTCCGGCCCCGGCCTGAGCGCCGGGCCCCGGCGGCGCGTACCCAGTTCCGGGTAGTCCGCGGGACGGGGCGACTACGCGGTCGCGGGCGCCAGCTGCTCCAGCTGGAACCGCTCTTTGAGGGAGGTGAGGACCGCGATCAGCTCCTCGATCTCGTCGTCGCCGTTCGCGGCCGTGATCTGGATCCGGAACCCGACCTCGGCCTTGGGTGCCAGCGGATATGCCGCCATCGTCACGTAGATCCCGTGCTCGAACAGGTACCGCCCGACGTCGTCGATCTCGTCGTGATCGGCGAGCGGGATCTCGATGATCGGGTGGCCCGACGTGTTCGGGGTGTGGATCCCGAGCTCTCGGAGCGCGTGGAGGACCCGTTCGGTCTTGTCCCAGACCGACCGGCGGATCAGGTCGCCTCGCCGGCGGTTCACCTCGAACCCGGCGAGGGTCGTCGCGAGGGAGGCCACCGGGGAGGGGCCGGAGTACAGGTACGGCGGGGCCAGGACCTTGAGCGCGTCCTTCAGCGGGGTCGCGAGCGCCACGAAGGCCAGGAGCGAGGAATAGGCCTTCGAGAAGCCGCCGACGAGCAGCGACGAGTCGTACGGGACGCCGAGGTGTCGGAAGACGCTGTTGCCCCTCATGCCGTACGGCGTGAGCTCGTCCGCGGAGCGCTCACCGATCACGCCGAAGCCGTGCGC
>Ga0075433_10002132_pt1 | contig 14979 bp, 13 predicted proteins | sample RhiMethybrSRZTD2_FD_75299 | JGI IMG/M metagenome (GOLD analysis project Ga0075433, IMG submission 75299) | Populus rhizosphere microbial communities from Tennessee, USA - Rhizosphere MetaG P. TD hybrid SRZTD2 | ecosystem: Host-associated > Plants > Roots > Rhizosphere > Soil | place: USA... | reverse complement strand
TTGAGTCAGGCGGTGCTCGTCGGACGATCGACGCCGGGCCCGGTAGGCGCCTACGTCGTTGCGGTCGGCTACTTCGCTGGCGGCGTGCGAGGCGCGATTGCCGGTCTGCTGGCGGTGATGACGCCGGCGCTCGCGGCCGTACCGCTGCTCGTGCTCATGCGGCGATGGCTGCACGTGCCTCGCGTGCGCGCGGCGGTCGATGCCGTCGTCATGGCGAGCGCCGCGCTGCTGGTGGTGTCGGTGCTCCGCATGGCCAGCGACGGTATCCAGCAGTTCGCGCGCGTGGTTGGGTGGATGTGAGATCGATTCTGTAACTGTCTATTGCCGTCCTTGGGTCTTGGTCCTTGGTCCTCAGTCCGTCCTTGGTCGTTGGTCCACGGTGGCTCGAGAGATGAACTCGATCAACGACTTTGCAGAAACGCCTGAAGCGCGAAGCGGACCAAGGACCCTGGACCAAAGGACGGACGAAAGACCAAGAACCAAGACCCAAGGACTATCCTGCGCGCTACGCCCGGGCGAGCCGCGACGACCCGTGCTCGCAGACAAAGCCTGCGACTTTCGATTCCTCCACCGATCGCGTGTCGACGCCCGGCACGTGATACCAATCGGCCTGCAGTCGATCGCGCGAGATGTCGAGGAGGACGTAGCCGCGATGTTCGCCTTCGAGGAACTTCAGATGACGTGCGAGCGGCAGCAGCATCTTCGCCGCTTCGGCTTGACTCGCGCTGGCGAAGAACGGCGGCGAGCTGATCGCCGGGGCGACGAGCTCGACGGCGAGTGATCCAGCGCCGCTCGCGGCGTCGTACTTGCTCCAGGGGTCGCGCGGCACGTCGAGTGCCCACGAGCTGTGGATATCGCCGGTGAGCACCACGACATTGCCGATCTTGTCGCGCTCGATCGTGTCGAAGACACGGGTGCGCGCGGCAGGATAGCCGTCCCACACATCGGGCCGCTGCACCGGAAAGCCCGGCAGCGACAGCGGCGAGAACAGGATCTGTTGGCCGAGGAGACGCCACCGCGTGTCAGCCCGCTGCGAAGTCCGCAGCTGATCGTAGAACCAGGTTTCCTGCTCGAGGCCGAGCAGCGATCGTCGCGGATCGGCCAGCGCCGCCGCATCGCGACCGTCGACCTGCTGATCGCGCAGGCCGCGCGTGTCGAGCATGATCAGATCGGACAGATCGCCAAACTTGAACGAGCGATACAAGCGGATGCCCGGCTGCGTCGATTCGCGCACCGGCATCCACTCGAGATACGCCTTGTAGGCGCCAAGGCGCCGTGTCTGCCAGTCCCCTTGATTGGCGCCGTGATTGGCGGCGCCGCCCGACCACGCGTCGTTCGCCAGCTCATGGTCGTCCCAGACCACGATGAACGGGTGTAGACGATGGGCGTCCTGCAGATCGATGTCGCTGCGGTACGTCGCATAGCGATGGCGATAGTCGGCAAGCGTCACCGCTTCGCCGGGCGGGATCGGGACGCGGCCGGCCGCGGTGCCATCGCCATAGCGGCCGTTGGCGAACTCGTAGATGTAGTCGCCAAGATGTACGACCACGTCGAGATCGGGCCGATTCGCCAGACAGCGATAGACGTTGAAGTAGCCAGCGGGATAGTTGGAGCAGCTCACCGACGCGAGCCGCATGCGCGCGTTGCCACGCTCGGGCAGCGTCTTCGTGCGGCCAATCGGCGAGCGTTCGCCGCCGGATGTAAAGGCGTAGTAGTAAACCTGTCCGGGCCGCAAGCCGCCGGCGTCGATCTTGATGGTGAAGTCGCGCTCCTCGGCGGTCGTTGCGGTGCCGCGAGCGACGACCTGCGTGAGCGCTTCATCCGACGCGATTTGCCACGCGACCTCGATTGGGCTCGTCGCAGTTCGTGTCGCGGGCGGTGTGACTCGCGTCCACAACATCACCCGATCGACCAGCGGATCGCCGCTCGCGACGCCATGCCGGAACAGCCGCGACGTGACCTCGCCCGCCGACTGCTGCGCACGAATCGCCAGCGGAATCGCCGCCGCCGATGCCGTGGCCGTCTGAATGAACTCGCGCCGTGTGATGGGCATGGAGCTTCTGTAAATCCTAATGCATCCCGTGGTTCAAGCGGGTAACGGAGTTTGACGGAGACACGGTCGCACGGAGACACGGATCAACGGAGGCCAGACGGAGACCGATCAGCGAATCGCATTCTGCGCGTTCGTGGGCGCGCCGGCCTGCGGCCGGCGCATGCGCGCGGCCCCACGCACGACCGATCTGGTCGTGAGCAAGATCCCTCCGTCCGATCTCCGTGTCCCCGTTACTCCGTGCAAACCGTGTCTCCGCTAGTGCGCATGTGCGGCACTTCGATCGGCCCGCACTCTGACGAAGAAATGAAACGACGTCGGTGAGCCGTAGGCGAACTCGAGGTTGTCGGGAACGAGGTAGCCGGTCGCATCGGCGCCGAGACCGACGCGACCCACGCGCGTGATCCAGACGTCGCGGATCAATCCGAATGTGAGCGCACCGACTTGCGACTGGCGATGGCGGTGAAACACGCCGCGCGGATGAAAGCCGGCATCGAGGATGTCCTTGGCCACTGATTCGGCGCGCATGTAGACGATGTGACGCTCGGTCAGCGGCATCGATCCCTCGACGAGATACGCTTCGAGATTGCCGTGAATCTCGCGCTTCTGGCCGAACGCGGCGGTCCACGCGACGCGGCGTCCAGTGGTTTGCGCGTAAGTGACCGATGCTGACAGCCGCTTCGCATCGTAGGGCGTGAGGATTTCGGGCATCGTCAACTGCGCGCCCGAGATCTGCGCCGACCACGGTCCTCGCACCCATGCCAGCTGCAGCGAGTAGGAATCGAGCGTGCCGAGATCGAGATCGGTGCGGTTCTCATCCGGCTCCGCGCCACGAAACCACGAGCTCCCGACCGACCACGGTCCTACCGACACGCCGCCCGACACGACGCCAGGTGTGATGTGCATCGAGTCGAGATAGTGATGCGACAGCGGCGCCTGCGGGTTGTCGATCGCCGACGCACGGTGCATGAACGGCGCCGGTCCGAACGCCGGGCTGCCGACGACCGACGCAGCGACGTCCCATGTCCCACGGCTCCACGGATGCGTGTACGACCCGCCGAGCGCCATGATCAAGTCGTGCGGATGCTGATAGTCGATGAGCGGCGCGCGGCCGAAAGTCTCGCCGGTCTGAAACACCTGCGGCGAGCCGAGGTCCGCGATCGTGAACGGCTCCAGCGACAGCATCGTCGTCAGCTGCAGCGTGCCGCGACCGAGCGCGCGCCTCCCCTGGCCCATCATCCAGTTCTGCGACTCCCAGGCCGTGAAGTCGCGGAACTTGCGTTCCTGATCGTTGACGCCGAAGAACGCCGAGCCGTCGCCCGTCCATTGCCATCCCGTCGATGGCGGCGCGTCGCTCGCGTGCTGATGATCGTGTTGCGCCAACGCCGGAGTGCCGGCCACACACACGCTCATCGCGCACATCATCGCGATTGTGCGCCACCGAGTTCGGCGCACGTCAGCGGATGATGATGCGGCCGTTGAAGATCGCGGCATGGTTGCTGTGGTCGTGGTAGTCGCAGGTGCGCGCCTCGGGAAGCGGCGCGGTTTGGCGGCTCTGGCCGGTGACGAGAAAGCCGACCGCATCGATCTCGCGGCAATCGGGATGGGCGATGTCGGGTCCGCCGGCGACGTCGTGCGGCTGCGCATCGTCGTTGATGAACGTGACGCGATCGCCGACTCTTACCGTGATTTCAACCGGGTTCACACCCGCCGCGGTGATGCGCACGGTAGGCGGGCCGGAGGGGCCGGGGGCCGGTGACGGATTGGGACTGGTGGGCGACGTCGACCCGCTCCCGCATGTCGAAACAGTCGACGCGAGCACAATCGTTACTAAGGCAGAAAGACGCTTTCGGTCGTAGTAACCCACCCGCGCGCGCGGGACGAGTCCCCCCGCGTATTCGCCAGCGATTCTGCCTCTCGCGCGCATCGTGCCGTCCATCGTAGCGAACGCCGTGCCGCGTCCGATTTGACGCAGGTGGGGCGACGGTCTAGGCTGATCTTTCATGCTGTCCTGGGTGCGCGTGCGCTCCCGCGTGGTGGCGGCGATCGCGCTCGTCTCGTTGACGACGCTGACGGTCTGGTCGGCCGCGCCACACGGCGACGCCTGTCACGATCAGGAGTGCGCGTCGTTTGTCCCGCCGCACGATCCATCCGCGCATCGGCTCGGACGCGAGTCGGCCACCGACACGCATCCGCTGCACTGCGTCCTCTGTCACTGGAATCGTATCGTCCGCCCGCCTGCCTCGACCTCGCACCACATCGAAGTGGTGGTCGAAGCCGGCATCATCGCCAACGAAGTCCCGTCTGTCGCGACGCAAGCCACATCTGCGTCACGGCCTCCGCTCCGCGCACCCCCCGCATCTCCCGCACTGGTCTAGCCGTCGGCTCGTGGCCGACGCGCGTCTTTGCACATTCATTGGCGGGACGGTCCCGCCGGGGAGATGTTGTCATGTTTCTACGGACGCTTTCTTTAGCGTGCGTCGTCTGTGCGGTTGTCGTGGTGTGCCCGAGGCCCGCGCATGCACAGACGGACGTACCCGTTTCGGGCCGGTTGATCAATTCATTGACCGGCGCTCCGATCGTCAATGCGACGCTGGTGATCGAAGAGCTCAAACGCGAGACGAAATCAGCGGCTGACGGCCAGTTCATGTTTGGCCCGATTCCGCCTGGCACCTATCACGTGTCGGTTCGCGCAGACGGCTTCTCGACGCGGCGGACCGAGATCACCGTGGCCGCGGGCATGCAGGCGCTGAGCGTGCCGGTCGATCCGGAGCTGCATTACAGCGAAGTCGTATCGGTGAGCCCCGATGCGCGCAGTCAATTCGAATCGTTTCAGCCGACATCCGTCCTCGCCGGACAGGAGCTCTCGAAGCAGCTCGAGATGTCGCTCGGTGCGACGCTCGAGAGCCAGCCAGGCGTGGCCGCGCGCAGCTTCGGACCTGCGCCATCGCGGCCGGTGATTCGTGGTCTCGACGGCGATCGCGTGCTCATCCTGCAGGACGGGCAGCGGCTCGGCGACTTGTCGACGCAGTCGGGCGATCACGGCGTGCCGATCAATCCGGCGTCGGCGCAGCGGATCGAGGTGGTGCGCGGGCCCGCCACGCTGCTCTATGGGTCCAATGCGATCGGCGGCCTGGTCAACGTGATCACCGACGAGATTCCGACGAAGCCTCAGCGCGGCGCGAGCGGAACGTTTACGTTCGATCTGGGATCGGCCGCGAAGGAGAGCGGCGCAGCCGGCGACGTGAACGTCGGCAACGGGCATGTTGCGCTCCATGTTGGCGGGGGAGGCCGACGATCAAGCGACGTCGACACACCACTCGGCGATCTTGTCAACTCACAATCGCGAAACGGCTTCGGGAACATCGGTTTGTCATGGACCGGTGCAAAGGGCTACGTGGGTGGCAGCTATGGCTACGACGACACCAAATACGGCATTCCCGTCGTCGAAGAGGGTCAGGTGCAGCTGACGCCGAGGCGGCATGCGTTCTCGTTGCGTGCGGGATCGCAGGGACTCACTGGCCCCTTCGACTCGTATCGCGCCACGTTGGCGGTTCGACGCTACACCCACGACGAGCTCGAAGGCGGCGAAGTGGGCACGTCGTTCGCGAACGATACGAACGAGCTGGAGATCATGGGATCGCACCGTGCGATTGGGCGCATGAAGGGAAGCGTTGGCGGCTGGTTCCTCGGACGCCACTTCGATGCGACTGGTGAAGAAGCGCTCTCACCGCCGGTCGATCAGCGCGGCGCGGCGGCGTTTCTCTACGAAGAAGTCACCTGGCCGCATGTCACGTTTCAGTTCAGCGGCCGCGTCGATCACACGCGCTACGAGCCGAAGGGGGAGGCCACTCGCGCCTTCACGAGCGGGTCGGGCTCAGCGGGTTTGCTGCTGCGGCCGTCGGCCGCTGACGACAGGCTCACTATTGCGTTGAGCCTGGCGCGCGCGGCGCGGAACCCCGCTCTCGAGGAGCTTTTCTACTTCGGTCCGCATCCCGGCAACTTCGCGTTCGAGGTTGGAAATCCGGACTTACGCCCTGAACACGCTGTCGGCGTGGATGTCGCTCTGCGATGGAGGGGCGCACATGCATCTGGCGAGGTGACGTACTTCCGCAACGCGATCAGCGACTACGTGTTTCGCGCCCCGGTGACCGAGCAGGCATTCGCTGCACGGCTCGACGACTTCGCGGGCCGATTCTCAGGGCGCAGCATTGATGGTCAGGCAGAGGCCGCGGGCGAATTCCCGATCGTCGAGAACGTCGCCGCCGACAGCATCCTGCAGGGCGTGGAGGCGCACTCGGATGTCCGTCTCACATCAGAGCTGTCGGTCGAACTCGGCTTCGATTACGTCCGCGGCTCGCTGGCGGACACGGGTCAGGCGCTCCCGCGCATTCCGCCGCTGCGTGTGCGCGGAGGACTGCGCTATCAACACAACGCCTTTCAAGCCGGCGGCGAGGTGATCGCGACGGCCACGCAAGATCGCGTGTTCCTCACCGAGACGGCGACGGATGGTTATCAGCTGCTGCGGCTGTTTGGCGCGTACTCGATCGCGCGCGGCAGCATCGTTCACACGATCACGGCGCGTCTCGACAACGCGACCAATGAGCTCTATCGAAACCATCTGTCGTTGATCAAGGATCTGGCGCCGGAGATGGGTCGAAACGCGAAGCTCCTCTACAGCGTGAAGTTCTAGTGTCAAACGTCGTGTCCGGCTTCAGCCGGACCGAGCAGCGCGAGCATGTCGTGCGGGATTGGCGCCTCGATCTCGATGCGCTGCCGCGTGACCGGATGCGGCAGCGCGACGCGCCAGGCGTGAAGCGCCTGGCGCGCAATCGAGGGGTCGGGCTCGCCGTACAGCGCGTCGCCGACAATTGGGTGCCCCGAGGCGGCGAGATGCACGCGGATCTGATGCGTGCGCCCAGTCACGAGCCTACAGCGCAGCAGCGATCGGTCCACCGCCGGTCGACCGATCGTCTCGTACTGCGTCTCGCAGTACTGCCCATCCTCTCGAACGACGACGCGACGACGATCAGCCGTGTCGCGACCGAGGGGGAGCACGACCCGCCCGGCCGGCGGATCGGGTGTGCCGCGCACGAGCGCGAGGTACTCTTTCACGACGCGGCCGGCCGCGGCGTCACGCTGCAGCGTCGCGTGCGCGCCTGGTGTGAGCGCAATCACGACGACGCCAGAGGTGCCTTTGTCGAGCCGCGTGAGAATGCCCGGTTGAGCATCAGTGCGATCTTTGATCCGCCACAGCACGGCGTTCAGCAGTGTGCCCGAGGTGTTCTTGTAAGTGGGATGGACGACGACGCCTGCGGGTTTGTCGAGGACGATGAGATGGTCGTCCTCGTGAATGATGGCGAGCGGACCTTCTTCCGGTTGAGGCCGGCGCCTCCCATTGCTCGATTGAAACGCCTCGCCCACTTCAGGCATCTTAATCCGTGAGGAAGATATGGCCATTTTCGGCAGCCCGATGAAGCTTCGTTTGCCGCGACCCGATCAGGCGCTGCCCGGTCGCGAGACGCCACTGCAGGTGCCCGAGATTCACGATGTGACCGGCGGACGCGTCGTTCCACCGTTCCCGGCCGGACTCGAACAAGCGACGTTCGGCATGGGTTGTTTCTGGGGCGCGGAGCGCAAGTTCTGGCAGGCCAAAGGCGTCTACTCCACCGCGGTTGGCTACGCCGGCGGCTACACGCCGAACCCGACCTACAAGGAAGTGTGCACCGGCATGACGGGGCACACCGAGGTGGTACTCGTGGTGTTCGACCCGAAGGTGATCAGCTACGACGCGCTGCTGAAGCTGTTCTGGGAGAACCACGATCCGACGCAGGGCATGCGGCAGGGCAACGACGTGGGCACGCAGTATCGATCGGCGATCTACTGCTACTCGCCTGAGCAGAAACGCGCCGCGGAAGCGTCGCGCGAGGCGTATCAGGATCGGCTCACTGCCGCCGGCTACGGGCGCATCACCACTGAAATTGCCGACGCGCCTCCGTTCTACTACGCCGAGGATTATCACCAGCAGTATCTCGACAAGAACCCCGACGGCTATTGCGGGATCGGCGGGACTGGGGTGTCCTGTCCAGTGGGAGTCGCAGTCGGAAACCAGTAGAATCTCTGACGACATGAGCAGAGTTGTCTACAGCGAGCTTCCGCCAACCGCCGATCAAGAGGCGCTCCGCATCGCGCATCAGGTACGCATCGTCACGACCGACGAGGAAGGCACGGGTGTGAACGGGCTTCCCGGCGGCGTCTATGGGTTCACCTATTCGCCGGGGTTGGTCAACGCGCCGCTGTTTGCGATACGCCGCTATCGCACATACGAGACGCACAAGCTGCCCAGCGGCGAGGTGTTCGTCATCGGTTTCACGAAGCCCGAGATCGCCCGCGCGCTGTCGACGGCGAACGAGGAGATGACGCTGCAGATCCACCCGCAGCCGGAAGGCGATCACGACACGCTGGTTACGATCCGCTATTCGCAGGTCCGCCATCACAAGCAGTACGCGGCCCCGAACCAGGACGGCTTTACAGTGACAGTGGTTCCGACGTAAGAACGACCCCGACCGCGAAGCGGCCCTACCGCCGAAGGCGGCCCGACGGTCCCGCCGTAGCCAAAGGGGAAGGAGGGCCGGCCCACGCGCCGAAGGCGCGCCTACACTCTTCGCGTTTTCCAGTTCCCCTTCGAAAACAACCAGCCACTGACGAGCGCCATCGTCGAGAAGGCGACGCTCACCGCGATGAAGACGCCGGTCGGGCCGAAGCCGAGTGGACGCGCGAGTACCCAGGCGAGGGGGATCTCCCACATCCACAGGCACGCGAGGTGAATGAATGTCGGCGTGCGTGTGTCGCCGGCGCCGTTGAACGAGGCGGTGAACACCATCGCGTATCCGTAGAACAGGAATCCAGCCGAGACGATGCGCAGGCAGGCGACGCCGTAGCGGGCAACTTCAGCGTCCTTGGTGAAGAACGAGATCAGCTGCGGCGCGAACAGCAGGAAGATCGCTCCCACCGTACCTAGGCAGATCGTGTTATAGAGTCCCGCCTTCCACGCCGCGGCTTCGGCGCGATCGGGTTTACCTGCGCCGAGGTTCTGCCCAACGAGTGTCGCGGCCGCGTTGCTCACCCCAAACGACGGCAGCAGCGCGAAGAGAATGATGCGAATGCCGATGGTGTTGCCGGCGACGGCAGTGCTGCCGAACGTCGTGAGAATGCGAACGAGGCCGATCCACGATGCGGTGGCGATGAAGCTCTGGAACGTGGCTGTTCCCGAGATGCGCAGGATGCCCTTCATCACCGCGGCGTCGAGACCGAGGTGGCTGGCGTGGATCTCGATTCGTCCCCCACGTCTTGTCAGTCGATAGAACTGATAGAGCACGCCGCTGCCGCGGCCGATCGTCGTGCCGACGGCGGCACCGGTTACACCGAGCTCGGGAAACGGGCCGATGCCAAAGATGAGGCACGGACCGAGGATGATGTTGATCGCGTTGGCGAACCACAGCACGCGCATCGCGATTGCGGCATCGCCGGCGCCGCGAAAGACGGCGTTCATGAGAAAGAGCATCAGCACGGTGCCGCAGCCACCGAGCATCACCCGTGAGAACGTGGCTCCGGTGCGTAGGACATCGTCGCTGGCGCCCATGATCGCCAGCAGACGCGGACCGAAGAGCGCGCCGATGGTGCCGAGCACCACTGCAGCGGTGAGACCAAGCAGGATCGATTGCACGCCAGCGCGCGCGGCCGCGTCTTTATCTTTCTCGCCGATACGTCGCGCGACCATCGCCATCGCGCCGATCGAGAGCCCGGCGGCGAGCGCGTACATCACCGTCATCCACGACTCGGTGATGCCGACGGTGGCGACCGCATCGGGGCCCAGTCGTCCGACGAAGAACACGTCGGCGACGACGAACACCGACTCCATCAGCATCTCGAGCACCATCGGCACCGCAAGGAGCACGACCGCACGCGCGACTGGCGCTTCAGTGAAGTCCTGATGCGAGCCGCGGATTGCTTCCTTGACGGTGGCCCAAATCGAATGCGACTGCTGAGAAGAGAGAGCTGGATTGGATTGGGGAGTTTCGACGCCCGACATCAAGAGAGTGTAGCTGATGACACGTAGAGCGGGGGCTTTAGCCCCCGCACAGCGGACGCGCAGGCTCAAGCCTGCGCGCTACGAACACGGGTTCAGCGTCTCGAGATCGAGATTCCACCATTCACGGCGGACAGCCTGAGCCTCGGTCCGCCCGATCCGATCGTGCCGCTGATCTGACGACGGTTGTTGATCAAGCCTTTGACGGTGATCGGGAAATCGACGGCGATGCCGCCGTTCGACGTCCGCGCGTCGAGCTCACCCGAGAAGCCCGAGGGCACGCGAAGATCGACGCCGCCGTTCACGGTCTTGAGATCGAGACCGGGTCCATCCCATCGCTCGCCGGCCAGCTCCACGTGGAGTCCGCCGTTGACCGTCTCGCCGCGGATGTCGCCGCCGACATCGTGCAGGGCGATGCCGCCGTTGACGGTGTGTGCGTCGACGCGGCCGCGGACATCTTCCACATCGATGCCGCCATTGGTCGCATCCACTGTCAGGTCCGCACGACGCGGCACCTCGAGCTCATACGCGACCTGCCAATGACGTTCGTCGCCCCAGCGACCGCGGCGGCTGCGTTCGCGCTCGGGACCGTCGGCGCGGATTCGGCCGCCGGATGTGGTGATCCTGATTTCTTTGGCGAGGCGCTCGGCCGCTTCGCGACTGTCGTCGTAGACCGAAATGCGGGCGCGGACCCGCGTCTCCGACCGATCCCAACCGCGGACCACGACGCCGCCGTTGCCGCGCGCGTCGAGGCTGATGGTGTTCGAATTCGGGATGGTCTCCTCACGAACTTCGCAGAAATCCGCGCGGCGCTCCTCGCGGCACCATTCATTCTCCGAACGCCCGAAATCGCGGTCGCGGTCGCGATCGCGGTCGCGACTACGTTGAGCGGGCAGGACTGCAACTGCCGCCGATATGAGCACTGCTGTGACCGTAAGCGCGCGAATCATACAAACGCCTCCGGGCTTCTTGGACGGATTACCGCTCCGGAGGGTTGGCTAGGCCTCGACTACGAAGTGTTCTTCGTTCCGGTTTCGAGCGGCCGTGACGGATCGCTGGACCATTCCGACCACGAGCCCGGATACAGGCGTCCGCCGTGGAGGCCGGCGTGCTCCATCGCGAGGAGGTTGTGGCACGCGGTGACGCCCGAGCCGCAGTAGGCAATTACGTGCGCGGGATCTGTGTCCCCGAGCACGCGGGCGAACTGCTCACGGAGCGTCTCCGGCGGCAGCAACGTTCCGTTTTCGGTCGCGTTGTTCTTGAAGAAGTGATTGACTGCTCCGGGAATGTGGCCGGGCACGCGATCGAGAGGTTCGATGCGGCCCTCGTAGCGCTCGGGCGCACGCGCGTCGACGAGCAGTCGGTCGCCATCGCGAAGCGCTGCCGCCACTTCATCGACCGGCACCGGCTGCGCAAGAGGAGGCTGGAGCGCGAACGCGATCGGTGTGCGAGTCTCGTTGCCGCTGCGTGTTGGTCGACCCTCACGCGTCCACGCGGCCCAGCTGCCATCGAGCACGGCCACCGCTGCGTGACCGGCGTAACGCAGCAGCCACCACAGGCGGCTGGCGTACATGGCCGAGTCCTGATCGTAGGCGACGACCTGCGTGTCGCGCGCGATGCCCCATCGCCCGAGCGTCGCTGCGAGCGTATCGAGAGACGGCAGCGGATGTCGGCCGTTGCGGCCAGTGCGCGGACCGGCGAGATCGTCGTTGAGGCTGGCGTAGACCGCGCCGGGAATATGAGCGGCGAGGTACTGCTCGCGTCCCCAGTTCTCGTCGTGCAGATCGAACCTGCAATCGACGATGATCCACTCGCTCAGATGCGACGCCAGCTGCTCTGTCGAAACTACAGTCGTGAACACCCGCCTAGGACCGGGTGTTTTCGAGTGCGGCGATGCGCACCTCGAGCGGCGGGTGAGTGGAGAAGAGCGCCGCCCAGCCGCGCGTCCCGTTGATCTTCATCGTTGCCAGCGCCTGGTGCGATGGGTCGACGAGTTCCTGATTGGCCTTCAGACGTTGCAACGCCGCGATCATCCGCGGACGGCCGGCAAGATGGGCACCGCCCGCATCCGCCCTGAACTCACGCTGACGCGAGAACCAGGACACGACGAGCGAACCCAAAAGGCCGAGGACGACCTGCAGCACGATCACGACCAGGAACTCGAGGCCGCTCGAACCGCGCGATCGCGAGTCGCTGGTCCCGCGGACCACGGCGTAGGCGATGATGCGCGCCAGGAACATCACGAACGCGTTGATGACGCCCTGGAGCAGCGTCATCGTGACCATGTCGCCGTTGGCGATGTGCGTGACTTCGTGCGCGAGCACGCCTTCGACTTCTTCGGGCCGCATCGATCGCAGCAGTCCACTCGACACCGCAACCAGACTGCGGCTCTTGCTCGGTCCAGTGGCAAACGCGTTCACTTCATCGGACGGATAGATGCCGACCTCGGGCATCGGCAAATTCGCCTGCCGCGTGAGCCGCTCGATCGTCTGATAGAGCCAGTCCGCCTGGCTGTTGCCGGTGCGGCCGTCGACGAGCTTGACGCCGGTGGCGCGCTTGGCGATCCACCGCGACATCTGCAGCGAGATGAACGCGCCGCCCATGCCCCAGAACAGGCAGAACAGGGCCAGGCCGCTGATGTCGATTCCCTGACGTCCGAGATAGTTGCCGATGCCCAGGATGCTGGCCACCACTGACAACGTCAACACGATGGCAATGTTGGTCGCCAGGAACAGGAAAATGCGTTTGCCCATAAGTAAATTCAGGATATCACCTGCCGGTTACGACGCTGACGGAGCAACGCCGGTTCCCGCCCGCCGGCTGCGGCCTCTAACCTGAATCCTCTAGCCTGGCCCAGCCCTGATTCCTGATTCCCGATTCCTGATTCCTTCCCGAGTCCGACATTGTCTGTCCGACATGTGGATTGATTGCAGCGCAATACGTATATTGCTGCAATGACAATGTGGCTGCCGAACCTGGACACGCGACGGGGCCCCGTGTATCGCGCCATCGCCGATGCGATTGACGATGATGTTCAGAAGGGTGCGCTGCGGGCAGGGGCGCGCCTGCCGCCGCATCGCGACCTCGCCGACCACTTGGGTGTCACCGTCACAACCATCACGCGCGCGTACGCCGAGGCGTCGCGCCGCGGTCTCATCTCGGGGCACGTAGGACGTGGCACGTTCATCCGCGGTGCGGAGCCCGATGAGAGCGAGTACGAGCCAGGTGTGCTCGATCTCAGCATCAACATCCTGATGCCCGACAAAGAGGTCATTCACCTCGAGGCCCATCTGTTTCAGCGACGCACGCTGCCGTGGACGCAGTTGCTCGGCTATGCTCCCAAACGCGGACACCTGCGCCATCGTCAGGCGATGGCGGCGTGGCTCAAGCACATGGGGATGGCGGTCGATCCGGAGTCGATTGTGCTGACGGCGGGCGCGCAGCATGGGCTGGCGACGAGCATGGCGGCGCTGCTCGATCCTGGCGATGTGTTTCTCACCGAGGAGCTGACCTACTCCGGCGTGCGGTTGATCGCGCAGCAGATGCGGCTCAAGCCGCGCGGCGTCGCGATGGATGCTGAAGGGCTGCGTCCCGATGCGCTCGAGTCGGTGTGCCGCTCCACACGGGCGCGAGTCCTCTACTGCATGCCGCGCATGCAGAACCCGCTGTCGACTGTGATGTCAGAGAAGCGGCGCCGGCAGATCGCGGCTGTCGCCGAGAAGTATCGACTCACCGTGATCGAGGACGACACCTACGGATTCCTGTCACCCGAGCGTACGCCGCTGCGACCGCTGATCCCGCATCGCACTGTCTACGTCACGAGTCTTTCGAAGAGCCTGTTCCCGGGCATGCGTCTCGGCTGCGCGGTTGCGCCCGCGCCGATGATCGAGAAGATCACGAGAGCCGTGTGGGCAACGATGATCAGCACGTCGCCGATTGGCGCCGATCTGTTGAGCGGATGGATCGAGGATGGCACCGCGGCGCGCATTGCCGCATGGAAGCGGAGTGAGGGCGCGGCGCGGCAGCTGATGGCGAGACGGCTGCTCGCGGGTGAGAAATATCAGACGCATCCGACGAGTCATCACATGTGGCTGTCGTTGCCGCAGCGATGGACCTCGGATGCCTTCATCGCGCAGGCGCGATCGCGCGGCGTGGTGCTCAATTCGTCGAGCGAGTTCGCCGTCGGCGATCAGGCGCCGCGTGCAGTACGGCTGTGCCTTGGCACACCTCGTACGCGTGCAGGTCTCGAACAAGCGCTCACGCGCGTGGCTGAGTGTCTGCAGGACCGCGCGCCCGCCGCGAGGGCAGTGGTGTAACGCAAAACTCAAAACTCAAAACTCAAAAACCTCGCGAACTTTTTCGCATCGGGCGGTGTCTAAAGGGTGTCACGCGGAAGGGGGACACCTGCGGGTCTTACCCGGCGCGCATAGCGCGCCACTGAGACACTGTGTTGAGCAGCCAAGGGGCTCCGCGAGTCCCTCCAGAGGCGGAGCGCCTTGGCTGGTCCTGTCCGTTTTCGCGCTGTTCGTTTTCGGGATCGGCCGCGTCTTCACGATCGCATCGGCGCAGTCGCCCAACGCAGACGCATCGGCGATCATCGCCTCGGCTCGAGAAGCGCTTGGCGGCGAGAAGCGGCTCGCCGCGATCAAGACGTTCGTCATCTCGGGTCGCACCCGGCAAGTGCAAGGCGACAACCTCGTTCCCATCGAGTTCGAGATCTCGTGCGAGCTCCCGGACAAGTGCGTACGTCGCGATGAAGTTCCCGCTCGAGAAAGCGGTCTCACCGCCAGCGGTTTCAGCGGCGACACATTGATTCAGCTGCCGGCGCCTCCTTCGGGCC
>Ga0075433_10002131_pt1 | contig 14981 bp, 18 predicted proteins | sample RhiMethybrSRZTD2_FD_75299 | JGI IMG/M metagenome (GOLD analysis project Ga0075433, IMG submission 75299) | Populus rhizosphere microbial communities from Tennessee, USA - Rhizosphere MetaG P. TD hybrid SRZTD2 | ecosystem: Host-associated > Plants > Roots > Rhizosphere > Soil | place: USA... | reverse complement strand
CCCGATCCGGCTGCAAGAACAACTGCGCTTTTTCGACTTGCTACCCGTCCGCCACTTTACCGACCGGAACCAGTGGTTTTCCGTCCTGCTTTTTAAAAAAGCTGTCTAAGTCCTTCGGATGTTTCCCGCCGGCGCCAGGTGAGGTAAATCCTGAAGCGCAATCGGCCCACGTAATTGGTGCAGTGAAGCTGCGAAGTAGTCGCCGTGAAAACGACCGGATTCGGCGTCAAATGCCTTGGGCAAATGGATCCACGGAATCGCCGGGTTCACGTGATGAATCCCGTGCAAATTGAAATTGAGCAATAGTTTCGCCATTGGCCCTGCGAGCCGAAGATTTTTTGCATAGAAGATATCGCTCACAGGCGTTTCGTAGTGATAGACGTTATCGAGAAAAGAAATCAGAAACCCGCGCGCCAGCAACGTCGCCAGGAGCAGCGGCCAATTCTCGCCGTAACACACGAACGAAAGCGTGAGCCACGAAACGGTTAGCACGCCGTCGAAGCGAATCTCGCGCAGCGCCTCATCGCCTAACCAGTTCTGCATCAAGATCGCGCTGACGCTTTCCGGCCGCAGCAACTTATCTTTGAACCGTCTGATCCAACCCTTCGGCAAAAAGAACAACAGCGGGCTAATCACTTCCACCAGGTATAATCCGTATAAGATTTGAAAGTAGTATCCCGGAGCGGCGGATGCCTTCGAGTTTCGGTTGCGATCATAATATTCCGTTCCCTCGACCGGCAGCCGATTCAATTTATGATGGAGCAGATGGCTTAGCCGCAGGATACGAAACGGCGAGCCGAACAGAATTCCAAGAAAGCGACCGAAGCCAGCGTTGACCCTGCGGTTCGGATGAAACAGATCGTGAATCGCTTCGTGGATCAGGCTCCAAAACGGATTGGTCAGGAAGGCCAACGGCAGCAGCGTCCAGGCCCAGCGCGGCGCCGCCGGTAAGAGCCACACCGGCAGGATGAAAAATTGATACAGGTTGATCGCGATATACAAACACGCCAGGGTGAAATTAACCGCGGTGGGAATGCCCCCGCTACGATGCACCGAAGCGATCGATTCCTGTCTCACGGTCAAAACTGAATCCTCAGACTTTGATGTAACGGTGACAAACTCAACAGCACCACGATGCCGAAGCCGGCGATGACGACGCCCGACACCCGATGCACCCAACCGAGGAACCTGAGATCAAACTTTTCCCGAAACGTTGTCAAACCGATAAATATCGCGAGCCACCACAGCGCCGAGCCGATAAAGACCCCAAGCGTGAGCACCGCCGCGGCGAAATAGTGGCCGTGCAAGCTCGGTACATGCCAACCTGCATAGATTGCCACGAAAGAAAGAATCGTCACCGGATTGGAAAAAGTCAAAAAGAAAGTCGTCACGTAAGCACTTAACAAGCCGTTGATCGAGCTGACAGGGAGCTTTTCGGCGGGCTTGGTCTGGTAGATTCGGAAACCCAGAAAGCAAAGGACGATGCCACCCACCAGGCGCAACAGGATTTGATGTTCGAGAAGGAATCCTGAAATCAGCGAGATGCCAAGAGCGGCAATGCCGGCAGCCAGGGCGTCGGCTGTCGCCACCCCCAATCCGGAAAAAAGTCCGCAGACCGGTCCCATCATCAAAGCTCGATTGATGCACAACAGTCCGAGCGGTCCCACGGGAACGGCGACCACCAAACCTATCAGCATGCCTTCGATCAAATGATAAATCGGCATTCGCGGTATCGATAAATGAACGCAACCTAGCGCGCGCAACGAAAGCCGATGTTGTGATGACCGCCGCGCGGATTGCGCGACACGTGGCGTCCGCGCTGCGTCACCGTTAGGTCCTCGGCATTGGAATCCTGGCCGCCCCCTCTTGTGCCTCGCACCTGATCTTCTGTCAAGTCTTCGCGCCCGTCATGTGGATCATACGGGTACGGCCTGTAGGCGCTGGTCACCCACTCCCAACCATTGCCCGCCATATCGAGCACGCCGTACGGACTCGCGCCTTTAAGAAAACTCCCCACATCGCGGAAATCGTTCCAGCCGCCATTGAAATGGGCGCGCAAACCGTCCGGCGGCTCATTTCCCCAGGGATATTTGCGTCCGTCCGTTCCACGCGCCGCCTTCTCCCACTCCGCTTCCGTCGGTAAGCGCTTACCCGTCCACGCGCAGTAGTTTGTAGCACCAAACCATGACGCTTCCACAACTGGGCGATTTTCATGGCCGGCATCGGCCACCCACTTTCCCTCGCGGCGATGGATGCGGGCGTCGTTGTCGTCGATGTCGTAATATTTTTCTCCACGTCTTCCCTGCGGCCCCACGGCGTTGAGAAACCGCGCGAATTGGCTGTTAGTTACTTGATTTCGATCGATAAAGAACTCGTCTAAATTGACTTTATGCTCTGGACGCTCATCTTCCGGTCCGTCGCTACGGCCCATGACAAAAATACCAGCCGGGATCTGAATCATGCCGGCGATCACTTTCGGTTCGGCGGCGCCGGAAATACCGGCGAACAGCGACGGCAGAGCGAACAGCATCACGCGACGGCAGATTGCGGCAGAAATCGGAGCGATCATCTGGAAAGTATGCTTGCTGTTGAAGATCCTACGCAATGCCGAAAGCATTGGCAAGGAAACTTGTGAGTGCCGGCGCACTGTGACAAATTGCCAATCCATGACGGAGCACGGAATTTTTCAACGGCGTGGTATTGTCGAAGGCTTTTTCGGGCCGCTCTGGAGCATGCCACACCGAAAAAGAATTTTCGAATTCGGTGCGGCACGCGGTATGAATACTTACCTCTACGCGCCTAAGGACGATCCCTATCATCGAAAACTTTGGCGCCGCCCGTATCCGCCCAAACAGTGGCGGCAGTTGGTTGGGCTGATCCGCGTGGCGCAAGAAAAGAAAATCGACTTCGTCTACGGCTTTCATCCGGGCGAGGGTTTGTGTTTCTCGGAAAACGAGCCGATCCGCATCTTGCTCAAAAAGGCGCGGCGCTTTTACGACTGCGGCGTACGGACGTTTGCCGTGCTGTTCGACGACATTCCCTCACACCTAACGCACGCACGCGATCGACGAGCATACAAGAACAGCATGGCACGCGCGGGAGGTGCATGGTTGGCGAATATCATCGCCGCGCAGCCGACGAGCTGGTCCGATGTCGAGTGGTGGATCTGCCCGTCGTACTACAGCGAGGATAAGCTTCTGGAACGCGTCTTCGGCAAGTTCGAGCCCGATTTTTTGGAGACCTTGGCGGAATATCTGCCGGCTCAGGTCGCTTGTTTTTGGACTGGGCCGCGGGTGGTGCCGAAAGAAATCACCGTCACGCACGTGCGCCGCATCGCCAATCGAGTGAAGCATCCGCTGATCCTTTGGGACAACTATCCGGTTAACGATCTTTCCATGGCCAATGAGCTCCACATCGGTCCGCTGCAAGGGCGTGATCTAAGGCTACCGGAGATCGTTTACGGCTATCTCAACAATCCGCTGCTGCAAGAGGAGCTGAGCTTCTTGCCGCTGGCGACTTGTTTCGACTACGCCGCCGCGCCGCGAGCGTACGCATCGGAACGCAGCTGGAATCGCGCCGTGAAAGAGCGATTCGGCGCCAATGCATTGCCGTATTGGCGCGCGATTCGACGCTTCGCTGAAACCAGCCGACCGGCCAAAGTTTCTATAAGTGCATTACCATTGACCCGGCGCGAGAGTCCTCGTCTCGCCGCCGCACTTGGCTACATCGACACCCATCGACGGGAGAAGTGGGCCAAGGAGCTCGCGCCATGGAGTACCGCAATCCGACAGACTTTGCATCACGCATCGCAGGGTGATTGATTGTCATAGTCGAACTTTTGCGCTAGAAAACACAAAGCAGAGGAGGAGTATTGCCATGGCTTATCAAGATAAATTCGTCGAAACCGATGGACTTAAACTTCGTTATATCGAAGCAGGTTCAGGGCCATCGGTGCTGTTTCTGCACGGCGCGTCGCTCGGGAGCTCGGCGGACGTGTTTCTGCGTAATCTCGGGCCTTTTGCCAAAGCCGGATTTCGCGCGGTTGCCTTTGACCTTCCGGGTTTTGGCCTCTCCGACATACCCGCCAAGCAAAGCGTACCACAGCAACGCAATTCCATCCCGAAATTCATCGATGCCGCGGACCTGGGCAAGACCGCGCTGATTGCGCATTCACGCTCGGGCGGTTTCGCCATTCAACTGGCATTGGAAGACCCTAGCCGGTATTCGCACGTGATCATTCTTGGTACCGGCTCGCTGCTGCCGCTGCAGACCGAAGAACAGGTCGGCAAGTATGAAGCGGTACAGGCGCGCGTCGACAAGGAGATGGCGCAAAAGGAACCGACCTTGGAGGACGCCCGCAAACTCCTGCAGGCGGACACCTTCAATCATGCGTTGATTTCGGAGGAAGACGTGGCCATGCGCCACAGCCGCATGATCGGCCGCAATTTCATCGCGCACCAGGAACGCCAGAGTCACGACGCCCCCGCAGGCGCCACCAAACCGTCCAAGCCGTTATGGGAGAGACTCGCTGAGCTGAAGATGCCGCTATTGATGATATTTGGCCGCGAAGACCGCGCACACGCCGGTGAACGCGCCGAGTTGCTGAAGAAACAGCAACCACAGATCAACCTCCACATTATGAATGACTGCAAGCACATGGTGCATTGGGATGCCTTCGACGACCTGATGCGCCTGGGCGTGCCGTTTTTGAAGAGCTAGCGAGCCGGTCCCCTTCTCACCATGGGCGTGCGCCAATTGATCGCAACCATGCGCGAATTTCGCGCGCGCACACTAAATCTCGTCGCGGATCTCGACGATCAGCAAATGATCGGGCCACGACTGGCGATAGTGAATCCGCCGCTCTGGGAAATCGGCCATGTGGCGTGGACGCAGGAGTTTTGGGTATTGCGTCATCTGCGTAAGGAAAAGTCGCTGATTGACAACGGTGATCGGCTCTACAACTCCACCGACATCGCCCACGATACTCGGTGGGAGCTTTTACTGCCCCGCCGAGATTCCACCCTGCGCTACATGAATGAGGTGTTGGACCGTTGCGTCGCGCGCCTCGAAAGTTCATCCGAACTCTCGGCAGACGAATTCTATTTCTACTGGCTGACAACCTTCCACGAAGGAATGCACGCCGAAGCGCTCGCCTACACGCGCCAAACACTAGGATATCCGCCGCCACACTTCACCAAAGAGGCACCGGAGAGCCCAATCGCTGGCGGAGCCCGGCCCGGCGACGTCGAAATTCCCGGTGGCAAGTTTATGATCGGCGCCAGCGAAGAGTTCCCCTTCGTTTTCGACAACGAAAAGTGGCTCCACGCCGTTCAAATCAAGCCCTTCCGGATTGCGCGGACGCCGGTCACCAACGGTGAATTTCTCGCCTTCGTCGAAGCCGGCGGTTATCGTAATTCACAATTCTGGAGCACCGATGGCTGGGATTGGCTCGAAACCGGCGGCGCGCCTGAACTGGAAAAATCATTTTCTAAGTTTTTCAACAAAACCATAGATGAGAAGTCGGAACTCGCGAGTCTTAGCACAAGGCTCGATCATCCGGTGTATTGGCGGCGTGAAGCAAATGGCCGTTGGATCCAACGCGTCTTCGATCAATATTTTCCGCTCAACGAAAATATGCCAGTGGTCCACGTCAACTGGTATGAAGCCGAAGCCTATTGCAACTGGGCGGGACGTCGGCTTCCGACCGAAGCGGAGTGGGAAGTCGCCGCGTCGGCAGAACCGGGCGCGAGCGGCGAGTTAAGCGAGCGGCGGCGCTATTTTCCCTGGGGCGATGAGCCACCGACACCGCAGCATGCCAATCTCGATTGGCGCAACTCGGGCGTGGTCGAAGTCGGCGCTTACCAGGGCGGCGATAGCGCCTTCGGGTGCCGGCAGATGATCGGTGACGTCTGGGAATGGACGTCCGATGAATTTCAAGCCTATCCAGGATTTACCGTGGACCCCTACAAGGAATACTCAAAGCCTTGGTTTGGCACACACAAGGTTTTGCGCGGCGGCTGCTGGGCGACTTCTTCGCTGCTCATTCGCAATACCTGGAGAAACTTTTACACGCCCGACCGGCGCGACGTCTGGGCGGGATTTCGCACCTGCGCCAAATAACCGGCAGCATGAAGATACAACTCGTCACGCCGGCGCCGCTGGATCTCAATAACGGCAACAAGATTACTGCGCTGCGCTGGGCCGCGATTTTGAAAAAGCTCGGCCATCGGGTACAGCTCTCCCAGCGTTACGATAGTGAAGCGTGCGACCTGTTGATCGCGCTGCACGCGCGTCGGAGCGCCGACTCTATTCAATTGTTTCGTAAGCTTCATCCGGAGCGGCCACTCATCGTCGTGCTCACCGGCACGGACCTTTACCGCGATATCCGGCGTGGCCACAAAGCTAAACAATCGCTTGAGCTTGCGACTCGACTGGTCGTCTTGCAAAGAATGGCTTTGGCCGAATTACCAAGGCGGTTGCATGCAAAAACTAAAGTAATTTATCAATCGGCCGAAGCGTACAGACGCAATCCAGCAGCGAAGGCCACAGCAGGCTTCAAAGTTTGCGTCATCGGCCACCTCCGCGAAGAAAAAGATCCGCTGCGCGCGGCGCTAGCCGTGCGCCGCCTGCCGAGCAGCTCGCGGATTGAAGTGACCCACATCGGTTTGGCTCTGAACGAACAACTGGGGAGAAAGGCCAAAGCTGAAGCGCGCCAGAATCCGCACTATCATTGGATCGGCCACCTGTCGCACCGAAAAACGCGCGCGATTTTGGCACTCAGCCATCTGGCCTGCATCACTTCGAAAATGGAAGGCAGCTCCAACGTCTTATCGGAAGCGCTGGCTTCCGGCGTCCCGGTGATCGCTACCAAGATCCCCGGTTTGGTTGGAACCTTAGGCAAAAACTTTGTCGGATATTTTCCGGTCGGCGACACTCATCAACTAACAAAACTTCTCCTGAAGGCCGAAACGAACGCCGATTTTTACCGCTCGTTAAAGCGCCAGTGTGCCCGCGTCGCAAATTTGGTTCAGCCAAAGCGCGAATTCGCCCACTGGAAGCGGCTACTTCAAGAATTGGCATAGCTCATTATCCTGCAGCCGGTCTCTCACTTTCTCTTCCGGCATTGAGTGATTTAACTGATGATGGGCTGAACGACTAGTTATTTTGGCTAGAAATGCGCTGAGCACAGGCAAGCAAATTGCGCACATCGAGTTCATCGCCCTCCCGGAGAATTCTGCTCGTAATTACTCCAGTAGTGGGATGATCTTTATCGTGATGTCTCAATCCCGGTTTAGCTCAGGTGAGCTTGCAAGGTTGCCGCCAATCAACCAGCGCGCGAGCAGCGTGGCCGCTGCACCGCCGAGCAATTGTCCACCGACAAAGAGCGGCACGCTCCCAGGAGAGATTCCAGCGAAGGTATCGGTTATCGCGCGTGCAAACGTCACCGCGGGATTGGCAAACGATGTGGAGGAGGTGAACCAATAGGCACTCGTAATGAATGCTGCCACCGCCATCGGGATTGATTGGACCCGATACTTCAATGCCAGCGAGATAATCAACACGAGACCGAATGTGGCGATGGCCTCCCCAAACCCCTCGCCCAGAGTCGGGCGAACATGCGTAGAAACTTGAACGATGGGCAATCCAAACATCGTGTGCGCCGCCGCGACACCGGCGAAAGCTCCGCAAATCTGCGCCAACACGTACACGACGCCGTGGCGTATGGATAGGCGCCCATCCCAAATACCCACGGCTGAGACGACCGGATTGAAGTGCGCCCCTGAAACCGGTCCCAGGATAAGGATCAGTGCGTAGAGGCCGGTTCCAGTCGCAAGAGAATTTGCCAGCAAAGCGACAGCGGCGTTTCCTTGAGCGAGCCGCTCCCCCATGATCCCAGAGCCCACCACGATCGCGAGTAGCAGCGCTGTTCCGATCGCTTCGGCGGCAGCTGCCCTACTAAGGGTCATTGCGTGCGACCGATCCCGTCAAGTTTCTCCTTGAGAGCGAGATCTGTGAGTTTTCTCGATTGGTAAGTTGATAAACAGCAATATGCGCCGATGCAGCTCAGTATATGCCTTTAGAAACGCCTTTCGTTTCTCCTCAATAGTACCCTCGACCGCCGCCGGGTCATGAACACCCCAATGCGCCGTCATCGGTTGTCCGGGCCACACCGGGCAGGTTTCCGCCGCCGCCCGGTCGCACACCGTGAAGACGAAGTTCATGAACGGCGCGCCTGCTTGGGAGAACTCATTCCAGTCTTTGCTGCGCAGCCCTTTGGTCGGAAGGAGATTTTTCTCAAGCAGCTCCAAAGCCAGAGGATTTACGTTCCCGGCAGGATGACTCCCTGCGCTGAAGGCTTTGAACTTATTTTTCCCGATAGCGTTGAGGAGCGCTTCCGCCATGATGCTGCGCGCGGAATTACCGGTACACAGGAATAGAACGTTAAGCGGCTGCTTGTGATCCATGCCGGTCTCCCTTACGCGCAGCAGGCGCCTGATTTGGCGGACTGGGAAGGAACCGTCGGCGCGACGCCGCAAGAAACTTTTGGTTCTGCGCGCGCTGTATCACCATAAACTGGAATCGAGTCGAGCGTGTGAAACGTCTCCCATGCTATACCCTGTGGATCGGTTATCCAGTACTTGTCGGAACGGGCGTAGCAGCACTCTGTATTCGCCTGGTCGAGCGCGGTAATCCCGGCCGTTGCCACTTGCTCTCGCAGCGCGGTCAACTCGGTCTCCGGGTGGTGATGCAGTTCGATCAAGATCTCTCACTTCGTTCGAGATGACAGAAAAATTTAATGTGTCATTTCGAGGGCTTCCCGAGAAATCTTTCTCTGGTCGAAGTAAATAAGTGAAACTGCATCACCACTGGTCTCCGACTCCACCTGCACCCCGAGATGATCGACACCGGGCTTGAGCCCTCGCTGCGAAATCGCGAAATTGACTCGTGGGTCGTCTACCATCCATTTCGCATAGTCCGGCTTGAGCACTGTCGGCGACGTTCCGAACACGGTCGAGTAGAATTGGACACTAGCATTGAGATCATCCACAGAGACGTGCACGTGAAAACGTTTCATAACTACCTCCTTGTGCGTTGGCGTTTCGATTGAGGTGGACAGCAACGTCCGAGTTCCGTCTCGACGACGGTAAGACACGCCTGTGGCATGCCTTTACAGCAATTCTGCGTGAGAAAAGTCATAAGCTCGGCCATGCGTTCGAAGTCGACCGCGTAATAGATAAACTGTTTTTTTTGCCTTGAGGACACCAGACCCGCACGAGCAAGTTCCTTCAAATGGAAGGACAACGTCGCTCCGGGAACCTCCAGCGTCTGGCCGATGCGACCCACCGACACGCCCTCGGGACCCGCCTCGATTAACAGCCGGTAAATGGACAGCCGCGTTTCCTGTGCCAGTGCGGCCAAAGCCGTTACCGCCGCCTTTATTTCCATATTTCTAGTATCATCGAAATAATGGACGTGTCAATTACGATGATCCCATTTTTGGCGGATCGATTGTTGCTTAGAATCGCAATCAGGCAAAAGGAAAAAATGAGTGCGGTAGTTTATTCTTTACCGTCCTCGCGTATCCAATGCCGCACCCAAGGTAAGAACAGATATGCCGGCATCGACAGCACAAAGGTGAGCGCAAAATAGTTGCCGTAACCGTAACGCTCCGCGCCTAAGCCACTAACGCCGCCGACCAATCTTCCGGTCAGAGAGAATACCGAGGATAAAAATGCGTACTGAACCGTGGCGTGTTCCTTTTGACAAACGTTCATAAGGAACGCCAGGAATGCCGCTGTGCCCAGGCCACCGCTCAATGATTCGAACATCGACGCGCCGTAAAGACCAAAGCGACCGAGGTCTAGCCATTCGACAAACGAATAGCCGAGATTCGATACGGCTTGAAGCAAACCCAAAAACCACACGCCGCGAAAAACGCCGTAGCGCGAGATGAATGCGCCGCCCAACAATGCGCCGACGACACTGAGGACGATGCCGAATGTCGTCGGGAATAAACCGATCTGAAACATCAAATCGTCGGTCGCAGGCCAAATCGCTTTACCGTAGTCAACCCAAAACGGTTTGACCATCGGACCAATAGCGAATTCCCCGAGCTTGTAGGTCAAAACAAACAGGATTAGCGGAATCACTTTCCAAGTGCCGGCCCAGCCGATAAAACCTTTCATCCAATGCTCGCGCGATTCTTCCGGCAAGTTCAAACGCGGGATCGTGAGCGCCGAGAATCCCAAAGCCGCGAACAACAAAGCGGCCAGAACAAACAACGTGTTCCACCTCAGAACACTGGCCAAGAACACGGTGCCGCCGCCGGCAAGCACCAAGGCGATGCGATATGCCGATGCGCGCACACCGTTCGCAGCCCCCTCTTCCTGACGATCGACCAAACCGACGGAATAGGAATCGATTGCGACATCCTGCGTTGCCGACAACGACGTCAACGCGAGTATGAGCAGCAGCACGATCCAACCGACCGCCGCCACGTCGACAAACGGCAGCGCGAAGAGAACTCCGGCAATTCCGATCATGCACACCAACACCCACACCCGCCGGTCGCCGTACCGGTGTACCAACGGCGACCAAAAAATCTTCAGCGAGTATGGCAACTCGAGAAGGCGCAACCCTCCGATGGCGCGCAGCGAGATGCCGTGAAGACGAAAGTAGACCGGCAGCACTTCCCACAAGATTGCCGCCGGCGCGCCCTGGATAAAATAAAGCAACGCGACGACGCCGAGCTTGCGTTGTGTCTCCGGAGAACCGCGCGGCACACCCAGGCAACGCAGGAGAAAAATCTTCATGGTGAGCACCAGCCGTAGCAGATGTCGTCTCACACATAAAGAGAGCGCGGCGAGAGCGGGTTAACCAGAACTTCGTCAGGTTGTAACTGCTGGTTAACCCTTGGCGCGCAAACATGCCTCTCAAAATTTGTTTGAGGAGGATCGAATGAAAACAAAGGACGAACGCAACGAGCGCGAGACAACTGCCGGAGAATCGATCGCGGAGACTCTGGCGCGGCCCGTCAGCCGGCGCACATTACTCAAAGGGGCCTTGGTCACAGCCCCGCTATTGCTCGCCGGCCCGACCTTATTGCTCCCGCGCAAAGCCGCGGCGGCGAAGCATTTCGCTCCGAGCACGACGACCGAACCCTATCTGGTGCCCAGCATTCCGGGTGTGGAACTAAGGTCGATCCTAACCGTCGGTGATTCCGTCGGCGGCTATCGGATGGTCGGTATTCCCGACGGCCTGGGCGCGTTTCGCAGTCACGGCAACGAATTTACCCTCTTGATGAACCATGAGCTGGGGGGAACCGCGGGGATTGTGCGCGCGCACGGCTCAAAGGGAGCGTTCGTCTCGCAATGGACCATTGACCGAAAATCCCTCAACGTGCTCAGCGGTCAAGACTTCACTCAATCGCCCAGCGACGTATACACTTGGGACCCCGCCACCCACGCTTACCTGCAGGGAACTACGGTATGGCAGCGTTTCTGTTCCGGCGATCTGGCCGCCGACGGCGCTTTTTTCGCCAAGGGCAAAGGGACCAAAGAGCGCATTTACTTGAACGGCGAAGAAACCACGACAACGACGGGTACCTCTCCTAACATCGTTGTTGTAGACCAAGGCCGCCCATGGGCGCGAATCGCGACCGGCCTCCACGCTGGCGAGACCTGGCAACTGCCGCGTCTGGGAAAAATGGCGTATGAAAACGTTGTGGCCAGTCCCTATCCCCAGGAAAAAACGATCGTGGTGCTTTTGGATGATAGCGCCTTAAGCACCGCCGGCATTATCAGCAACACGGTTCCGAGCGAAGTTTACATTTATATCGGCAATAAAGAAAAGAACGGGCATCCGATCGTCCAAGCCGGCTTGACCAACGGCGATTTCTACGGCGTCAAAATCTCCGTTGGCAGTAATTCCGTTGCAGAAGAAAGCAATGATTTCGGCCTTGGAACTGCGGCGACAGGTTTTATCGGCAAGGGCAGGTTTAGCCTGCACAAGCTCGGTGATGTGTCGGCGATGAATGCGGTGCAAATTGAACAGGCGTCCATCGCAGCGGGAATTGCGCGCTTGCAGCGAGTTGAAGACGGCGCATGGGATCCACGCAAACAGCATGTGAACGATTTTTATTTTGTCACCACCGCCAGCCTGACAGCGAATTGCCGCCTGTGGAGATTGCGCTTCGACGACATTGAAAATCCCGAGAAGGGCGGCACAATCGAGATCCTACTCAAGGGCGGCGAAGGTCACGGCATGCTCGACAACGTCACAATCGACCACCACGGACGCATTTTGATGGATGAAGATCCGGGCAACAGCCCCCGTGTAGCAAAAATCTGGTTGTACGGCATCGACACCACAGAGTTTATCGAAGTCGCCCACCATAACCCAAAATTCTTCGACAAGACGATCCTGGACCAGTCAGCACATATCACCGAAGATGAGGAATCGTCCGGCATCATCGATGCGGAAGATATTCTCGGCAAAGGGTGGTTTTTGCTTGACATCCAAGCACACAAGGCAAATCCGGACGTTGAACTCGTCGAATACGGCCAGCTGCTGGCGCTCTTCGTCGATCCGAGCATCGGCGCCGGCGGTGACGACGAGGATGACGAGTAGCGAGTGATGCATCATCCGAGCGGGGCCTCGCTTTGCGGGGCTCCGCGGTTTTCCTAATTGTGTCTGCCCGTGAAGTAAAGCTCCATTTGTCCTGGATTGGCGTGTTCGCGTTATTGAATCTTAACCTCTCGGTAACCGGCGATTAACACGATACCGTCATTATCGCGAGCATGAAGTGTTCGCTTATCTTCCTCTTGCCCTGGTCCAGCACGACCTGGATCGGCAAGACTTTCGACAGGCATCCGAATGCGCCTTACCGCCACGAACCCAATAGCAGCCGCGCGTTGAAGCCGATACCATTCATTGCGCCAATAGCCGACACCGACAAATACCGACCTATCACCGCGCCATTCGTCGATCCCCTGGAGGAGATCTGTGGTTATTGGACTTTCTCCCGCGGGCACTTCGCTTACACAAAGTTAAATTACTTGTCATCGCGGTTTAACTTCGGCAGCGGCACTATTGCGTCAAATCAAAAGAAAAGGAGGCGACTATGGAACAGGTAAACTTGGGCTCGGTGATCGAACAAGCGATCACAAAATTCAGCCGCAACCGGATTGGTGAAAAACCGCCGGTTTTCGTCGTGCTTTCCCCTGCCCTCACGCACGTTCCCTGGAAAGATCGGACGCTGGGAGAATTCCTCCAGTATTTTCTTTACGAGTCATTGCTCACCAGTCACCCCGATGCCGCCGTCGAAATATCTTTGCGACGCCGTTTGCTATTGAAAGATCTGACCGCCTTCGTCGGTGTTCAACCGTCCTACTGGGTTCAACTTAGAGTTTCCGGGAGGGGTCTTCGCATTGCCGAGCCGCTCATCGAAGATCTCTTTTCGGAAGTCGGTTACCGCTGCGAAGAATGGGTCGGCATGGGTGGAGCCGACGCGCGCTTGGGAATCTTCGGCGCCATCGATGCGCCAAAACTCAAAATGGTTTTTTGCCTGGAATCGACGCGACATCGACTCAGATGCGATCTATTACTCCCGATCGTCGATGATTGCCCGGTCCCGTGTCTGCTGGAGAATACATCGCAAATCGACCCGCCGCGGCCGTAACGAATAAATCACGTTGCCGTCACGCCGCGCTAATAACGAGATTTTATAATGCCTCGCAAATAGACTGATGAGGAGGCCTTATGAAACGGTTAAATAAAATTTGGCTGCCCACCGATCTATCCGACAAATCGCTTCGCGCGTTACACTATGGCTGTGGGCTCGCAGCGGAAGATCACGCTACTATGGTCATTTTGCACGTGGCCAACGATCTCAACGCGTGGGAGCTTTATTCTGAAGATCTCGCATTCATCGAACAAAACAGCAAGCCTTGGCCCATCGATCGCGTATTGGCCGAAGCGAGTCTGGATCTGACGCGATTCTTGGAGCCACACCTGCAGCACTTAAAAAAGGTACCCACGGTAACTAGGCGCGTCGTACTGGGATCGGTGGCGAAACAAATCGTCGCTGTAGCAGAAGAGGAAGACACGGATTTGATCATCATGTCGCCGCGCCGGCATCGCGGGCTCAGACATTTTTTGAGCGGCGGCATTACCGACCGCGTCACCCGATTAAGCCCGTGCCCCGTGCTGTCGATTACGGCGCCGCAGCCGTCAAATCCGTGGCGCGGCAAGTTAATGCCGCTACTATTCGGCTGGCCAAGTCAAAGGGTGGCTAGTGTTTAATTGAATTCTAGGAGCATATTTCTATGAAAAGGTTCTCGGGGACGAGTTCGCAGAGTACTCCCGGATTTCGCAAGAAATGTGCGATCAAACAAGAGCCGGCAGAGATTCAGCAGATCGCCCACAATCTCTTCAATCAGCTGAGCGTCATCAATTTATGCAGTTTTAAACTCCGCGGCGCGGTGCCAGGTCATGTCGGGCCGGCTATCACAAACGACTTGCAAACGCTCGAACGGGCGGTCGAAGATGCCACACTACTGGCCGAACGATTGTCACAAGCAATCGGGGCGGTGGTGTCAAACTCCGAGCCAAAGGCACCACGCCGACTCAAAGCACCATCTCAAAACAACAACGTCTTGCCGCTATTTGCCGCGATCCGGCGCCAACGCTAGCCGGCCGCCGATTGGTGCCGTCAAGAGCGGCGCCAATTTTTCTCGGAACGCACGAAGTGAATCCTCGGCGAATGTTATCATAATTCGCGAATCGACTATTCCCTTATGATGTGTTTCCCGTCGAGGCACACCAAAACAGGTGAATTGCCGCGCTCTGTGCGCGGGTGAACTTTGCATTCAGCGAAATATCGCTTTGGCGACTCATTTTGAGCTTGGCTTCTGATGCGATACTCATTAACATAGATTTCATCTAAATTTAATTGAATTGTAACGAAGCTCGGGCCAACT
>Ga0075433_10002118_pt1 | contig 15036 bp, 13 predicted proteins | sample RhiMethybrSRZTD2_FD_75299 | JGI IMG/M metagenome (GOLD analysis project Ga0075433, IMG submission 75299) | Populus rhizosphere microbial communities from Tennessee, USA - Rhizosphere MetaG P. TD hybrid SRZTD2 | ecosystem: Host-associated > Plants > Roots > Rhizosphere > Soil | place: USA... | reverse complement strand
CTGGATCGAACTCGACCCCGAGACGCTCGAGCCGACCGGGCAGCGCGTGTTCACGACGTTTCCCAGCAATGACGACAACGCGACCCCGCGCGCATGAAGCTGCCGGTGCGGATCAGCGATTTCGCCTGGGGCCAGTACCAGGCGTTGTCGCCAGCACAGCAGCAACAGGCGCGCAATCTCATGCGGGCGATCCAGCTAGGCGCATCGGGCGTGGGCCGCCCCTGGAATCGCGATCTCCGCAATCGTCTGCACTGGATTGCCTCGGCCTACGACACCCATGTCATCTATCGGATCGCGTACCAGCGCCAGGGCGATGAACTCCTGATCACCGCCGTCCTCGTCTACGAGACCCCGCCCGATCCAAACGACCGCTAAGACACTCGCGCGTTTTAACCCATCCAACGCACATTTCGTGAAGCGTGAAACGTGACCGGGCCGCAGTCACGTTTCACGCTTCACGTTTCACATTTCACCCTTGCTGGAGTTGGATCAAAAATGACCTTCCTGTCGTCATAGAGATAGACCAATGAGTTGCCGCGTTTATACCAGGCTATTGTGCTTCACAGGAGGGACACAATGCGTCGAATCTTGCTGCTTTTGCTGCTCCTGCTACCGGCTGCGCAGGCCCAGGCGCAAGCGCCGCCGCCAGACGCCCATGTGGCGCAAGTGGATACGAGCCGCTATCCCGAGGTGACGTTGTATGTTGGTGTGACCGACGCAAACGGCAGGCCGGTCCCCGGTCTGACGGAGCGCGATTTCGCGATCACGGAGGACGACCAGCCGGTGACGCTCAGCAGCTTCAGCGGTGGTGCCGGCGCGATCAGTACCGTCCTGGTGATCGATCACTCTGCCAGCATGGCCGAGCAAGAGAAGCTGGTCGGCGCGCGCGCCGCCGCCCAAGCGTTTGTGCGCCAGATGCGACCCGGCGATCAAACTGCACTGATCGCCTTCGACGACCAGCCCACGCTGGTTCAGCCGTTCACCGGCGATACCGCACGCCTTGATACGGCCATCCGGCGTATTGCTCCCGGCTCATCTACCGCGCTCTACGACAGTGTGATCGCCGGAGTCGAGCTGCTGAAGGGCGTTACGGGGCGGCGGGCGCTGCTGTTGCTGACCGACGGTCGCGATTGCCGCCAGCTGCCGTGTGTTGGCGATCCAGCCAGCCGGGCGACGCTCGACGAGGCGATCGCGCAGACGGTCAAAGCTGGTGTGGCGGTGCAGGTGATCGGGCTTGGCGATCGCAGCACTGCCGACCTGAGCGCGGGGATCGACGAAACGGTGCTGCGGCGAATCGCTGACGAGAGCGGCGGTAGCTACTTCTACACGCCAGCGTCCGACCAGCTCGCGGATCTGTATCGGCGTTTGTCCGCTGATATGCAGCAGGAGTACCAGCTGACCTATCGCAGCCCGCGGCCGTTCTATGATGGTACCCGGCGCGATATTCGTGTGGGTGTGGGCGGCGCGACACCAGTGGCGGGCGGCTACGTGGAGCGCCACCTGATCAATGTTCATTCCGATCCATTCGTCGGCCTCGTGCTGCTGTTGCCGATACTGGCGGCGCTACTGCTGCCGGCGCTGCTGCGTCGGCCAAAAACGACCGGCGCGCTGTCGCAGCCGAGTGCACAGCCCGACCAAGCGGTGGGCACGAATGATCCGCCGACTGACCCCGGCGCGTGGCCGGCGGATGGCCCAACTATTCTGCAACCGGCTGGTATCACCGTGCTTCCGCCGGCACTGGCGCGCTGCCAAACCTGCGATGCCGTGCTAGCACCAACGGATGCGCGTTTCTGTAGTGTGTGCGGGATGCGACAGCCGCCAGCGCCAGTGCCGGCCCGCCGGTTCTTCTGCGATCAGTGCGGGCGACCGCTGCGTGATGGCGCGCGCTTCTGTTCGACGTGTGGCACGAGCGCGCCGGTGCAGCGATTGGCGACCGGCGACCGATGACGAGCGGCCAGGAGGAAGCCGATGAATAAATCAATGCAAGTGTACTATACTGCCGTACTAGGCGCGCTGGGCGGGCTGCTGGGCTGGTGGATCATGGGCAGTGTTTCGACGGGTTCGTGGAATGTCTGGCTGGCCTACCCGCTCGTGGGTGCCGGCCTGGGGCTGTGCATCGGCGGCTGTGTGGCGGCGACGGATGGGGCGCTGATCAAGCGCAGCGCACGGCGTGCGTTGAGCGATGGTCTGCTGGGCGGCGCGGCCGGCGCGCTGGCTGGGCTGATCGGGCTGCTGTTGGCCGAACTTGGCTTCCTGGGCAGCGGCGGTGGCTTCATCGGCCGCGCGCTCGGCTGGATGTTGCTGGGCGGCTTCATTGGCCTGAGCGATCTGCTGGTGCATCGACGGCTCAATCGTGCATTGTATGGCGCGCTGGGCGGATTGGGCGGCGGCTTGCTCGGCGGCGCGCTCTACGAGGGGCTCACGCAACTCTTTCGAGTCCAAAGCGATCATGTGCAGGTGATCGTCGGTGGCGTCGGGCTGATCTTGCTGGGGGCGTGTATTGGCATGCTGATCCCGTTGGCGCGTCAGGTGCTCTCGCGGGGTGAGCTGCGCGTGTTGAACGGCGAGCAGGCCGGCTTGGTGCGCGAGGTGACCGATACGGCCTCGATCGGGCGCTACGATGGCTGCGATCTGTATCTGCCCGATGCGGCGGTCGCCTGGCGGCACGCGCTGGTGCGGCGGACTGCGCAGGGCTTCGCGATGCAGGTACACGCGGAGGCTGGGCGCGAGGCTATCGTCGGCGAGCAACGACTCGCGCCGGGCGAGTCGGCTGTTTTGCGCGGCGGCGAGCGCATCTGGCTAGGCGAGACGGCGATCGAGTTTGTGGGGCGCTAGACGGCGCGTTGGAACCATCACACAGGCGGTTCATGCGGCGAATCAGGCAGGATCGAGAGTTCGTGGGGCGCTAGACAGCGCGTTGGAACCTCCTGCGGCTGCCTAGCGTCTATATAGCGATACACAGCAGATTTTACTTTGTATGTCTTTTTCGCACTGCGGAGCGAAAAAGACATACAAATCTGCCTTGTTCGCAAGCTCGACGAATGAAATAGGTATGATTGAATGCGCTTAGAAGATCTGCAAGGTCAGCGCCTCGGTCGCTATGAACTGGTTAGCGTGCTTGGTCGCGGTGGTATGGCTGCGGTCTATCGCGCCCACGATACCTTGTTGCATCGTGATGTGGCGATCAAAATCCTCTATCCGCAGTACAGCACCGATGGATCGCTGATCGAGCGGTTCAAGCGCGAGGCGGTATTGGCCGCGCAGCTCGACCATCCGAACATCGTGCCGATCTACGATGTCGGCGAGGCCGCTGGGTTGGTCTATATCGCGATGAAGCTGCTCAACGGGCGCTCGCTCGCTGATCTGCTGCACACGCGGCAGGCTGTGCCGATCCAGGATCTGGTCCCGCTGGTCGAGCAGATCGCTGCCGCGCTCGATTATGCTCACGCGCATGGGATCGTCCACCGCGATATCAAGGCCGGCAATATTTTGATCGAGGGAGCAGAGCGCGCGGATGGCAACCCGCTCGCGCTAAGCGCAACGCCTGCTCCACATGTGCTCCTGACCGACTTCGGCATCGCCAAATCGCTCGACGCGCCGGGCATGACCGGAACCGGGGTGCTGCTTGGCACGCCCGATTATATGGCACCAGAGCAGATTCGCGGCGATGTTGTCGATGGCCGCGCGGATCTCTACGCGCTGGGCGTGCTGGTCTATCGCTGCTTGACCGGGCGGCGGCTGTTCGAGGGCGGCACTGAAGAGGTGCTGCTGGGCCATCTCCATGGCCGGATCGCCGATCCATCGTCGGTCGAGCCGTCGCTGCCGCCGGCGATCGACCCGGTTATCCACAAGGCAGTCGCGCGCCGCCCAGATGATCGCTATCGCACAGCTGGCGAATTTGCCCACGCGCTACGGGCCGCTGCGGGGATGGAGCTGCCGACGCCGCCTCCGGCGCGACGGCGTGATCACGACGGGCGCGTCGTCGTGCCACGGCTCGCCGCAGACGACATGGTGCGGTGGCAGGCTGATCCGGCAGATCAGGTCACGCGCAAAGGAACGGTCGTGCCGCCGAGTGCGCGATCATTGCCGGCCGTGCCGCCGTTTCAGCGCGCTCGGCCAGGCGGGGGCGCGGCCGGCGGCGTTATGCTGGCAATGTTCCTTTTGCTCGTCATTGGGGGGGGCGGGCTCCTGCTGGCACGCGCGCTTCAGGAGCGCGATTCCGGCGCAGTCGGAGTGGTTGTGACGACGCCGCGCCCGACAGAAACTGTTGTGCCCACGCAGACAACCAGCGTCGAGACACCTGCACCGGTTGACGCGCCGCCGACCGACTTCCCTACGACATCCCAGCCGACCGCGGCTGTGCCAGCGACACAGGTGCCCCAGCCGACGGCAACGCCCCGGCCCACCCACACGCCGACGCCTGGCGTGACCGCGACACCAACCGCGCCGCCGACTGCGACGCCCACGGCGCTCGTGTGTAGCGCCGCGCTGGCCGGCGGCTTCGGCCAGCTATGGAACAACAACCAGGCGCTCCAACAGCAGCTCGGCTGTCCGCAGCAGGCCGAACAGGGCGGCCAGATCGCGGAGCAACCGTTTGAGCGTGGCAGTATGTTCTGGTTCGGGCCGCTCGACACGATCTACGCCTTGATCGGAAATGATAGTGGTGTCTGGCGTTCATTCGGCCCAGGCGATCTCAAGAATCGACCGACGCCCGCGCCGGTTGACGCGCCGCCTGGTCTGTTCGCGCCGGTGAGCGGATTCGGTCTGGTTTGGGGCACCGAGCCGGATGTGCAGGCCAAGCTGGGCTGGGGGACGAAACCCGAAGCGGGCCCCTACAACGGCGCATACCAGCCATTCGAGAACGGTTTCATGCTCTTCAGCTCCACCGGTCTTGATCGTGGCAAGACGATCTATGTGCTCTACCAGGATGGGATGTTCGAGCGCTACGACGACCCGAATCGGTGAAATGATGAGCTATTATGACGATGTCTATGCTATTGTGATGCGCATTCCACGCGGCAGCGTTTCGACCTATGGGCGGATTGCCGGCGTGACGCAGGTGCCGCGTGGGGCGCGTGGCGTTGGCTGGGCGCTGGCCGCACTCGATTCACAGCAGCGCCCGGACGTGCCGTGGTGGCGGGTGATCAACGCCGCCGGCCGCATTAGCAACGAGGGCAACGCGATCCAGCAGCGGGCGTTGCTCGAAGCCGAGGACATTGTCTTCGACCAACACGACCAGATCAATCTGAGACGCTATCTCTGGGATGAGCGAGCGGCGCTCGACGACGCCGACATCAGCCATTGAGGTGCAGCTCGTGGTGGATCTGGATATTCACGGCGTTGCCATCGGTGGGGTCGCCGCCGATGACGGCGTGTTCGACCAGGGCGAATGGGCCAAGCTGGATCGCGTGCGAGTACGAGGTGACGATAAAGGGTGCGCGCGTTCCCGCGAAGGTATAGTCAAAGCCACGCCAGCCCGCGCTGCCGAGCTGCCGATAGATGTCCGCGCGCCACTCATAGGGTTGCCCCGCCGCACGATACTCGACACGAATGCTGTTAAACCCCTGCGAGATCACGACGACGTTGGTCGCGCCGGGAAGGATCACCGGCGCGACCGCCGAACGGCGCGCCAGCCAGAGACCCGCACCACAGGCGAGCAGGCAGATCGCGATCATCGCTGCTAGAATAGCGCGCCGCATAGTGAACTTCCTTTCCTCAACGCCGACGTAATGCTGCATTGAGTATACCAGCCCGATCAAGCTGGCTGATCAAGCTGGCTGCGCAATCGGCGAAACACGATCTTGACAATCAAAAGGCATATGCTATAATGTGACCGTTCACATTAATTCCAGGTTATTTTAGCAATCCCTGCTGTGACCGATCACATGCGCCTTGGATTGGAGAGGTGTCGTGCGACGTAGCACCATCCGAGAAGTGGCCAGAATGGCGGGCGTCTCGCATCAGACGGTCTCGCGCGTGATCAACAACAGCCCGGAGGTTGCTGAGACGACGCGAGCGCTCGTGCAGAACGCAATCGCCGCGCTTGACTATCACCCCAACGCGCACGCCGTCGGCCTTTCGCGCAACCGCTCCGACATCGTCGGCGTGATCTCACAATCGATCACCAGCTCTTTCTTCGCACAAATCGTCGACGGCATTGCTGACGCATTGCAGAGTCAGGGGCGCTTCATGCTGCTGACGTGCAGCGATAGCGTGACCCAGCAAGAGTCGATCAATATGTTACAACACAGCCGACGCATCGACGGCATGATTATCATTCTGCCGCTCGAAGCGAGCCTGGAGCAAGCGCGCCAGCTTACCAAGAGTCGGCTGCCAGTGGTGTTGGTCGATCTTCAATACGACCTCGACGCCAACTATATCTCCGTCAACAATTTTCACGGTGCCTATAGCGCTACCGAATATCTGATCAAGCTCGGGCATCGCCGTATCGGCGTGATCGGCGGGCGCGAGGAGCTTCCGGTCGCCCAAACGCGTCTCGACGGCTACCAGGCCGCCCTGCGCTACTACGGCCTGACCTTCGACCCGTCGCTGGTCGTGCCAGGCGATTTTCTGCCGCCAAGCGGCGAGACGAGCATCATGCGATTTCTCGCGCTTGAGCAGCGGCCGACGGCGCTCTTCGCCTGCAATGATCCGATGGCGTTCGGTGCCATTGGTGCGCTGCGCCAACACCAACTGCGCGTCCCAGCCGACATCTCGGTGATCGGCTTTGACGATATTCCGGAAGCGAGCCACAGCTCGCCGCCGCTCACGACGATCCGGCAGCCGTTGTGGGAGATGGGCAAATGTGCGGCCGATTATATCTGCCAGTTGATCGACGGCAACGCGCAGGAGCGGCTGCAACTGACGATGGCGACTGAGCTGATCGTCCGCCGCTCGGCGGCACCGCCGCCCGTCGCCAGCGTTGCGGCACCGGCTGGCCTGATACACCAGGAACGCTAGCCAGCGGACCCTGTATGTCCGTGATAGCGTTCCCACATTAGTCACCTCTAGGGGAATGTGCAAGCCATGCTTGCGCAAGCGCGGTACGGCAGGAAAGGAGGTAGCGCATCCGCGATTGGCTCGATTCGGCGGTGTGATCCTATAGTTGTTCGCTACATGTGATGGAGGCTCAACGATGACGACTCTCAAACGACCCGGTACACTCTCACGGCTCGTGCCAGTGCTGGTGGTGCTTGTGCTGCTGCTCGCCGGGTGTGGCGCTCCAACCACGGCACCGCAGGCCAGTGTCCCGACCGCCGCAGCGCCGGCTGGAGGAACAACAGAAGCCACCGCAGCGCCAGCCGGGCAGACGGCCGGCGGCGGCCAGGCCAAAGGGATCGTGACGGTCTCGACCCAGCAGCAGGCAACCTGGGTGCGTAACTTCAATCCGTTCGCCGGCGACTACCGCTGGCCGGCCCGCGAGGCCATGTACGAGCCGCTGATGGTGTACAACACGATCAAGGGCGAGTATGTTCCGTGGCTCGGGACCGAGTATAAGTGGAGCACTGACAACAAGAAGCTGACCTTCACCACGCGCGATGGCGTGAAGTGGTCGGATGGCCAGCCGTTCACCGCCAAGGATGTCGCCTTCACCTTCAATCTCTTCAAGGATAAGAAGGGTCTGCAAGGCAACGCATCGGGCGTCTGGGAATACCTGGACTCGGTTACCGCGACGGACGATAAGACGGTCGATTTCAACTTCAAGAAGGTCTACACCGTCGGCATATTCGACATCGCTACGCAGTTCATCGTGGCCGAGCATATCTGGAAGAGCATCGACGACCCGGCCAAGTTCACGAACGAGAAACCGGTCGCGACCGGCCCGTTCACCGAGGTGCCGGTCTTCCAGAATCAGGTCTACGAGGTTCACCGCAACCCGAACTACTGGCAGGCTGGCAAGCCCTACATCGAGGGCTTCCGCTTCCCAGCCTACCCCGGCAACGACCAGGCCAACCTCGCGACGATCAACAGCGAGAACGGCTGGGCCGCGAACTTCATCCCCGACATCCAGAAGACCTTCATCTCGAAGGATACGACGAACAACCACTACTGGTTCCCGGCCACCGGCGCGACGGTCATGCTCTATCTGAACACGACCAAGAAGCCCTTCGATGACGTGAACGTCCGCAAGGCGATCAGCATGGGCATCAACCGCGATCAGATCGTCAAGGTCGCCATGTTTGACTACACCCGCCCAGCAGACGCCACCGGCCTGAGCGACGCCTATCCGAAGTGGAAGGATCAGGCGGCGGTCGACTCCGGTAAGGATCTCATGACGCTCAACGTCGAGAAGGCCAACCAGATGCTCGACGCAGCCGGCCTGACGAAGGGTTCCGATGGCATCCGCATGGCCGACGGCAAGCCGATGAAGTACGACATCAACGTCGTCTCGGGCTGGACCGACTGGGTCTCGTCGTGCCAGATCATGGCGCAGAACCTGAAGGCGCTCGGCATCGACGCCTCAGTCAAGACCTACGACTTCAGCGCCTGGCTCGACCGGGTGCAGAAGGGCGATTTCGATATCTCGATCGGCTGGAGCAGCGGCGGCGCGACACCGTACAACTACTACCGCGACCAGATGGGCAAGTACAACTTCAAGCCGGTCGGCGAGGCCGCGAGCGCGAACTGGCATCGCTTCGTCAACGCGGATGCCGAGAAACTGCTTGATCAATTGGCCAGTACCTCCGACGAGGCCAAGCAGAAGGATAGCGCGGTTCAGCTCCAGAAGCTCTTCATCGAGAACCTGCCGGCGATCCCACTGTTCCCTGGCCCACAGTGGTACGAGTACAACTCAACTCGCTTCACTGGCTTCCCGGATAAGGACAATCCGTATGCGATCGGCTCGGCCTACGCGCTCGAGGCGATCCTGGTGGCGACTGAAATAAAGGCGAAGTAGGCTGTTTTCTCGGTTGACATAGCCCTGCCTGGTGCCCACGTTCGCCGCCGGTGGGGGTTCGAGGGCGGCTACGGCCGCCCCCGAAAACTATGTTGGCCGGTGCTTGACGGCCAAGCCGCCAAGCACCGGCCAAACCTGGGCTATGCCGCACGGTCCCACCACGTTGCAAATTGGACGCCACCGGAACCAGCGCGAATCATGCGGAGTCCTGGGCTATGCCGCACGGTCCCACCACGTTGCAAAAGCCCTACGGAACAAGCGCCAAGCGACAACCACATGTCGATTTTGTGGTATAGTTTGCACTACCTTTCAAAATCTTAGCGGCACCGGTTTTCGCGTATATTCGTCGTAGAAGGAGCGCGAAGATGAGATTTATACTGCGACGGCTCGGCTTTTACGCCATCGCCGCCTGGGCCTCGCTGACCCTCAACTTCTTCCTGCCGCATGCAATGCCGGGCGACCCGGCCTCGGCGGTCTTCGCGCGCTTTCAGGGCCGCATGCGCCCCGAAGAACTACAGGCGCTGCGTGAGGCCTACGGCTTCTCCAACGCACCACTCCCCCAACAATATCTGACCTACCTGGAACATGTCCTACGTGGCGATTTCGGCATATCGTACTCGGCATTTCCTTCGCCGGTCGCGACGGTGATCGCCACTGGCCTGATCTGGACTGTGCTGCTAGGCGGCGTCGCACTGGTCCTGAGCTTTTGCCTTGGCAATGTGCTTGGCGTCATCAGCGCGTGGCGGCGCGGCGGCGTGATGGACTCGGTGCTGCCGCCGTTGCTGCTATTCGTCGGGTCGTTCCCGTATTTCTGGCTGGCGATGGTGGCGCTGTTCTTCCTGGCCTTCCAATTTGGCTGGTTCCCGCTGCGCCACGCCTATAGCGACTCGATCGCGCCCAGCCTGAAGCTGCCCTTCATCGGTAGCATCGTGAGCCACTTGATCTTACCCGCCGGCACCATCCTGCTGGTCACGATCGGCGGCTGGATGCTCGGCATGCGCAACACGATGATCGGCGTCCTGGCCGAAGATTATATTACGATGGCCGAGGCGAAAGGTCTGTCGCAGCGCCGGGTTATGTTCAACTATGCGGCGCGTAACGCGCTGCTGCCGAATATCACCGCGCTGGGTATGTCGATCGGGTTTATCCTGAGCGGCCAGATCTTGACGGAAGTGGTCTTCTCCTACCCCGGCCTCGGCTATCTCTTTTTCAAAGCCGTGAGCAACCTCGACTATCCGCTGCTCCAGGGGCTGTTCTTGATGCTCACATTCGGGGTGCTTGGTGCCAACCTGATCATCGATCTGTTGTATATCCGGCTTGATCCGCGCGTGCGAGCCCAGTAGCATCCATTCAGGAGGTAGGCTATGGAGGTCAAAGACCAGCGCATCGAAATCGACCAGCGCATCACCATCGAGCCAACGCCGGTTGGCCAACTCACGCCGATCGCGATACAGGCCGCCCCACCTGCACGGCGGGAGTGGCTGACGCGGCTGCTGCGCAATCGCAAGGCGCTGGTCGGCGCGGTGCTGATACTGTTCTTTCTGCTCGTGGCGCTGCTCGCCCCGCTGATCGCTCCCAACGATCCGAGCGATTTCGTCGCCGCACCGAACCAGGCACCATCACGCGAGTATATCTTCGGCACAACCGGCCAGGGCCAGGATGTATTCGCCCAGACCGTCTGGGGTGCGCGCATCTCGTTGGGCGTCGGGTTTACCGTCGGCTTCTTTATCACGATCTTCGGCGCGATCATCGGCCTGACTGCGGCCTACTTCGGCGGGCGCGTCGATGACATCCTATCGCTGATCACCAACGTGGTGCTGGTCATCCCCGGTCTGCCGCTGCTGGTGACGCTGGCTGCCTTCCTGCCACCTGGCCCGCTGACGATCTTGTTTGTGCTGTCGATCACCAGCTGGGCCTGGAACGCACGCGTCTTTCGCTCGCAGGCGCTCTCGTTGCGCGAAAAAGATTTCGTCTCGGCGTCGATCGTGAGCGGCGAGAGCAGCACCCACATCATTTTTCGCGAGATATTGCCGAACATGAGCTCGATCGTCGCGGCGGCGTTCCTCGGCTCGACGCTCTACGGCATCGGCGCGGAGGCTGGGCTCGAATTCCTGGGGCTCGGCAACGTCAGCCTCGTCAGTTGGGGCACAATCCTGTATTGGGCCGGCAATAACGCCGGACTGCTCACCGGCGCATGGTGGACGTTCGTGCCGGCTGGTCTGTGCATCGCGCTGGTCGCGTTTGGGCTCGCGATGATGAATTATGCCATGGACGAGATCACCAACCCGCGCCTGCGTGCTGAAAAGGAGACTGCTCGTGTTCTCAAAGACCGCTCGCTCCGAAACGCTCGCGCGACACCCGTCGTCCGCAGCTCCGCTCCATAGCACGCTGCTCGATGTGCGCGATCTGTGCGTCCAGTACCTGACGCCGCGCGGACCCGTACGAGCCGTCGACGGCGTCTCCTTCGCGATCAAACCCGGCGAAGTCTTCGGACTGGCCGGCGAGTCGGGTAGCGGCAAATCGACGATCGCCCACGCGATCTTGCGCCTGTTGCACCCGCCCGCGCTGATCACCAACGGGCAGGTGTTCTTCAACGGCGAAGATGTGCTCGACATGGATGATCGCGAGCTGGAGCGCTTCCGCTGGCGCGAGATCTCGATCGTCTTTCAGAGCGCGATGAACTCGCTCAACCCGGTGATGACGATCGGCGACCAGATTATCGACGTGATCGACGCGCATATGCAGCTCGCGCGGGGCGAGGCCCAGGAGCGCGCCGCCTTCCTGCTCGATCTGGTTGGGATCGATCCCAAGCGGCTCGCTTCCTACCCGCACGAGCTGTCGGGCGGCATGCGCCAGCGCGCCGTGATCGCGATCGCGCTGGCGCTCAGCCCGCCGCTGATGATTATGGACGAGCCGACGACCGCGCTCGACGTGGTGGTCCAAAAGGAGATCTTGCAGCAGATCGAGGAGCTGAAGGAGAAGATGGGTTTTTCCATCCTGTTCATCACCCACGATCTCTCGCTGCTGGTCGAGTTTTCGACGCGCATCGCGATCATGTACGCCGGCGAGATCGTCGAGCTAGCGCCAGCGCAGGAGTTGTTCAGCAACCCGCTGCATCCCTATACGCAGGGCCTGATGAACTCATTTCCCTCGATCAGCGGGCCAAAAAAGAAGCTGACCGGCATCCCCGGCGCACCGCCAGACATGGTCAACGTGCCCAGCGGTTGCCGCTTCCACCCGCGGTGCGCCCTGGTCCAGCCGATGCATACGCGCGTGGTGCCCCGGCTGCACGAGGTGTCGCCGGGCCATTTCGTGGCCTGCCATCTGTATTGAAGCGATGAGAGGCGGCTATGACCCAATCCACGTTGCAGCAGCGTCGTGACCTCGGCAAATCGGGCGAGACCGTGCTCGATGTGCGCCATTTGACGAAATATTTTCCGGTCGGCGGCATATTCAGCAAGAAGCAGGTGCATGCGCTCGAAGATGTCTCGTTCGTGATCGGGCGCGGCCAGGTGGTGGCGCTAGTCGGCGAGTCGGGCAGCGGCAAGAGCACGATCGTGCGTTTGATCGCCCGCCTGATGCCGCCGACCAAGGGCGAGATCCTCTTCAAGGGCCGCGACGTGCTCAAAACCGAGCCGCGCCAGGCATCGTTGAGCTACCGCAGCGAAGTCCAGATGATCTTTCAGGATCCGTTCGGCTCGCTCAATCCGATCCATACGGTTGGGTACCACCTCTCGCGACCGCTGTTGGTCCACAAGAAGGTCCGTGGTCGCGCAGATCTGCGCGACCATATTCACGAACTGCTGACGACCGTCGGGCTCAACCCAGCGGCGGAGTTTGCCTCGAAGCATCCACACCAGCTCTCGGGCGGGCAGCGCCAGCGCGTGGCGATCGCGCGCGCGCTCGCGGTCGATCCAGAGGTGATCCTGGCCGACGAGCCGATCTCGATGCTCGACGTATCCATTCGGATGGGCGTGCTGAATCTCATGGAGCGGCTCAAGGCGGAGCGCGGGATCACCTACCTGTATATCACGCACGACATCGCCAGCGCCCGCTACATCGGCGACCGCACGATGGTGATGTACGCCGGGCACATGGTCGAGGGAGCCGAGAGCGAGGAGTTGATGCGCGACCCAGCGCATCCCTATACCCAGCTGCTACTCTCGGCGGTCCCAACCCCGGAGCTGGCCCTGGCAAAGCGCAAGGTGGTGACGCGCGGCGAGGTGCCGTCGCTGATCGATCCGCCACCCGGCTGCCCGTTTGCGGCACGCTGCCCGAAGGTGATGAACGTCTGCCACGAGGTGATGCCGGGCGTCGAGCAGATCAACGCGCAGCATTGGGTGCGCTGCCACCTCTATGGGCCAGGCGCGACCCAAACACCTGCGACACCAAGTTAGCCCGCGCGCGTTGTTCGCGGATGATCACAGGGCACAAAGGACACAAAGATCAGATGGACCTTTGTGTCCTTTGTGTCTTGGTGGTGCTAACGATGACCGACCTCTTTAGCGAAATGGAACGCCGCTATCGCGAGGGCGATCTTCCCTGGGACGACCCGCTGCCACCGCCTGAGGTGATCGAGCTGGCTGGGCAGCTGCCGCCTGGCCGCGCGCTCGACCTCGGCTGCGGTGCCGGGCGCGCCTGCATCTATCTGGCGCAACAGGGCTGGGCCTGCGACGGCGTCGATTTCGTTCCGCAAGCGATTGCGCTGGCGCGGACGCGAGCGCGGGCTGCCGGCGTTGCCAACCGCATTCATTTCCACATCGCCGCCGTGACCCAGCTGGATTTCTTGCACCCGCCGTACGACCTGGCGATCGATGTCGGCTGCTTGCATGCGCAGCAGGGCGACGACCTGCGCATCTACGCCGCCGAGGTTAGCTGGCTGCTGCGACCCGGCGCGCACTATCTGCTTTTCGCGCGGCTGCTCGACGACCCGACCCAGTCGGACATGCGCGGCCTGCCCGAGCAGGCCATTCACGCGCTGCTGTCGCCGACCTTCACATTCGACCACGTTGTCTACGGCAATACCAGCACCGACGACGCAGCCTGGCGATCGGCGTGGTTCTGGATGCGCCGCAAAGAGTAGCACACGCAGACTGAAAGATGCCGTTGGTTTTTAACCACCAAGACACCAAGGCACCAAGCCTTGGTGTCTTGGTGTCTTGGTGGTTAAATCCTCGTCTCCCCCGCACGGTCGATCCCGCGCTCAGTCGTGCGACCGACATACGATCCGCCCTGCGCCACAGGCGCGCGCCGCGTTGCTCCGCTATACTCTCCTCAATAAACAAAACCTCGCATTTGATTGTGAATTCAGCTTGAAACATGCCGAAGGAGCTTATGATGACCCCTGCAACAGTTTTGGTCACTGGCAGCAGCAGCGGCCTCGGTCGCCATACGGCAGAGACACTCGCCCGTCGCGGTCACACCGTTTTCGCATCAATGCGCGCTAGTTCTGAGAAGAACGCCGGGGTCGCCAGCGAGCTGCGAGCCTTGGCACGCGCCGAAGCGCTGGACCTGCATGCGATCGACCTAGATGTCACCGACGATGACTCGGTTCAGGACGCCGTTGCGACGATCATCGCGCGCACTGGGCGCATCGACGTGGTCGTCAACAATGCCGGATTCGGGCTCGGCGGCATCTCCGAGGCGATGCTGATTGAGCAGGTACACCACCAGTTCGATGTCAACCTCTACGGCGTGCTGCGGGTCAATCAGGCGGTGCTGCCGCATATGCGCCGCCAGCGCGCGGGCCTGCTGGTGTATGTCGCCAGCACAGCCAGCCAGATGATCTTCCCAATGCTGGGGATGTATAGCGCGACCAAAGCCGCGCTGGCCGCGATGGCGCGCGGGTTCGCCTACGAGGTGCAGGGCCTCGGCATCGACACGACGATCATTCAGGCCGGCGGCTTCGCCACCGATTTCGGCTACAATGTTGCGAAAGCAGACAACGACGAGGTCTGGTCGGAGTATGGCGAGATCGGCCAATTCGCGACGGGCTTCATGGACAACATGAGCGCGGCACTCGCGCCTGGCGTGGTCAGCGATCCGCAGCTGTTCGCCAACCTCGTCGCCGATCTGGTCGCTGCGCCGCAGGGCAGCCGGCCACTGTACGTCCCGATCGGAGTTGGGTCAGAGCCGTTCGA
>Ga0075433_10002116_pt1 | contig 15046 bp, 17 predicted proteins | sample RhiMethybrSRZTD2_FD_75299 | JGI IMG/M metagenome (GOLD analysis project Ga0075433, IMG submission 75299) | Populus rhizosphere microbial communities from Tennessee, USA - Rhizosphere MetaG P. TD hybrid SRZTD2 | ecosystem: Host-associated > Plants > Roots > Rhizosphere > Soil | place: USA... | reverse complement strand
CCTCCAGGCGATCGTCGCGGCGGCGCCAGAGCAGGATGCCGGCGCTGGTTCGCCCGGACTTGTCGGTCGTCACCGCCACCTCCTGGGCCATCTTGCGTCCGCGTGGCCGCGGCGCGGATGGCCCGATGGTAAGGGTACCTCCTGGCGAGGCCTTCATTGGATCCCTACGCCAACAGGTGCATCTCCACTGACCGAACAGTCTCAAGTGGAGAAATCTACATCTTATTACAGGCGCAATATTTAGCGAGCACGCCGCCGCGCCTCGTACTCTCACCCAAACCATTTTCCGAGGAGCAATGCACCAGGGGTGCGTTGCTGGCGCCAACGACGGCAGGGGAGGGGGCCGTTGGGGTGGTGGCCGACATCGCCAAGCTCTTGGTGGGGCGGCAGGCGTGCCACACCCGCGAGCTCGCCGAGAACCACGAGGAATATCTCGCTGGCCGCGGTGAGTCCCCGGGCTGGTGGTACGGCGCCACCACCCTCGGGCTGCAGGGCGAAGCATCGCCGGCGGGGTTCCAGGCCATGTTCGAGGGCCGCCACCCCGCGACCGGGGAGCTGCTCGGCCGCCCCCATGGCCGCAACGCCGTGCCAGGCTTTGATGTGGTCCTGCGGCCGACCAAGAGTGTCGCTCCTGTACGGCCTGAGCGCGGCCGGTCAGGCCCGGAGCGGGCCGCCGGCTAATGGGCCTGCAGTGGGGTCTAATGGGTCTGCGGTGGGGTCTGGGTAGGGTCTTGCTGCGATGCCGCCAGCTGGTGAGCCTCCTGGCGGCAGGACGCGGTTGAGTCCTGGTGCTCGTTCGTGCCCCGGCTGGTCGGTGGGAGGTGCCCAACGGCTGGTGGGATGACGCGCCGACGCTCGAGCGCTGGTCCCCTCGCGCGCCGACGGCCTCCCAGGCTCGCCCGTGTCCAACCACCGGCAAGGAGGCTGACCAGCCCGATGATCTTCGTTGGCATCGACTGGGCCGAGCACCACCACGACGGGTGCGTGCTTGACCGCGAGGGTCGTGTCCTGGCCACGACCCGCATCCCTGACGGCATCGGCGGCTGCCGGTCCAGGACGAACCCCAGCAGCAGGACCCCGGCCACCCCGAGCGAGCGCGTGAGGAGCATCTCACCGAGGTGGCGTGAAAGCTCAAACGGCAGAACCCGTCCTGGGTCATGCGGCGGACCCTTATGGCCTGGTGAGGGCCACTGCGGCTTCGCTGGTGTAGACCAGGAAGGTCAGCGACTCCTGGAAGTAGAGCTGGACGCTGGTGGTGTCGTGGGACAGGTAGCCGATGGACAGGTCCTGGCCGATGCGCAGCTGGAAATCGCCCCCGCGGGCCGACAGCAGGAAGGCCCCTTCGATGGCCGGCGCCCAGATGATCTCGCCGTCCAGCAGGCGGGCGATGTGCTCGTGGATCGGGTAGCCGTCGTCAGTGGTCTCACTGACCGTGGTGTAGGCGTCGGCGCTGAGGGCCAGCGTGTAGGGCCCGTCGACGCCGGCCAGCCGCAGCGCCGTCACCGCCTGGGCGACCGCGTCGGGGTAGGCGGGCGCCTCGCCGGGCAGGTGAATCGGCGGGTTGGAGGAGCTGTCCCGGAGACCGCCGATGCCGGCCTCCGGGTACCCTTGGAAGACCGCGCGGTCCTCGGCGAAGGCGATCTGGCGGGCGGCGTCCTTGACCGGCTGCCAGTCGGTGTCCTTGGCGCCGCGCTCGACGTCGTCGACCTGCTGGCGGTCGACCGTGAAGGGGACCCGCAGCTCGACCAGCGGCTGGGAGCGGCGCCGGTGGGCGAGGACGCCCTCGGCGGGCGGGGCGACCGCGTCCAGGTGCCCGGTGGTCACCGCCGCCAGGTCGGGACCGCCCGGCTCGGGGACGTCGACCACTCGGCGGCCGGCCAGGTGGCGTTTGAAGGTCCGTCGCGCCTCCTGTTCCAGGTCGGCCCAGGCGGCCGCGGAGATGGGCGCCAGTTCGCGGTGGAGGTTGTTCATCGGGCGTGCTCCCCTCTGAGGTCGCCGATCCCCAGGGAATCGTCGGGTGGGCGCCGGATATCGGGTGCTGGACCGGCCTCGGTGACAATATCGGCGGGTGGGTCGGGCAGGTCGTCGAGGAAGTCGGCGCTCGGCGCGAAGAACAGCGTGCCGGTCACCGCGGTGGAGAAGTCCAGGATGCGGTCGTGGCTGGCCTGCTGGTCGCCCAGGAACATCCGCTCCAGCATCTGTTCGGTGACGGCCGGGGTGCGGGCGTAGCCGATGAAGAAGGTGCCGAACTCACCCCGGCCGACGGCGCCGAAGGGCATGTTGTCCCGCAGGATCTGCCGCTCGGTGCCGTCGGGCTCGGTGATCGTGGTCCGGGCGACGTGTGAGTCGGGCGGCTGGACGGCTGGGTCCAGCTCGATGTCGGACAGCTTGGTCCGGCCGATCACCTGCTCCTGGGCCTCGACCGCCAAGGCGTTCCAGGCCTGCAGGTCATGGAGGTACTTCTGCACGATCACGTAGCTCCCGCCGGCGAAGGGGGGGTCCTCGTCGCCGATCAGGACCGCTTCGCCGGCCGCCGGCCCGACCGGGTTCTCGGTGCCGTCGACGAAGCCGAGCAGGTCCCGGACGTCGAAGTACTTGAAGCCGTGGACCTCGTCGCAGACGGTGACCGACCCGCGCAGGCGGTCCATGATCTGGCTGGCCAGCTCAAAGCACGGGTAGGTCCGCCCGGCCCGGATGTGGAACAGCAGGTCGCCGGGCGTGGCCGGCGCCCGGTGCCGGGATCCGGCGAGCTCGCGGAAGGAGTGCAACTCGGCCGGGCGGGGCCCGCCGAACAGCCGGTCCCAGGCCTGGGCGCCGATCCCGGCGACGCAGCTCAACCTGAGCTCCGGGACCCGGAACCCGACCGCCCGCTCCAGCGCCGGCAGGTCGGAGAGTAGGTCCCGGGCCACCGGTTCGCCGCCCGGGTCGATGCTCACCACCAGGAAGATCGCCGCGGTGGTCAGTGGGCTCAGCACCGGCTGGGGGACCATCTGGCGGGCCTGGTCGGCCATCACCACATCTCCTGGCTCGTTGTGTCTCTGGGCACGGGCTGCGGTCAGGGGTTGAGGGCGACCTTGATGACGCCGACCTGCATGATCCCTCCTCCTAGGTACCTGGCCCGGGGGCGGACCGGGAGCCGGGCTGGGCCCGCTCCAGGGCCAGCGCCTGTCGCCAGCGGCCGCGCAGGATTGCCACGCCGAGCAGCGCGTCACCCAGCAGCAGCCCCCAGCTGATCATGGTGAACAGGTGGACCTGCGCCTGGGTCGGCTGCGGCACCCGGCCCATCCGGATCAGCGCCCACTGCACCTGGCTGGCCGTCAGCAGCACGGTCAGCCACACCGCGACCGGTCGGGAGGCGTCCCACAGCGCGTGCAGCAACGCCACCACCAGGTACCAGCCGACCAGTGCGCCCGACAGCCGCAGCCGGCCGCCCTCGGCGGCGGTGCGGAACAGCACACCGCCCAGGATGGCGGTCCACAGCCCGTGGCCGAGCGGGGTCAGCAGCCCGCGCAGGACCTCGGTCTCGACCAGGTTCTGCAGCGACAACCCCTCCATGGTGAACAGTGCGTTGAACGCGTACCCGGCGCTCTCCAGGGCGGCGAACCCCAGGCCGACGGCCGCCCCGAGCACGATCCCGTCGCGCATGGTGTAGCGGGGCAGCCGCAAGGCCAGCAGCCACAGGGCGGCCAGCTTGACCGCCTCCTCGATCAGCCCGACGCCCAGGTAGGTGGCCACTGACGGCTGCTTGAGGAAGGCCGCCTCCAGGACCGATGCGCCAAGCACCCCCAGCACCCCGCCGTAGACGAATGCGGTGAAGATGCGCTGGGCGGTCACGACCTGGTCGGCGCGGCCAAAGGCGTAGGTGGCGAAGGTGACCGGGACCAGGAAGCTGCCGAGCAGGATGAGGGTGGGGACCAGGTTGGTGTTGCCGGTCACGAAGGTGACCACCACGCTGGCGATCCACAGCAGCAGGCCAACGACGAAGACACGCAGCCACTGCCGGTCGTGACGCTCCTGGGTTGCTGTTCCAATCGCCTGGTCCGTCATGGGCAACTCCTCGCGAGGGTCCAGCCAGATGATCAGCGGCCGGGCGACCCTTGACAAGAAGCCGCCTGACCATATCGCCGAGCTTGGCGTCGAACGTCCACGTCCATGTCCTCGCTGGCAAGCGACGCTGAGCCATTCCGTGGCGCGCCGGCGTCGGAATGACGGCGCGCATGGTGGCCTTGTAACGGCAAGCGACCATGGCCGGATGATGAGCGGCGGCAGGGTCTGGTAACTGGAACGAGGCGGTGGAGGTGGCGGCGCTGCAGTCATCGGGGAGCGCTGGTCGTACCATCTGGTGGCGACGCGATACGCCGCTGCGCCAGTTCCTGAGCACCGAGACCGGCAGCGCTGCTGTCCTGCTGGTGGCCGCGGTGATCGCCTTGGTGTGGACAAACACCGACGCGTCCTCGTACGCCGACGTGTGGGGAGCCCAGCTGTCGGTGCGGCTGGGTGCTGCGGGCGTGTCGATGGACCTGCGCGGCTGGGTCAACAGCGGCCTGATGAGCTTCTTCTTCCTGGTGGTCGGGCTGGAGGCACGCCGGGAGTTCGACCTCGGTGAGTTCCGCGACCGCCCCAGGGTCGTGCTTCCACTGCTGGCGGGCGTGGTCGGGATGGTCAGCGCCATCGGGTTGTACCTGGCCATCAACGCCGGGCGGTCCTCGGCGCAGGGCTGGGGGGCGGCGATGTCGACCGACACGGCATTGGCGCTTGGCGTGCTGGCCCTTGTCGGCAACCGCGTGCCCGACAGGTTGCGGGCCTTCACCCTGACCATCACCCTCGTGGACGACATCGTCGCGCTCATCGTGATCGCGACGGTCTACACCGACGACGTGCGCGTGGGTCCGCTGCTGATCGCCGTCGCGCTGTTTGCCGTCGCCCTCATCGGGACGCGCTTGCGGGTCCGCTACGCGCCGCTGTACGTCGCGCTGGCGATCGGCAGCTGGCTCGCGCTGTTTGCGGCTGGGGTGGATCCCATCGTGGTCGGGCTGGCCGCGGGTCTGCTCGCCTACGCCGCGCCGGCGGCGCGCACCGACCTGGAGCGCGCCACGGGGCTGTTCCGCGACTTCCGCGAGCAGCCAACGCCCGAGCTGGCCCGGTCGGCCCGTGTCGGTCTGGGGGCGGCGCTGTCCCCCAACGACCGCCTGCAACAGCTGTATCACCCGGTGACGAGCTACCTGATCGTGCCGCTGTTCGCGCTCGCGAACGCAGGCATCCCGATCGACCCTGGTTTCCTGTCCCGCGCCTCTACCTCACCGATCACGCTGGGGATCGCCGTCGGCTATGTGGTCGGCAAGCCGCTTGGCGTGATGGTCACCTCTGTGCTGGTCACCAGGATGACCAGGGGCCGGCTTCGCCCGCCGGTCGGCTGGGCGGCCGTGCTGGGCGGGGGCACCCTGGCCGGCATCGGCTTCACGGTCTCGCTGCTGATCGCGTCGCTGGCGTTCAGGGGGACTGCGCTGCAGGAGGCCAAGCTCGGCGTCCTTACCGCAGCGCTTGGGTCGGCGCTGCTCACCTGGCTGCTGTTCCTGGTCACGGCGCGGCTGCCCAAACCGCTGCGCGTGCGAGCGCTGCTCGGTCGGTCCGAGGTCATCGTCGACCTCGCCGAGCCGGTCGACCTCGACCGTGACCACGTGCGCGGGCCAGCGCAGGCACCGGTGACCCTTGTGGAGTACGGCGACTTCGAATGCCCCTACTGCGGACAGGCCGAGCCGAGCATCCGTAAGCTCCTGGCCGATTTCGGCGACCTCCGGTACGTGTGGCGCCACCTGCCGCTCAGCGACGTGCACCCGCGGGCCCAACTCGCCGCCGAAGCATCAGAGGCCGCGGCCGCGCAGGGGGCGTTCTGGCAGATGCACGACCTGCTGCTCGACCACCAAGGGGAGCTTGGACCCAAGGACCTGATCCGCTACGCCGGGCAGCTCGGCCTGGACGTCGACCGATTCACCAACCAGCTGCGGGCGCACACCTGGCGTGACCGGGTCGCCGCCGACGTTGAAAGCGCCGACGTCAGCGGGGTGGCGGGCACGCCCAGCTTCTTCATCAATGGGCAGCGGCACGCCGGCGCCTACGACATCGACACGCTCAGCCGCGCCGTTCGGACCGCGCGGGCCCGTGCTGCCCTCCCGTCGGTGACCAGGTGACCCAGCCGGATGAGCCGATCTCCGGTCCTCAGCGATGGACGTGGATGCTGACCGCTGTCCCGGACCGGAGACAGATCCGCACATGGGCGATGAACCTCAGGTCGGCTGTGTGGTTGGCTCCGGCTGCTGGCGTGCCCCTCCGGGGCGGACCACGTCGATCGTGATGCCTGGGAGGAGCCGACGAAGGCGCAACGCGACCGAGCCGCGGACGAGTTCGCCAAGGCGAGTGCGGTGACGGGCGACTACGACGCGATGCGCCCCCCGGGCGCGCGTGATCTCGGCCAGGGCATCCGCCGGGGCATCCCCATCGATCTCGGTGTAGGTCCCCCCCAGCTCCGCTGTCCGGTCGCGGTATCGGTCCAGCAGCAGGCGTCGGCGATGCGCCAACCCGTCAGCGACGTTGACATGGACCACCAGGAGGTCGGCGTCATCCTCCACGGCCAGTTCAGCGGCTCTGCGCAGGACCCGCTCACCCCACTCGGACCCCGAGACGCCGGCGATGACGAGCGCTCGCGATGCCGGATCGACCAGCCCGCGGCGGGCGAGCAGTTCCTCCCCGACGGTCGCCAGCCTGTCGGCAATCCAGGCCCTGGCGAGCTCGCTGAGGGCCTCGAGGTTGGAGGTGCGGAAGTAGTCCGCCAGTGCACCCCCCAGCCGGTCGCCGGAGAACACCTGGCCGGACGCGATCCGTTGGCGCAGCGCCTCTGGGGGAAGGTCGACCAGCACGACTTCACCGGACCGGACGAACTCATCCGGCACCGACTCCACCATCCCCGCCCCCGTGAGCCGAGCCGCGTAGTCCCGGACCGAGCGCAGGTTGCCCACATTGGTGGTGGTCAGCACGTCCAGCCCGGCGGCACGGAGGTCGGCCACATCCTCCCACCGTCGGCGGCCACCGTCGGGGCTCGAATGGGCAAGCTCATCCACAAGGACCAGGTCGGCGCCGGTGGCGATGACGGCCCCAACGTCCAGGTCGGGAAAGGTGGTGCCGCGGTAGGCGAGCATCCTCGGGCTTACGATCTGCAGGCCGCGGAGTTGCGCTTCTGTTCCGGGGCGCCCGTGCCGCTCGACCCAGCCAATCACGACGCGGTCGCCACCGTCTGCTCGCCGCCGGCCCTCTCCCAGCATGGCGTAGGTCTTGCCCACGCCGGGCGCCGTCCCGAGGTAGGTGCGCAATCCTCCTTTTCCGGCCATTCGCATCCGTCCGTCGTCGGGCTGTCTGCAAATGGTTGAACCCTTGGATTGATCCGGTTCTTCCCCCGTCCCAGATCACCAGCGGCGGTATCCATCAGCGGCGGTATAAAGGGGGCGGGGGCTTGTTCACCCGGGTGCGACGGCCTCGCCGGGAACGCCGCAGAGCTGACCTGGCGAGCAGGAGGTGACCATGACCGAAGGACCGGGAGCCAAGGGCAGTCCACCCATGTCCACCGACGACGAGCGCGCTCCAGGACAAGACATGTTTGCTGGTATGGGGGAGCTGGAACGTCGCGAATCTCTCGCCTGGGTAGGGGAGCACCTGCCACAGGTGCGGCGGTCGATTTTCGGGCAGCGGCTCCTGTACCAGAGCCTGGGGGTCGGTTTCGTGGTTGGCCTGGCCGCGCATGTGGGTGGCTACCTGCTCAAATCGTCAGCGACGACGGAGCTGTTTGGGCTGATGGCCGACCTGCTGTACGCGCTCGGTTTTGCGCTGTGGACCGGGGTCGTGGTGGTGGTGTTCGTCCAGCTCGTCCCGGAGGTGAAGCGGCGGCAGTTCAAGCAGGCGCTGGATGCCTACGAGGCGGCGCAGCGCGAGCAGGCCCAAGCCGGCAGCGACCAGGCGTCGGGGGACGGCCAGGCGCCGAGGGCGAGGTAGCGCCAGTCAGTGCCTCAGCGTCACCAGGCCGCGCGCCGACCAGACGCAACAGCGCCCCACGTCATGGAGTTGCGCGGCGGTATCGGTCTGCCAGCGTGCGGATGTGCTCGACCAGGTCGGCAGGTTCGCTGACCTCGAAGTCGACCCCGAGCATGCTCAGGTAGACCGCGAGCCTGTCCAGGGTGTCGGCGCCGGTGTCGAGCACACACGTGCGCTCGTCCACTGCCTCCAGCAGCCCGACCGCTGGCGGGATCCGCGCCGCGACCGTCCCGGCGGGAGCATGCAGAATCACCCGGGCATGATGCCGCCAGCCCGCGGACCACACGCCACGGGTGACGTGGGCCGCGACCTCGTCGTCGGGCAGGTCGCGGGGAATGAACCGTGGACCGGTCGGCGTGCGGGGCTGGAGGCGGTCGACACGGAAGCTCCGCCACTCCTGCCGGTCGGTGTCCCAGGCGAGCAGGTACCAGCGGCGATCCCAGCACACCAGGCGGTGCGGCTCCACGGCGCGCACGCTGCCTGCGCCGCTGTGGTCGCGATAGTCGAACCGCAACCGTTGATGGTCGCGGCAGGCGCCAGCGATCACCGTCAGCACCTCCGCGTCGACGGTCGGGCCGTCGCCAGGTACCGGGACGGTCGAGGTCCACAGGGCGTTGACTCGGTGGCGCAGCCGCGATGGCAGCACCTGCTCGAGCTTGGCCAGGGCCCGGACCGAGGTCTCCTCGATCCCGGCCACCGAGCCGCTGGCGGCGGTCCGCAGGCCGACGGCGACCGCCACCGCCTCCTCGTCATCGAGCAGCAGCGGCGGCAGGGCCGCGCCCGCGCCGAGCCGGTAGCCACCGGCCACACCCGGGGTGGCGTGCACCGGATAGCCCAGGCTGCGCAGCCGCTCCACGTCGCGGCGGACGGTCCGGGCGCTCACGCCGAGCCGGTCGGCCAGGTCCGCGCCGGGCCAGTCCGGCCGCGTCTGCAGCAGCGACAGCAGCCGCAGCAGCCGCGCCGAGGTCTCCAACATGGTTCCAAGTCTGCCAGCCATCGCGGACAGGACCTGACCGCAACAGCACCTAGCATGCCCGGCATGGACGTCACCACGTCGGCGGTAGACCGCCGACCAGCGGAAAGGAGCACGCGACCATGACGGTTGCCGACCGTTCCGACGCCGAGATCCGGCCCTTCCGGATCGAGGTTCCCCAGGCCGACCTGGACGACCTGGACGCCCGGCTCGCCCGCATCCGTTGGCCCGACGAGCTGCCCGAGGTCGGCTGGGACTACGGCGTCCCGCTGGAGTACGTCAAGGGACTCACCGGGCGCTGGCGCAGCTCCTACGACTGGCGCTCCTGGGAGTCCCGGCTGAACCGGTATCCCCAGTTCACCACCACGATCGACGGACAGAACATCCACTTCCTGCAGGTCCGCTCGCCCAACCAGGATGCGCTCCCCCTGATTCTCACCCACGGCTGGCCCGGCTCGATCGTGGAGTTCCTCGACGTGATCGGTCCCCTGTCCGACCCGGCCGCCCATGGCGGCGACCCGGCCGATGCCTTCGAGCTGATCATCCCCTCGCTGCCCGGCTACGGCTTCTCCGGCCCAACCCACGAGCGCGGCTGGAGCAACCACCGCATCGCCCGGGCCTGGGCCGAGCTGATGGGTCGCCTCGACTACACCCGCTACGGGGCGGTCGGCAACGACGCCGGCTCGCTGATCAGCCCGGAGCTTGGGCGGATCGACCCCGAGCACGTGGTCGGGGTCCACGTCACCCAGCTCTTCTCGTTCCCCTCCGGAGACCCAGCGGAGCTCGCCGACCTCACCTCCGAGGAGCAGCGCGAGCTGGAGACGCTGCAGTGGTTCTACGCGAACAAGCTGGCCTTCAACACGCTGATGGCCCAGCAGCCCCAAACGCTGGCCTTCGCGCTGCTGGATTCTCCGGTCGGCCTGCTGGCGTGGAACGCCCAGTTGCTGGGCGAGGACCTGGATGCCGACTTCGCCCTGACCAACGTGATGGTGTACTGGCTGACCGATACAGCCGCCTCCGCCGCCCGCCTGTACTACGAGAACGCCCACGCCACCCCGCCCCCCGAACCAACCACGATCCCGATCGGCCTGGCCGCGTTCGGCGGCGACTTCAGCGGCATCCGCCGGTTCGCCGAGCGGGACCACAAGAACATCGTCCACTGGTCGGTGTTCGACCACGGCGGCCACTTCGCCGCCCACAAGGTGCCCGACCTGCTGGTCGAGGACGTCCGAACGTTCTTCCGCCGTTTCCGCTGAGCACACCGCCGCCTCCCCGCCGACGCCTGAGACGACGCCCGGCGGCATGGCTTGCCGCCGGGCTGTCGACGGGTCCTTGCCTCACTTGACAGTGCATTCATACAACCGTATGGTTGTATGAATGCAGACGACCATCGACTTCGATCGCGTGTTCCGGGCCCTGGCCGATGCCACCCGGCGCGACATCGTCCGTCGGGCCATCGGGGGTGAGGAGGGCGTCGCCGAGCTGGCCGAGCACTACCCCATGAGCTTCGCGGCGGTGCAGAAGCACGTCGCGATCCTCGAACGGGCCGGCCTGGTCACCAAGGTCCGCAGCGGCCGCCGCAAGGTCGTCCGCACCAATGTCGAGGGGCTCCGCCGGGCGCGACGCCTGCTGGACCGATACGAGGAGCTGTGGCGCGGGCGGCTCGACCGGATGACCGCGCTCGTCACCGAGGCGAAGGAGAGCGATTCATGACCGTCACCGCCGTCCGCAAGGATCCTCAGGCATTGACCATGAGCATCGATGCCGAGTTCGACGCCTCGCCGGAGCGGGTGTGGCAGCTCTGGGCCGATCCCCGTCAGCTCGAGCGCTGGTGGGGCCCGCCGACCTACCCCGCCACCTTCACCAGGCACGACCTGGCGCCGGGCAGCCGCGTCGAGTACCACATGACCGGTCCCGAGGGCGACCAGCCGCACGGCTACTGGGACATCATCGAGGTCGATCCGCCGCGGTCGCTCGCATTCCGGGACGGCTTCGCCAACGACGACGGCTCGCCGAACACCGATCTGCCGCCCACGACCGCCCGGATCACGATCGAGGAGATCGGCAGCGGACGGACGCGGATGTCGATCCAGAGCGTCTTCCCCAGCACCGGGGCGATGGAACAGGTCCTCGCGCTGGGCGCCGAGGAGGGCCTGAAGCAGGCCATCGGTCAAATCGACGCCATCCTGGCCGAGGACGCCACGAGGAGGGCATCGTGACCACGAGGGCTACCCAGATCACAACCCACACCCTGGACGTCCCCGGCGCCACCCTGACGTATGACGTTCGGCCCAACGACGCCAGCACCGAGCCGATCCTGTTGCTCATCGGTGCACCGATGGGCGCCGCCGGCTTCGGCACGCTGTCGCAGCACTTCTCCGACCGCACCGTGGTGACCTACGACCCACGCGGCTCCGAGCGCAGCCTGAAGACCGATCCGGCCAGCCCGGTGACGCCCGAGGTTCACGCCGACGACCTGCATCGGCTCATCCAGGCGATCGGTGGGGGACCGGTCGACCTGTTCGCCAGCAGCGGTGGCGCGGTCAACGCGCTCGCCCTGGTGTCCAGGCACCCGGAGGACGTGCGTACGCTCGTCGCGCACGAACCGCCGCTCGCCTCGGTCCTGCCCGACCGCGAGCACGCGCTGGCGGCCGCCCGCTCGGTCCACGAGACCTACCAGCGCAACGGCTGGGGCGCCGGGATGGCGCACTTCATCGCCGTCACAGGCCATCAGGGACCGTTCACCCCCGAGGTCGCCGGCCAGCCGGCGCCCGACCCGGCGATGTTCGGCCTGCCAACCGGGGACGACGGCTCGCGCACGGACCCGATGCTCGGCCAGCACATGATCACCTCCACCCACTACGAGCCCGACTTCGACGCCCTGGGGTCCGCATCGACGCGGATCGTCATGGCCGCCGGCAAGGAGTCGGAGGGCCAGCTGACGAGCCGTGGCGCCTTCGCCGTCGCCGAGCGGCTTGGCACCAGGCCGGTCGTCTTCCCGAGCCATCACGGCGGCTTCCTCGGCGGCGAGTACGACCAGAGCGGTGAGCCGGACGCCTTCGCGGCCAAGCTCCGCGAGGTCCTGGCCGGCGGGGCATGAGGGAGGGAGGACGAACATGCAGCTCGCCGTCACGACGTTTCTCTCGGCCGACGGCATCTACCAGGGCCAGGGCGGTCCGGACGAGGTTCGCAGCGGCGGCTTCGACCGGGGCGGCTAGCTCGTCCCCAAATTCGACGAGGCGACCGGCCAGTTCATCGACGAGGTCTTCGGCCAGGTGGACGCGTTTCTCCTCGGCCGGCGCACCTACGACATCTTCGCCGCCTCCTGGCCGAACGCCACCGATCCGAACGACCCGGTGGCGAACCGCCTCAACACGCTGCCCCAAGTACGTCGCCTCGACCACGCTCAAGGACCCCAAGTGGGCCAACACCACGGTGCTCGAAGGCGACCTCGCCTCCGCTGTCCGGGAGCTCAAGCAGCGCGAAGGCCGCGAGCTCCAGGTGCACGGCAGCGGCACACTCGTCCGATTCCTGCTCGACGACGACCTCGTCGACCGCCTCAACCTCCTGGTGTTCCCGGTGATCGTCGGCGCCGGCCGGCGCCTCTTCCCAGACCAGGGCATCGCGACGGACCTGGCGCTGGACGAGTCGCGGACCACGCCCTCCGGTGTGACGATCTCCGTGTACCGGCCCACCGGACGCCCCGAGTTCGGATCGGTCGAGGTGACCTGATCCGGCTCGTCAAACGTGCAATTTCGCGCCAGGACCGCGGAACACCCCCCTCGAGGGCGTCCAAAGGACCTGGCAGCTGTTCGCGGTGGTGAACCGCTAACCTGCGAACCGGCCAGCTGCGCTCCATCGTGAGCCGGCTTCGCCTATCGGTCGCCGGTAGGGCCGACGAGAGAGGCTAGGGCATCTGGAGGGTGGGTCATGAAGCCGCTATCGCTTGCAGAGGTGGCGAGCCGGGCGGGCGTAGAGGATGCATACGTCCGCCGCCTCGCGGAGTTGGGCGCTCTTGAGGGTCAAGGCGACGGGTACGGCGAACAGGACGTCCACCGGGTCGCGCTGCTCCACGCATGGGAGGCGGCGGGGCTGTCTCCCGAATCGATCCTCACCGCCGTCCGGCAGGGGGAGCTGTCATTCTCCTTCCTGGAGACTCCCGGGTGGGCGTTGCCCGGGCGCCCGGACGCCACCTACCGGGAGCTCAGCGAGCAACAGGGCGTTCCGCTGTCGCTGATCCTCGGGCTGCACGAGGCGATCGGGTTCCAGGCACCCGGCCCAGACGAGCGCGTGCGCCAGGACGAGCCGGTCATGGTCGAGCTGGCACGCATGTTCCTGGAGGCTGGAGCGTCCCAAGCGGCCGTGCGACGCGTATTCCACCTCTACGCGGACAACCTTCGGCGGCTCGCGACCGCGGAGGCGGAGCTCTACCAAGCGGAGGTGGCGAGGCCGCTCCAGCAACAGGGATTGACGGAACCAGAGCTGATGCGGTACGGGTCGCAGCTCGGACAGCGCATGACGCCATTGGTGCACCGGACGCTCCTGGGGATCTATGAGCGGCATCGCCAGCACGTCTGGTCCGAGGACTCGATCTTGCACGCCGAGGCCGCGTTGGAGCGTGCCGGTCTGCACCAGCGCGTCATGCGGCCACCGGCCGTCTGCTTCGTCGACCTGACCGGGTACACCCGTCTCACCGAGGAGCAGGGAGACGAGGTCGCCGCCCGGCTCGCGGGGAGCCTGGCCGCCCTCGTCGAGAACATCTCCCGACACCACGGTGGGAAGCCGGTCCGGTGGCTGGGGGACGGCGGCATGTTCCTGTTCAAGGAGCCGACCGCGGGGATGGTGGCCGCCCTGGAGATGGTGGGGAGCGCTCCAGGGGCGGGCCTGCCGCCCACCCACATCGGCATCCATGCCGGCCCGGTGGTCGCCCAGGACGGCGACGTGTTCGGCAGGACGGTCAACATCGCCGCGCGGATTGCAGCCTGGGCCGGGCCCGGAGAGGTCCTCACCAGTAGCGAGACGGTCGAGCTCGTAGACGATGCGCGGCTCCGATTCGTCCGCGTTGGCCCAGCCAGCCTCAAGGGGATCGCCCGCCCGGTCATCCTCTACCGGGTCGTCCAGCATGAGCCCGCCTGATCTGCGGCGTGCCCGGCTGATGGCTGGTTCGCCGAGCGCGTGGGTCCCCCTGGCGCGGTGCTGGCCGGCGTTACCAGGGGATCGGGCGGCCGTCGCGGTAGAAACCGCCGGTGGGGCCGTCGTCGGGCAGGTCGACGGCCCACAGGACGCTGGCCGCGCCCTCGGCCACCCGCCGTCCACCTGGGCCGCCCATGTCGGTGGCGACCCAGCCGCGGCAGACGGTATTGACGAGGATCCGATCGCGGCTCCTCTGCCTGCGCGTGGTCTCCGCCGGACCGATTGCGGTCTGGTGCGGCACCCGGTCCTCAGCCGCTACGGCGGAGTGCCTTGAAGACCTCGTAGACCATGAACGCCGGCCAGAACAGGCCCTGAACCACCGCCAGCAGGTGTTCCCAGAATCCTTGGGCCTGCTGCCAGAAGTACACCAGGGACCCGAAGATCCCCAGACCGTAGATGGCGCCGCCGCCGGCGGCCGCGCCCGCGTTGCGGCCGTTGCTCATCACCCACCTCCAGTTCTCGACCTCCAGTTCCCGACACCGCCCGGAGCGGCGCCGTCCGCGCAGGTCCGACCACCGCGGCGGTGTGCGCCACGCCTGGGTCCGGTCAGAAGGTGCGGCCATGGGGTGCCGTCCAGGCCATAGCGGAGCCGGTCACCAGCCGCTCCCGGATGCTCGAGCGGGCGCGGGGGTCTGCCCTAGCCGCACCTCCTAGCCCTCCCCGACCCCGACGATCTCGAAGGGGAGACCGACGAAGGCCGGGTTGCCGTCCTCGCCCAGGACGGTCGCCCGGCGGAGCAGCTGGTGGCCGTCCATGAACCAGATCTGGGTCTCGCCGGTGTCGCGATGATGCCAGACAAGG
>Ga0075433_10002114_pt1 | contig 15054 bp, 12 predicted proteins | sample RhiMethybrSRZTD2_FD_75299 | JGI IMG/M metagenome (GOLD analysis project Ga0075433, IMG submission 75299) | Populus rhizosphere microbial communities from Tennessee, USA - Rhizosphere MetaG P. TD hybrid SRZTD2 | ecosystem: Host-associated > Plants > Roots > Rhizosphere > Soil | place: USA... | reverse complement strand
TCCCAGATTCGTGCGGAAGGTACCGGCCGCGCCTCGTTCACCGGTATCGATCACCTCAGGGAGAATTCTTTCCGTCGAGGCCGTTGCCTGAGAAAGGCCACTGAAGAAACCGGCCGTGCCTTCTGTGCTGCGGACTTCCGAAATGGCGGTGAGGAGTTTGCCATTGGTTGACTCCACGGCGAGCGGCCCAAATGAGTCCAGTGGCAGATGAAGTGCCCCCAAAATATCCCCGCTGCGAAAGAACCCACCCGGGTTCAGTGAAAGATTGAAAGTTCCACTCGTCGAGCCATTAGAATCGCGTTCGGTGATCAACACATTGTTTGTACCAGAGTCACGATTCACGACAAAGAGAAGTGAAGTGAAGCGGTCGGACCTGGTTGTGGACGGAATCAGTACTCTGTTATTGGCATCGGGTTGAGGACTGGTCACGCGAATACGATGAACGCTGCCGCCATACTCAACCAAATAAATTTCTCCGCTCTCATCCTCTCCAAAGGAGCTGATATTGAACCCTGGCTGAAGAAGTTCAGATCGTTCCCAGGTGCCACGATTTGTTTCGGTGAGCGCCCAGATTCTCGAAGAACCGTAATCTGCAAAGAGGTACGTCCCAAGCAACTGGGGAAACTGCTTCCCGCGATAGACGTAGCCGCCCGTAACCGCGTTCCCGAGGGAATGATCATATTCGTTGATGGGTAGCTCGAGCCCGGTGGTGTCACACCCTGTCGGAGGCGAGTAACAGTGAGCACCTTCCATAACGTTCCAGCCATAGTTCCCTGCCCTGTTGATGATATCCACCTCCTCATATAAATTTTGTCCCACGTCTGCAGCAAACAGACGGCCGTTGGCACGATCAAACGAGAAGCGCCACGGATTCCTTAGTCCGAGAGCCCAAATTTCATCAGCGCCGGAAACCCCAACAAAGGGATTGCCCGCCGGCACCCCATACGGAGAATCCCTGTCGACATCGATGCGAAGCAATTTCCCGAGCAATGCGTTCTTGTTTTGCCCGTTCCCTTGAGGATCTCCGCCCGATCCACCATCTCCCATTCCAATGTAGAGATAGCCATCGGGACCGAACTGGAGCTGCCCTCCGTTGTGATTGTCATAGGGTTGATCGATGGTCAGGACGACCTTTTCGGTGGTGCCGGCGCTATTGGGATTTGCCGCTGAAGCCTGATACTCAGCGACAATGGTCTTCAGGTTGGGGCGGCGGTCCGTGTAATTCACGAAGAAGCGGCGATTGCTTTTGTAGCTCGGATGAAATGCGACGCTCAGCAGGCCCATTTCTCCACCAGACGTAACCCGATTCTGAATGTCCAGAAAAGGTATGCTGAGAAGACTTCCATCTTGAACAATGCGGATTTTGCCAGCCTGCTCCACCACAAACAAGCGGCCGGAGCCATCACCAGCATGGGTCAAGTAGACTGGGTTTGTGAGGCCACCTACGACGTCATCCAAAGTGATCGTCAGGGAGCCTTGAGCTCCGACTTGATCTCTTGACAGCACGAAGAGGGCTGCCAGAAAGCGGCAAAGGAGGAGGAGTGACAATTGTGGGGTTCGGCCCATAGCGATTCAAAAGCAACGCAGCCTGCCTTCGCAAGGGAGTGGCAGCCAAAACAAATCTGCCAACCCAATCGCTCAGACTGGGCTGACACCAGTATGACTACCGACTCTTCAGATTCTGAAAAATTTCCCAGGTTGCTTTCGAGCGGTTCAGCGTGTAGAAATGGATTCCAGGAGCCCCGTGGTCAAGCAAGCCCTGGCACTGCGTGGTCGCATGTTCGATTCCACATTTTTCTACGCCACGGGGATCGTCTTGAACACTTTCGATTCGTTTTAGCAGTTCGGCAGGGATTTGAGCCCCACACATCTCCGTGATTCGTTTGATCTGGGGCACACTGAGGATGGGCATAATTCCCGGAATGACGGGAAGATCGATTCCAATCTCGCGGCAACGTGCGACAAAATCAAAATAGTCCTGGTTGTCAAAAAAAAGCTGAGTAATCAGAAAATCGGCACCAGCTTCCACTTTACGCTTGAGACAAAATAGATCAGACTCTCGACTTGGACTCTCCGGATGTTTCTCGGGATAAGCAGCGGCGCCAATACTCAAATCGTAGTTGGCACGGATAAATGTCACGAGCTCATTGGCGTAGTGAAATCCATCTGGACTGGGCTCAAACTTGATCTGCCCCTTTGGAGGGTCTCCCCGCAAAGCCAGAACATTCTCCATCTTGCGTGTGACCAGTTCTTCCAGCACATTCCCGACCTCTTCACGCGAAGCTCCCACACAGGTTAGATGAGCCATGCTTTCGAGACCCAGCTCATGTTTGATTCGGGTCACCAGATCGATCGTCTTGCGCCGGGTGCTGCCACCAGCTCCGTAAGTGACAGAGACAAATGTGGGGTCAAGCTGTTTTAATGCTCCCACTGTCTCGAATAAGGCTTGGAATCCAGCCTCATCCTTGGGCGGAAAAAATTCAAAGGAGAACGAAGGTCTCCCCCACTTTAGAAGATCTCGGATTTTCATTTATTCTTCCGGCAAGGGTTTTCCTCTTGTCTCCGGAGCGAAGGGCATTAGGAAAACCCCAACGAGGTAGATCGAGGCCAGCGAGATGGCAGCGGAACGAAACGGACTGGCAAACCCGGCGCCGGAAAACAACCTGGTGAGATGGCCTAGCGTGAAGGGTCCCAAAGCCGCAATGATGCGCCCTACGTTGTAACAGAAGCCAACGCCTGTGCTGCGCAGGCGGGTTGGGTACAGCTCAGGAAAGTAGATCGAGTATCCTCCAAAGACACTAAGGTTACAGAAGCCCAGAATGGGGATCATCCAAAAGACATCGGAAGGCTGATGTAGCCAGCCGAAGGTCATGACTGTGGCTGCCAAACCCAGCAAGAAAGCGATGATAAAGGCAGGCCGGCGACCAATTCTTGCCGTTACAAGAGTGAAGGCATAAATTCCAAAGAACGCGCCGAAGTCCTGTAACATCGTACCCATGCTCACATACCAATTCTTGGTCTGAACCGAGGCATTTCCCAAAGCTTCGCGAATAAGCTCAGGAGTCCAGAAGCCAATGCCCCACAGACCCACGACACCGGAAATCGCCAGTATCAAACCAATAATTGTGTGTTTTCTCCAACGCGGATCCGCAAACAGATCTCCCGTCGATCCCAGTTTCTTTTGGGTCCCTTTTTGAGCTGAATCCCGTGCCCTCTGCCAGGTTTCAGGCTCCTTCATCTTCTTGAAAACGAGCGCAACCAACAGCGCCGGCAACACGCCTACCAGAAACATCCAGCGCCAACCCAGCGGCAAGACAACGAAACTGATCGCCGACCCAATGATGTTCCCAATCGCAGAAAGGGCCTGTAGAGCTCCGAGCGCGTGAGGTCTGGCGCTATCCGGCATTACTTCTGCAACCAGGGTCACGCCGGCTGAGAACTCGCCTCCTACTCCAATACCCGTGAGGAAACGGTAAAACATGAAGTCCCACCAATGTTGAGACAGCGCCGACAACCCGGTAAACGCCGAATAGACGAGAATAGCCAGCATCATGGTTCTGGCTCGTCCCCAACGGTCGCCCATGATACCAAAATAGAGTCCGCCCATTGCCCAGCCAGCCATGAAAACAGCCGTGGCCACACCGCTATACCACGTTACATCGGCCGGCAACGTATCCACGGGAAGGAGCGAATTCATAGCGGGTCCGCGCGCCAGCACAAAGATGCGCTGGTCCATGGTGTCAAAAAGCCACCCCAGGGAAGCCACAATCAAAACCCACCAATGATATCCTGTTAGTTGCCTGTACCAGGCGCCAGAAGGAGAAGAGGTCGCTGCCGTCCGATTCAGTTCCATGGTTCCCTTAAGTGTGTGGTAGCGCTAAAAGAACGTGGATTATATCCAAAGCTGTCGGCACTAATCCAGTCAGAAAATACCGGATCTCCATGATGCAGCACGACTGTGCCCTGTATCTTGCGGTCGACACCGCAACTCCGATCATCGCATCGCTCCAAGCACTCCAAAAGGCATTTTCTGAAGTCGGCGTTATGTCATCTCCGCTATAATTGAGGAGTCACCAGCGAGACACTGGAACAATCACCAGATCCCAACTCGGAAGGATAAGGAATTCAAGATTCATGGGCGCCAAAGATTTGCTCATTCATCAGACAAAGCTGGCATTCTCAGAAGACCCCGAGATGTCACTGATGATCTCCATCCAAGGACTCTCGACAGAGACTGCGGTCAAGCGACTTAATGATCGTATCTGGACCATCGAAGAGATCGTGTTCCATGTTGCTTTTTGGAAAATAGAGTATTGCCGCCAGGGCTTCGGCAAGTGGGACCATCCCGTCAGGTCTTGCCTGGGGGACTTCAATCAAACGGTCGAATTCCTCCTAACAGCCCAGGCACACTTGATGGAGTGCCTGCAAAGCTGTTCTGAAGAGACGCTCTCCCTGCCAATTTCTACTCGATGTCATGGAGAATCTGCAGCTCATTTCTTTTCCATCATGGCAATCCACGACGTGAGCCATGCAACCCAGATCAGGACGATCCAGCGAATGCTTGGATTGAGAAGGGATTTTTATCCGATCGAAAAGACGTTCGAGTTTTAGTAATCGGTCGGCCTAGCAAATGCAACTTAACCATCCTCCCATAAACCTTCTAGGAGCATTCGAAGCGAAGGCTGTCGGTTCTATGGTTCGTGCTGGTCCTAGTCCGAAAGCGAGCGTGCTGCAAACTCAGTCTAAGCGACCGTGAAAACGCTTATCCTCACTCCGACGAAACAAGAGTTTGATTTCTTCTTGCGGAGTTGCACGCGTTTCGGAATTGAGATTGCAAGTTCCAAGGCTGGAAAACTGCGAGTTGCGCAGTTGGTTGAACTGAATGTCACAGTGGCGCTCGGCGGGACAGGAAAGGCCCAGTTCGCAGTTCAAACACAACATCTCTTAGAGACTGGTGCCGGCTGGAGCCTGGTCATTGGCGCTGGCGGTGCCGGGGCATTGGTTGATAGCGTCAGTATTGGCGATGTCGTAATAGCAACAGGAATTGTGGAACACGATTACCGTAACAAGTTCAACCAGTGCCCGCTTCCGACATTTCAGGTGGCTAAGTCCACAACTGCTATTCTTCAAACAGCGGTTTTGTGGCCTCTATCATTCAAGGTCCATTTTGGCCTCGTTGCCAGTGGCGATGAGGACGTGGTCGACACGGAAAGAAGAAGATTTCTACAACAACGCACAGGCGCGCTGGCGGTCGCTTGGGAAGGGGCGGGGGGAGCCAGGGCTTGCGCTTTTACCGGCGTCCCTTTTGCAGAAATTCGTGGCATCACGGATGTAGCCAATCATAATGCCTCGGCCGACTATGACCGGAACCTAGAACTTGCCATGGGCAATGTCGCAGAAGTAATCACTTCCTTTCTAAATCGACCGCTGGATGCCAGAGATGTGATGTGAACTAGCTCTCCACTCCGAAGTAACCGCCCCACTGACCCTTGGAGCTCAAGAGGTAACATAACTGTATAGAGTCAATTTGAACGACAGAGGTTCATTCAAATGCCAATCCTCACAGAACCAATCGGTAGTATCCCCAGACCCCAAGCTCTTATTGAGGGAATCCAGGCAATTGACTCGGGTCGCATCAGCCGGCAAGAGCTGGATTCACTTTACGAGTCTGCGGTCCGCGAAACCATTCGACTCTTTGAGGCCACTGGATCACCCGTGATCACGGATGGCGAGCAGACCAAACCGAGTTTCGCTACCTACCCCATCCACGGCCTTACGAATCTCGCCCCGGACGGCGTTACAATCCGCTTTGCTGATGGCCATACTCGGCAGCCCAAGCTGGTGTCAGGGCCCTTTCGGTACAAGAGGTACGCTGATGGGTACCTTGCGGAAGCTCAAAGACATGCTCACCTGCCAGTCAAACAGGCTGTCATCTCGGCCTCGGCGTTGAGCCTCCTCTATCCTGTCAGCGGTGTCGAAGGTTACTCGAGGGAAACCTTTCTCCAGGATCTCCTCCATGAAAATGAAACCGACATCCGGCGATGTCTGGAAAAAGGGGCTCATAACGTCCAGATCGATTTCACCGAAGGAAGGCTTTCCGTGAAGCTGGATCCATCAAGGCAGCTTTTGAAGAACTTCGTGGCTTTGAATAATCAGGTGCTGGATCGCTTTTCGGCCCAGGAGAGAAAGCAGATCGGCATCCACACTTGTCCCGGAGGAGACAAAGACTCAACGCACAGCGCCGACGTCGACTACGCTCAGCTCCTGCCGGACCTTTTTGAACTCAAAGCCGGCAACTTCTACATCCAGCTGGCGAGCGAAAGAAATCGGCGCAAAGTTCTAGCGGTTATCAAGAATCATCTCAAGCCCGATCAGACAGTCTTTGTCGGAGTTACCGATCCAATCAGCCCAAGAATTGAAACTCCAGAAGAGATTAGAGATCGAATTCTTGAGGCGGCGGAATACATTTCCTTGAACCAGCTGGGGACAACCGACGACTGCGGGTTTTCCCCGTTCGGGGATGACACTTCCACGGCGCGAGAAACAGCTTTCGCCAAGATCCAGGCCCGGGTGGCTGGAACGCACTTGGCAGCACGGAAGCTGGGCTTGGAATAGGTTTCGCTTTTCCAAGCTTAATCAAGACGAGCCACAGAGCGGTGCGGAGAGGCTTGGGCATCGATGAAACCACATTCATGCTTCAGCAAACCCCGGGGGAATCAGAATTGATAGCGAAAAAGGTACGGCGAAGAACCTGGGGCTACAACCCCGCGTAAATTCGACGGGCAGTGTCGGCCAGGCGCAAAGCTTCTTCCTTCTCTCCCATGGTCGCAAAACGAGCCATCGTGTTGAGCCAGTGCTCTGTTCCCTTCACATACTTCTGCAGGTACTGGATTGAAGGCAGTTCGCGCACTTTAGCGCCGTTGCGAAGAAAGTATACGGGATTAGAGTGAGCAAATACGGTGAGTCCCCGCGGGAGGATCCGCTGCTTACTGTCCGGGTCTTCGGCTACGCGGGCGGCCAGCCAGCTGCTTCGGTCCAGCTCCAACGATGTATCGATTCCGACTGAAAATATTCCGTCTGCGGAACGAGAATCCGAGGCAGGAACTGTCTTCATGGCAGCAGCCTCTCCGTTAACCACAATCTCAAGGCTTCCGAATGGGAGAATAGATTGAGCCGCAGCGTGCACTCTGACCGTGCGTTTTCCAGTGAATTCAATCACCTCACCGCTGGCGTGACCATCCACGCTGAATCTCACCATGGGACCGTTGGTTACGAATCCATTCCCGGCTTTCAGAGCTGCCAACCATCCATCATAAGTGGGCTCACTTGCAAACCGGGCATAGAGCCGATTGCTGCCGACCGGAATATTCTCTCCCATTTTGTCAGTGCCCGCTGCGATGGGGATACGAAATCCGGCGTTCAAGTACTGGTAATAGAGGTCCATGCTGCGCATGACGGTGAATTCAGCCTGAGACATTCCCGAATTCTTCCAGGGTCCCCAGTGACTGGGAAGCTGGGTCGGATCATCATAAGTAATCAGGTCAATCGCATCTACAAGCCCCAACGCGATGTCGATGGGCGATTCGGCTCCCGGCAGGTTGCAAAAATGAGCCCAGCTGCTAACGCCGCCTTGACGTCGTGTTTCCCGCAGGGCACGCGCCAACACGACGTTAGCCTCGCTGCGCCCTTCAAAGGTACCCCCAAAGGGTTCAAACGGTTGCACAATCTGCCTGAGCCGCATCAGTACGATATGCCCTTGCTGCCAATCTCTGGCCTCCTGGCCAACGTACACGGCATGATCTGGAGTCGAAACAGCATCTAACTTCCCGGTGAACTTGTCGGCATCGTGAGTAAAGTCACTGACCAGAAGATTGAGTACATTTAGGTCTTCGGCCCTCATTTGCAAATGAGATTCAGAGGTCGAGAGAAGGTGGACGTGAGTGTCACCGCTCAGGTAACCTTCCCTTTTCATGTCAATCCAGCGTTTCAATCGGAAAGTCATCGCCTCCGGGTGAGTGTGAGCAACATCGATGCTGGACTTTACTGGAATCGTCTCAAGGCCGCGCCGGATTTCAATTTCAAAAGCATCTGATAGACCGCCCAAGGAGAAAGCTCCGTCGACGTAGCAACGCCGTTTTGCCAGGTATTCCACGTGAGCGTGCTTCCCCTCAATTTCGACGGCCTTTCCCTGATGGTCTGTTATCGAGACTGTGGCAGCAAGAGGAAGTCCGGTTTTGTCATCTACGATGCGCCCTTCCAGCCGGCCAGACGCCAGATTGTGATAGGACCAAAGGAGGAGAACCGCAAATGAAAGGAGCAAAGCGGCTCGAGTCCATAGAGCTGAGGAGTTCAAGAGATCACCTGCCCGCCGATTATCTGTCATTGGATTGTGTTTCCGTCCGCGTCGATCAATCGAATTTCGCCCAGTTCCAGCTCTCGGATGCCCGCTTCGATTTTGGAGCGATCGCCGACGACCAGCCAGACAAGCTGGTCTGGGTGAATCACTTTGTGTGCGGCCGCAGAGAGTTGAGACACTTGCAAGGCGCGAAGTTTGTTTGGATAGGTGCGGAAGTAGTCATCAGGCAGCCCGTAGCGAACGATCTCTGCAATGGACCCGGCAACGGCATCAATCGTCTCCCATGAACCCGGCAATCGAAGAATCCTGTTGGTCATTACCTTGGCTGCTTCGGCATCCGTAATAGGGCGTTTTTCTAAAATGTCGCGCAGCTCTTTATCGATCTCGACGATGGACTCCTTAGTCTTGTCGGCTTGCACCGATGAAAGCGCCAGAAAGGGACGCTGGCCGCGAGCGTCCACCAGGATAGAAACCGCTCCGTAGGACCAGTGTTTGTCCTCGCGAAGATTCATGTTGATCCGGGACGTAAAGCTTTCTCCTAAGATACTGTTCATGCTATCAATCGCGATTTCATCGGGATCGGACTTGGGGGGAGCTACTTCTGCGGCCATCAAAATGGATTGAATTGATCCCGGGCGGTCCATCAGGTAAACGAGAGAACGAGGTTGATGCGCAACCTTGCTCACGTTCTTGGACAGAAGCTCTCCCGGTTTCCATTCTCCGAAGCGCCGTTCCAGCTTAGGCTTTATCTCAGCCAAAGTCGTATCGCCAACGATCACAATGCTCGCATTGTTGGACTTGAACCAGGTCTTATGAAACTTCTCAATATTCTCTCGAGTGAGCTTGGACACTGAACTTTCCGTCCCCGAACCTGTGAAAGAGTTCCCGTAGGCGTGGTTGCTCCCATACAAAATCTGAGGAAACACGCGCAAAGCCATCTGGAAGGGGTCCGACTTTTCGTTCTGAATTCCATCTTGCTGCAACTTCTGAAGACGTTTGAAATCAGCTTCAGGGAACGACGGGTTCAGGACAACGTCCGCAAAGATGTCCAGGCTGGCATCCAGATTCTCTTTGAGAGAAGAGAGTGAAACATTTGAAACGTCGAGGTTCGAACCAGTCGCAAGAGTTGCTCCAAGCAGCGCCAACTCTTCGCTGATTTGCAGCGATGTTCGGCGCGCCGTCCCTTCATCAAGCATGGCCATGGCCAGCCTGGCTGTCCCCGGAGTTGCAAACTGGTCGGCAGCGTATCCGGCATCAATCAAAAGATTGAAGTTTACTACTGGTACCGAGTGCCGCTCGGCTAAGATGATCTTCAGACCGTTTGACAAAGTCGAGCGTTGAAACTCCGGAAATATAACATCCGGAGACGGCCCCGGAGCGGGCACCTTGGAACGGTCGACACTACTTGAGGCTGTCTTGAACTCCGGGAATGGATGAACTTCTAAAACGTAGACTCCATCAGTCAGCCATTCCTGGGCGCTCGCTTTCAAGTTCTCGGCTGTCGCCTCCTCAACCCGTTTGAGAGCGACCTTATAGTGGTCTGCACTTCCCACAAGAACCTCGTTCATGGCCAGAATGTCTGACTTGCCTCCAAATCCACCGATGCGTTCAACGCCGCGGACGAACCGAGCCAAGTATTGAGTCTTTATACGCTGCAGTTCCTTTTGCGAAGGCCCCTCAGCAAGCAACCGAACTAGCTCTCCATCAATTGCCTCTTCGACCTTGGAGAGAGCAACTCCCGGTCGGGCAGTGGCTTCAATGTAAAACTGGCTGCCGATCTCTCGAGTTTCAAGAGAAGCAGAGACGGTGCTGGCGATCTGATCTCTGTAAACCAAACGTTCGTAGAGCCGCGAATTCTTTCCCGATCCGAGGACCTCACCGAAGAGCTCCAAATAGTCGGCCTCACTGGTTCCTGTCTGGGGGACATTCCAGACCTTGTAGATTCGCGCTTGAGGCACCCTGTCTTCCATCTGTTGTCTTTGAGTCCCCATTCTTTTGGCTACCCAAGCCTGTTGCCTTGCTACCGGAGGTCCCGAGGGAATTTCTCCGAAATACTTTTCCACCTTCTGGCGGGCAGTCTGAGCATCAATGTCTCCGGCAATCACGATGACCGCATTGGCAGCTCCGTAATAAGTCTTAAACCACTCTTTTACATCGTCCAATGAAGCTGCATTGAGGTCCTCCATTGAACCAATGATAGTCCAGGAATACGGATGACCAGCCGGGTAGGTGCTTTTCGTCACCAATTCGTTCACCAGACCATAGGGTTCGTTCTCGCCTTGCCTCTTTTCGTTCTGCACCACCCCTCTCTGCTCATCCAATTTGTCCTTGGTGATAGCGCCCAACAAATGGCCCATCCGGTCTGACTCCATCCATAACACGACATCCAGTGCTGATTTCGGAACGTTCTGAAAATAGTTGGTGCGATCCTCACTGGTTGTGCCATTGAGATCTGTGGCTCCAATTCTCTCCATCGTTTGAAAGTAGTCATCGTTGAAGTGCTCGCTGCCGTTGAACATGAGGTGCTCAAAGAGATGAGCAAAGCCGCTCTTCCCAGGCTTCTCGTTCTTTGAGCCAACGTGATACCATACGTTTACCGCCACAATGGGCGCTTTATGATCTTCGTGGACAATCAGTGTCAATCCATTTGGCAGCACGAATCTCTGATAAGCAATATCGACGATTGTTTTGGGCGTGGTCGCTACACCTTGCCCTGACAGGCAAGTCGAAAAGCTGAGCAATAATCCAATTGATAAAACTCCAAAGCTGAGGATTTCCAGCAGTCTCTTCATGATGTTCGGTCCTTCCTTCGCACACGGTGCGACGTGAGTTTAGGAATCGCTGTTCCTCGATTGAATCGCGGGGATGTGATGGTTAGCTCAAAGTCACATGAGGCTGAAAGAATTATACCTGATTGAGGGGGTCAGGCGGTTTTTTGATTCACAACCAGGACGCAGCTGCGCATCGAGGGTCCACGAAGTCCGCCTCAAGGCAGTCGAGGCTGGACCAGTGAATCCGGTTTTAGTGGTAAGTTTAGGAATCGGACCAGGGGTAACATCGCTTGGAAATGCCGATTGATTTCCGAGAACAATTCTCGGCTTTCGGCGAGCTCAGGCGGATAAGTCGCGCTGACGAGGAACTGCCTGTAACGCAGAAGGTCAATGGCGGGATGGTCATTTCTAAAGCCCTTGGGAGGCCGGGTTAGCCGCTCGCCTTCGAGTTCACCAAAAAGCTTGCGAAAGGCTTTCTCAGCCAGGATGGCTCGCAGCTGTTTGTGACGACCGGCAATGTGGCTGCGGATGGCAAGCAGTTCGTTGCTACCTGGCATATAAACTCCTCCGGCAATCAGAACTTCCTCGGGAGATATGTGAAAATAAAGACCCGCGCCTGAATGCTTGGGCACTCCCCGCGGAGCAAATATTGCCGCTGTGTGGGTCTTGTACGGCCGCTTGTCCGGACTGAATCGTATGTCGCGGTAGATGCGATAAATGGCGCGAGACGGCTCGACTGTCATCTCTGGAGCATGGCTCAACAGTTCCCTTCCCAGGGCTGCCACAAGCCCGATCATGGGAGTTTTGACATGCTGCTCGTAGGTTTCTTTGTGTTCCAGGAACCAAGCACGATTGTTATGACGCTTCAACTGGCGCAGAAAGCGCAACGCCTCAGGTGGGAATCCCGGAAACGACGATTTCACGCAGCCTCTCTTGCTACTGTTGTGATCTGCTTATGAGACAACCTGCAACGCCTGGATCCATTTTAGTTGGACTATCCCGCCGGTACCTTGCCGTCGTAGGGATGCTCGAGATACTGGCGGGCCTTCTCATGGCTGGGAGTGATGGGCTCTAAGGCAAGCACAGTCTGGTAAGCCGCGATGGCTCCCTTTCGGTTTTGAAGAAGGTCTCGTGTCTGGCCTAACGTGAGGTTGGCAGCGGCCCGAACCACTAGCGAGGCGGCAGGATCCTTAACCGCTTTTTCCGCTTCGACAAGGGCCTGTTGTTTTTGTCCGCCCGCCAACAGCACGAGAGTGAGGCGCAACTGAATTTCGCCTCTGGAGACCACTTGATAACCTGGCTGCTGTTGTTCGATTCGTTGGAGGATTTGGCGGAACGTGCTGGCTGCACCTGAGTTGTCTGCGATACCGGCTTGAAGCCGCCCCATGGCCACCCCCAGCAAGGAGTTCTGCGGAAATTTCTTAAAGACGACTTGCATTGTGCTGACCGCTTCCTTCCAGTTGCCTTCACGAACATAACAGAGGATCAATCCGAGACGGGCATCATCCTTGACGTAGCGCCCTTCCTCGCTTGCGAGTCTTACAAAACGACGCCCTTCCTCCTTGGAAACTCTATAGCCCATCATCTTGAGCAGCACTCGAGTCAGGAAACCACGCGTGCCCAGCAGGTGCATATGCATCCCCATCGAAAAGAAAGGGTCCTTAAAATTCGGATCGAGCTTGGCAGCCTGCTCCATCAGATCGAAAGACTTGTCGCCATGGGCCTTTGCGGCAAGTAATTTCTTGTCGACAACAATGGTAAATACCGCTTCACTACCTTCGGCCATTCCCAGCCAGAAATAGCCTTCGGCGTTCTTGGGCTGAGCCTGAATCATCGCTTCCGACTTCTCCTTCATCCGTCGAATCGCATCTTCGAATTGCTCGCGCAGCTTGGGTTGACTGGAGTCATTGGGAGGAGTCCCGTACGGATCGGGAGGCATAGCAAAGAGAGTGGAGAGAAATTTGTTCTGCAAATAGAGGATTTGCATCCAATAGCAGCTCGACAGGTAGAGATAGCCGCGGGGGTTCTGCGGCTGCATGGCAATTGCGTGTTCGAGCTCTACAGCGGCGTGGTCATAGTCCAAGCCGTATAGCGTCGTCATCGCTTGATGAATGGCTTTTTCGTATGTGTCGGTGGCAGCGATTGTGGAATTCGAAAGAAAGAGCATGAAGACCAGCGCCAGGACCACGGAAAAGAGATGGTGGAAGGGTAAAGGCATGCGCGTGAGTGTTGTATCGTCTCCTGGGTTCCTATGACAGTCCAAATTTTTTGAGGATTGCAAAATATGGTGACAAATCCCTCCCCCTCTACCTTTAAGGAGCGGCGGGCCGAAGGTGCGGAGAGGGGGGACTTTAATTACGGGTTTGCCTGCTACCCTTCTTGCCCAATCTCGAACCCCTGAATGGAAGCCACAGCGAAAGCAGCGCAGCCCTCTCTGCCACCCAGGGCGCCCAACCCTTCGTTCGTGGTCGCCTTGACAGAGACCTGGTTATTTTGGATGCCAAGAATGCCAGCGATGTTTCTTTGCATCTCAGGAATGAAGGCAGCGATTTTGGGACGCTCGAGAACAACCGTTGAGTCCACGTTGTTCACTCGAAAGCGATTTTGCTCCAGCAGTACACGGACCCTGTCGAGAAAAGTTAAGCTGGAGACGTCTTTGAACTTCCCATCAGTGTCCGGAAAGTGCTTTCCGATATCTCCTAGCGCTGCGGCACCGAGCAAGGCATCGCAAATTGCATGAAGTAAGACGTCTGCATCGGAATGCCCCTGTAACCCTACGTCCGCTGGAATGGCAACTCCTCCGAGAACCAGCTTTCGTCCGGAGCCCAGACGGTGGATGTCATAGCCGAAGCCAAAGCGGATCGCAGTCATCGGATCTCAAACCCTGAAAACCGCTTCTGATAAGCACTCCAGGTGACTTTCGTGTCGGTTACGTGAGCAGCGCGTGGACCCACCTTCACCTGCTGAATCAGATCCTCAACCAGGGAACGGTCGCCCTCCACCTCGATTTCGACACGACCGTCATAGAGATTTCGGCAGCGACCGCTGAGCCCTAAACGGGTCGCATGGCGCTGCACGAAGTAACGAAAGCCTACGCCTTGTACCAGTCCTGCAACAATTAAATGCGCTCCAACGTCCATGTTATCCGGAACCCAAAATAAGCATTCTCCAACCGTAAGTCAACCGTCACCCGCCGAGCGCGGAACAGCAGGCCGGGAGACTACACAAAGCATTAAACAACTTACAATAAGGTCGTGGCCTACACTGCGTAAGGACCAGACGCTTCTTTTCCCAGAAAGGGACAGGCAATGCTACATGTGCAGGCGGAATCCTGAGAGCCGACTACTCCCGCTCGGACCGTAATCTTATTCTATGCGAACCCAATTTTTCCGGTTGCTAATTTGTTCAGACTTTCCTATAAATCCTTATCTGGAGGTTGGCTATGAAAACCCGAATCGTCACGGTAGCGGTACTGATTTTCATTCCCTGGCTGGCGTTTGCCGGTAAACTTCGCGCCCGGTTTGTAGATCAAGACAAGAAGGCGGTGGGCAATGTGGAGTGTAAACTGGTCAATACTCAATCGCGTGAAGAACAGGCGGCGAAGGGGAACAAAAAGGGCGAAGCCGAGTTCAAAGTGGCTCCGGGAACCTATGAGCTCCTGGCCGAGTCGAAAGACCACGTCGGCGTCAAGTCCGATCCAATCCAGATTTCTGACCAGGACTCCGAAGTAACCCTGATTCTGCCTGCCATGGATGCCTTCAAGAAGATTGAGTCGGAAGGCAACGCAGCTCTTGAAAAAGGGAATTTTCAGGCCGCCTTGGACAACTACCAAAGGCTCCTAGCAATGGCTCCTAATAACGCTGTCACCTGGTCAAACGTCGCACGCGCTCAAGCAGGATTGAAGAATCGCGACAAAGCCAGAGAGGC
>Ga0075433_10002110_pt1 | contig 15064 bp, 12 predicted proteins | sample RhiMethybrSRZTD2_FD_75299 | JGI IMG/M metagenome (GOLD analysis project Ga0075433, IMG submission 75299) | Populus rhizosphere microbial communities from Tennessee, USA - Rhizosphere MetaG P. TD hybrid SRZTD2 | ecosystem: Host-associated > Plants > Roots > Rhizosphere > Soil | place: USA... | reverse complement strand
AGCTGCCCAACGAGATGTGGCAGGCCGACATCACCCACTGGCCCCTCGGCGGGGAAGGGCATGCCGAGATCCTCAACATGCTCGACGACCACTCGCGCCTGTTCGTGGCCTCGCGCGCCTTCTCTACCGTCAAGGCGGCGGACGTGGTCGACGTCTTTCGCATGACCGTCGCCCTGCACGGCGCTCCAGCCAGCCTGCTCTGCGACAACGGCGCCATCTTCACCGCCACCCCGCGCGGCGGCAAGGTGCTGTTGCAGGCAGAGCTCGAGCGCCTGAGGATAGACGCCAAGAACTCGCGTCCCTACCACCCCCAGACCTGCGGCAAGGTAGAGCGCCTGCACCAGACGTTCAAGCGCTACCTGGCAAACCAGTCTCCCGCGCAGACGCTCGCCGGCCTGCAGGAGCAGCTCGACGTCTTCACCGCCTACTACAACACGACCAGGCCTCACAGATCGCTGGGCGGGCGCACGCCCTCGCAGGCCTACGAAGCCCGGATCAAGGCCCGGCCGCCCGCCTTGCCCTCAGCCGACACCCACTTCCGCATCCGCCAGGACAAGGTCGATCCCCAGGGCAAGGTCACCCTTCGCTACGACAGCCGACTGCACCACATCTGCCTTGGCCGCGCCCACAAAGGCAAGCCGATCAGGTTGCTCGTCGCAGACCGCGACATCCGCGTGCTCGACCTTCAGACAGGCGAGTTGATCCGCCGGCTCACCCTCGATCCGGGCCGCTACTACCAGCCGATCGGAAGCGGTTGAGGTGTCTACGATGTCTCGACACATCTGTCCCCGATGTCCCGAGACATCACACGAAGCGGCTGAAGGGATTCGAACCCTCGACCTTCTGCATGGCAAGCAGACGCTCTAGCCAGCTGAGCTACAGCCGCATCGGTCGCGGATTATAGGCGTGGCGGGGTCGCTAGGAATCGAGCTCGCTGAGGAGATCGCGCAGGTCGAGCGGTTCGGTGACCATCGCGATCTCCTCGCCGCCGGGGATGCGCGGCCACTCCTCGCGCGGCCGGTCGCGGTAGAGCTCGATGCCGTTGCCGTCGGGATCGGCCAGGTAGAGGGCCTCGCTGACGCCATGGTCGGAGGCGCCGGCGAGCGGGATGCCGGCGTCCGAGAGGCGCCGCAGCGCGTCGGCCAGCGAACGACGATCCGGATAGCGGATCGCCAGGTGGAAGAGGCCCGTGGCGTGGGCGGGCGGCGGTGGGGCGCCCTTCGAGTGCCAGGTGTTGAGGCCGATGTGGTGGTGGTAGCCGCCGGCCGAGACGAAGGCGGCCTCGTCGCCGATCCGCTGCTGCAGCTCGAAGCCGAGGACGCCGCAGTAGAAATCGAGCGCCCGGTCGAGGTCGGCCACCTTGAGGTGGACGTGGCCGATGTCAACCCGCGGGTCGATCGGCTCGGTCATGACTCAGGCCTCCGAGCCGTCGAGCACCTGGTTGACCAGGCGGTCGGCCTCGGCGTTCTGCTCGCGGCGCACGTGCTGGATCGACCAGCTCTCAAACGGGCGCAGCGCCTTCATCACCTCGCCGTGCAGCTCGCGCAGGGTCGCGTCCTTGACCTTGTACTCGCCCTTGACCTGGCGCACGATCAGCTCCGAGTCGCCGATCAGCTCCAGCTCGCTCGCGCCCAGGTCCGCCGCGCGCTCGATCCCGAGCAGCAGGGCCCGGTACTCGGCGACGTTGTTGGTCGCGGTGCCGATTCGCTCGCCGCGCTCCTCCAGGACCTCCCCCTCGGCGTCCTGGACGACCGCCCCGATTGCGGCCGGCCCCGGATTGCCGCGGGCGCCGCCGTCGACGTTGACGACGAGCTTCAGCGAAGCCGGCATCTAGCCCACCGGCGCGCCGTCGGGGCTGCGACCCGCACGGCGGGCACCGAGCGCCAGTCGTCCCCCCTCCTCCGCCCTGGCGTTCCACTGCCGGGCGGAGCCGTCGAGCTGGTCGACCTCGTCGCCCTTGCCGAGCTGGAAGACGGCGCGCAGCTCGTCGCCCAGGTCGACGCCCCACTGGTACCAGCCGAGCTCCCAGGCGACGGTGATCCGCACCTCGCTCGGCGAGCCGGCGGCGGAGCCGATCGAAACCCGCGGCTCGCCCAGCGTCCGCATCAAGCCGGCGACGGTGCGGCCGGCTTCGCTGGCGTTGAAGCGCGCCGCCGCCCGCTCCAGACGGCCCTGCGGCGACTCGACTGCTTCCGGCTCAGGCCGACGCCCGACGTTGGCGCCGGGCGCGGCTGGATCGACCCAGCCGCGCCGCTCGGCGCGGCCACGGCAGAGCTCGCAGACCAGGCACGGGCCGTCCTTCGGGCTCATGTAGCTGCGAGTGCGCTCTCCTGCCAGGATCGTGCGACCGCAGACCGCGCAGGTCTCGTCGGGGCTCACCCGCCCAAACTACCAGCGCCCGGAAGCGCTACGCGGCGGCCTCGGCCCCGGCACCGGACTCTGCAACGACCCGTTCGGCGAGGTGCTGCGGAACCGGCTCGTAGCGCTCGAACTCGACCGTGAACTCGGCCCGCCCGCCACTGATCGAGCGCAGGTCCGGCGCGTAGTCGAGCACTTCCGACATCGGCACCTCGGCCCTGACCTCGGTCGCCGCGCCTTTGGGCTCCATCCCGAGCGGGTGACCGCGGCGCGAGTTGAGGTCGCCGATCACGTCGCCGACGCAATCGTCGGGACAGCTGACCGTGAGCCGCACGATCGGCTCCAGCAGTACCGGGTCCGCCGCCGCCATCGCCTCGCGGAAGGCCATCGAGCCGGCGACCTTGAAGGCCATCTCCGAGGAGTCAACGTCGTGGTGCTTGCCGTCGACCAAGCGCACCCGCACGTCCTTGACCGGATAGCCGGCGACGGTGCCGTGCCGCATCGCTTCCTCGACTCCCTTCTCCACGGCGGGGATGAAGCCACCGGGGATCGCCGCCCCCTTGATCTGGTTCACGAAGTCCAGGCCGGCGCCGTCCTCAGCCGGCTCGATCTCGATCTTGCAGTCGGCGAACTGGCCGCGCCCGCCGGACTGCTTCTTATAGCGGGCGTGGGCCTCGGCCGGCTGGCGGATCGTCTCCTGGTAGGGGACGCGCGGCGGGTGCAGGACGATCTCGGCGCCGAAGCGGCGCTTCATCCGCTCGACGATCACCTCGACGTGGATCTGGGTCAGCCCGGCGACGATCTGCTCACCCGTCTGCGCGTCGCGGTGGACGTCGAGGGTCGGGTCCTCCTCACTCAACCGTCGCACCGCGGCCGCCGCCTTCTCCTCGTCGCCCTTGGTCTTCGGCTCGTAGGCGAAGGCCATCACCGGAGCGGGCAGATCGAGGGGCGCAAAGGCGACCTCCTCCTGGCGCTCGCAGAGGACGTCGCCCGCCTGCGTCTGCTTCAGCTTCGCAACCGCGCCGATCTCCCCAGCGCCCAGCTCGGTGACCGCTGTCAGCTCGCTGCCGAGCGGGCGGCCGAGCTGCCCGATCCGCTCCTTCTCGTGCCGGGTGACGTTGACAACCTGGGAGTCGGAGCGCAGCGTGCCGCGATAGACCCGCAGCAGGTTGATCCGTCCGGCGTAGGGATCGGCGAGCGTCTTGAAGACGTAGGCGACCAGCGGCCCGTCCTCGTCCGGCTCGACCTCGACCGGCTCGCCGCCCTCGCCGAGGGCCGCGACCGCGCCGCGCATCGCCGGCGAAGGCAGGTCCTCGACCAGCGCCTCGAGCAGCCGGTTGGTACCGAGGTTGCGTGTGGCCACGCCGCAGGTGACCGGGAAGATCCGCCCGGCGGTCACGCCTTGCTTGAGCGCCCCGACGATCTCGGCGTGGTCGATCTCCTCGCCCTCGAGGTAGCGCTCCATCAGCTCGTCGGAGTTCTCCGCCACCTCGTCCATCAGCTTCTCGCGGTACTCCTCGGCCTGGGCGCGCAGCTCGTCAGGGATCTCGACCTTGGCCGCGTTGCCCTTCCCCTCCCCCTCGTAGACGGATGCCTCGAGGTCGATCAGGTCGACTACGCCGCGCACCTCCTGCTCGCTGCCAATCGGGATCTCGGTGGCGACCACGTGCGGGCCGAAGGCCGCCTTGAGCGAGTCGAGGACCGCGAAGAAGTCGGCTCGCTCGCGGTCGAGCATGTTGACGAAGACGAGCCTGGCCAGGCCCTCGGCGTCGGCGCGGGCCCAGAGCCGCTCGGTCTGCACCTCGACGCCGGCGACCCCGTTGACCACGACCACCGCCGCGTCGGCGACCCGCAGCGCCGCCGCCGCGTCGGCGACGAAGCTCGGCTCCCCCGGCGTGTCGATCAGGTTGATCTCGCGCCCGCCGTACTCGAAGCCGGCGACTGAGGCGCCGATCGACATCTCGCGCTCCTGCTCGTCCGGTTCGGAGTCGGAGACGGTGTTGCCGTCGCCGACATTGCCCAGGCGCCGCGTCGCGCCCGCCTCGAAGAGCATCGCCTCGTGCAGGCTCGTCTTGCCGCAGCCCCGGTGCCCGATCAGGGCGACGTTGCGAATCCGGTCAGCGGCCTTATGGCTCATCCCGGGACTCCGCGTGTGCGACTGGCGAGCGCCGGACCAAGCGGAGCAAGGACGCAGGGAGGCCGAATAGCAGCGCTATTTGGCCGACTGAGGACGCCGCACCGCGCCGGTCCGCCGCCGCCAGGCGTGCGCGGGGAGTCCTGGGATGAGCCATCTAGCGCCACGCAGACGAGATTAGTCGCCGGTCAGACCTCTTGTAAAGAGGACTTGAGGCGCATCACGGCCTTGGTGTGCAGCTGCGAGACCCGCGACTCGGTCACGCCCAGCACCTCGCCGATCTCGCGCAGGGTCAGGTTCTCGTAGTAGTAGAGCGCGACGACGAGCTGCTCGCGCTCGGGCAGGCCGGCAATCGACTCGGTCAGGCGGTCCTTGATCTCGTTGCCGGCGAGCGCCTCCTGGGGATCGTCGGCGCGCGGATCGGAGATCGTGTCGAGCAGCGAGACCGAGTCGCCGGAGGAGTCGGAGATCGTCCAGAGCTCGTCGAGCGCGTAGATCGAGGAGTTGGCGATCTCCAGCAGGGAGGTCTGCAGCTCCTCCTCGGTCAGGCCGATCTTGGCGGCGAGCTCGGCCTCGGTCGGCGCCCGCTGCAGCTCGTGCTCGAGCTTTGCCTGCGCCGCCTCGATTTCGCGCGCCCGCGCCCTGACCGAGCGCGGCACCCAGTCGAGCGAGCGCAGCTCGTCGATGATCGCGCCGCGGATCCGGGTCATCGCGAAGGTCTCGAACTTGATCCCGCGCTCGGGCTCGAAGCGCTCGATCGCACCGATCAGGCCCATCAGGCCGTAGGAGATCAGGTCGGCGTCCTCGACGTGGGAGGGCAACCCGGCGCCGAGACGGCCGGCGACGAATTTGACCAGCGGCGAGTAGGCGACGACGAGGCGCTCGCGCGCCGCCCTGTCCCCGTCCTCCTTGTAGCGGCGCCACAAATCGCGCAGCTCCACCTCTTTTACGCCGGTTTCCATCGGAGTTCGCTCGATTCTATGGTCGCTGGGGCATGGTTGGGCTGAGAACCCCCCTTATGCACGAGGATGGGTCGCAGCGTAAGCCTCCCGCAGTCGAGCGGCGTCGACACGAGTGTAGACCTGCGTCGTCGAAATCGAGGCGTGACCGAGCAGCTCCTGGATCGTGCGCAGGTCCGCGCCGCCTTCCAGCAGATGCGTGGCGAAGCTGTGCCGCAGCGAGTGCGGGGAGACGCCGGCGGCGAGCGCCGCCTCGCGCACCCAGAGGGCGAGGCGGCGGGTCACGTCGGAGCTGGAGAGACGGCGGCCGCTCTTGGAGAGGAAGAGCGCGGGCTCGCGCCGCTCGACCGCAAGGGCGTGGCGGCCGCGATCGAGGTAGTTGCGGAGCGCCCTCTGCGCCGGCTCGCCGACCGGCAGCAGGCGCTCCTTCGAGCCCTTGCCGAGCACGCGCAGCTGCTCGCTCTCGAAATCGAAGGAGCCCGTGTCGAGGTTGACGATCTCCTCGCAGCGCAGCCCGCAGGAGTAGGCCAGCTCGAGCATCGCCCGATCGCGCAGCTCAAGCGGCGTGCGGGCCGGAATCCGCTCCAGCAGCGTCCGCGCCTGCTCGCCGTTCAGCACGCGCGGCAGCTTCTGCTCGCGCTTGGGGCTGGAAACCAGATCGGCCGGGTTCTGCCCGACCCGATCCGTGCGCACGAGGAAGTCGAAGAGGCCACGGATCCCGGCAAGCTTGCGCGCCACCGTCGCCGGCGCCGCGCCGCCCGAGGACAATCCGGCGCCATAGCGCCGCACGTCGCGATGGCGGACCTCACCGGGCGCCAGCCCCCGCCCACTGGCCCAATCGACGAACTGCCCCAGGTCGACGCCATAGGCCTTGCGAGTCCGCTCGGCCATGCTCCGCGCCCGCAGGTCGCGGTCGTAGGCGGCCAGCGCCTCGTCCCAAGTCATTGGATCAGGTTCGCCGCGCGGCGCCCAGAGCCTGCGCTCACCCGATATATATGGGGGTGCCTACTTCGACGCGGTCATACAGCTCTTCCACGTCGGGAATCGACATCCGCACGCAGCCGTGCGAGGCGGCGTGGCCGAGCGACCAGGTCTCTTCGGTGCCGTGGATGCCGGCGCCTTCGAAGATCCCCATCCAGCGTGCCTTGATCGGGTCCTCGGGGCCGGGCGGGATCACCTGCCCTGCAAGGTCGCCCGCCCAGGCCGAGTTGGGGACATGCCACGAGGGGTTTTCTTCCTTTTCCTGGATCGCGTAGAGCCCTTCCGGGGTTTCGAGGCCTTCCTGGCCGACGGCGACCGTGTAGGTCTTCGCCAGCTTTAGGTGTTCCCAGAGCCGCAGGGTGAAAGTCGCGCGGTCGAGCGTCAGGTAGGACGGGTACCGCGAGGCGACCTCGCTGCCCGAGACCTCGGGCTTGACCGGGTGCGTGCGGGCGGCGATCGAGTGGTCCGCGTCGGCGTTGAGGACAGCCGCCTTGAGCTGCCGGGTGAGCAGGACGTCGCGGACCTTGCGCCCGTACTCGGCGGGCACCACTTCCAGCGAGTCGCCGCTCGGGTTGACGTGGGCGTTCACCGGTTCGCGGTCCACGGCGGCGGCGACACGACGGACGAAGCGATTTATCTCCCGCCGCGAGTAGGAGATCCGAGCCGGCACGTTCTCGTCGACGCCGCCGCCGGTGACGTAGCGGACGAGCCGTCCCGGCAGACCCCCCTCGCGGCTCTTCGCCAGGGCATCTTCGACCGCCCCTTCCAGATCGGCGTGAACGTCGAGCTTGCCGCCGTGCAAGACCCAGCTCTCGCCGTCGTAGCCGACCTTGAGCGAGTGCCGCAGGGGCGCCAGCAGCTCTCGCCGCACGGCCAGCTTCGCTTCGTCGGCGTTCATCCCACCGACGTCGACCCCGCCGATCGTCACCCCGTCGGCGATCTTGCCGTCCTGCGAGCTGTCATAGGCGTAGGCGGCGACGGCGCCCAAGACAAGGACGACCACGCCGATGACGACGGCAATCTGCGTCTTGCGCCCCATCTGGCGAAAGTTTAGGCAGACGAACCGGTCGTACTGACGGATATCTTTCCCCCGTGACCAGCAAGGACGGGATCCGCAAGGAGGTCTGGAAGGCGATTGAGCGCGAGGGCGTCGCCCGCTTTCCCGGCGCCGAGGGCCGCATTCCCAATTTCGCCGGCGCCCGCCTCGCCGCGGAGAAGCTCTCAGGGCATCGGCTCTGGAAGCGAGCGCGGACGATCAAGGCGAACCCCGACTCGCCGCAGACGCACGCTCGCCGGCTGGCGCTGGAAGAAGGCAAGACACTGATCATGGCCGTGCCGCGCCTGCGCGACCCGCACCCGTTTCGCGTGCTCGAGCCGAAGCGGCTCTCGAAGGCCGCGATGAAAGAGGCGGCGACGATCAAGGGCGCGCTCAAGCACGGTCGCGTCGTCGCCCTCGACGACCTGCCAGAGATCGACTTCGTCCTCACCGGCTCGGTCGCGGTCAACCTCAGCGGGGCCCGAATCGGCAAGGGCGGCGGCTACAACGACCTCGAGTACGGGATCCTGATCGACGCCGGCAAGATCGACGAGCACACGACGATCGCGACCACCGTCCACCCGATCCAGATCCTGCGTCGCCACCTGCCGGTGATCTCCCACGACCTGCCCGTCGACGTGATCGCGACGCCGCGCGCGGTGATCGAGGTCGAGCGCCAGTACGAACGACCCCGCGGCATCCTCTGGGACCACCTGCAGCCCCCCCAGATCCGCGAGATCCCGGTCCTGGAAAGGATGGGCTACGCGTAGAGCACGCCTGGCGCTGCAAGGACAACGACATCACCCGTCATCGCCCGGGATGCCTCACCAGGCAGTATGAGAACTGTCTCGCCGAGCGCGATCCCCTTCCGGCTTCATCAGGCCTCACTGCATCGAGCTTTGCGAGTTGCCGCAAACGGCGTTCGATGTGTGGCCTTGTGAGCCGACCTTCGAAGACCTCAAGAAGATCAGTCGCGGATAGTGATCGGTCGATCCATCGCAGAGCTTCGATGATCTCCACCTGGGCGGGATGAAGCACACGAGCCACCAGTCCTGCCCAGCAGAATTCTTCGTCTTCTGCGGCCTGCGCCGACCCCGAATCCATTGAAGCAGCAAAGTAAAGGGATCAGGGACGCTCAAGTCACTTCGATTTTGAGGACTAAAAGTGACTCGCCAAAAGAGGTTCGGGTGCCACTTAAGACATGGGCCGGAACAACTCAATCAGTGCTCTGGCCCGACCCATGCCCGCTGGTCCGGCTGCTAGCCGGACTTCGTGACCGAAGCGACCGGCAGAGCAGACGACGATTTCGCGAGCCTCATCCCCTCACCTCCCCCATCTGATTTTTTGATCGAAATGATCCGATCATTATCAAGATCACGGGATCTAGAGGTACGTTTCAGATTCCGTCTCGGTAATTACATAGAATCACCATGCTCAGCAAATGAAAAATGAACAGTGTTCGAGGTGGTTGCGCGTGAGGTGGATTAGGACGAAGAGCGAATCGAACAGGGCTTTCCAAAAGCGCCTCTCCGTTGTGCTGAGCGACCCACTGCGCTTGAAGATCGTGACCGAGCTCTTCATGCGGCGGATGAGCCCGAAGGAATTCTTCCAAGAGTTCGGCGGAGGTTCGGTTTCCAGAGTGGCTTGCCACTTCAACGCCCTCGCAAAGCACGGCTGGCTCAGATGCGTCAAAAAAGAGGGACCGGGCGGCAAGCGCTACGGAGCCGTTGAGTCGTTCTATCGCGCGTCGGAACTCGTGGTCCTCGACGGTGAGGCCTGGGAAAAGCTTCCTCTTTTGATCAGGACAGAATTCAGTTCAATGATTTTCTCGCAATTTGCCGAGCGAGTTGTCGAGGCGATGCTGGCCGGCACCTTCGATGCTCGGGCGGATCGCCATCTCACTTGGACCCCGATTCTGCTCGATCAAATTGGCTGGGAACGCATCACCGCCGCCCTCAACGCTGTGTTCAAGTTGCTGTACGAGGAGCAGGAAGACGCAACGATCCGAGCGCAGGACTCGGGTGAGAAGCGCTTTCTCGTGACCGTCGCGCTGGCTGGATTCGAGTCTCCCGGGTGGGATCGCAAGAAGGACGAAAAGCGTGTCGCCCTCATTCCGGCTGAAGGCGATCACTGCCTGGTGCCCTTTACCTACCGCGTCGCAAAGCTCTTTGCCGATCCCCTATGTCTAACGATCCTGACAGAGCTAAGCCTGCGGCCAATGAGCCCAAGCGAATTTCATCGGGAGTTCGGCGGGGCTTCCAAGCCGGGCATATACCGCCGATTCGCAAAGCTAACGAAGCTCGATCGGTTGGAAGAAGTCGAGCAGAGGTCCGGGGGGAGACGCCGGGGGGCACGAGAGCGGTTCTTCCGTACAACCGCGCCCATGGTTTTCGATAACGGCAGTTGGTCCAATCTTCCGGATTCCATGAAGAGCACCTGCAGCTGGCACACCTTCGGGCAACTTGCAGAACAGTTTCAAGAGGCGCTGGAAGCGGGCACGGTCGACGCGCGTCCCGAAAGGCACCTGTCCTGGTCTTTCCTTCTCCTCGATCAGGAGGGCTGGGGAAAAATGATGGCGGCGCTTTATGGCCTATTTGAATCCCTGCTGGAAGAGCAGGCGGCCGCTGAGAAGCGCGCTTTCAAATCCGATGAGCAGCGAATTCGGGTGACGGTGGCGCTTGCCGGATTCGAATCGCCGAAGAATTCCGTCAAAGCGCCGTGAGTCGAGGCGGCGTGACGCACATGCTTGGGTTCCGTTGGATTAACCGCCTAGACTTTGCCGCTCCATCGGCAAAGATCATTTGCAGGAACTTCTGGTGGCAAGATCCGTTATCGACAAGCTGTCTTACGCGCCGTCGCTGCTGACGCGGCTCTCGATCGTCTACGCCGACCCGCTGCGGATAAAGATCGTCACCGAGCTGTACATGCGGGAAATGAGCCCGAAGCAGTTCTTCGAGGAGTTCGGCGGCGGCTCGGTGTCGCGGGTCGCCCGCCACTTCCAACGGCTGGTCGAATACGGCTGGCTGCAGCTGAAGCGAACCGAGACCGGTGGCAGGCGCCGCGGCGCGGTCGAGCACTTCTATCGAGCTACCGAGCTGGCCGTCTTCGACGAGGAATCCTGGGCGCAGTTGCCGATTCCGATGCGGTCCGCGTTCAGCTGGACCGCCTTCGAACAGCTGACCGAGCGGGTAACGACAGCGCTCGTTGCCGAAACCTTCAATGCAGGCCCCAGCAGGCATTTGAGCTGGAACTCCTTCCCGCTCGACGAGTTGGGCTGGGAACGGGCGACCACCGCGGCAATGTCGGTGTTCGAGGCCGCCATCGAGGAGCAGCTGCAGGCGAGGGTGCGAATCGCCGAGTCCGGTGAGCGGCCGACTCTGGCCACGATCGCGCTGGCCGCGTTCGAGTCGCCGTCGCGCCCGGATCAGCAGGGCTGGACGGGCAGCGCCAGCGCGATCCCCAACGCAGCGGGCCCCAGCGGGGCAATAGATACCCAGCTCTTCTTCCAGATGCAGGTCGCCAAAGTGATCGACGACCCGGAGGCGCTGCGGGTCCTCACCGAGCTGAACGTCCGCGAGATGAGCCCAAAGCAGTTCCAGGACGAGTTCGGCGGAACCGCGTCAGCCGTCGGCCGTCGCTTTCAGAAGCTGGCGAAGGCAGGCTGGCTGGAGATGGTGCGGAAAGAGAAAGGCGGCAAGCGCCGGGGCGCCACCGAGCACTTCTACCGGGCGATCAGCCCGGCCATCGTCGACAGCGAGAGTTGGTCGGCGCTGCCGGACTCGATCATGTGCACGCCGACCTGGAAGACCTACGAGCAGCTTCGCGACAAGGTGAAGGAGGCGATCACCGCCGGTACCTTCGACGTGCGAACCGACCGGCACCTGACCTGGCTCTTGCTCCTACTCGACCGGCGCGGCTGGGAAGCCGTCAGCGACGCCATCGACGCCCTCTTCGAGACGCTGCTCCTGGAGGCGAAGAGCGCCGAGCGGCGGATCGCCGAGTCAGGCGAGACGCCGATTCCGGCAACTGTCGCGCTGGCGCTCTTCCAATCGCCGAAGGACCTGAGCAAGGCGCCCTGAGCTCGGCATAGGATTGCAACACATGCCCGAGATGGCGACGAGCGACTCGGCCGTGTTCCCGGCCGGCGACTACGGCAACCCCGACCCCGAGTGGCTGAAGATCGATTGGCGCCGGCACTTGCACCGGGTCCAGCTGCCGGGGGCCGAGGTGAACTACGCCGAGATCGGCGAGGGCGAGCCGATCCTCTTCGTCCACGGCCTCGGCGGCTGCTGGCGAAACTGGCTCGAGAACCTCCCCCACTTCGGCCGCGGCCATCGCGCCATCGCCCTCGACCTGCCCGGCTTCGGCGAGAGCCCGATGCCCTCCTGGCCGATCGACATGCCGGCCTACGGCCGCCTGCTCCACGACTTCTGCGAGAAGCTCGGCATCGACCGCGTCGCCGCCCTGGTCGGCAACTCGATGGGGGGCTTCGTCTCGACCGAGGCGGCGATCGAATGGCCCTCGCGCTTCAACAAGCTTGTGCTGGTCTCGGCCGCCGGGATCAGCTTCGCCGAGGCGGAAGGCCGCCGGATCAAAGCCTCGGTGAGGCTGTTCGAAGCCGGCGTGGCGTTCCTCGGCGGTCGGCGCCGCCTCTGGGTCAACCGCCCGAAGGGTCGCCAGTTCGCCTTCGGCCGCGTCTTCCGCTACCCGAACCGGGTACGACCGGAGCTGCTGCGCGAGCAGATGGAGCCCGGGATGGGGGCACCCGGCTTCCCCGACGCGGTCCGGGCCATCGGGGGCTACGACACCCGCCACCGCCTGACCGAGATCGAGATCCCGACGCTCGTCGTCTGGGGGCTCAACGACCAGATCGTCCCAGTCGAGGCGGCGATCGGCTACCACCGCCTGATCCCCGGGTCGCGGCTGGAGCTGTTCGAGCGGACGGGCCACGTGCCGCAGATGGAGCGTCCCGCCCGCTTCAACCGGCTGCTCGACGAGTTTCTCTCAGATGACGGCGCCCTCGGCGGCTGAGCCGACCGCGGCCGCGTACCGGGCCATCACACCGCGCTGGTAAAAGGGCGGCGGCGACTCGTATTCGGCCACCCGCCTGGCGATCTCCTCGCCGGAGAGGGCGACGTCGAGGCGGCGGGCCTCGGCGTCGAAGCTGATCTCGTCTCCCTCGCGGATCGCGGCGATCGGGCCGCCCTTGGCCGCCTCGGGGGCGACATGGCCGGCCATCAGGCCGCGGGTCGCGCCGGAGAAGCGCCCGTCGGTGAGCAGCGCCACCTCCTCGCCCAGGCCCTCGCCGACGATCGCCGCCGTGACCTGCAGCATCTCGCGCATGCCGGGGCCGCCGGAGGGTCCCTCGTTGCGGATCACGACGATGTCGCCGGGCCGGATCGCCTGCTGCTTGACCGCCCGGAAGCATTCCTCTTCGGACTCGAAGACACGCGCCGGGCCGGTCTGCCTGGTGCGCTCGGTGCCAGCGAGCTTGACCACGGCGCCTTCCGGCGCCAGGTTGCCGCGCAGGATCGCCAGGCCGCCTTCGGGCTTGAGCGGGTCGGTGAGCGGCCGCACCACTTCCTGACCGTCGGCCTCCTCCGCCGCTTCCGCCTCTTCGCCGATCGTGCGCCCGCTGACGGTGATCTCGTCCTCGTGCAGCTTGCCGGCTTCGGCCAGCCGCTTGAGGACGAGCGGCACGCCGCCCGCCGCGTAAAGGTCGGTGGCGACGAAACGCCCGCCGGGCTTGAGGTCGGCGAGCAGCGGCGTCTCGCGAGAGATCCGCTCGAAGTCGTCGATGCTGAGCTCGATGCCGGCCTCGTGGGCGACGGCAAGCAGGTGCAGGACGACGTTGGTCGAGCCGCCGGTGGTGCAGGCGCAGGCGATCGCGTTCTCCAGCGACGCGCGCGTGATCACCCGGCTGGGTCGCAGATCCTCGCTCAGCACCCGCATCGCCATCTCGCCGATCTTCTCGGCGACGGTGCCCTTCTCCTCGTCTTCGGCAGGGACCATCGCCGAGCCGCCGGGGCTGATCCCGAGCGCCTCGAAGGCGCAGGCCATCGTGTTGGCGGTGAACTGGCCACCGCAGGCCCCCGCGCCGGGGCTCGCCACCCCCTCCAGCTCGTGCAGCTCCTCGTCGCTCATGTCGCCCGCCGCGTGGGCGCCGATCGCCTCGAAGACGTCGAGGATCGTCACGTCGCGCCCGTGCCAGCGCCCGGGCGCGATCGAGCCGCCGTAGAGCATCAGCGACGGCACGTCGAGCCGGGCCAGCGCCATCACGCAGCCCGGCAGGGTCTTGTCGCAGGCCGAGAGCGCGACGATCGCGTCGAACTGGTAGCCGCGCACGGTCAGCTCGATCGAGTCGGCGATCACCTCGCGGCTGACCAGCGAGGTCTTCATCCCCTGCGTCCCCATCGTCACCCCGTCGGAGATCGCGATCGTGTTGAACTCCATCGGGGTGCCGCCGGCGGCCCGCACACCCTCCTTGATGTGCTCGGCGAGGCCGCGCAGGTGGAAGTTGCAGGGCATCGCCTCGATCCAGGTGTTGGCGATGCCGATCGTCGGCCGGCTGAGCGCGTCGTCGTCGAAGCCGATCCCCTTCATGTAGGCGCGCGCGTGGGCACGGTCGGGCCCGTCGAAGACGACGCTGGAGCGCGGCCGGGGAAGCTTGGTGGAGGTGGTGCCGTCGGTGCTCATCGACGCTGAAATCTACCCCTCAGGTCGAAGACGTCGACCGGCCCCGGCCCCGAGCCGATCTCGCGAAGGCCGGCGGCGACCGCCGCCGAGGCGATCTGCCGCGCCTTGCGAGCGGCTTCCAACCGCGTCTCTCCCCGGGCCAGAAACGCGGCCAGCGCGGAGGAGTGGGTGCAGCCGGAGCCGTGGGAGGCGCCGTCCGGGTGGCGCTCGCCCTCGATCGCCACCGCCCTGGTGCCGTCGAAGTAGAGGTCGACGACGCGCTCGCTGTGGCCGCCGGTGACGACCACCGCTTCGGGGCCCAGCGCCAGCACCTCGCGGGCCAGGTCCTCTTGCGGATCGCGCTCGTCGGCTCCGGCCAGGGCCCTCGCCTCGGGGATGTTGGGCGTGACCACGGCGGCCCGCGGCAGCAGCTGCTCGACCAGGGCCGTGCGTGCGTCTTCGTCGAGCAGCGCCGCGCCGCTCTCGGCGACCATCACCGGGTCGACGACGACCGGGGCGTCGCCGACTAAGTCCAGCGCCTCGACCACTGCTTCGACCGTTTCCCTCGTGCCCAGCATGCCGATCTTCACCGCGTCGACGCCGATGTCCGCGGTCACCTCGCGCACCTGGGCGACGATCGTGGCCGGCGAGACCGCCTCGACCGCGGCAACCCCGACCGTGTTCTGCGCCGTGATCGCGGTGATCGCCGTCATCCCGTGCACGCCGCAACGCGCGAAAGCCTTCAGGTCGGCCTGGATGCCGGCGCCGCCGCCGGAATCCGAGCCCGCGATCGAGAGAACGGCTGGGACGCGATCGGCGGTCACGATCGGCAGCCTAGACAGGATGGAGCGGCCCGCGTAGGCGGCGTCCGCCCACCGCAAGAAAGTGGTCGGCGCCCGCGCAATGTCGTGGGTTGCCGGG
>Ga0075433_10002105_pt1 | contig 15087 bp, 13 predicted proteins | sample RhiMethybrSRZTD2_FD_75299 | JGI IMG/M metagenome (GOLD analysis project Ga0075433, IMG submission 75299) | Populus rhizosphere microbial communities from Tennessee, USA - Rhizosphere MetaG P. TD hybrid SRZTD2 | ecosystem: Host-associated > Plants > Roots > Rhizosphere > Soil | place: USA... | reverse complement strand
GGGGCTTCCGGAGCTCTTGATGGGGATGGATCGAGCCAGCCGCCTCTATCTGGATACAGCCCTGAGGTTCACCTGCGACGAGACGATTACCGCGCCCTCCCAGGATGCTCATCTCGTCGGCCACTACCAATACATCTTCGTCCACGAGCCTGATGGCTCCATGCAGAATTACCGCACGAGCACGGGGAAGGGTGTGCGCCCCGAGGTGGACCCGGGCAAGCTGGGCTTTCAACATTTTCTTGAGCGCGCCTATTTCTGGGTTCTGATTTTCAACGCGAGTCGACAAAAGTACTTCCGGTACGAGGCGCTCGGTGGGTCGGAAGCCCTTGGGGTCAACGCCCTGATGATCCGCTTCGAGCCGATTCCGCCCTATCGTGAAGCGATCAACGACTGGTTCGGCACCGCCTGGGTGGATCCGGAGACCCTCCAGATCCTGAAGGTCGAGGCCATGAAGGCGGACAAACACGAAAACTGGGAGAACCTGAAACGTGACCTGGAGCTGCTTACCGCAGGGAACAAGGAAGTAGCCGGCCGTTACTATGAAATCCAGACCGCAAAGACCGAGTTCGGCATCGTCAAGAACGGGATGAGGTTTCCAAGCCGGGCAGAGGTCGTCTCGAGCCTGTACACCCTCTCGAAAGCGATACTGCCCGATCGGGCAACCCTGACCAAGAAGGAACGCACGATCCAGACCTACAAGCGGTACAAGTTCTACGGCGTCAGGACCCGCGAGGAGGTCCGGAGCATGCTCCACACGGGTCCCGAGCAAACTCCAGGCGGGGGCCACTGATTCCTTTGATGTCTCGAGCCGGTTGCCGGGATGACTGCGCCGAGCCATTCCTTCTGCGGGACTCAATCCAGAAGGAGCACGCGGAGCTTTTCCCCCGCCTCGACCCGATCTCGATCGGCAGGCACGATGAGGAGGGCGTTGGCTCTGGAGTAGGCTGGAAGATCGGCGGAGCCGCTGGAGGGGATTGGAAGAATGCGGGCCGATTCCCCAGAGAATCGAAGGGTCCCTGGAAGGTAAGCAATGCGGCCGGTGTGCTGGGACACCGGGGATTCCAAGATCGCTTCGAGGACCCGGCCTTCCGGCCTCTCCACTCCTTGCATTTTCCGGAGTGCCGGCGCCACCAGGACCTGGAAAATCACCAGGGAGGAAACGGGATTGCCGGGGAGGCCGAACACCAGGCAGCTTCCTTTGCGCCCGAAAACCGCCGGCTTGCCCGGACGAATGGCGATCTTCCGGAAAAAGATTTCTACTCCTTCCCGATCCAGCGCATCCTCCACCAGGTCATAGGTCCCCATGGAGACTCCTCCCGACAGCAGCAGGAGATCCGAGGCCAGCCCCAGATGCAGGCACTGCTGCAGAGCAGAAGCATCATCGCGGATGACCCCCAAGTCGGTCACTTCGGCGCCGAGCTGACGGCTTGCCGCCGCCAGGGCGGGACCATTGCTATTGCGTATCTGCCCCGGCATCGGGATCGCATCCCAGCTCACCAGCTCGTCCCCCGTCGGCGCCACCGCTACCCTGGGCCGGCGGTGAGCCAGGACCGCTCCGTGTCCGACACCGGCGAGAACTCCGACCCTCGCGGGAGTCAGGAAATCTCCCGGTGCGAGGACCCGCTGCCCGGCTTTCAGCTCCCGCCCGCGGGGCGCCACGTGAGTGCCGGATGCCAGCGTTTCGAGGACCCGGACCCACCCGCCTCCCCTCGCGGGCTCCGTCTTCTCGACCATCTGCACGGCGTCGGCCCCCTCCGGCAGCGGCGCACCGGTCATGATCCGGGCCGCCTGTCCTTCTCCCAAACTGCGGGTCGCCATCCTGCCGGCGGGTAACTCTTCGATCACCTCCAGCTCGGCGGGCGCCTGACGCACATCCATGCTGCGAAGCGCGAACCCATCCATCATCGACTTGGCGAACGGAGGCTGGTCGGCATCGGCGCGAATCTCTTCCGCCAGGACCCGGCCGGCGGCGTCCTGCAGGCCGATCCGCTCCGCGGGCAGCCTGAGCGTCTCTCGCAAGACGATCTCCAGGGCCGCCTCCACGCTGATCATCGCGATCCTGGGATCTTTCATGGCAGTCTCCTCCTCGCGACCATGACCCTGAGAATCCCGGAATAGTCGGCGCGAATGGTGAGCAGCTCCAGCAAATCGCGGCCGGCCATCAGGGCAGGGATCTTGTCCGCTCCCCCGGCCGGCAGCTCGAGAATGACCGCCCCACCCGGGCGAAGAAACCGGCCCGCGGCATCCAGAAGACCCGGATAAAGAGCCAGGCCACTCCCCTCGACAGGGGTGAGCGCCATTCTCGGCTCGTACTCGCGCACTTCCGGCTGGAGCGAAGCCAAATCTTCGGCGGAGATGTACGGGGGATTGGAGAGCAGCAGATCCAGGCTCTCCGGCTCAACCAATTCCTCCAGCGGCTCGGCCAGATCTCCCAGCAGGAACTGGATTCGCGCGTCCACACCGTGACGCTTTGCATTGCGGCCCGCCAGCTTCAGCGCGGACTCGCTCATGTCGGTGGCGAAAATATGGGCGGCCGGGAGCTCCCGGGCCAGGGCCACGGCGATGTTCCCGCTGCCGGTGCCGATGTCGGCAATCCGCGGCACGGGGCCGCTTCCCAGGCGAAGCGCCTCTTCCACCAGAAGCTCCGTCTCCGGCCTCGGGATGAGCGCCTCCGATGAAACCTCGAACTCCAGGGACCAGAACTCCTGCACTCCGGTGAGGTGCTGCAGGGGCACGCGCTCCCCGCGTCGGCGCAGGCTCTCCCGGTAGTGTCGCGACACCGCTACGGGAGCCGTTTCATGGGCCCGCTGCAACAGGTCGGATCGGGAGATTCCCAGCGCGTGGGAGAGCAGCACCTGGGCGTCGAAGCGGGGAGAAGGCACATCCCGCTCCTCCAGATAGCCCGCTCCTTCCCGGACGAGCTCCTGCAAGGTCGGAGATGATGCGCGGTTCACGAGCCTGAGGAGGCGGAAGCGGCCGGCGATGCGCCCACGGCGGTTTCCGCCTTGAGCCTTTCGGACTGGAAGTGGGAAACCAGGGGATCCAGCAGGGGATCGAGGTTGCCGTCCATGAACGACTCGATCTGGTGGATGGTGGTGTTGATGCGATGGTCGGAGACGCGGCTCTGGGGAAAGTTATAGGTCCTGATTTTTTCCGAGCGATCGCCCGTGCCGATCTGGGTGCGCCGGTCCTTGGCGATCAGGTCATGCTGCGCCCGCTGGGCGATGTCCAACAGGCGCGAGCGGAGCACGCGGAGCGCCTTGGCTTTGTTCTTGTGCTGCGACTTCTCGTCCTGGCATTGCACCACCAGCCCGCTCGGGAGGTGGGTGATGCGAATGGCCGAGTAAGTGGTGTTGACGCTCTGCCCGCCCGGCCCCGTGGAGCAGAAACGATCGATGCGCAAATCCTTGTCGTTGATTTCCACTTCCACGTCCTCGGCCTCCGGGAGCACGGCGATGGTGGCGGTGGAGGTGTGAATCCGGCCCGAGGCTTCCGTCCTGGGAACTCTCTGCACCCGGTGGACGCCGCTCTCGTACCTCAGCTTCGAGTAGGCGTTCTTCCCTTCGATGGTGGCGATGACTTCACGAAGGCCCCCCATCTCCGATTCGCTCATGTCCAGGATCTCGAGCTTCCACCCCTTGCGCTCTACGTACCGGTTGTACATGCGGAACAGCTCCTGGGCGAACAGCGCGGCCTCCTCGCCGCCGGTCCCGGCCCGAACCTCCAGGATCACGTTCTTCTCGTCATTCGGATCCTTGGGCACCAGGAGCAGCTTCATCTCTTCCAGCAGCGCCTCCCGGCGCCGCTGGAGCGCCTCCCTCTCTTCGCTGGCCAGCTGCTTCAGCTCCGGATCGGCGCTCTTGAGAATCTTCTCCGTCTCCAGGATTTCGTTCTCGATGCCCTTGAACTCCCGGTAGGCTTCCACGACCCGCTCCAGGTCCGAATAGGCTTTGGCGTCGGCCAGATAGCGGGTCTTGTCCTTCATGGCGTCGGCATCGCTCATCCGGCGGGAGAGGTCTTCGTACTGCTTTTCCAGTGCATTGAGCTTGTCAAACATGGCAGGACCGTCGCCTTAGAGGGGGAACGCTTCTCGCCGCTCGGGAAGGGTGCCGCCCAGCGCCACCCTCAGGGCCTCGATGGCCACTTGAAGCTGATCGTCGTTGGGCTCGCGGGTGGTGAGTCGCTGCATCCACATTCCCGGGGTCACCACCGCGGAGTAGATCAGATTTCCCCGGTGTTTGGCGCTGGAGCGCAACAGCTCGAAGGAAAGGCCGGCGATCAAAGGCAGGAGGAACAGGCGGGAAGCGAGCTTCACGCCGAAGGATACCGAAATGGGAACCAGGGAGAAGGTGAGCACCGAGATCACCATGACGAACAGGAGAAAGCTGGTGCCGCACCGGGGGTGCAGCGTGCTGTGCGTTCTGGCGAACTCCACGGTGAGCGGCTCCCCGGCTTCATAGGTGGAGACCACCTTGTGCTCCGCGCCGTGGTATTGAAACACCCGTCGCATGTCCGAGAGGGCCGAAATCGCCAGGATGTATCCGATGAACAGGGCGATGCGAATCGTCCCTTCCACCAGATTGAAGGGAAGGGAGCCCTTCAGAACGGGCGCCAGCCGCACCAGTCCTTCCGTGAGAAGCAGGGGGAGATAGAAAAAGAGCCCTAAGGCAAAACCCAGTGCCAGGAGCAATGAGAAGAAGATTCCCAGGGAGCCGGAGGATTTCTTTTCCTGGCGGGTGTTCTCCTCTTCCAGGACCTGCTCGGCCGAGAAATTCAGGGCGCGAATTCCCAGGGCGAGGGACTGGAACAGGACCACCACACCGCGCAACACCGGCATCTTCAAGGCCGGATAGCGATCCGAAAGGCGGATCACCTCGCGGCGCAGGGTGACCACTTCACCGCCCTTCTTGCGGACGGCCACCGCATAGGCGCCCGGAGCGCGCATCATCACGCCTTCCAGGACCGCCTGACCGCCGAGAAGGACTTCTTCAGACATGGGATCCGCCCGCCTCAGCTCTTCGAGCCGGTCGACTGGGCATAGCGCCGATTGAACCGCTCCACCCTGCCCGCGGTGTCGATGAGCTTCTGCTTGCCCGTGAAGAAGGGGTGGCACTTGGAGCAGATCTCCAGGCGCAGGTCCTTCTTGGTGCTCCGGGTCACGAAAGTCTCGCCGCAGGCGCAGACCACCGTGACGTTTTGATAATCGGGGTGAATCTTGGCTTTCATGGGTCTCTCCGTGTTTCCGCGCATTTTAGATTACCAGCCGGATTTCCTGCAACCCCACCCACCACTTGAGTATTCCATCCATCGCGGTAAATATCGGCCTTACTTGCCTATCTCGCCCCAGGCCGGGTGCACAAGCAAGGGGGCGCCTCGGGTCCTGAGCAGGGGCCGTGTGGAAGCGAGCGGGCACCCGCGATTCATAGCGGGTCGCGAGCGGAACCGAGGCGAGCGCGGCACCCGCCGCGCGGAGCCGTGCCCTCGCGAGGGAGCCCGAGAAGCCCCCGTCGCTGAGCATCCTAAGTCACTTCGCTCATGGAGCCCAGGAACTCCTCGTTGTTCTTGGTCTTGCCGATCTTGTCGATGAGCAGCTCCATCGCCTCGCTGCTGGACAGGGAGTTGAGCACCTTGCGGAGCACCCAGGTGCGGTCCAGCTCCTTCTTGGACAGCAGGAGCTCTTCCTTGCGGGTACCGGAGCGGGTGATTTCAATGGAGGGGAAGACGCGGCGGTCGGCCAGCTTCCGATCCAGATGAATTTCCATGTTGCCGGTCCCCTTGAACTCTTCGAAGATCACGTCGTCCATGCGGCTGCCGGTCTCGATGAGGGCCGTGGCCATGATGGTGAGGCTGCCTCCCTCTTCGATGTTGCGGGCCGCTCCGAAGAATCGCTTGGGGCGCTGCAGCGCATTGGCGTCGACGCCGCCCGAGAGCACCTTGCCCGAGGGGGGGACGATGGTGTTGTAGGCCCGGGCGAGCCGGGTGATGGAATCCAGCAGGATCACGACGTCCTTCTTGTGCTCCACCAGCCGCTTGGCCTTCTCGATGACCATCTCCGCGACCTGCACGTGACGCTGGGCCGGCTCGTCGAAGGTGGAGCTGATCACCTCGCCGTTGACCGAGCGCTGCATGTCCGTCACCTCCTCGGGCCGCTCGTCGATGAGCAGGACGATGAGGATGACTTCCGGGTGGTTCTGGCTGATGCTGTTGGCAATCGCCTGGAGCAGCATGGTCTTTCCGGTGCGCGGCGCCGCCACGATGAGGCCCCGCTGCCCCTTGCCGATGGGCGTCAGGATGTCCATCACTCTCGCGGAGATGTTGTCGCGGGAGGTCTCGAGCTTGAGCCGCTCGTTGGGGTACAAGGGGGTCAGGTTGTCGAAAAACACCTTCTCCTTGGACTCGTCCGGGTGCTCGAAATTGACCGCCTCCACCTTGATGAGAGCGAAATAGCGCTCTCCCTCCTTGGGAGGCCGCACCTGCCCGGAGATCGTGTCCCCCGTGTGCAGGTCGAACTTGCGGATCTGAGAAGGGCTCACGTAGATGTCGTCGGGGCCCGGGAGATAGTTGTATTCCGGGGCCCGCAGGAACCCGAAACCGTCGGGCAGGCACTCGAGAACACCCTCGGCGAAGATGAGCCCGCTCTTCTCGGTCTGCGCCTGCAGGATCTTGAAGATGAGCTCCTGCTTGCGCATGGCCGTGGCGCCTTCCACGTTGAGATCCTTGGCGATGTTGGTCAGCTCGGTGATGCTCATTTCCTTCAGTGCGGTGATGTCCAGCTTCTCGCCCACGACGGAGGCACCGGGTCCCCCACCGTCCGTACGGATTCTTTCCTTGTTCACGGGTGCACCACTTTCCATAGTGTCTGGGACCGGGCCGTTGGCTTCGACTTCCTCGCGGAATTCGCGGACCGGGCGGGGGTTGGGGGGAGCGGATCGCTCAGTGCGTGGATGTCGTTTCATGAAGTGTCCCGTCGATGGCAGCCCAGAGCTTCGGAATCCCTGCCCGCGTGAGGGCGGAGCAGGGGATCAAAAGCTCGGGCCGGTGGAGTTCTGAGAGGTGGTTTTTCAGGCTTTTCTGCAACTCATTTCTCGAAAGCTTGTCGCATTTGGTAGCGGCCACGAGGAAAGGCATGCCTTGATGTTGGAGCCATTCAATCAAATCCCGGTCCATCTCGGTAAGAGGATGCCGGGCGTCCACGAGGAGAATCGCCAGGTTCGGAGGCCTCCGACGGAAATAGGCCTCCACCAGATTTCGCCACCCTTCCCGCATGGAGCGGGAGACTCTGGCGAAGCCGTACCCGGGAAGATCCACGAACAGGCACGCACCGTTCACCCGGTAAAAGTTCACCTGCCGGGTCCGGCCTGGCGTGGAGCCGGTCCGGGCGAGCTGTCGGCGGCCCAGGAGCGCATTCAGGAGACTGGACTTCCCTACGTTGGAGCGCCCCATGAACGCCACTTCGGGGAGCGCCGGGGGTGGAAACCCCGCGGAATCCGCCGCGCCGGTCACGAAATCGCACTGGACAATCTTCAAGGTGATCCGTCGCCATCCGGCGTCGCTCGCCGATTGCAGGCCCGCCCTTCCGGAGGATTCTCCTAGGCGGGGATGCTCAGCGGTTCTTACCGTCCTCTGCTGCCTGAAGTTCGGGAAATGTGTTCAGGACGACCTAATGAATGGAGCTGTCAGGGACGCTTTTCTCAAAACCCTTGTCGACGTTTTCGACGGGAGGAGTCGCTTTGGGTTCCTTCTCCAGGGCGATTTCCAGGACTTCGTCCATGTTCTCCACGAGCTTGAAATCAAGGGATTTCTGGATGTCCTCGGGGATTTCAGCCAAGTCCTTCTCGTTGTCCCGCGGGAGGATGATGGTCTGGATTCCCAGGCGGTGCGCCGCCAGGACTTTCTCCTTGACCCCCCCGATGGGGAGCACGTGCCCCCGGAGTGTGATTTCGCCGGTCATCGCCACTTCCTTCCGGACCGGAATCTTCGTCAGCAAGGATGCCAAAGCGGTGGCCAAGGTGATTCCTGCCGAAGGCCCGTCCTTGGGAATCGCTCCTTCCGGCACATGGATGTGGATGTCATACTTCTTTTGGAAGTCGTCGTCAATCCCCAGGTGCTCGGCCCGGGACCGGATGTAGCTCAACGCCGCCTGCGCCGACTCCTGCATCACGTCACCCAGCTTGCCGGTGAGCGTCAGCTTTCCGCGCCCCTTCATCAGGGTTGCTTCGGTCATCAGGATTTCGCCGCCCACTTCGGTCCAGGCCAGCCCGGTCGCCACACCCACTTCGCTCTTCTTGGATTTCTCGGCATCCTTCGGCCGGTACTTGGGGACCCCGAGAAGCTCCAGCAGCTCCTTGGAGGTCACGGTGTGCTGGTAGGTTTTGCCTTCCTTGACCACACGTCGGGCCAGCTTGCGGCAGATCGAGGCGATCTCACGCTCGAGGTTTCTGACCCCCGCCTCGCGCGTGTAGTTTTCGATGGCGTCCCGGATCGCCTCGTCCTCGACGGTGATGCTCTTCGGAGAGAGGCCATGGGCCTCGAGCTGCTTGCTGACGAGGAATCGCCGGGCGATCTGCATCTTCTCGTTGAGCGTGTAGCCCGCCAGCCGGATCACCTCCATGCGGTCCTTGAGAGCCGGAGGAACCGGATGCAGCACGTTCGCCGTGGCAATGAACATCACCTGGGACAGATCGAACTCGGTGTCCAGGTAGTGGTCCACGAAGGTGGAGTTCTGCTCGGGATCCAGGACCTCCAGCAGCGCCGCGGAAGGGTCGCCGCGGAAATCCATGCTCATCTTGTCCACTTCGTCCAGCAGGAAGACGGGGTTCTTGGTTCCCGCCTTGCGCATCATCTGGATGATCTGGCCCGGGAAGGCGCCGATGTAGGTGCGCCGGTGCCCGCGAACCTCGGCTTCATCGCGCACACCGCCCAGGGAGAGGCGGACGAAGCGCCGTCCCGTGGCCTTGGCGATGCTCTGCGCCAGCGAGGTCTTCCCCACCCCCGGCGGTCCCACGAAGCAGAGGATGGAGCCCTTCTTGACATTGCGAACCAGGCGGCGCACGGCCAGGAACTCGAGAATTCGCTCCTTGATTTTTTCCAGGCCGTAGTGGTCTTCGTTGAGAATCTTCTCGGCCCGCTCGATGTCCCGGTTCTCCTTGGTCTTCTTGTGCCAGGGGACGGCAAGCAGCCACTCGAGATAGTTGCGGGAGACGGTGGCCTCGGCGGATACCGGCGGCATCACTTCCAGCCGCTTGAGCTCCTGAATGGCCTTCTCGTTGGCCTCTTTGGGCATCTTCGCGGCTTCGATTTTCTGCTTCAGCTCTTCGATCTCATTTCCACGGTCATCCTTGCGGCCCAGCTCCTGCTGGATGGCCTTGATCTTCTCGTTGAGGTAGTACTCCTTCTGCGCCCGCTCCATCTGCTTCTTCACCCGCTGATGGATGCGCCGGTCGACGCGCAACTTCTCGATCTCGCCTTCGAGCATCTCCACCAGGATTCCCAGGCGCTCCTTGGGATCGAAGGTCTCCAGGAGGTTCTGCTTTTCCTCGACTCCCACCTGAAGGTGGGCGGCAATGGTGTCGGTGAGGCGGCCCGGCTCCGAGACGCGGATGGTGGAGATCATGGTCTCGTAAGGAAGGTTCGGGCTGAGCTTGACGTATTTTTCGAACAGCGAAACCGCCTTGCCCATCTCCGTCTCCATCTCGGGGGTAATCTCCGGACGGACGTCGACGGTCTCCACCGCGGCCACCAGGAAGCCCTCGGTTTCTTGAATCTCCACGATCTTGCCCCGGGAGACCCCTTCCACCAGAAGCTTGATGTTGCCGTTGGGAAGCTTCAGGCTCTGAACGATATTGACGACCGTGCCCAGGTGATTGATTTCCTCCGGCTTGGGCTCGTCAGTGCGCGCGTCCCTCTGGGTTGAGAGGAACAGCCGTTTGTCGGTGGAAAGCGCGTGCTCCACCGCCTGCAGCGAGGTCTTGCGCCCGACGACGAAGGGAATCATGGTGTAGGGGAATACCACCACGTCCCTCAAGGGAACCAGCGGGAGCCTCTCCGTTTTCGGGGGCTCGCCGGTGAGAACGGGCTGTGTCATGGGTTTAGCCTGCCTTTTCCATCAGGATGATGGGCGCCACCTTGTTCTCGACGACTTCTCGAGTGATGACGCATTCGGTGATGTTGTTCTGGGAGGGAAGCTGGTACATGAGGTCCAGCATGAGGTCCTCCAGGATGAGCCTCAGTCCCCGGGCGCCGATCTTCCTGGCCAGGGCCTGCTCGGCGATGGCTTCAAGCGCGTCCTTGGTGAAGGTGAGGGTCACATCCTCGTACTCGAAGATGCGCTGGTACTGCTTGGTCAGGGCATTGCGAGGCTCAGTGAGGATTTTCACAAGGGCTTCGTTGTCGAGCTCGCCCAGCAATCCAATCACCGGCAACCGCCCCACGAATTCCGGGATCAGTCCGTAGCGGATCAGGTCTTGGGGCTGGACCTGGCCCAGGATGCTCAGCATGTCCTTTTCGCTCTTCTTCTTGACGTCGGCTTTGAAACCGACTGATTTCTTGCCGGTGCGCTGCTCGATGATGCTCTCCAGACCCACGAAGGCTCCGCCGCAGATGAACAGGATGTTCGTCGTGTCCATGGGGATGAAGTCCTGGTGCGGGTGCTTGCGGCCGCCTTGGGGGGGCACGTTGGCGATGGTGCCCTCGAGGATTTTCAGGAGCGCCTGCTGCACCCCTTCCCCCGAGACGTCCCGGGTGATGGAGGGGCTGTCGCTCTTGCGGCTGATCTTGTCGACCTCATCGATATAGATGATCCCCCGCTTGGCCTTCTCAATGTCGTTCCCGGCCGCCTGGAGGAGACGGAGCAGGATGTTCTCCACGTCCTCCCCGACGTAGCCCGCCTCGGTGAGGGTGGTGGCATCCACGATGGCAAAGGGGACGCTCAAGAGCTTGGCCAGGGTCTGCGCGAGCAGGGTCTTGCCCGTTCCGGTGGGGCCGATGAGCAGGATATTGCTCTTCTGCACTTCGATATCGCTGCGCCGCTTGCTCATCTCGTTGCGCTTGTAATGATTGTAGACCGCCACCGCGAGCTTCTTCTTGGCCTTCTCCTGTCCGATGACGTATTCGTCGAGGAATTCCCGGATTTCAACGGGCTTGGGGAGCTTGAGCCGCGTCTTCGGTTCGTCCAGCTCGCGCTCTTCCGCGATGATGTCGAGGCAGATGTCCACGCACTCATCGCAGATGTAAACGGTGGGGCCGGCGATGAGCTTCTTGACGTCCCTCTGGTCTTTATTGCAGAAGGAACATCTTAGAGATTCGCCTTCGCCCTTCTTGCCAGCCATTGAAGTTCTCCGCTTCCGTCGACTCTATTCTCGCTTGGAGATAACCTGGTCGATGACGCCGTATTCCAGACCTTGGGCCGCCGTCATGATGAAATCGCGATCCGTGTCGTGCTCGATCTTCTCTTTCGTCTGTCCGGAGTGGCGCATCAAGATCTCATTCAACCTCTCGCGGACTCTCAGTATTTCCTTGGCGTGGATGTCCACGTCCGCGGCCTGCCCTGAAAAGTCCCCCATGGGCTGATGCAGCAGAATCCGCGAGTTGGGCAGCGCGAATCGCTTCTTGGGGGCCCCCGCCGCCAGCAGCACCGCCGCCATGCTGGCCGACTGGCCGATGCAGATCGTCGAGACATCGGGCTTGATGAACTGCATCGTATCGTAAATTGCCAGACCCGCGGTCACGGAGCCACCGGGACTGTTGATGTAGAGGTGGATGTCTTTCTCGGGGTCTTCCGCTTCCAGGTAGAGCAGCTGAGCAATAACCAGGTTCGAGAGGGTATCGTCGATCGCGCTTCCGATGAATACGATGTTGTCTTTGAGGAGTCGCGAATAAATGTCGTAGGCTCTCTCGCCCCGGTTGGTTTGCTCAACGACCATCGGCACTAGAGTCATTGAGCTAACCCTCCCGACTAATAGTAGCTTGATCCATCAAAAAGTCAAGCGCCTTTTCTCTCAGCAATTGGCGCTGGAGCCCGTCCAGATTGCCTTTCCGCTCAAGCTGATCCCTCAGATCCGCAACGCTGATCTTTTGACGCCGCGCCTCGTGCTGGAGCCGCTTCTGGATCTCCTCGGCGGTCACCTCGATTCCCTCCTGTTGCGCGACGGCTTCCATGATTAACATCGCCCTGACTCGCTTCACCGCCACCTCGCGCCCCTTCTCCCGCTCCTCGCGCCAGTTGACCTCCGCATGATGCGGGTCGAGGCCCTGCATGATCATCAGGCGCACCGTCTCCTCTACCTGGCGATCCATCTGCGCCTCCACCATGGACTCGGGAACCTCGAATTCGTTCTTCTCCACGAGTTCCGTCAAGATTTTGTCCTTGGCCTCGCCATCGGCGCTGTTCTTCTCCCTGCGCTCCAGCTCCTCCCGGATGTGATCCGTCAGGGCCTGGAGGGTGGCGAAATCTCCGATCTCCTTCGCCAGGTCGTCATTCAGGTCCGGCAGCTCCCGAACCTTGACCTCCCTCGAATTGAGGGTGTATTCCACCAGACAGCCGGCCAGGATTCCCGACGGGTAGTCCTGAGGGTAGCGCACCTGGAACACCCGCGACTCCCCGGCGCCGATTCCCTTCAACTGCTCGTTGAAATCAGGGTGGTTCTGCTCAGCCCCCACGGTCATCGTGATGGACTCTCCATCGAAGTCCTTGCCCTTGCCTTCCAGAAAGCGTCCGGCGAGGGTCCCCACGACCACGTCTCCCGCTTCCGCTTTCCTGCCGTCGAGCGTGGAGTAGCGCGCCGCCCTCTCCCGCAACGCCTCGAGGCTCTCCCGGATTTGCTCCTCGGTCACCCGGACCTCGCGGCGCGTCACCGCCATGCCACGGTAATTCTCGATGCGGACCAGGGGCCGCACCTCGAAGGTGGTCCGAAAGACGAACGGCTGCCCTTGACGGTAGTCATACTCGTCCAGGACCGGGTGCTGGATCGGCTGAATCTTGTTCTCCTCCAAGGCTCGGTGGGCATATTCCTCGATGAGATGATGAAGCACGTCGCCTTCGACCTGCTTGCCGAAACGCTGCTTGACCACGGAAATCGGAATCTTCCCGCTGCGGAAGCCTGGGATTCGAGCTCTGCGCCGGTAGGACTCGAATGCCTTCTCCAGCTCGCCGGAGACGACATCCGCGGGAATCTCCACTTCCATCCCACGCTTGGTGCTGTTCACTTCGTTGATGGTCACTTTCATCATTGAGGTTCTGCTCGTTGTCTTGGGTGGAAGCCTCGGCGGAACGATGCGGTTGCGGGAAGTTCCGATTCGGGCGGTTTCAAATGGGAGCCGGATGGTACCAGATGTATCTTCCCCGCGCAATCGCCGGAGGCGAGTCGTTGCCCCCCTCACCCGGCTGTGTTATAACCACCGGCCGCAAGACTTGGAGGTTACCTTGTCGCACCCCTGGAAGTCGAGCCGCATCGCCGTCGCATCGCTCCCGCTCGCCGCGCTGCTGTTTCTCTCGGGGTGCTCCGGAGGCGGGGACATCCAGCCTGGAGTCGGAGCCGCCGGGGTGCGTTTGGGCGACAGCGCGGAAGCCGTCGAGAAAGTGATGGGGAAGGCGGAGAGCACCTCCTCCAGCGGCGTCCACGGAGCAAAAGAGGTCGAAACCGTCTACCTGCTCTACCCCTCCCGGGGAATCGACGTCCTCCTGGAGGGGAACAAGGTGCTCAGCATCTTCCTTTACAATGACGGCGCGGACGATCACAAGAAGTATCCGGGGACGGGACCCTCGGGAATCAGCCTGAGCTCAAAGCGGGATGACATCATCGCCGCCCTCGGCCAGCCGGGCGCCAGAGGCCTCGGCCTCGATTCCGATCTTTGGTTCCGTTACAACAACGGCCTCGAAGCGGTTTTCGAGCGCGATGGAACCCTCCACCACCTGGTCGTCACACGCCCCCACTGAAAAGCATCCAGCCAGTCTCAACACAGTCTCACACCGGAGGACCGTTCCCCATCGTGAGACGCCTACCGATATAACTCTTTAAGTTTCAAAATGTTCCATCACAAAGTCGGGAAAGTCTCATGAAATCGGCCTGAGACTGCGTCCCATCCGCATGTAAACACGAATCTTAACCGATCGCGAGGAATCGAGTTGCACTCCGGCGCCTCCGCTCCCGTCGATGGTCAGTTCTCCGACGGATCCAGCTCGAAATAATTATTTCCCTTGACTGGACGGCGTTGCCGCTAGTCCGCCTTCCTGCTCTCCCCGGCTTGGCGCGGCGATTGCTGATACTCCTGGCGCGAGGGAGAGATGGGCAATCTTGGAGAAGATGAGGACCCGGATCGGATCATCGTCATTTCGGAGGAGATTTTATCCGGGTTGAGATCTGCTCCGAGCTTCCTGCGGCGATCGAACATCCGGTTTCTCCTTGCCTACAGCGGGGCCGAGGCTCTATCCCTCGCACGGGCCTCGCGCCCCGCTGTGGCGTTGCTGGATTTTGCACTGCCGGTCCTGCGAGCCGATCAGGTCTGTCGCGAGATCAAGGCTTCCCCCAAGCTCAGCGACGTCCCGGTCGTGATCGTAGGACCGGCTCTCCCCCCTCATTTCGAGCTCTCCTGCCGCGAGGCGGGCTGCACCGCCTACCTTCATTCCCCTGTGGACATCGACGTCCTCGCCTCGCTCCTGGTTCGTCTGCTGGGGCTGGCCCACCGCCAGGCGGTCCGTCTCCCGGTGCTCATGTCGGTCTCTTACGGTTCGGTCACCACCCAGTCCCTGGGAAGATCCAGAGACCTGAGCCTTGCGGGCATCCGGGTCCGGACGATGGCCCGCTTCCGGAGGGGCTACAGCATCCACCTCCGGCTCGCGGTGGACGGGAACGGCCCCATCGTCACTACCGGGGAAGTCACCCGGTGCACGCCGACGGAGGAGGGGGAATACGACCTGGGCATACGTTTCGTGGGGCTGACGCTCGAAGCGCGCGACCGGCTCGCCGAGTTTCTGACCCGCCGCGAGGCCTGATCCCTCAGCATTGCTATAATCCTCCCAGCCGAAATCCGGCAGGAGGAGCCCGTGATTCGTGTTTCCCGTCGTCTGTTCAGCGTTGCCGCTTCCCTCTT
>Ga0075433_10002102_pt1 | contig 15092 bp, 12 predicted proteins | sample RhiMethybrSRZTD2_FD_75299 | JGI IMG/M metagenome (GOLD analysis project Ga0075433, IMG submission 75299) | Populus rhizosphere microbial communities from Tennessee, USA - Rhizosphere MetaG P. TD hybrid SRZTD2 | ecosystem: Host-associated > Plants > Roots > Rhizosphere > Soil | place: USA... | reverse complement strand
AGCGCAGAGGCGTTGAAGCTCGACCGGCACGCCAGGACCACCGCCGGCGAGGTGTTCGGCAGCTCCGCGCCAGCTAGGCGCTCGCGCTGATCGACGTCAGGGCGTACCAGCCGGCACGATGTGGGCTGCCCGTGGCCGTCGTCGCAGGTCCCCAGCTCCAGAGCAGGGTCAGAACGCCCATCAGGGGGCAGCCTGGTAGCTGAGCAACTCGGTCCGGCCCGAGCCGCCCCGGACGGTCTTCTCCAGCACCAGGCCGAACCCCTTGGCGTAATACTTCTCCTCCACCACCTTGGGTTCCAAGGGAGACCATTCCTGGGTCACCAACAACCCCTCAAAGGTCCGGAACGGCACCCTCTCGGACGCTCCGGTGCGGAGGACCTTGGCCATGTCCTCTGCCTGACCACGGTAGTACTCCTGCCGGTAGGCGTCTCCGACCCGCGGGTCGGCCTTCATGATCACTCCCGCCAGAGCCCCATCGACGCCCGCCTCCCAGCTCCCAGCTGTGGACACCACGTGGCCGTTCTCGTACTCCTTGGTGTCCTCACCCATGTACCAGACGTTGCCGTCCCGGTCTTGGGCGTACCAGTCGTAGGTGTCCTCAACTGGCTGACCCCCCTGCGTCTCAGTGTCCCGAACGACTGTCGCGGTGATCCCCAGGATCGTTCGGGTCTGGTGAGTCACCACCACCTCGATCCGCTGCCCCCTCGACCCGGTACAGCCACCGGTGGCCGGGAGTAAACGGCATCCATGGGTTGTCGATATCCGCAACGAAATCAGCTGGATCCAATGTAACGGAATACTGCCCCCCATCGCCCGGATCGATCACCGGCTCGTCAGGACCACCGCATCCAGCAAGCGCCAACCCCACCACCACGACAAGCTTGGTCAGGCGCATGAGAGACCTCCGATCCTGCATCGTTCTACTCCAGCGGCTCACCATGCCCAGGCACTGGAAGCTCACACGCAGCGCCCCTGCCATCACGATCGTGCCCTTCGCCGGCGCCTGCAGCGACGCACTGTCCAAGGCGACCGGCGAGTCGGCTACTACCATAGCTGGCACTGCAACAAAGGCAACGGAAATCTCGTCCGAAGATTCCCGCCAGCCGCCCTGCCGAGGTGGCATCAAATTGCACCACCTGCCTGGAGCCTGAGTGAAGAGGTTGGCCTGCCGCCGGTGGCCTAGGAGCGACGGGGGTGGCCCAGCAGAAGAAGGCGAATGTGCGCGGTTCGACTGCGGGCTGCAGCCATCCAGTGCGCCGCAGGAGTGAGGAGCTTGGTCGGCGTGACAGGTGCAGCAGCCGACCTTGTTGTGGCACCACCCCCGCCGGGAGCGTTCCCAGCTTGCTCATTGGATCACGGTTGGCCGGAACAGGTGCGCTCGTAGGGCAGCTCGGAGACATAGCGGGACCAGTCGCCGCGGTCGAGGCCTCCGGTGATGGAGCAGGCGAGGCCGACGGCAGCGTCGCGAAGGGCGTCGAGCTGGGCCAGGTCCCACAGAACGACCTTATGGTCCTCGCTGCCCGTGGCCAGGGTGCGTCCATCAGGAGCGAAGGCCACAGCGGTCACCTCGCCGGTGTGACCGCCGAGCACAGGCTCAAGGCGGGTCGGGTTGGTCAGGTCCTCGATGTTCCACAGGAGGACCTTTGTGTCCTCGTCGCCGCTGGCCAGGGTGCGGCCGTCGGGGCTGAACGCCACCGAGTTGACCGGCTCGCCCTGGCCACTCAGCGGCGCGGCGATCGCCGTCCGTCGTGGCACGTTCCACAAGAGGACCTTCCTGCTGTCGCCGCCGCTGGCCAGGGTGCGGCCGTCCCGGCTGAACGCTACGGTGTTGACCGTGCTGTTATGGCTCCTGGGCAACTGACCGATCCGCGCCCGCCGGTCCGGATCCAGCAGGACGATGTTGCCTGCCTCGTCGCCCGTTGCCAGGGTGCGCCCGTCCGGGCTGAACGCCAGCGCCGTGAGCTCGTCAGGCCCGACCCTGAGTGGTGGTCCTGACCGGACGAACTGGGCCAGGCCGGTCCTATTCCAGAAGATCACCGACCCGGCGGCGCCGGCCATGGCTAGCGTCTGTCCGTCGGGACTGAACCTCACGGCCGTGATCTCGTCCTGCTGGCCGTCGAGCACGGCCGCAGGCTTGACTGTCAGGCGAGCGCGGGCCAGATCCCACAGCAGCGTCGTGGCGTCGCCGCTGCCGGTGGCCAAGGTGTGCCCGTCCGGGCTGAACGCCAATGACCACACCGTGTCGTGGTGGCCGACCATTGGCCGGCCCAGGGGTATCCGGCGGGCCACGTCCCACAACATCACGGTCGTGTCGGTGCTGCCTGTCGCCAGGGTCTGGCCGTCGTGGCTGAACGCGACGGAGGCCACCTTGTCGTGGTGGCCGACCATTGGCCGGCCCAGGGAACCGGTGCTGGTCCGCGCCAGGCCCGAGGAAGAAGGGGGCGCGCTGCACGCGGCCGTGGCCGACGCCGTCACCGGCGAACTGCGCGCCCAGGTGCCGCTCCAGCCGGACCTCGGCGGATGGTGGTCCGCCCAGCTCGGCCCGTTCGCCCAGGGGAGCCATCGCGTCACCGTCTGGGGCGACGGCGCGGTCGAACCCGTCAGCGACGTGTTCGCGGTTCTCCACGAGCATCCAGCCCGATAGACGACCAGGAGCGCAGCAGGATCATGGTGTTCGGCGCCCGGACGGCCATTCAGGGAGGTTTCAGGTTCGCTGGTCCATCATCGTCGCCTGAGGGGGAAGACAGTCCGGTGCGGGTGCTGGTGGTGCAGGACGAGCGGCGGCGGCCCGCCAAGGGGTTCGCGGTCGGCACGGCCCTGGACGGCACCGACGGGCTGCTGGTGGCCGATGGCGGCTGAGCGGCGCCGGAGCCTGGCCCGGCTGGGCACGGTCCGGGTCCGGACCACCCTGGCCGCCGTGGTGGTGGTCGGGCTGGCCATGACCATCGGCGGCCTGGCGCTGGTGGCGGCGCTGCGCGACATCCTCACCCGGGAAGTGCGGACCGCGGCCCGGCTGCGGGCCACCGAGGTGGCCACCGACCTCCGGTCGGGAGCTCTGCCGGCTGAGCTGGCAATCGGCAGTGACGCCGAGGACCTGCTGATCCAGGTCCTCGGCGACCGTGGCGAGGTGGTCGCCTCCAGTTCGAACGTGCGGGGGCTTCCGCCGGTGGCGCGCCTGCCTCCGGGAGCGTCAGCCACCATCGACGTGCCGATCGACAACGACGACTTCGTCGCCGTCGCGGTCAGCGCCACCACGCCGCAGGGCCGGCGCACCGTGGTGGTCGCGCGTGCCCTCGACGTGGTCGGCGACGCCACGCGGGTCGTCGCTGGGCTCCTCGCGATGGGGCTCCCGTTGCTGTTGCTGGTCGTGGCCTTGACAACCTGGAAGGTGGTGGGACTGGCGCTGGCACCGGTCGAGGGGATCCGCGTTGAGGTCGACGAGATCTCCGCTGCGCAGCTGCACCGACGAGTTCCGGACCCACCAGGCGACGACGAGGTCGCCCGCCTGACACAGACGATGAACCGTATGCTCGATCGGCTCCAGCGCGCCCAAGCGCGGCAGCGGCGTTTCGTCTCCGACGCCTCGCATGAGCTGCGCTCCCCCGTCGCCGCCATCCGCCAGCACGCCGAGGTCGCGCTCGCTCACCCGGATCGCGCCACCACCGCCGAGCTGGCCGGGACGGTCCTCGCCGAGGACCTCCGGATTCAGGGCCTGGTGGAGGATCTGCTGGTGCTGGCCGGCATCGACGAGCACGCGCTGGCGCCGCGCCGGCGGCCGGTCGACCTCGACGACCTGGTGTTCGAGGAAGCTCGCCGCCTGCGGGACGCCACCGATCTCCGGATCAACACCGGCGAAGTCTCCGCTGCCCGGGTCCACGGCGACCTCTCCGGGTTGCGGCTGGTGCTGCGCAACCTCGGCGACAACGCCGCCCAGCACGCCAGCAGTCGCATCCAGTTCGCGCTCGACGAGCGGACCGCCGCCGCGGTCCTGGCGGTCGACGACGACGGGCCCGGCATTCCCGAGGCCGACCGGGCGCGGGTGTTCGAGCGGTTCGTGCGCCTGGATGACGCCCGGGCCCGCGACGACGGCGGCAGCGGCCTCGGCCTGGCCATCGTGGCCGAGCTGGTCGCCGCCCACGGCGGCACGGTGGCTGTCGCCGTCAGCCCCCTCGGCGGCGCCCGCATCGAGGTCACGCTCCCCCACCGCTGACCGTTAGCGATCGTCACCGCCGCGGTCGTCGGGGAGCTCGAGCCAGGCGTCGGCTCCGGTGTCGAGGTTGGCCACGTGGGCGGCACCGCCGTGGGCATCGGCGATGACTTCGACGATGGCCAGGCCCAGGCCGGTACCGGGGCCTGGGCGGTGCGGGTCACCCCGGCTGAAGGGGTCGAACGCATGATCGATGAACTCGGACGAAAACCCTGGACCCTCGTCGCGGACGTGGAGCTCGATGCGGCCGCCATGGCGGTGGGCCTGCAGGAGGATGCGGCCGCGACCATGCCGGAGGGCGTTCTCGACAAGGTTTCCGAGCGCCTGCTCGGTCCGAAGGCGGTCCACCGAGAGCTCAAGGTGGTCGTCCGCGTCGACCTCAAGAGTCCGGTTGGCGTCGACAGCCCGGCGGGCATACCGCTGCCGGAGATCGGCCAGCAACCCGGCGGCGGCCAGCCGCTCCCGTCGCACGGGCAGCTTGCCACCGTCGGCGCGGGCCAGGACCAGGAGATCCTGGGCCAGCTGCGAGAGTCGCTCGGTCTCCTCGGCGGCCGACCGCAGCGCGCCCTCCAACTCCTCGGGCGTCCGCTTGCGGGCCAGCGCGAGATCGAGCTCGGCGCGGAGCGCCGCGAGGGGAGTCCGCAGCTCGTGGCTGGCGTCCGAGACGAAGCGCCGCTCTCGGGTCAAGGCGGACTCCAGGCGGGCCAGCATGGTGTTGAGGGTCTGTGCGAGCCGGGCAATCTCGTCGCGGGCCGGCGAGAGCGGGAGCCGCCGGCCCGGCTCGGCCGCGGACACCGCCTCCGCCTCGCGTCGCATGGACTCCACCGGCTGGAGCGCCGCCGCGGCCAGGCCGTAGGCGGCGAGCGACAAGAGGACGAGGGCTACCGGGCCGCCGATGAGCAGCTGGGTGAGCAGGCCCTCGAGGGCGTCCGCCCGCCCCTCGAGCGAGGCGCCGACGACGACGACGTAGGACGCTCCCCGGGCTTGGACAGGCGTGGCGAGCAACCTGACCGGGTCGTCCGATCCGGGGATGTTGGCACGTTCCACCCAGGTCGTGGTCCTGGACGCGCGGGCGAGCTGCTCTCTGGTGAGCAGGGGGCGGTCGCCCAGCTCGGGCGTTGCGTCGACGACGGTGCCGCTCGACTCGAGCACCTGCGCGACCCGCTCCCGCAGGTCCGCGAGCCGGTTTCCCCCTCCCTCCCACAGCCCGGCGTCGTCCTGGCCGACCAGGGCGGCGACGTCGTCGGCGCGGCTGCGGAGGCTCTGGTCGATGGTCCGGTCGAGCGCCGAGCCGAGCCGCAGGTACAGAAACAGCCCCATCGCCGACAGGAGAGCCGCCATCACGACGGCGAAGGCCAACGTCAGCCGGAGCCGGACCGGGACATGGGCGAGCGCCCGGCCGACGCTCACCCGCCACCATCCGAGCGCAGCCTGTACCCGGCGTTGCGGACTGTCTCGATCGACCGCAGCCCGAACGGCCGGTCGATCTTGGCCCGCAGGTAGCCGACATAGACGTCGACGACGTTGGAGCGGCTCTCGTAGCCGTAGTCCCAGGCATGGTCGAGAAGGTCGATTCGGGACAGGACGTGCCCTGGGCGGCGCATGAACGTCTCCAGCAGGGCGAACTCCTTGGCGGAGAGCTCGAGCTGGACGTCCTTGCGCCACACCTGCCGAGTCGCCGGGTCCAGGCGCAGCGACCCCACCTCCAGCACCGTGCGGCGTTCGGAGAGTCCCCGGCGGGTGAGTGCCCGCAGCCGCGCCAGCAGCTCGGCGAAGGAGAACGGCTTGGTCAGGTAGTCGTCGGCGCCGGCGTCCAGGCCGACAACCCGGTCGTCGACGCCGTCACGCGCGGTCAGCAGGAGGACGGGCGACCAGACGCCGCTCGAGCGCAGCTGCCTGCAGACATCGAAGCCGCCAAGGCCGGGAAGCATCACGTCCAGGACGATGGCGTCGTAGGGGACGGCGCGCGCCATCCGGAGGGCTTCCTCGCCCGTGCCGGCGACATCGGCGGCGTAGCCGTCCTCGACGAGGCCGCGGCGCAGCAGCGCCGCCATCTTCGGCTCGTCCTCGACGACGAGGGCGCGCATGGCCCTAGCGCCTCCGAAGGTTTCCGGTTCTCATCGGCGTTTCATTCAAAGTACGTACCGTGACCCGGCCCTGACCATGTTGCCAGGAAAGGAGACGACCTTGCGTCGTGCCAGTATTGCGCTGACGACCTTGCTCCTGGCCGCCTCGATGGCGGCGTGCGGCGGAGGGCGGACGGCCACCCGGCAGTCGGCCGCCGCCACGACGGGAACGACGGCCAGGCCGTCGAAGGCACCCGCCCAGACGTCCACACTCCCCCGTGGCGATGAGCCCGTGCGCCTCGACCCGGCCCGCTTCACCGCCCAGATCGACAACCCTTACTGGCCGATGGCGCCGGGCAGCCGGTGGGTCTACCGCGAGGCCGACGCCGAAGGCAACGTGCAACGCGTCGAGGTCACCGTGACCCGCAAGACCAAAAAGATCCTCGGGATCGACGCCAGGGTCGTGCACGACATCGCCACCAGCAACGGCCAGGTCCAGGAGGACGCCTACGACTGGTACGCCCAGGACGACCAGGGCAACGTCTGGTACATGGGCGAGGACACCAAGGAGTACAAGGACGGGAAGGTGGCCTCGACCGAAGGTTCCTGGCAGGGCGGCGTGGACGGCGCCCAGCCCGGCATCCTCGTTCCGGCCCACCCGAACCCGGGGATGGCCTACCGGCAGGAGTACTACAAGGGCCAGGCCGAGGACGGCGCCCAGGTCCTGAGGCTCGGCATGAGGGTGAAGGGCCCCGCCGGCATGTTCGACCACGTGCTCGTCACCAAGGAGTACACCCCGCTGGAGCCGGACGTGGTGGAGCACAAGTTCTACGCGCCCGGGGTGGGGCAGGTGCTGGCGATCACCGTCTCGGGGGGCTCCAGCCGGCAGGAGCTGCTCCAGTTCAAGAACACGCCCTGAGCCGTACGATCCGGGACCGGGCTCGGCGCCTATGGTGACTGCCCTGCCTGTGCCGGTGGAGTGTGACGGTACAGGTCCGTGCGGACCACATAGGCGCGGGCGTCGAGTTGCAGGGCCTGGCTGCGGAGCTCGGCCAGGTCGTCCCCGCTGAGGTGCCTGACCTTGACGAGGACGAGCTCTTCGGCCTCGGGATCGTTGACGGCCCCGACCCTGATGTTGCCGACCCCCGGCGCGTAGGACTTGAGTTGGTGGGCGTCACCCGCCTCGAGCGGGTTCCACTCGTCGATCAGCAGCACGTTCTTGTAGCAGCTGAGGGGGACGCAGTTACGGACGCCCGTCTTGGATACCTTCGCGCGGTCCTGGAACTCGATCTTGGGCGCGTACCCCTCGAGGTAGCTGGGGGTCCCCGTACGCGGGTTGGCCCGCATGAGCACGCCCGGCCTGGCCCCCTGGAGGCCGGCGATCCAGGTGTCCTCGGCGCCCTGGAGCTTGCCGTCCTCGTATACCTCGGGGTACTCGCCGAGGAGCCAGACGTTGCCGTCGTTGTCCTGGGCCTGGAAGGCGAGCTCCGACTCCTCCAGCTGCCCCTCGTTGATGTCCCTGTCCCAGATGACGACCGCGCGCACGCCGTTGACCATCTTGGTCAGGTCGGTGACCGTGGTCACCACCTGGTGTGGGAGGCGACCGTGCCCCCGGTTGGCGCGGCCCTCCATGACGAACTGGGTGCCCGGGACCAGCGGGTACCAGCGGTTGTCGACCCTGGGGGCGGCCGGGAAGTTGCGGGGGTCGAAGTCCTTCTCGGTGATGGCTCCTCCGGACCGCGTCGTCGGGGTGGCGGCCGGTGCCGTGGTCGCGCCGGAGGTGCCGCATGCGGCCAGCGCGACCGAGACCAGCATCGCCGCGGCCGTCACGGCCCCGGCGCGTCGCTTGCCCATGGTGCCGTTCCTTCCATCAGGGCGTCCGCAGGGCGCCGCCGGCGCCGGGGCGGCGCGACCCGTCCGGGCGCCGGCCGAAGCGCAGGTACAACGAGGGCACGACGAACAGGTTGAGTAGCGTCGAGGTGAACAGGCCGCCGAGGATCACCATGGCGAGCGGGTGCTCGATCTCGTGACCGGGCCGCTCGCCGGCGATGATCAGGGGCACGACGGCCAGCCCGGTCGCCAACGCGGTCATCAGGATCGGCGACAGCCGCTCCCGCGCCCCCCGCAGGACGAGCCGGGGGCCGAAGCTCTCGCCCTCATGGCGCTCCAGATGCTGATAGTGGTTGATCAGCAGGATGCCGTTGCGGGCGGCGATACCCATCACGGTGAAGAACCCCACCAGGGACCCGAGGGAGATGACGCCGCCGCCGATGTAGGCGGCCAGCACGCCGCCCACCAGCGCCATGGGTAGGGTCAGGAGGCTCAGCGCCGCGAGCCGGAAGCTGCCGAAGGCCGCCTGGAGCAGGAGCAGGATCCCGATCGCGGCGCCGGCGGCGAGGACCAGCAGGCGACGCTGGGCGGCCTGTCGCTCCTGGTATTCGCCGAGCACCTGGGCGTCGTAGCCGCGGGGGAGCTGGACGCTCTGGAGGTTGTGCTTGACCTCGCGCGCGACCGAGCCGAGGTCGCGGCCGCGTACGTTGGCGCCGACGTCGATGCGGCGCGAGTTGTTGTCCCGTTCGACCACGTTGGGGGTCGGCTTGACCTGGACCGAGGCCACGTCGCCGAGGAGCACGCGCTGACCGCTCGGAGTGTCGATGGGCAGTTGGCGGATGTCGGTCAGGCTCTGGCGGGTCCGCGGCGTGCTCCAGACCTGGACGTCGTAGGCCTTGCCGTTCCGGAAGATGTCGGCGACCTCCTCGCCCGCGACCAGCGTCGAGGCCGCCCGGCGGACGTCGCCCGGCTTGAGCCCGTAGCGCCTGGCCTTGGCCAAGTCCACCTGGACGTCCATCTGCGGCACGTCGACCTCGAAGTCGGCGTGGGGCTCGACGATCCCGTCGATCCCCTTGAGAACCCGCTGGACCTCGTCGGCCTTGGCGCGCAGCACCTCCAGGTCGGGCCCGTAGATGCGGACGACGATGGCCTCGCTCGTTCCCGTCAGCACCTCCTTGATGCGCTCGTTCAGGTAGGTCTGCACGTCGGTGTAGATCCCGGGGTAGCCGGCGACGGTCCGCTGGATGGCGGCGAGGGTCGTGTCGTAGTCGGCCTTGGGGTCGACGCTGATCCAGTTCTCGCCGAAGTTGACGCCGGCGATCTCCTCTCCGAGCATCGCCTGGCCGATGTGGGACCCGAAGTTGCGGACCCCGGGGATGGACCGGAGCTCCCGGCTGCCCTGGGTGACGATCCGCTGCTCCTCCGGTTGGGAGGTGCCTGGGAAGGAGATCCAGTGCATCAGGAAGTCCCGCTCCTTGAACTGCGGGAACAGCGATTCCCCGAGGAACGGCACGACCGCGACGCCGGCCGCGAGGAACAGGGCCACGGTCGCATAGGCCCATCGCGGCCGCTCGATGACCCGCCCGAGGGTGGCGGTATAGCCCCGCTGGAGCCAGTCGACCAGCGGAGAACCACGCCGCTCCAGCGGTGCCCTGGACAGCAGCAGCAAGGCCAGCGCCGGCGTGACCGTCAGCGCGACCACCAACGACGCCAGGACGGCCAGGGCGTAGGAGAGGGCCAGCGGGCGGAAGAACGAGCCGGTCAGGCCCTGGAGGAGGTAGACCGGCACCGCGGCCACCACGATGATCAGGGTGGCGTAGATGATCGGGCCGCGCACCTCAAGCGAGGACTCGAGCACGATGGCGGCCGTCGACTGGCCGGTACCCTCCCGGCGGTCCTGGCGGAGCCGCCGCAGGATGTTCTCGATGTCGATGATGGCGTCGTCGACGACCACCCCGACGGCGATCACCAGCCCGGCCAGGACCATGGTGTTGATGGTGGCACCGCGCAGGTAGAGCACGAACCCGGCCGCCACCAGCGAGAGGGGGATCGCCACCAGGCTGATGAGGACACTGCGCCACTCGAACAGGAAGGCGCCGAGCACCAGGACCACGAACAGGCAGCCGAGCAGCAGCGCGTTGGTGAGGTTGTGGATCGACGCTTGGATGAAGCTGGCCGGCCGGAAGATCGTCGGGTCGACCTCGATGCCGGTCAGGCCAGGTTGCAGGTCGGCCAGGGCCCGCTCCACCCCGCGGGTGACGTCGAGGGTGTTGGCCCACGGGAGCTTCTCGACGATAAGCATGAGGCCGGGGCCGTCGTTGATGACGGCGTCGCCGGCGAGCGGCTGGTGGTCCTCGACCACGCGGGCGACGTCGCCCAGCCGCAGCGGTCTGCCGCGCCGCTCGGTGATGGTCACCTGGGCGAGGTCCTTCGGCGTGGTGATGGGCAGGATGTGGCGGACCCCGAGACGCTGGTTGGGGGTGTCGATGAACCCGCCGGTGCCGACCACAGCGCCGTTTGAGAACTTGAGCAGGCCGACGTCCAGGGCGCCCGCGGTCGTCTCCATGACCTGGTCCAGCGAGACGCCGTGGGCCCTCATGCGTTCGGGCTCTATCTGCACCTGCAGCATCTGCAGCCGTTCGCCCCAGATCGGGACGTTCGCCACTCCGGGGACCCGCAGGAGCCGCGCCCTGATGGTCCAGTAGGAGATCATCGACAGCTCGGTCAGGGAGCGGCTCTTGGAGGAGAGCCCGATCTTCATGACCCGGCTGGTGGCCGAGAGCGGCTGCAGCATGACCGGCGGGCTGGCCCAGGTCGGCAGGGTGGGCAGCACGCCCGCCATGCGTTCCTGGACCAGTTGTCGAGCCTGCAGCAGATCGGTCCCCATCTTGAAGATCAGCTCGATCGACGACAGCTGGGGAACCGACTGGGAGCGCATGACCTCCAGCCGAGGCATCCCGTTGAGCGCCTCCTCCAGCGGGACGGTGACGAGCTGCTCGACGTCAGCTGCCGAGAGGCCCAGGCAGGCGGTCTGGACCTGCACCCGCGGGGGCGCGAACTCCGGGAAGACATCCACGGGGATGTGGCGGAGCTGCACCACACCGAAGAACATCATCCCCGCCGCCAGCGCCACGGCGATGAACCGGAACCGCAGGCTCGACCCGACGATCCAGCGCATGGTGGCCTGCCTACTCGCCGCCGACCCCGAGCTCGGCGCCCAGGAGTTCGGAGGCGCCGACGGTCACGACCCGCATGCCTGCAGGGGGGCCCTTGATGAGGACCGCAGAGTTCCCGCTGACGTAATCGACGCCGATCCGCTTCCGGATGAAGGTCAAGGGCGCGGGGCTGGTGTACGCCCACGTATCGCCATGCTCGTCGTAGAGCACGGCCGCGTAGGGGATGATCTTGGCCGTGATCTTGCCGGCGCGGCGCTGGCCGATGGCCGCGGGCTTCGCCGCCACCCGGGCCTCCCGGACCTCGGCCATCTGGATGCCGAGCCGGTCGGCCGCCCGCTGGGTCAGGATCACCCGGCTGTTCTCGGTCCCCTCGACCCGCTCGACCCTGGCCTCGCCGGAGGCGCCCTCGCCGTCCTCGGCGGCCGGCGCGCGTCCACACGCCGACACCCCGAGGGCCAGCGCGCCGATCAGCAGGAGCGCCGGAGCTCTCCATTGATTGCTGTGCTGCATGGAACTTCCCCCCTCATCGCGAGGTCGAGCTGAGCTGCGGTTGCAGGTCCGACGGGTCGGTTCGCCGCCGCGCGAACCGCAGGTACAGGAACGGCAGAAGCATCAGGCCGACCGCCGTGGAGGTCACCAGGCCGCCCAAGAGGACGGCGGCGAGCGGACGCACGACGTCGAGACCACCGATGCCGCCGAACCACAAGAGCGGGAGCAGGCCCAGGGCGACCGTCAATGCGGTCAGCGCAATCGGTGCGGCCCGCTCCTCCGCTCCGCGCAGCACCAGGCCAGCGCCGAATTCCTCACCTTCCTGCTCGAGATCTTGGTAATGCCTGATCAGCAGGACGCCGTTGCGGACAGCGATCGTCAGCACCGCGAAGAATCCGGCAAAGGAACCGAGCGAGGTCATCTCGCCGCGCGTGAACACGATCGCGGCCAGCCCTCCGCCCACCAGGGCCAGGGGAAGGGTCAGAAAGACCAGCGTCGCCAGGCGCCAGCTACCGAAGGCCGCCTGGAGCAGCAGCAGGATCCCGATCGCGGCGGCGACCGCGACGCTCAGCACCCGCAGCCGAGCCTCGTGGCGCTCAGCCGACGTCCCGAGCACCTCGGCGTGGTGCTCGAGCGGGAACTGGATGCTCCGGACGCGCTGCTTCACATCGTGCGTCACAGCGCCGAGCGAGCGGCCGCGGATGCCGGCGACCACGTCGACGTAGCGCGAGACGGCGTCGTGGTCGACAACGGTCGGGTTGGGCCGGATGCGCACCGTCGCCACGTCCCCCAGGCGCACCCGGCCACCGGCGGGCGTGTCGATCAGCATGTCCCGGATGCTGGTCAGGCTGTGGCGCACGGTGGGCTCGCCCCATACCACCACGTCGAAGACTTTCTGCTCCTCGAACAGGTTGCCGACGGTGACCCCTGACAGCAGGGTGGCGGCCGCCCGGCGGACGTCGCCCGGCTTGATCGCGTGGCGCTGGGCCGCGGCCAGGTTCGTCTCGATCTCCACGGTCGGCTCGGTGGACTGGGCGTTCACATGCGGCGCGACGACGCCAGGGACGCCGGCGATGGCCCTGGCCACCTCCTCGGCCTTGGCGTGGAGCACCTGCAGGTTCTCTCCGTAGACGCGCACGACGACGGGTTCGTTCTCGCCGGTCTGCAGGCGCCTGATCTGCTCCTCCGGATAGGTCACCAGGCTTTGTGCGAGGCCTGGGTAACCGTTGACGACGTCCCGGACGGCGGCCACCGTCCTTGGCCGGTCGGCCCGGGGGTCGAGGCTGACCCACAGCTCACCGGAGTTGACGTTGACCGCCTGGTCGGAGGTGATGGCTCGCCCGATGTGGGCGCCGACGTCCCGCACGCCAGGGACCGACCGCAGCTCCAGGGCGGCCCTCCCGGTGATCCGGTCCATCTCGGGCCGGGACATGCCTGGGGCGCCATGCCAGTGGATCAGCAGGTCCCGGTCCTGGGCCTCCGGGAGCATCGGCCGCCCGCCAAGCTGGGGCAGCACCGCGAGGCCGGCAAGCACGATCGCGCCGATGGCGAGGTAGGCCAGACGGGGCCGGAAAATGATCCGCGTGAGCGCTGCGGCACATGCATGCCGCAGCCAGCGCAGCAGCGGAGGCTGGCGGCGCTCCAGCGGCGCCGTGGCCAGGAGCAGCAGCGCCAGTGCTGGCGTGACGGCCAGCGCCACGGCCATCGAGGCCGCGACCGCCAGCAGGTAGGAGATGGCGAGCGGCCGGAGGAACGAGCCGGTCACGCCCTGCAGGAAGAAGACGGGCACGGTGGCCACCGCGACGATCAGCGTCGCATAGAGGAGGGGGCCGCGGACCTCCAGGGAGGCGCGAACGATCGTGGCCGCCGTCGACTCGTTGTCCGCCTTACGGAGCTGGCGGCGCTGCCCCAGCCGCCCCCTGAGGTTGTCGACCTCCACGACTGTGTCGTCGACGACGACCCCGACGGCGATCACCAGCCCGGCCAGGACCATCGAGTTGATGGTGGCCCCGCGGTGGTAGAGCACGAGCGCGGCCGTCAGCAGGGAGAGCGGGATGGTGACGAGGCTGATCAGCGCAATGCGCCAGCTGAGGTAGGCGGCACCGAGGAGTGCGACCATCAGGAGCAGGCCGACGAGCAGCGCCGCGGCGAGCTCGTGGGTCGCCGCCTCGAGGAAGGAGGCTGGCCGGTAGACGCCGGTGTCGATCGTGATTCCGGCGAGGCCCGGCCGCAGCTCATCGAGCGCCGCCTCCACCTGGCGGGTCACCTCGAGGGTGTTGGCACCGGGGAACTTCTCGACCACGAGCATGAGGCTGGGGCCGCCGCCCGCTACCGCCGCGCCGATGAGCGGCTGGTGATCCTCCACGACCCGGGACACGTCGGCGAGACGCAGCACCCTGCCCCCGGTGTCCTCGACGGCCACCTGAGCCAGGTCCTTGGCGGTCATGATGGGAAGGATGTGTTGGATCCCGAGCCGCTGGTTGGAGGTGTCGATGAACCCGCCGGTGCCGGGTGTCGAGGCTTCGGTGAAGCTCAGCGGCGACACCCACAGCGCGTTCGCCGTGGTCTGGACGACCTGGTCGAGCGCGACGCCACGCTCCCGCAGCTTCTGGGGGTCCACCTGCACTTGAAGCTGACGCTCCTGCTGTCCCCAGATGGCCACATTGGCGACGTGGGGCACGCCCATCAGGCGGGGCCTGATCTTCCAGCGGGCCAGCACCGACATGTCGATCAGGGACAGGTCCTTCGAGGAGAGCCCGATCATCATGACCCGGCTCGTCGACGACAGGGGCTGGAGCACGACCGGAGCCTTCGACACGTTCGGGACGCCACCGGGCGCCTGGATCAGGCGCTCCTGCACCAACTGCCGCGCCTTGAGGACGTCGGTCCCCGGCTGGAAGATCAATTCGATGCGCGACAGCCCGGGAACCGATTCGGAGCGGATTCGGTCGAGCCATGCCACCCCGTTGAGCAGGTCCTGCTCGAGCGGGACGGTAACCAGTTGCTCGACCTCGGCCGCCGAGAGCCCGAGCGCCTCGGTCTGGATCTCCACCATCGGCGGGTTGAACTCGGGAAGGGTCTCCACCGGCATGCTGCGAAGCTGCACGAACCCAAGGAGCAGCAGGGCCACGGCGACCAGAACGATCAGGAACCGGAGCTTCAGACTCGACCCGACGACCCAACGCATCATGGCCGGACACCCCCCACGGGAAGGTTGCCGGCACTTCGCCGCGGGCGGCAGGCGCCACTGACGTCTGCTCTGGAGCCCTGGATGATCGACAGATCGTGCGGATGATCTCTGCTGGCCAGCATTCGCCCGCCGGC
>Ga0075433_10002100_pt1 | contig 15095 bp, 18 predicted proteins | sample RhiMethybrSRZTD2_FD_75299 | JGI IMG/M metagenome (GOLD analysis project Ga0075433, IMG submission 75299) | Populus rhizosphere microbial communities from Tennessee, USA - Rhizosphere MetaG P. TD hybrid SRZTD2 | ecosystem: Host-associated > Plants > Roots > Rhizosphere > Soil | place: USA... | reverse complement strand
AGACATCGAGGCGGACCCCGCGTGAAACTTCGCTCCCCCCGAAAGCCCCGAGGCAAGCGTCGGCCGAAGAGCGCGAGTAAACTCGCGACCGTGAGGCAGTCCTTTAGGGCGGCTCGGCGTCTGCCCGTAAACGGGCCGAGCCGGGACGCGTCGCTCGCCGAGGCCGATCCCTTGGCCGACGCTCGTATACGGCCGCTGCTCGAGCGTTATTGCGGGCTCGCCGGCGTGAAGCAGGCCGCACTCGGCCCCGATCACACCCGGCTGAGTCTGCCGGAGGCCGAACGGCCGTTTTTCAGAGATCGGGAACGCTTGAGCGTGGCGTTCTCGCTCGATGCGCTCGAGCGCGACCCGAACGCCGAGATCGCCGTGCTCGGCAGTCCTTTCCTCTCCCAGTTGATCGAGGCGATTCGCGCGCGCGCGGCGCGCCTGTCGCTCGGTCTGATCGCGCCGCCCTCACCCCCTGCGACCGCGAGGGAGTCCTTGAGGGTCCCCCGCTCCCGAGGGGAGCGGGCGGACCAGAGTGAAGTCGGCCTGCCGATTCCGGTCCGGGACGGCACAGTCAAGCACAGCACGACGCGCGTGGCGGTGCATCCGGTGGGGCGGCTGGTGGCGCGCGTGGTGCTGCGTGCCGGAGCGGGGCTCGAGGAGGCGGTGGTCGAAAGCGACGTGTACGACCTGTCGGCCGGCGCCAAGGCGGCCGACGACGTGGCCGGCGCGTTTCGGGACCTGGAGGTGGGCCGGGGGAAGCCCGCGGACCCGTCGGAAGTCGGTACCGCGGCCCGCGTGCCGCCCCGGGAGCCCGGGGATCTGTTGCGGCTCCTCTTGAGTCATCTCCAGGAGAAGTCGGCGGAGCGGGTGGCCGCGCGCCGGGCGGCTGCGGAGCAGGCGCTTGCCGCCGAGCTGGGCCGGTTGGACCGCTACTTCGAGTCGATCCTCAAGGAGCAGTCTGACCCGGAGGCGATCGGCACCGTCACCGCGCTCGCCGAGCGTCGCCGCACCGAGGAGATCCGGCGCAGCCAGGTGAAGGCCGTGGTGCATCCGTTGCAGCTCATCGAGGCGACCGTGCTGGTGCAGCGCGCCGAATGGGAGCTCGAATCGGCGCATGGGCGTCATGCGAGCTTCAACGCGCAGCGGGCCCTGACCGGTGCGGCCGCCTGGATCGTGGCCTGCCCGCAGTGCGGTCGCCCGCCCGCGAGCCTGGTGATCTGCCGGCACGACCACTGCGGCTGCGAGGCGTGCTCGTTGCGCTGCTCGGTTTGCGCAGAGGACTTCTGCGCGGACCACGGCATCGCCCACTGTCGTGTGGACGAGCAGCCGGTGTGTGACGAGCACGTGCGCGTATGCCCCGCGTGCCGGCTGCAGTACTGTACGGCGCACGAGGGTGTCTGTGCCGAGGACGGGCATACGGCCTGCTCGGCATGCCTCGCGCCGTGCGGCAGCTGCGGCCGGGTCGTCTGCAATCGACACGCAGAGCAGAGCGGCGCGGATGCGCCCAAGGGAAGCCGGCGTCTCTGCTCGGTGTGCGTCAGGTACTGTGAGGGCGGCAGCAACGAGCCGGTCGGCGTGGACGAGGTCGCGCAATGCGCGAGCTGCGGCAAGTCGGTCTGCACGGGGCATCAGGCCGTGTGCGTGGTGGACGGGCAGGTGCACTGCTCACAGCATCTGCGCCGTACCGACACGTCGCGGCGCCTGGTGTGCAGACAACACCGGGCCGGCTGTGTCGAGGAGGCGCTGGCACTCTTCGCATCCGATGAGGTCGAGGAATGCCCCGTGTGCGGCAAGAACGCTTGCGCGCAGCATCGCGCGGCTTGCGCCTATTGTGGCCGGCGTGTGTGCACGGCCGACTGGCGGCAGCAATCACGGCGCTGCGCGACCTGCGCGCAGCTGGCGGCGATCGCCGACCCGCCGGAAGCGGTGATCACCGCGGCCCGAGCCGTGACGGGTGGTGGGGCGCCGAGGTCCCGCGCCTGGCGCATGGCGCGCGACCGCAGTCACCTGGTGGTGGAGCTCGATCTCGGGTTGCGGCGCAAGGCGGTGTTCACGCTGCGCCACGGGGATAGCGTGCCGGACAGCGTGGTGAAGCATTCGTTGCTGGGATCGAAGCGGCGGAGGTAACGGGCGGGCCGTTGCAACACTTTGAGCGCCGCATTGCCACGTCTCCGCGCGCGCTCCATGATTCTCACGCACCATGGCCGCGCAGACCGCGTCCCGGCACGCCCTCGACAGCTTCGCGCCTCAGAAACAGCGCCAGGGCCTAGCCCTCTGCCTTTCGGGCGGCGGGTTTCGCGCCGCCCTGTTCCACCTCGGTGCCCTGCGCCGCCTCAACGAGCTGGGGATCCTCTCGAGCATCGACACCATCTCGGCCGTCTCCGGCGGGAGCATCCTGGCGGCCCATCTCGCCGCGGCGCTCCAGCCGTGGCCGGCGCCGGGGGACACGGTCGCTGACTGGGAGGCCCGTGTCGTCGAGCCGTTCCGCCGCATCGCGGCGCGCAACGTTCGCACCCCCGCCATCCTGCGACGTCTCCTGCCCTGGAATTGGTTCAGCTCGAGTACGGGCGTCCGTACGCTCGCCAGGATCTACGAGCGGGTCGTCACCGGTTTGAGGCTCGTGGACCTGCCGGCGCGGCCGCGCTTCGTGTTCTGCAGCACCGACATGGAGTTCGGTGTGAACTGGGAATTCCGGCGGGACGAGCTGGGTGATTACCAGGTCGGGTACGCCGCGACGCCGCCAGATTGGCCGGTGGCCCGCGCCGTCGCCGCCTCGTCGGCGTTCCCGCCGGTGTTCAATCCCCTGCCGGTGGACCTCCCGCCCGGCGCGTTCCAGCGGGGCCAGCAGCGTATGACCGACCTGCGCCTCACCGACGGCGGAGTCTACGACAACCTCGGTCTTGAGCCCGTCTGGAAGTCGCACGTGACGCTGCTCGTCTCGGACGGAGGTGCCCCGTTCGACTTCGAGCCCGACCGCGGTCTGCTACGCCGCCTGAAGCGCTACGCCGATATCATCGGCGGCCAGGTGGCCGCACTCCGGAAACGCTGGCTCGTCTCCAACTTCATCGCGGGCACACTGCGGGGGACGTATTGGGGCGTGGGGGCCGCCGTCGAGAGCTACGAGCAGCCGGGCTTTCCGGGATATCCCCAGAAGCTCGTGGATGACCGCATCGCCTCCGTTCGCACCGACCTCGACGCCTTTTCACCGGCCGAGATGGACGTGCTCGAGAACCACGGGTACACGCTCGCCGCCGTCGCGATCGCTCGGTACGCGCCGGAACTGGTGCGGATCGATCCGCCTCCGCCCAGTGCGCCGCCTCGCCCCGACTGGATGAACGAGGCGGCGGTAAAGCAAGGCCTCGCCCAGAGCGCGAGGCGCACCCTGCTGGGCCGGTGGTGATCGGGATGACCCGACTCCCCGTCGCCCTCGCCTGCGTCGCTCTGCTCGTGACATCCCCGCTCGCCGGCCAGAACGACTCGCTCACCGTGCGCGCAACGGTTCGCCCCTGTGCCAAGGTGCGGCAACGTCCCGACCCCGACGCCAGCTCGAAGGCCTGCCTCGCGCCCGGCACGCGAGTCGTGGGAATCGGAGTCGTTCCGTTCTGGCGCAAGGTCCGGCTCTCCGACGACCGCACCGGATGGATCGCCAAGCAGGCGCTGGCGGAACCCAGCGGACCCGCGGCGCTCGCCCAGCCCCTGCACGCGGCCGACTCCGCGCCGATGGCTCCGGCGGCCGCCGGCGATCGCTGGCTCGAGGTTCACGTCGTGGACGTGGGGCAGGGCGACGGCATCTGGATTCACACCGCCGATGACGGCATCCCCGGTAACGGCGTGTTCGAAGGACGGAACATCATCATCGACGGCGGCCCCGACGCCTCGGACGGTAAAAACGAGCTGCTCCACTACCTCCAGCGGCAAGCGCCCGACGGCGCGTTCATCGACGCCCTCATCGTCACGCATCCCCACGACGATCACTATCCGGGAGCGCAGGCGATCCTGCGCCACTATCAAGTCCGCGACTACTACGATCCCGGCTACCCGAGCTCGAGCTCGAAATACCTGAGCTTCCGCAACGTCGTGGCCGCCGAGAGTGCCGACGGCCGGGCAATCGTCCAGCACATCGGCCGCGCCCACTTCGGGCAACCAGACTGGGGGCGTGAGCTGCAGGTGCGGTTCCTCTATGCCTACGACTCGACCGCGAACCTCGGCTCGGGCAATACGAAGGTAAACAATGCTTCCATCGTGCTGCGCATCGCGTACGGCACCCAGAGCTTTCTGTTCATGGGCGATGCCGAAGGGAAGGAGCGGGCCGACGCGCCTGATACGGCGCGATACGTGGAGCGCTGGCTGCTCGACTCGGTGGGGCCGGGCCTCAAGTCCACCGTGCTGAAAATCGCCCACCACGGGAGCGAGACGTCGAGCACGCTACCGTTCATCCGGGCCGTGGACCCGCACGTGGTCGTGGTGGCGTCGGGACGCCGCGCGTTCGGTCCCAGGTTCCTCCCCGATGCCTCGACGCTACGCCGCTACTGCGACCACGACCCTTTGATCCGGATCTATCGCACCGACGAGAACGATGCCGCGGAGCAGCGCACCGCCGCGAACGATGCCGACGGCGATCACATCGTGCTGCGCACCAACGGCACCGTGCTGCTGGTGGACGCTTACTCGGCGGGAACGCGCGTCACACCCACCGCTTGCGAGGCGAACTGAACCCGGGAGGCATCGCATGAGCTCGCTCGAACCCTTCATCAACATCCTCGTTCTGCTCACGGTCCTGAGCATCGCCGCTGAGCGGGCCACGAACTTCTTCAAGCTGCGGGACAAGGGTCTCCGCGAGGCGACGGGATCCGAATCACAAGAGAAGGAGCGGGAGCACCGGATCACGGTGCGCAGCTTGATCATGGGAATCGCCGTCGCGATTCTCGTGAAGGCGAACCTGTTCGAGATCTGGACCCGCATCGACGCGCCATGGGACACGCTCGGCTGGTTGCAGCCGGCGGAAGCGAAGTGGGTGCCCGCGGCGGCCGCCGCTAGCGTGGGTACGGCGTTGTACGCCATCATCGGGTCGGCGCTCACGGGCATCGCGCTGGGATTCGGCTCGAAGTTCTGGCATGAAATACTGGACGGTGTGCTCGAATTACGGGGCATTGCCAAGAAGATTCGGAAGCAGGGCCAGGCTGGGTGAGCAAGACGCTCTGATGGGTACAGGTATGGCTCCAGAACGCGTGCCGGCGATTCAGCACATCCTCCCCAGGATCAAGCCCTTCCCGCGCGCCGTCGTCGAAGCGATTCTCCTGTCCGAAGGCTCCATCGGCTCGGCCCAGCTCGTGGCGCAGCTGTTGGGCCTGGGCAACCGCTTCCGGCTGGCACGGCTGCTGAAGCAGGAGGGGCTGCCGCCGCTGCACCGCCTGGCGGCATGGACCGCAATCCTGTGCTGGGTGCGCACGGCGGAGCGCGATGGCACGTGCCTGTCTCGTCTCGCGACACGGTGGCACCGCCATCCGAGCGCGTGCTACCGTCTGGTGAAGAAGGTCACCGGCCTCTGCTGGCTGGAGGTGCGGACACGCGGGCAGGACTGGGTAGAGCGGCGGCTGATGCGCGAGTTTCCGGCGGAGGTGGGCTTGGGTAAGCGCGGGAGACGAAGCACGCCGCTGTTCGACTCGCGCGAGCCGCTGCTCGACGCGCCGGCCGATGCCGAGCTCGATCTGCACGGGCTCGGCGCGATCGAAGCACGGGCCGCGGTGCGCGCGTTCCTCGAAAGCTGGCGGCGCCGCAAGGCCGGTGCGGTTGTCCATATTATCACGGGGAAGGGGAAAGGCTCAGCGAGCGGGCCGGTGCTGCGCGGCCTGGTGAAAACGCTGCTCCAGGGCGAGCTGCGGGCAATGGTGGCGGAGTCGCAGCTGGACGATGGCGAAGGAGGATACCGGGTGAGGATCCGGTGAATCGGCCACGCGTCGCATGGCGAGGTCTCTGGCTCGCGGCCGCAGTCGCGAGCTGTGGGCCGACGATCTCGAGCTTCAGCCCGATCGCTTACGAGCAGGCCACGTCGCTCAAGGTCGACGCGCTGGCGCTCATGGGCCGAGCCACCGAGCCCTATGCCGACCATCGCGTCGAAACCGAATCCCTCACCGTCCGCCTCGCCAAGGCCTACGAGTTCGCGAAGGGGCGCCCGGACAACGACATCTCGACGCAGCAGTGGCGCATTCTGATCGATCCCGAACGCCACCTGCTCGGCGGATTCCTGGCGCGCTGGAAGAAAGAATCCAAGCTTTCGGCGACATTCGTCACCGAGGCCAAGGGACTCGTCTCCGACGCCTTCGACACGATCATCGGGTTGGAGAGCGGCAAGATCAAACCAGATCAGGTACAGCAATGACGCGATTTGAGGCCTTTCTCAAGGCGCTCAAGGACGGCTTGCGGGAGCTGGTCACCAATAGCGTCCAGGACTTCAGCCAGGCCGCGACCAAGGACGGGCAGGCGTTTTTCAAAAAAGCCCGGGTGGACCTCGAGCGCTGGACCAAAGCGCTGGCGCGGGGGCAGCTCTCGAAGGCGGACTTCGAGTGGCTGGTGCAGGGTAAGAAAGACCTCGCGGAGATGGCGGCGCTGCAGCAGGCGGGCCTCGCACTCGTGCGGGTCGATCAATTCCGCTCCTCGCTCATCGATCTCGTCATCGGCACCGCGTTCAAGACTTTTCTGTGATGCGCCTGGTCGCCGGGGCTCTCCTTTCGGCGCTGGGGCTGCCCAGCCCCGCCCGCGCCCAGGTGTACCTCGGCCTCGACGCCACTCTGAGCTCGCCCTACGTGTGGCGCGGCGTGACGCGCGCCAACGGCTGGGTCGTTCAGCCGGAAGGCTTCGTCGGGCTGAAGGCGGGCGGCGGGTTCCTCTCGGGCGGCGTGTGGGCGAGCTACGAGCTCGGTAGCGCGGGGCCCAACGACCTGTCGGATCTCGGGACCGGCCACGCCGGCCTCGCGGAGTTGAACTACTGGGGGCAGGCCACCTGGTCCCTGGGACTGGTGCACGCGGCGCTGGGCGGGATTCGGTACACGTTCCGCGGAACCGGTCCGACCGCCGGCCGCACCCGCGCCGACAACACCACTGAGCTGTACCTGGATCTGCGTGGCACCTCGAAGTACATCGTGCCGGGCATCGCGCTCTGGCTGGACGTGGACCGGGTGCAGGGGACGTACCTCGAGGGGAGCGTCACGGTGCCCGTGCTCGCGAACCCGCTGGCTGCGCCGTTCTTCGTTCTGATCACCCGGGCCGCCGTGGGCTACACGCTCGGCCAGGACGTGAACACCGAGGATCCGTCGCAGGGCGCCTACTTCGCACGCGCCGGCGTCACGCACGTGGATTTCGCCGTGTCCACCGACGTGACGCTGCGCCCGCTCCATGTGCCCACCGTGCTGCGGCTCGAGGGTCACCTGCAATTCAGTACCGACGACGCGACCCGGCCCAGCAGCGCTCGCCCCAGGGACGCACGGCGCAGCGGCAAGCTATGGATGGCGCTGGCGTTGCGGCTGTCTCCGCCGATCGTGTCATGGTGAGCGCGCGCGCACGGCTCGCACTGGCGGTGTCGCTCGCAGCCTCCGGGTGCATCGCCTACCACGAGCTGCAGCTGCCGAGTCCCACGTCGGCGCGGCCGGCGCCGGCTGCGCTGCCCGGGCTGCGGGCCGGCTTCGGCCGGGCCGACATCACACCACCGCCCGGGGTCGGACTCGCCGGCAACGGACCGGAGGGCCGCCGCGCCACGGGCTATCGCGTGCGCCTGTATGCGCGTGCCCTGCTGCTCGAAGATCGGTTGGGCGAGCGGGTCGCGCTCGTGGTCGCCGATCTGGCGCAGATCACCGCGAACCTGCACCGTCTCACCGCCCTGCGCATCCGCGACTCGACCGGGATCGGGGCGGATCGACTGGTGATCGCGGCCACGCATGTGCACTCGGGCCCGGGGCATTTCTACGCCGAGCGCCAGTACAATCAGAGCACGTCGCAGGTCGTGGGCTACGATTCTGCCATGGTCGAGTTCCTGGTGTCGCGCTTCGCTCGCGCGGTGCTCGACGCGCAGCGCGATCTCCGGCTGGCACGGGTCGCGTGGAGTGCCACGGCGGTGTGGGGACACACGCGCAATCGGAGCTATCAGGCCTTCCTGCGCAACAAGCCCGAGTGGACGCCGCCCGCGCCGGTGCCGCCCGGCCTCGACCCGACGCACCGCGCCGTGAACCCGCTGTGGACGCTGTTGCGGGTCGATCAACGGGGCCGCGGTCCGGACAGCACGTACCGGCCGGCCGGCGCGCTCAGTGTGTTCGCCGTGCACGGAACGGCGGACGCCCCGGAGAACGAGCTGCTCGACGCCGGGCTGCACGGGATCATCGAACGAGGGCTCGAGCGGCACATCGACTCGCTCAGCCGGCGCGGCGCGGGATATCACCTGGTGGCGAACGGAGCGGAGGGCGACGTCTCCCCTGATTGGCCGGTGCAGTCGCGCTGCGGCGCGCCCATGCTCCGCCCTGCGGTGGGGCCGGGCGGGCCGCGCACTCCGCCCCAGCCGTGGGAATGGCGCGATCCGGCCCCTGCGTGGATGGCGTTGTGCCGTGCCGCCGCGCGCCGCTACGTCAACACCGCCGGCGACTCACTCGCCGCGCGCGCGGCCGCCCTGTTCGATTCGCTCGGGCCCGCTGTGCGCGGCGACCTGCGCATCGGTGTGGCGTTCCGTACACTCCGCTTGAAAGGCGACCCGCGCCTTTGCCCGTACCCCGAGACCGGCTCGGCTACACTGGGCGGCGCGGAAGACGGCCGCACCCGGCTGTACGGCTGGCGCTTGTTCGGGATCTTCCCGATCGGCCTCGAGGAAGGCGGGCATGCCGTCCGTCCCAATCCGCACGATTGCCAGCGCGAGAAACGCGTGGCGCTGGGCGGGCTGCAGCACAAGCTCGTCGTGGGGGAGCACGGTTTGCCGGAGGTCGCCCAACTCTCGGTGATCCGTCTGGGCGACCTGCTGCTGGGCGTGGTGCCGGCGGAGGTGACGACGCAGGCCGGCGCACACATCGAGCGCGCGATCGCCGACAGCGCACGCGCCGCGGGGCTCGAGCCCCGCGCCGTCACCATCGTAGGGCTCGCCAACGGCTACATGCAGTACGTCACGACCGAGGCGGAATACGGCGAGCAGGCCTACGAAGGCGGCTCCACGCTGTTCGGACCGAACAGCGCCGCCGTCCTCGCGGAGGAGCTGGGCAGGCTGGCGGCCTCGCAGGTGCGCCCGGGCGCGAGTCCGGCGAACCCGGTGGATTCGATTACCGCATACCCGGGGAAGTCCCAAGCCATCCTCCCGCGCCCCACGGCCGGCCCCCCGCCGGAGCGCGTTACCCGGGTCGTGCTGGGCCAGGTCTGCGCGGGCGACACGCTCCAGGTGCGCTGGCGAGACCTCCACCCCGGACGCCTGGTTCCGGCGGATGGACCGGTACTGCGGATCGAGCGACTGGTCGGGGAGCGCTGGGACGCGGTGGCCTGGGACGGCGACCGCGAGCTCGAGATCCGCGCCGTCCGTTCGCTCGGCAGTCGAGGCTATGTGTGGGAGGCGCGCTGGCACCACGCGGCGCGCGCCGGTCCGTACCGGGTCGTGTTGGTGGCGCGCGCGGGGCTGGCCGAGGTGACCGGGGATCGGGTAGGGTGCTGATTCGCTGACCCCGCGCTACACTTAGGGCGACCCGTTCGGAGGGAACCCCTTGTCAACCACACGCCGGGCTCTCGTCCTCGCGGCCGCCGCCTCCTTCCTCTGCGCCACGGGGCCGGCACGCCTCGTGGCTCAGCAGCCGGTCTTCCTCTACAGCGTCACGCCCGTCGGCTCGCCCGGCGGGCCGCGCGCGTTCGTCACCGTGGGTCTGGGCTACGGCGAGCGCCTGTTCGACGGGCTTGGCCCCGAGCGACTGGAGCAACGCCTGAGCGCGCAGCTCGCCCTGGGTTCGCGCTTTACGCTCGTCGCCGCCGGGGGGTTCGCGTCCCAGGACCCGAGCGTGACCGCACGGGCGAGCGGGGCGGTCGAGCTGCTCGCGAACCTCGTTCCCGGCGGATCACGCGCCTTCGCTGCCCTCGGGTTCGGCGGCATGCTCGACTACGGCGGCTCAGCGGTCGCCCTTGGTCGGTTGGCGGGGGGGCTGCACTCGCCACAATGGGAGCTCGCCGGGAACGTGCGGTTGGAGCACAGCTTCGCCAGCGCTCGGGCCCGCGACGGCCTCGACGTGGTCACCTCCGTCGGCGTCTCCCGCCGGCTCGGGCCGCCGCTCCGAGTGGGTCTCGAAGCCGTGGGCGAGGACCTCGAAGGGCTGTTCGATCCGAACGAGGCGGAGGGCGGCGCCAAGCTGATGCTCGGTCCCACCGTCGTCATCGCGCCCGCCTCGCATTGGCAGCTTTTCCTGGGAGTCGGACCGGTGGTGCGACTGTCTCAGTCGATGGTCGCCGGCACGGCGAGCGAAGCCCCGCGCGATTTGATCACTCGGTCGGGATACGTGATCCGCACCTCGGTCGGCTATCAGTGGTGAGGGGCAGGGGTCGCCCTGCTACGGGCCTTCGTCCGTCTCCTCGTCCAGCTGCTCTATTGCCACCCGCAATCGCGTGACCGCTGTCTCGAGCAGCCACTGGTCCTCGTCGAGCAGCACGCCTCGTTCCAGCGCATAGGCCACCAAGTCGAGCGCCGCTTGGACCTGGTCGCCGGCGGTCTCCAGCTCCAGCCGCCGTTCCAGCCCCGAGCGGCGTTCCTTACCCTTCCGACGTTCCTGTGCAACAGGCGCGTCCTGCTTCCGGCGATCGGCGCCGGAGCGGCGATCGGATTTCTCTCGGCGATTCTTGCGGGCGGTGGCCATGGGCTCCGAATCTGCATCGTGCCGGCTCGGTGCGCGAGCCGCGCATGCTGCGCCCGGGCCACGCGGGCCCGACCTGATGACTCGTTCTCGCTACGGCGTACGCGCGCCGCAATCGGCGCTGCGCCCGCGCCGCGCTATCGCGATGGCTCGGAGCCTCGCGTGCGGTACGAAAGGCGGTCCGGCTTTTGCCGCCGCACGCGCGCGTACGCCTACCCCAGGAGAAACGAGCATGCTTCGCACCTTCGGCCGGGGCGTGTCGGCAGCGGCGGTCGCCCTGCTGGTCGTCACCACCGCCTGTAGCGATTTGCAGAATCCGCAGAGTCCCAAACTCGAGGCATGGGGCGCGCCGCCGCCTCAGTCAGGAGAGCTGAGAGGCGTCGGCTTCATCGGCTCGGGCACCGATGTCCAGACCTTCGGCTTCGACGTCAAGTCCATGCAGGCGCGGATCACGGGTCTGTTTCTCGGCGCCGAGCCGAACACCAGTGCCACCCTGATTACGGGTCCGACGGAGCCGGGGACGCGCTTCACGGCGTTCCGCTCGAGCTCGAGCTTCTGCAGCAACCCGAGCCGGGGCGCGGAGTTCGACGCCGTGGGCCACCTCGTGGAGCCGACCGTCAACGTCTTCGTGACGTACACCGTGAAAGGGTGCGACAACGGCCCGGCCGGGTTCGGCGTGGATACCTGGAGCGTCGACATTCCGTCCCGCTCGTACCACAAGGACGGCACGGTGACGGGAGATATCCAGAAACAGTAGCGGTCGATTGTGCAGTAGGGGGCCCGGCCCCCATCTTCCATGCACCGGCCACGAAGGGCACGGGCATGGTCGCACGCGAGCACAGTAGAGTCGACCGGCGGCTGCTGCCGCCGCGCCGCAACGACGACGAGCGTCGCGCGGGCGAGCGCCGTCTCGAGGTCATCTCGCTCGACGAGGAGCGGCGCAACCAGATCGAGCGCCGCCGGGCTGCCGACCGCCGCGCCACCGACCGGCGCCAGCCGGAGGCGCGGCGCGACAAGCTCGTCGTGCTCGTCGTGAGCGACCGGGAGGACGAGGCGCGACGCGTGCGCGAACTCCTGGCCGACGCCGACCCGGACCGATTCGGCGTGGCGGCTGCGGCGCCGCAGGCGTCGCTCGCCCGGCTGGAGCGGGGCGGTATCGACGTCGTGCTCCTGGCGATGTCGCTCTCCGCCCGCCGCGGCTTCGCCACCTTCACGGAGCTCCGGGCGCTGGCGCCCGGCGTCCCATTCCTGTTTCTGTCGGACGCCGAGGACGAGCGCAACGGCCTCGAAGCCGTGCGCGCCGGGGCGCAAGACTTCCTCGTGAAGAGCGAGGTCGACGGGCCGGTTCTCGCTCACGCGCTCCAGCTGGCGATCGAGCGGAACCGCCTCCACGCCGCGCTCCTCGACCTCGCCCTCGTGGACGATTTGACCGGCTTGTACAACCGGCGTGGCTTCCTCACGCTCGCCACCCGGGATCTCCGCCTGGCGCGCCGCGGCGATGAAACCCTGCTCGTGGCGTTCGCCGACCTGGACGACCTGAAAGGCGTGAACGACAGCGCCGGCCATGCGGTGGGTGACCGTGCGCTGCGCGACACCGCTGCGCTGTTGCGGCAGACCTTCCGCGACTCGGACCTGGTGGCCCGAATCGGCGGTGACGAATACGCCGTGCTGGTGCGCAACGCGGGATCAGCAAGCGCCGAGGTGCTCGCCGAGCGGCTGAAGCGACAGGTGCGCGACTTCAATCGCCGCGCGGCGCGACCCTATCAGCTCTCGATCAGCCTTGGCTTCGCGGCGCACAAGGCGAGCACGCTCGGCTCGGTGGCCGGTCTGCTGGACCGGGCCGACCGCGCGCTCTACCGGGACAAGCGGCGCAAGCAAGACGAGAGCTGATCCGGACGCTCCCCATGGCGGTCAAGCGCAAGCCCCGTCGCCCCGATCCCCAGCGCGCGCTCCGGGACCACCTCGTCGAGCTGCTCGAGGGAGGTCACGCCCACGTCACGTTCAACGACGCGATCGCCGACTGGCCACCAACGCTCCGAGGCGCGAGGCCCTCCGGCCAGCCCTTCACGCCCTGGCGCGTGCTCGAGCACATCCGCATCTCACAATGGGACATCCTCGAGTTCACGAAGAGCGCGAAACACGTCTCGCCGGAGTGGCCGTCCGGCTACTGGCCCGCGACCGAGGCGCCACCCGACGCCGCTGCGTGGGACAAGAGCGCGGCCCAGGTGGAGCGCGACCTCCGGGCCATGCAACAGTTGCTGCGCGATCCGGACACGGACCTCTTCGCGCGCATTCCGCACGGCACCGGACAAACGCCGCTGCGCGAAGCGCTCGTCCTCGCCGACCACAACTCCTATCACCTGGGACAGCTCGTGCTGCTGAGGCGCCTGTTGGGCGCCTGGAAGGCGGACTAGGGGATGGTGGCGACCCGGTTTCCGAGCCCGATCGGCGAGCTCGTGATCACCGCGTCCGACTCCGCGCTCACGGGTGTGTGGTTTCCGGGCACAGGAGAGGGCGCGGACGCTCTCCCGGACGACGGGCGCGGGCCGGCGAGTGACGTGCTCGCCCGGACCTGCGAACAGCTCGCGGAGTACTTCGCGGGGCGCCGCACCACGTTCGACATCCCGCTCGACCCGCAGGGCACGGCGTTTCAGCGACGCGTTTGGGATGCCCTGCGCGCCATCCCGTACGGCACGATGCTGAGCTACGGCGAGCTGGCGCGCCGCCTGGGTGATGTGCGGGCGACTCGGGCGGTCGGCGCCGCCAATGGTAGGAACCCCATTCCCATCATCGTACCGTGCCATCGCGTCGTGGGGGCGGACGGATCGCTCACGGGCTTCGGTGGTGGTTTGGATCGCAAGCGTTGGCTGCTCGAGCATGAAGGGGCGCTCATGAGGCTGTGACCACCTCCGCGACCTCGTTCAACGCGCCGGTCCGAACGTCGTAGATGAACCCACGTACGAGGATGTCACTCGGCACCCAGGGGTGCGACCGCACTTTCCGGATCTGCTGTCGCACGTTCTCCTCCAGGTCGCGGAACGCGTGGAAGTGGACGGGCGTGTCCGGCGTCGTGTCCGACTGCGCGCGCAGCTTCGCGACCAGCTCCTCCTCCTTGAAGGTGAGCATCCCGCATTCGGTATGATTGACGATCATCCATTCGTCGGTTCCGAGTAGGTGGTGCGAGATCAAGAGCGAGCGGATCGCGTCTTCGGTCACGATGCCGCCCGCGTTGCGGATGATGTGAGCGTCGCCCGTCGCCAATCCCAGGGCGGGCTCGATCGCCAGGCGCGCGTCCATGCAGGTGACGATGGCGAGCTGCTTGGCGGGGCGCATGGGCAGCTGGCCCAGCCGAAAGTCCTGGGCAAACCGCCGGTTCGCCTGCCGCGCGTCATCGATGGCGCTCATGGAACCTCTTTCATGTAACGGGAAATCGGCCGCGACGCTCTTGCTGAGTGTCGCGGCCGATCGGCAACGTTCATGCTGAACCAAGCTAGCCCGGCGGCGCTCGACCGGGCAAGGGAAGGTACTACGGCGTGTGACCCCGAGCACGCTGGGCGATGAGATGCTCCAAGTGCTCCCAAATTTCCGGCCTGATGCTGTCCACCAGCTCCTTGTTCATCTTGCCGAGCATCACCGCGATCGCGCTGGTGTCGAGGCCGGCGATGCGGCATTCCTCAATGAGGCCGGTGAAATGGATCCGAGCCTCACGGATCATACGGCCGAACAGCGTCGCCCCGTCCCCGCGAGCTCCCAGCGCCAGGGCCAGCAGGTAGAGATCCCGAGCGCCGTCCAGCCGGTGAGCCAGGTATTCCCGGACGTCGCGGGGCAGCGCCCGCGCGGAATCCGTCCCGTCAGTCACAGCGTTGCTCTCGACTCTCGTCGTCGGGCTGCCTTGCGGGGCGTGCGGGCTCTGCCTCCACCTGCAACCGCCACCACGCCGCCACAATCCCGCAGTCCAGCGCCGAATGAGGCGGAATCATGAAACAGTCGGCCGTGGCGGCGTGTGTGAGCAGGCCTTCCATAAGATCAGGCCTTCAATGCCTTCTCTGGCTCTGGTGTGAGTTCCACCCTGATCAGATGAGGCTTGGCCGTCTCCGCTTTGGGCAGCGTGATCGTCAGCACGCCGAGGGCGTAGGTCGCCTTGATCTGGTTGGGATCGATCGACGCCGACAACCTGAACGTCCGCTCGAATGCCCCATAGGTCCGCTCATAGCGGTGGACCTTCTCGGCCTTCTCCTCCGCCACCTGCTCCTT
>Ga0075433_10002099_pt1 | contig 15096 bp, 11 predicted proteins | sample RhiMethybrSRZTD2_FD_75299 | JGI IMG/M metagenome (GOLD analysis project Ga0075433, IMG submission 75299) | Populus rhizosphere microbial communities from Tennessee, USA - Rhizosphere MetaG P. TD hybrid SRZTD2 | ecosystem: Host-associated > Plants > Roots > Rhizosphere > Soil | place: USA... | reverse complement strand
ATTCACGGCAACGAGAGCCCGTTCGCTTTGCTCTCGCCGTCGGGCACGGTCGGCGTTCCGGAATCGGGCGTGACGGGCTTCGCGCTCGCTGCGCCATGGCCGAACCCGGCGCGCCGGGAGGCGGATCTGACCTTCGCGCTGCCCGCGGCCGGGCCCGCGTCGCTGCAGATCTACGACGCGCAGGGCCGCAGGATCCGCAGCCTGGTGCGCGGCGAGCGTTCCGCCGGCCGGCAGAGCGCCCACTGGGATGGACGCGACGACTCAGGGCAGGCGGTCCGGAGCGGCGTCTATTTCGCGCGGCTGGTCGCGAACGGACGAACCGTCGACGTGCGGTTTGCGATGACGAGGTGAGCGGCCCGCTGGAACGCGCCGGCGAGGCGGCCCGGAGGGAGGCCGCCTCGCCGGCTCACGTCCTTCGCAGCGCTCAGGCCTGCAGGCGCTGGTTGCTGGTCTGGCCCAGGATGGCGTTGATGCGCTCGACCAGCTTGCGCGGGCTGAAGGGCTTGGTGATGTAGTCGTCGGCCCCGACTTCGAACCCGATCTTCTGGTCCACGTTGCGGCCCTTGGCGGACAGGAGGATCACCGGGATCGCCCGGGTCGACTCGTCGGCCTTGAGCAGCTTGCAGGTCTCGTATCCGTCGAGCTTCGGCATCATGATGTCGAGCACGATCAGATCCGGGTGCTCGGCGCGCGCCTTCTCCAGGGCCTGCTCGCCGTCGAGCGCGGTCAGCACCTGGTAGCCCTCCATTCCCAGACTGAAATCCAGGATGTGGACGATGTAGATCTCGTCGTCCACGACCAGGATCTTGCCCTTGGCCATGATCACTCACCTCCCTGAGTGGCGGATGCGTGCTCCCATGAATCGGCGGAGTCCTCCGAACGGGTCCGCTCGAGCTCCACGGCGGCCCCCTCGAAAGCCTCCACCACCTCCGGATCGAATCGCGCGCCCGCGAGCTGCTTGAGCTCGCCGATCGATTCCTCGCGGGAGAGCGCCGCGCGCCGGCCCTTCCCTGTCGTCGTCATGCGCTCGAAGGCGTCCACCACCGCGAGGATGCGTCCGCCGATCGGGATCTCGGCGCCTTCGAGCCCGCGCGGATAGCCGCTGCCGTCCCACCATTCGTGGCGGGTGAGCAGGATCTCGCGCACCGCGCTCATGGTCTCGATCTGGGAGAGCCGCGCGGCTTCCGGCTCCTTGTCGGAGGCGTCCCCGCGCGCGGCCGTGGGGTCAGTCGCGGACGGGCGCTCGCCGGTCTCGGCACTTCCTCCCGTAGGGACGCTGGCGGCGAAGCTCACGAGCCCGACCTCGGACTCGGGCAGCGCCATGGCGCGCGCCAGAGCGCGCGCGACGCGCACGCGGCGCGAAGCGGACTCGCGCCCGTGCTCGAGATCGGTGATCGCGGAGCGCAGCGCGCGCGCGGTGCCCTGGTCGGGCGAAGCGCCTTCGAGGCGCTCCGACTCCTCGAGCGCCGCGCTCACGCGCTCCGCCAGGTGCAGCATCAGGTGGCAGTCCTCGGCGTCGAACGGGATTCCGGAGATGGGGTCGGTGACGTTGAGCACCCCGAGCAGCCCGCGCTCGCCCTCGAGCGGCACGGAGAGGAACGTCCCGGTGCGGTAGATCTCGCGCCCGGGCCCTGTGACTTCGGGCCGGTGAGTCGGGTCCGACACGCAGATCGGACGGCGATGCTGCGCCACCCATCCCGCCACACCGGTGCCGGGCTTGATCGCGGCCTCGCGCACGATCTGCTCCTCGAGCCCGAGCGCGGCCTGCACGACGAAGTCTCCGCCCTCACCTACCGGGGCGAGCAGCGAGACCACGCGTGCGTTCATCACCTGGGCCACCATCTCGACCGCCATTCTCAGGACGTCTCCGGCTCCGCTCCGCGACTCGAGGCCAGAGCGCAGCAGCACCCGCGGCCCCGTGCGGCGCGGCAGGACCACGGTGAAACGCGAACCCTGGCCCGGCGCGCTCTCCGCGAAGACGCGCCCGCCGTGCCACTCCACGATCGACCTGCAGATCGCGAGCCCCAGACCCGCGCCCCCGTACCGGCGAACCACGGACGAGTCCACCGGGTGGGAGCGCCCGAAGATCCGCTGCAGCAGCGGCTCGGGGATGCCGGTGCCGCTGTCCTCCACCTGGAGCGTCACGTCTCGCGCGTCTCCGAACAGACGAAGCGTCACGCGCCCGCCCCGGGGAGTGAACTTGACCGCATTGCCCCCGAGGTGGAGCACGAGCTGCTTGATCTGGTCGCGATCCGCGTCCATCCGGGTATCGGCCGCGTCGATTTGAGCCTTGAGATCGACTTGGGCGGCCTCCGCCGCGGGGGCCAAGAGCCCGGCCGCCTCGTTCAGCACGGCGCTCACGTCCACGCTCTCCCGGGCCATCCTCAGCATGCCGGCGTCGAAGCGGTTGAGGTCGAGCATCGACTCGACCAGCCGGGCGAGCCGCTCGCTCTCGTCCTGGAGGATGGCGAGGTAGCGCCGCTGCAGGTCGAACGGGATCTCCTCCTCGCGGGCGGAGACCAGCGACTCGACGTGGGCCCGGATCGCGGCGAGCGGCGTGCGCAGCTCGCGCGAAACCGTCGAGATGAAGTCGTTCTTGAGCGAGTGCAGCTCCTGCGTGCGCCGCCCGAATAGCTCGACGTCGCGGGCATGGCTCTCGAGCTGGCCGTAGAGGGCGGCGTTCTCGATCGATGCGCCCGCGAGGTTGCCGAGGATCTCGAGCAGGCCGACGGTCTCGAGCGACGGCTTGAGGCCGTCCTCGGGATCCTCCACCGTGAAGCACGCCACCAGCTCCCCGGTGCGGCCGTAGATCGGGACCAGCAGGATGTCGTCCGCTCGCCACTCCGGGCTCTCGCGATCCCCGGCGTACGGCGCGCCGCCCGCTCCCACGACCCCATCGTGATCGCCACCGAGCAGGTACGACCGGCTCACCTTGGATTCCTCGTTGAGCTGCGACATGAGCTGCGCGAGCCGCACCTCCTCGGAGGCCAGCGCCGCGCGCGTCTCCTCGTCCACGCCGGCGAACGCGCGCGCCGCGAGCCGGTCGGTGCGCGGCTCACGCACCCGGACCACGACGACGCGGAAGCCCATGCGCTGGGCCAGGGTCTCGGCGAGCCGCGCGAGCACGGTGTCGAGATCGAGCGCTGCACCGATCGCGCAGATGTCCTCGAGCAGGAGCTGGAGGCGCTGCGCGCGCTTGCGGCTCTCCTCGACTTCGCCGAAGTAGAGCTTGCTCAGCCGCTGCTTGGCGGTCTGGAGCCCCGTCATCTCGGCCCGCAGCGTTTCGAGCTCTTCGCTGTTTACGGCGTGTGCGCGCGTAGGAGTCGCAGCCGCCGGCACCGCTCGAACCGCGTGAGCCGAAGCGGCCGCCATCGCGGCCGCGAGCGCGGCGGGAAGATCGGGCGCAGGCGCGGGCGCAGGCGGAGCGGGCGCGGCCGCTGCCGCTGCGACCGGCGCGTGCCCCGGCGGAACCGTGGCGGCGGGAGCAGCAGGGGCGACCGGCGTATGTCCGGGTGGAACGGTGGCGGCGGGAGCGGCAGGGGCGACCGGCGCGTGCCCGGGTGGAAGCGCAGCGTCGGCCGGCGCGGGCCTGAGCGCGGCGGCGCGCGCCTGCGCCGCATCGCGCCGGGAGGCCTCGCCCTTCAACTTGCGGACCTCCTGCAGCGCGCGGTCCAGCTCGGTCTTGAGCCGCGCCTCCTGCGGACTCTGCTCCGGCTTCTTCGCCTTGCCCTTCAGTTCAGTTCTCCTCGCGCGCCAGCGCGCGCACGAACGCCTCGATGACCTCGGGGTCGAAGTGGCGTCCGGCGTTGCGGCGCAGTTCCTCGATCGCCTGCCCGCGCACCAGCGGCGGGCGGTAGGGACGACCGCGCGTCATGCTCTCCCATGCATCCACGACCGCGAGGATGCGCGCGCCCGGAGGGATGTCGGTGCCGGCGAGGCCGCGCGGATACCCCGAGCCATCCCAGTGCTCGTGATGCGAGAGGATCACGTCGCGCACCGCGCTCGCGTACTCGAGCCCGCGGATCATCTCGATCGTGTTCTCGGGATGGCGCTGGATTTCCTTGCGGCTCACGGCGTCGAGCTTGCCGGGGCGGTTCACCGCCACCTGCAGGCGCGTCATCCCGACGTCGTGGATGCTCGCGACGTAACCCACCAGATCGACCTCGGTCTCGCTCATGCCCATCTGGCGCGCCGTGGCCCGCGCCAGGTGGGCGCGGTTGCGCCCGCCCAGCAGGCCGTCGCGGCGCAGCTGCGTGACCGCGCGCACCGCTTCGAGCGCCTCGCCCACCACGCGCGGGCTCTCCGGGTGCGCGATCGCGCGCTCGACCGCGCTGCCGACGCGCTCCACCAGCGCGGAGAGCACGGCGAGGTCGTCGTCGTCGAACGGCTCGCCCGAGATCTTGTTGTTCACGTTGATCACGCCCACCACTTCGTCCTCGACGCACAGCGGAACGCACAGCAGCGATTTGGTGGTGTACTGCGGATGGTTGAGCCGGCTGAAGCGCCGGTCGGTCTCGATGTCGTTCACCAGCAGCGGCCGGCCCCACGCCGCGACCGATCCCGCGACACCGGCGCGAACCGCGGTGCGCCGCCCCTGGAGCTTCTCGCCGTCGAGGCCGCGCCAAGCTGCGATGAACAGGTCGCCGTGGTCGGGGTCCACCAGCATGAGCGACACGATCTCGGCGTCCATCGACGCCGCCACCATGTCGACCGTGCCGTCGCACAGCTCGCGCAGGTCCGAGCGCCCCCAGATGCGCCGCGCCATGCGGCGCGCGCGCGGCGCCGCGAGCTGGCGCCGCGGCAGCGCCACGCACAGGCGCGTGCCGTGGGGCTCGAGCGACTGCGCCCAGATGCGCCCGCCGTGCAGCTCGACGATGCCATGCGAGATCGCAAGCCCGAGGCCGTTGCCCTCCACCTCCTCGTCGCGCTGGCGGCGCGCGCGATAGAAACGCTCGAACACGTGCGGCAGGTCCTCGGTCGGGATTCCCGGCCCCTGGTCCTCGATCTCGCACAGGCACTCGTCGCCGCTCGAGCGCGTCACGACCCTCACCGTGCCGGCGAGCGGCGAGTACTTGACGGCGTTGCCCACGAGGTTGATGAGCAGGCGGCGCACCAGGTCGGGATCGGCTTCGACCACCAGACCCTCCTCGAGCTGGGGCGTGAGCGTGATCTTGCGCTCCATGGCGCTCGGCGTCAGGCCCTCGAGCGTCTCCTTCACCAGGCGCTCGAGGTCGAAGCGCGCGAGCCTCAGGGGGCGCTGGCCGGCCTCGAGCCGCGACAGGTCGAGCACGTCGCTCACCAGCCGCGCGAGCCGGTCGCACTCCGAGTTGATGATGCCGAGGAAGCGCTCGCGCGGCGCGTGCGGGTTCGTGAGGTGGTCGAGCATGGCTTCGGTGTAGGCCTTGATCGCGGTGAGCGGGCTTCGGATCTCGTGGGCCACCACCGACATCAGGGTGGAGGAAGCCTGCTCGCCGTCCCGCCGCTGCTTCTCGAGCGTCTGCACGTTGCGCCGCATCTCGTCGAGCTCGCGGCGCAGCCAGCTGCGCTCGAGCGCCAGGCCGAGCGCGTCACCCAGCGTCTGGAGCAGGGTGCGGGTCGCGCTGCCGAACGGCCGCGGCGCGGCGAACGCGACCAGCATGAGCCCGACCGCAGCGCCGCCCGAGATGAGCGGCACCGTGGCCAGCGCCGCGGGCGGCGCCGCCCACAGCCCGGACTCGCGCGGCGCCGCGCTGTCCTCGCCCTCGTCGAACATCGCCTGCTCGTGGCGCATCACCCACTCGACCGGGCCGCCGGGCTCGGGCAGATAGCGGGTCTCCTCGCCGGTGGGATCGAGGCAGCGCAGCGCGCCGCTGCGCGGCTCGAGGCGCAGCAGCTTGTAGTCGGATGCGCCGAGCGCGGAGCGCGCGGAGTCCCCGGCGATCGCGCACGCGGTCGCGGGGTCGCCGGTGCTGCGCAGGCCCAGCATCGCGCTCGCGAGCAGGCTCAGGGAATCGCGCGCGACCCGGTTCTCGTCGGCCGGCTTCTCCGCCGGAGCGCCCGTCGAGGCCGGGGGGTTCATGCCACGTCCTTCTCGGCCTCGGCGGGCGATTCGGTGGAGCGGCGGCGCTCGCCCACGAGCACGCTGCCCGGAATGCCCTTGCCGTGCGCCTTCAGCTCGGCCGCGATGTCGATCAGCTGGGCCAGGTGCGAGACCGCCTGGCGGTTGGTGCGCACCATCGCGATCGTCACGCTCATCAGCGGAAAGCGCTCGATCGCGTGGCGCCGGTTGCGGACCTCGACGTAGCCGCGCTCCTGGTCCTCCAAGTCGTACAGGGTCTTCACCGCCTCGACGAACGCTGCGATGATCGCCTCGCCCAGCGGCTCGGCTTCTTCTGCGCTGGTGAGCACCACGAAGTCGTCGCCGCCGATGTGCCCGATGAAGTTGCCGCTCCCGCCGAAGCGGTGCGCGGACTCGACCAGGATGCGCGCCAGCGACTGGATCGCCTGGTCGCCGCGCGGATAGCCGTAGTAGTCGTTGAACGCCTTGAAGTAGTCGATGTCGATCTGGAGCATGGCGAACGGCTTGCCGAGCGACAGGCGCCGCGCCAGCTCCTCGTTGATCGAGACGTTGCCGGGCAGCCCGGTCAGCGGGCTCGCGGCGCGCTGCTGGCGGCTCCAGTTGAGCGCGTTGCGCACGCGCAGCAGCAGCTCGCGGCGCTCCCAGGGCTTGCTGATGTAGTCGTTCGCCCCGCCCTCGAGCCCCTGGAGCCGGCCGTCGATCTCGGCCTTGGCGGTGAGCATGATGATCGGGATGTGGTGGGTGGCGAACGTGCCGCGCAGCCGGCGGCACACTTCGTAGCCATCCACGTGCGGGAGCATCACGTCGAGCAGGATGATGTCCGGCAGGCTCTTGATGGCGACGTCGATCGCCTCGCGGCCGTCCTTGGCGGTCACGACCTGGAAGCCTTCGCTCTCGAGCTGGATCCGCAGCACGTCGCGAAGGTTGACCTCGTCTTCCACCACCAGGACCTTCTGCTTCGTCACTTCCACCCGGGGACTCCTCGGTCGTCGATGCTCGTTTCCGGCGCGCGCCGCTCCAACCCAAAGGGAACGCAAGCCGTATGCCCGCGCGGCGCCTGCCACGGAGCCGCGCACGGCCCCAGGGAACATCGGGCAAGTTCCAGGGATGCAACGAATTCCGCGATCAGTCGCGGGCGGCGCTCAAGCCTCCCCACCCACCCGGCGTGCAATCTGCAATCGCACGGTCCCGGGAGACGGGCAATCCCTGGCCACCCCTGGGGCCCCATGGGCCTTGAAGGGGGCGGCTCAATCGTTGTCGGCCGGGAGGCCGGATTCCTCCAGCGAAGCGACGACCGTGAGATCGGAGGCCGCGATGCCGCGGGTGAGGAGCCGCGCGCCGAGGTGGGCGATCATTGCCGCGTTGTCGGCGCACAGGCGCGGTGAGGGGATGCGGAGCGCGACGCCGAGCGCTTCGCACTCCTGTGCGAGGCGGGCGCGCAGCGCGCCGTTGCACGCGACGCCGCCGCCCAGCGTCAGCGCGCGGGCGCCGGTCTCCTTGAGCGCGCGCCGCGTCTTCTCGGCCAGGGTGTCGATCACCGCGGCCTGGAACGAGGCTGCGATGTCGGCGAGCCAGGCCCGCGGCTTGGGCGTCGGCCCCGCCGCCTGCGCGACGGTTGCCACCGCGGTCTTGAGGCCCGAGAACGAGAAATCGCAGCCCGGCTGAGCCAGCATCGGGCGCGGGAAGTCGAAGGCCGCGGGGTTCCCCTCTGCCGCCAGGCGCTCGATCGCCGGTCCGCCGGGGAATCCGAGGCCCAGCACCTTCGCCACCTTGTCGAACGCCTCGCCTGCCGCGTCGTCGCGCGTGCTGCCGAGCCAGCGGTAGCGCCCGAGATCGAGCACCTCCACCAACTCGGTGTGCCCGCCGGAGACCACTAGCGCCACCGCCGGCAGCGGGCTCTCGCCGTGCTCGACCGCCGCTGCATGCAGGTGCGCCTCGACGTGGTTGATCCCGATCACGGGGATCCCGAGTGCCAAGCCGTACGCGCGCGCGAACGCCACGCCCACCACCAGCGAGCCCACCAGCCCGGGAGCGCGCGTCACCGCGATCGCGGTCAGGCGGTCCGCGCCCGTGCCCGCTTCCGCCAGCGCCTCCTTCACCATGCGCGGCAGCAGCTCGAGGTGGGCGCGCGATGCCAGCTCGGGGACCACGCCGCCGTAGAGCCGGTGGATGTCCTGCGCCGCGATCAGGTGCGAGCGCAACCGCTCACCTCCCTCGAGCACGGCGACCGAGCAGTCGTCGCACGAGGTCTCGATTCCGAGCACGAGGCGCGCGGCGTCACGGTCCGCGCGCGGCGGGCCGGCCGGCGCCGCGGCCGCACCGGGCGTGGCGGACCGGGCGGCCGCGGGACTCGGGGCCGCCGGCTGCGGCCGGCTCACGCTGCGCCCTCGGGCTCGAGCGCGGCTTCGAGCCATGCCATGTACTTGGGCGCCCCGGCGGCGACGCGCACCGCGATGCACTCCGGGGTCTCGTAGGGATGGAGCTCGTGGAGGCGCGAGAGCAGCGCCGTCCAGTCCTGCTTGCGCGTCTTCATCAGCACCACGACCTCGCGGGCGTCCTCGATCGCGCCCTTCCAGCGATAGAGCGAGCGCGCTCCGGGCAGCAGGTTGCCGCACGCGATCAGGCGCTCTTCGATCAGCGTGCGCACGACGCGCGCGGCGTCCTCCTCGCGCGCGAACGTGGTGAACACCAGCAGGATCTCGGTCATCGGCTCTCCGTCGGACAGGAGTCGTGGAAAACGGTCGCGCCCGCGAGTGTATTCCCGCGGGCGCGCGAGCCGCCAGCCGCAAGGGCTTCGAGCCGATGCCCTGGACCTAGCTCTTCTTCGGCTCCGACTTCGTGGACGTGCTGGAAGGCGTGGACGACTTGGCGGACACGAGATTGTGCACCTTCTCGTACTCCTCCTTCGTCACGATCTTCTTGTCCACCAGCTCGGAGCGCGACTTGAACGGGCGGGCGGCGATGATCTTGTCCGCGATCTCGTCGGTGAAACCGGGCAGCTTCGCCAGCTCCTCCTTGGTGGCCGAGTTCAGGTTCACCTTGGGAGCGGACGTGGTGCTCGAGTGGGTCGACGAGTGGTGCGCGGGCGCAGCCGGCTTGGCGGCCGCCGCCGGCGGCGTCGCCGGGTTCGCGGGCGTGCTCTCCTGGGCGAACGCCACGAGCGGCAGAGCGACCGCCGCGGCTGCGACCAGCGTCAGCATCTGGATTCGGGACTTCATGGTACTGGAACCTCCGGGGAGGGCGTTGGTTCCGGCGCCGCCCCCGCCCTCCGGTGAGGGCGACGCCGGTTCATGCATCGAACGAACTACTTGTTCGCGACCGCCGGCTGCTTCGCGATCACGTGCGCCGAGATCTTGCCGTACTCCTTCTGAGACACGATCTTCTTGCTCACCAGCTCGTTCTTCGACTTGAACGGACGGGCCGCGATGATCTTGTCCGCGGTGGCGTCGCCGATGCCCGGCAGCTTGATCAGCTCCTCACGCGTTGCGCTATTGAGATCGATCTTCGGCGCAGACGAGTGGTGCGAGGGCGAATGGCTCGTCGAGGAGGCGGGCTTCGCCTCGGTCGAGTGCGCGGTCGCGGCCGGCTGGGACGACATCGCCGACTCCGCCGGCTTGGCGGGCGTCGACGACGATTCCTGGGCCGCCGCGATGAGCGGCAGCGCGAGCATCCCCGCGACGACCATGCCGATGAACAGATTCCTGCGGTTCATGAGAGACCTCCAGAGGAGAGCCACGATGACCACGCCGTCGCGCTCTCCAAGCGACGGACGTCGGCGCGGCCGTGTGGCAGCGCCGTGACAAACCAATCGAAATGCGAGCCGGGGCCCGGAGCGGCGAGGTCACGTCCGCGCGCGCGCGCGGCGGAGGAAACGAGCGAGGCGCCGCGATCCGATGCAGGCGGAATGCGGGTCGACGGGCTGAAAGCTGTGGTGGTTCGAAGGAAGCGCGCGCGCGGGAGGTACGACGGGCGCAGCGCGAAGGCGGGAGTCGGCGCGATCGGCCCGGGGAGTGGCGGGCCGCGGGCCTCGCTCACTTCATGCACCGGGTCCGAAGCGCGTACGTCCTCTTCGCGGCGAATCGTGGCCAGGGCCACCGGCAGCATTCCGACCGCGCGCGGCAGCGCGGCCGCCAGCCGCGAGCCGCCGCCCCAGGTCAGATGGTGCGCGGGTCTTACGAGCACGGGCAGCGCGGCACGCGGATGGCTCTCGCGCGGCGGGGCGGGCGGCGCGGGCGGGACGCTCGCGGTCCGCAGCGGCTGGCTGTGCGCGCGCAGCTCAGGCGTCGCATGGCGGCGGCTCGCGCGACGGGCGGCGAGCGCGCCGCGGTGCGCGTGACGGTGCGGCGAGCGCGCGGGCGTGGCAGTGTGAACCGCGGCGGTGGCGGTGTGGCGCGCGGCGCAGCGCGGCACGTTCTCGGCGCTCGTCGCGCCCGGGGCGCCCCCGAGATCGGCGTGGCTCGGCGACGCGGGCACGGCGATCGCGGCGGTCGTCACGGCCGCGGTGGCGGTGAGACCGCCTTCGCACGGCGCTGCGATCGCGCTCGCGGCACAGTCGATGCCGGAGAGATCGACGTCACAACGTGCCGCGCGGATCGCGCACGCGGTCAGAATCCCCGCGAGGACGATCGCAAGCGCCGTCCGCTCTCCCGCTCTCGTCACCGGTGCATTCTCCTCAGGCTCTCGCCTGCGCGCGGTCGACCCGCGCGCGGCCACGGACTACCACTCGCACTCTACCCCTCATCCGGGCTCTGGCGTTTCATGCATCGGCAAATTGTTCCCCTAGCCGATCAATGAACCGTCAACAAGTTGTCCGGACTTCGTCCACCCCCGCGGAATCCGTGATAGGTTGCGGGGTCCCATGCGATTACGGACATGGTTGTCCCCGATGCTGCTGGCCGCGATCCTTGCGGCGTCGCCCGCCTCGGCGCGTCAGGCAGACCCCAGGGCGCTCGGGGGCACGATCCTCCGCCTCACGCTAGGCGCCCCATCGCTGGGGGGCGCCCAGCGCAAGGTGCAGGTCTACCTGCCGCCCTCCTATTCCACGCCCGACTCTTCGGGCCGCAGCTACCCGGTGGTCTACATGCTCCACGGCTGGCCGGGGTCCGAAGGCAACTGGTTCGGGCTCGCCCGCGGCGCCGAGACCGCGGATTCGATGATCGCGAACCACACGATCCCCGAGGTCATCCTGGTCTCGCCCAACGGATCGGGCGACGGCTTCCTCGGCCGCTCGCTCTACCTCGACAGCTACGACGGCTCCTCGCGCGTCCAGGACTACATCGTGCACGATCTCGTGGATTGGACCGACGAGCACTTCCGCACGCGCCGCGATGCGCGGGCGCGCGGCATCATCGGCCTCTCCGACGGTGCGAGCGCCGCTCTGATCATGGTCTTCCGCCACCCGGAACGGTTCGGCGCGTGCGGCGGGCACAGCGGCCAGTACCGGCTCACGCGCGAGTGGACGCTGAGCCACGTGCTCGGTCCCGAGCCCGGCTCGACCCGCATCCTGGAGGAGAACAGCCCCACGCTCGTGGCCGACACCGTGGCGGCGCGCCTCGACGGCCACACGATCTACTTCGACATCGGAGTCTCGGACGAGGAGCTGGACGACAACCGCGAGCTCCACCGCAGGCTCGACTCGCTGGGCGTCGCGCACATCTACCAGGAGTACCCCGGGACCCACGACTGGTCCTACTGGCGCACTCACCTGCGCGGGTCGCTGATCGCCGTGACCTCCCGCATGCGCTGAGGCCCGCCGCCTTCGGCCGCCACCACGGATCGCGTGCGCCCGTGCTTGGCATCGGCCTCGAGCCGGGCGAGCGAGGTGTTGTCCGCCACCCACTGGTAGAGCTGCTCGTAGGCCCAGTGGTACTCGAAGTTGTACGACTGGCCGCTCTCCACGCAGCGCGCGTACCAGCGGGCCGCGTCGCGGATCGCGCCCGCGCTCTGCGCGCGCAGGCCCAGGTAGTAGTAGGCCTCGCAGCGGGAGCGCTCGTCGGTCACGGTCGCGAGCGCGGCCGGCTCCTGCTCGAGGCCCAGCAGGAACCGCCCCAGCACCGCATAGTGCGCCGAGCTCGCATGCGCGAAGTGGCGCTCGACCTTCACGCGGCGCGGGTCCTTGGCGCCGCCCTGGCGGGCCACGGCCGCCGCCCGCATCAGCCAGTGGAAATCGTTGTGGTCGCGCTCGGGACCGACGTCGTCGATCTCCCACAGCAGATCGTAGTCGCGGCACTCGTACCCCACGTACGACAACATCGCCTGGTCGCGCGGCCCGAGCTCACGCAGCTGCGGGCGCAGCCAGTCGAGCGCAGCGTCCTCGCCCTTCCAGCGCCGCATGTAGTGATAGCTGCGCGCGAGGTTGGCGATCGCCTGCGGGCCTGTCGCGGGAATGCGCGACTGGACTTCGTACGCCAGGCGGTGCTCGCCCGATTCGTCGAGCTCCGCCCCCAGCGCCATCAGGCCCGCAGGCGAAGCCGCGCCCGTTGCCAGCATCGCTTCGAGCGCATGCACGCCGTCGGCCGGGCGCGCGCGGAAGCTGGCGGCGAACCCCTGCGCCACCGCCCCGCGATAGTCGTGGGCGCTGAGCGGCACCGGCGCAGTCGCCAGCATGCGGGCGGCGAGCTCGTACTTGCGTTGGCGCCAGCACAGCTCGACCACGCGCGCCTGGGCGGCCGGCGAATCCGGGTAGCGGCCCCACGCGAACACCGCGAGCGTCTCGGCGCGGGCGAGCTGGCCGGTCTTCTCGAGCAGCTCGACCATACAGTCCATCGCCCCGAACTGCTGGCTCTCGACCATCGGCTCGATCACGTCGATCGCCTTGTCGTAGTTCCCCTCGTCCGCGTAATTCCGGGCGAGGCGCGTGCGCGCAAAGATCTCCTCGAACGGACCCGCGCGCTCCGCCGAGTGATGGAGCCAGCGCTCCAGGACCTCGCGCGCCTTGGCGTAGCGGCCGCGGGAGCGCAGGAAGCGCGAGTAGCCGTCGAGCACCTCCCAGCTCTTCCGGTTCGACTTGAAACAACGCTCCCAGTCGGATTCGACCGCGCTCGAGTCCACTCCGGGAATGGCCGCGAGGTTCTCGAGCAGATCGGCCTGATCTGCGTCGGACAGGTCCGCCTCGTCGAGCATGCTCGCGAGCGCGCCGGCATCCTGGTTGTAACGCGCCCACCATGCGCGCAGGCGCGGCTCCTCGGGCCCGCGGGCACGCAGCCCCCGCGCGTAGAGGCTCTCGGCACGTTCGAGGTCGAGCACGTTCTGGTGGAGGATGGCCGCGAACGCCACCAGGTCTTCGGGGCGCGTGTCGAGGCTCTTCGCGATGCGGCGCGCGGCGAAGCGCAGCCCGATGTCGTTGTAAGGCGAGTTCTCCTGGATCGCGTCGTACGTGCGCAGCAGCAGGGGCGCACCGAAGTGCGGCATGGTCATCAGGTCCTTGCGCAGCGCCGCCAGCTCGGGCTTGCCGGCTTTGGCGTTGGCCAGGTGCGTGTACCAGCGCTGGAACTCGCCCGCGACGCCCTCGTCGCCCTCGCCCAGATCGCTGGCGAAGGCGCGGGTGTCGGGCAGCGACGACAGCGACTGGCGCAGGTGCTCGCCCAGGATCGTGAGCGCGGAGTAGAAGCAGGTGCGGTAGTGGGCGCGCAGCACGTCGGCGTCGAGGAACGCTCCATCGGCCTTGGGGCGCATCTCGACCATCAGACGCTCGAACTCGCGGATCAGGTCCGCCAGCGACCCGATGCCCTCCGTGAGGTCCTCGTCGTCGCCGATCTCGCCGATCATGCGGAGGTCCTGGAGCACGCCGGCCAGCACCTGGATCGCGGCCGGGAGATGGGCGTCGAAGCGTCCGAGCTCGAGCGATGTGCACGTGAGCGCCAGCGCGCCGTCGTCTGCGAAGTGGCGCCCGAGCCAGCTCTGCCAGCGCTCGAGGTCGTGGCGGCGGGCGATCCTGAGCAGGGCGAGGAAGCGTGCTTCCTGTGTGCCGTTCTTGCGCCCGGCGCGCTTCTCGAGCGCATCGTCCTCGTGGCGCACGAACAGGCGCACCGGATCGTCCTCGGAGAGCGACTCGGCGCGCGCGCGCGCCGCGCCGGCGTAGCCCATCAGGTCCGCAAGCAGCGCAGCGTCGGCGACGGTAGCGTTCGCGGCGCCCGCCGCGGGGGCCGCGGGCTGCGATCGCCCGCGCGGGCCCGCATCGGTGCGCGCGCCGGCCGGGGCGCCCGGATCGAGCGCCTCGCACGCCGCGACCAGCGCCAGCGCGCGCGCCGCGACGCGGTCTGCGCCCCCGACCTCGTCGATGGTCTGGACGCCGAGCAGCACCAGCGCGTGCGCGGCGAGCCGCAGCAGCTCGGGCTCGCGCCGGCCCGCGCTCCACAGCCGGTCGGCGTAGTCGGCGGCCGCCGTGGCTTCGAGCCGGTCGAGCCGCTCCGCGATGGCCGCGTGCTGCGCCGCGCGCGGGTGCGCGATCCTGCGGCTGCGTGCGGCCGCGACCTTGAGGCTCTCGCGCAGGCCGAGCCCGACCGCCCAGTTCGAGAGCAGCCGCTCGAGATCCGCGAACTCGGGGAACTCGGGCAGCGTGCCCACCACCACGTCGCGATGGACGATGCGCCAGCGGCCGCCATCGAATTCGGCGCGCGCGTCCTCGGCCGGCTGACCGGTGATCAGCCGATGGAGGTCGCCCGCTGCCTCGAGCACTCGCACGTCGGGCTGGAGCCGGTAGGGATCGCCGCTGGTGTCGGGGGGCGCCCCGCCCGACGCCGATGCCGTCAGGGTCTCCGGGCCATGCGCGGGCAGCGCGGCGCGGAACTGAAGCCACGCCACGAGGCCCGCGCATGCCGCGAGGGCCGAGTAGACCGCAATCCGCTTCCACATGGGCTCGATCTCCCGCGATACACAACCGACTGAGGCCCATCGGTTATCGGCAGGACGGGAGGTCGACGGCAGCAGGGATTGCGCGGGGCGCGGCGCGGGCGATGAGACGCAAGAAAGATCTTGACAGGCCTACGGAGGGGGGGCTTGCGCGAACGACATGCGCTCCACCAGAAGCGCGCGAGCGC
>Ga0075433_10002096_pt1 | contig 15101 bp, 19 predicted proteins | sample RhiMethybrSRZTD2_FD_75299 | JGI IMG/M metagenome (GOLD analysis project Ga0075433, IMG submission 75299) | Populus rhizosphere microbial communities from Tennessee, USA - Rhizosphere MetaG P. TD hybrid SRZTD2 | ecosystem: Host-associated > Plants > Roots > Rhizosphere > Soil | place: USA... | reverse complement strand
ATGAAAGCACCGGAGGCGTAGCCTCTGGGCTACGTTGAGGATGCTTTCGAGGTGAGAACGCCGCTGGCGGACTGTTTCAGCATCCTGCTGAAGGAGGTGTGCGATGCTCCGACAACCTCATGATCTTGAGGTGCCGTGGAACATGCGAGGGCATCGCGTGACCACGGGGCCTCACAGTCATCTATGGTGGCTGATCGCGCTATGGGTGATGCTGGCCATGTTTCTGATCGGCGTCGGTGTCACGGAGGGACTCATCTGGCGTCACCGGCAGTAAGATCCTGGGCACGAAGAAGGAGTCTCAGTGATTTTCAAAAACCGTGAAGAGGCAGGCCGTCGGCTTGCTGCTGAGTTGATACAGTATCGCACCGACCCTCGGGGTCTCATTCTGGCTCTTCCCCGCGGCGGCGTGGTGGTGGGATACCAACTCAGCCTCGCCCTCCATCTCCCGCTTGATGTCTTTATCACACGCAAGATCGGCGCGCCGAGCAATCCCGAGTATGCGATGGGAGCCGTGGCCGAGACAGGATCCCGCTATATGAATCAAGAGGTGGTGAACGCGCTCGGTGTAACTCGGTATGAGCTAGAACAGTTGATTCGGGCCCAAGAGAAAGAGATCGCCAGGCGCAAGCACTTGTACCGGCAGGGACGGTCGCTCCCGCAACTCACAGGCCGCACGGTACTGTTGGTTGACGACGGTATCGCCACAGGCTCGACGTTCATGGCCTCGGCACTTGCCATTCGCAGTTTGCAGCCTCACCGGCTGGTGGGGGTCATTCCAGTCGGACCCTCGTCGACAATCCGTGAAGTCCGAACGCATGTGGACGAATTGGTGGTTCTCATGACACCGGACCCGTTCGACGCGGTGGGAAACTTCTTTGTGGACTTCACACAAGTGGAAGATCGCGACGTCGTGGAATACTTAAATCTGGCCGAAGAGGCGATGCTCGAACGCCAGTCCTCGTCGCCTGCTTCATAAGACGTCTCGTGAGAGAAGGAGGGTGCGCCGTAAGATGTCCACACACTCCAAGATCCCGTCGGGTTGCGGGCTCGCAGAGATCAAACGTATCAAGGGGATGAACATGACACGTATACACTATTGTACGGGTCACATGGACCCGCTAAGCCCTGGTCCCAATCATTGAGGAGACGAATATGGCCGCCGACCCTACCAGGACGTACCATGAACAGCTCGATACAACCACACGCCGTGATCAGTGGTCTGTTCCCGACGGTGGGTCCATGACCGGTCCCCCACCGGTCAGGGTGACGGCACGCCCGATGTGGTCCTGTCCCGGTCGATGGATGCTTGTCGCTGTGGCGGTACTCAGCCTGGTGACCGTCACGACAGGACGGGCAGCCACATTGCTTCAGACGGGCGCGGTTGTGGACGTGGATGAGTCGACCGTCAACCAGATTTTAGATGTGTTCCACAAGGCTGACGCAGCCATCGCCCGGGAAGACGTCGACGGCATCATGGCGCTTTATGCAACCCAGTACAATTATCATGGGTTGAAACCAGCGGATGTTCGTAAGATCTGGGTCGACATGTTCAAGGAATATCGCGACTTTGGCGGGGTGCATTTCTTCTCGAAGATCGCACAAGTGGGATCGGGTGCCACCGCCATCATTGAGGTGACCTGCACAGGGAACTTGTCGGGTATCTCGAAGATCAGCGGCCTCAAGATCCCGATCGACAGCTGGTACGAAGAGGTGCACTATCTGACGCGTGAAGGGGGAGCCTGGCGCATTCGAGGAAATGCGGGCGACACACCACGGGTCCTGCCGTTCGGCACGGCCTCGCACCCGCTGTTCTGAATCATAAGGAGGCGACCATGAAAATCCTAGTCGGCGTGGACCTGTCGGACCAAGCCTTTACCGCCGTGGAACAGATCGGGTTGCTCTACCGGCCGGACGAAGTCGTGATCGCACATGGCGTGGCTCAGGCAGCCAACCTGCAAGGGACCGTCGAATTCCGTCAGGCCTTGCTGGATGCCGGTCGCCAAGTTGTTGAACGCTGCCGCACCCTGCTGCCGCCTGAGACTCCCTCCATCCGAACCTTGTGCCAAGCCGAGGACCCGGTCTCCTTCATTCTCGACAGCGCCGCCACGATCAAGCCCGACCTTATCGTCATGGGCACACGCGGTCGCAGCCGGATGATGGAAGTGTTTGGCGGCAGTGTGTCACACCGCATCCTGCTCCATGCCACGGTGCCGACCTTGATCGTAAAAGTGAAAGCTCGACCCGTCACCCGTGTCCTCGTGGCGGTGCAAGGCCACGAAGACGCGACTCGTTTACAGACGTGGCTGACGGCGCACCCCTTCAGGAACCCCGTCGCAGTCACCATCCTCTCGGTCGTCCCCCCGCTCCACGATGTCGGCGAACAGCTGATGGTGGAACGCGAAAGCTGGTCTGAGCAGAGTAAGCGGGATGCCGAACAGGTGGTCAACGACATGGCCAAGGCGTTGGCCAGTCCACACTTCACGGTGTCTACCGATGTCCGGATGAGCGATCCCGTCAAGACCCTTTGCGAAGCGGGACAGAGCCACGACCTCCTCGTGCTCAGCTCCCATGGGCGGAAAGGGGTGAATCGCTTCATGCTGGGCAGCGTGTCGGAAAAGATTGTGCATCGGGCCGAACGCTCCGTGCTCGTGGTGCGCTGACCGCTCGACGCCCACGCATTCGATCATCCGTAACGATTCGTTCATGAAAGGATGCAGCCTCTTGCCGTTCGGCACGGCATCACACCCGCAATTCCGAGTCATGGGGAGACGACAATGAGAATCTTAGCCGGGGTGGATTGGTCAGACGAAGCCTTTGCCGCCGTGGAACAAATCGGGTTACTTTACCGGCCGGACGAGGTCGTTCTCGTGCACGGTGTGGATCTTGGCATGTTCCACAATCCCCTCGTGGCCGGAGCACTCAATCTGCAAGGGTATGACGAATTCCGCCAGGCTTTGATCGATGCCGGCCGTCAGGCCGTTGAGCGTTGCCGGACATTGCTGCCGGCTGAAACTCCCTCCATCCGGACGTTGTGCGAAGTTCAGCATCCAGCCTCCTTCATTCTGGACAGTGCCGCGGGAGTAAAGGCCGACCTTATCGCAATGGGCACGCACGATCACAGCCGAGTGAAGGAAATGTTTATCGGCAGCGTGTCGCACCGTGTACTGCTCCATGCCACGGTGCCGACTTTGATCGTGAAAGGGAAAGCGCGCCCCATCGCCCGCATACTCTTGGCAGTGGAAGGACGCGAGGATGCGACTCGTCTGCAGACATGGCTGACGGCGCACCCATTCAGGAACCCCGTCGCAGTCACCATCCTCTCGGTCGTCCCTCCGCTCCATCTGATGGCCCCGCAGGTACGCGTGAAACTTGAAGGGTTGTCCGAGCAAAATACGCGGGATGCTGAACAGGTCGTGAATGACACGGGCCAGGCGTTGACCGGTCCGCACTTCACAGTGTCTACCGATGTCCGCTCGGGTGATCCCGTCTCGACCGTGTGCGACGTGGGACAGGCCCACGACCTCATCGTGGTCAGTTCCCATGGACGGAAGGGGCTCAGCCGTTTCGTGCTGGGCAGCGTCTCGCATGGGATCGTGCATCGGGCCGCCACTTCGGTCCTCGTTGTCCGTTGAAAGAAAATACCGCCTTGCCCAAACCATCCGCAACAGAAAGACTGACAACATGAAAAGCATCGGCATCATCGGAGCGCTCTGCGTGATTGTATTGGGAAGTTCCTGGGCCGCCGGACAGACCGCCCGTGGGAATCCCAAAGAAGGACAAGCCGTGTATGAAAAGAACTGCCTCCGCTGCCATGGGAGCAAGTTGGACGGAAAAGGCCCGGAGAGCCAAGATTTGATCGTACGACCTGCTAATCTTCAATCGCCGATCCTTCGCTCCAAGACTGATTGGGAATTGCTCGTGACGATCTCGAACGGCGTACTGTTCAGCCCTATGCACAGCTTTCGCGGCAAGTTGACGGATCAGCAAATGCTGGATGTGTTGTCATACATCAGAGCCATGTCGCCATCGGACATTGTCAGCTAGCAGAATGTTGTGTTCGTCCCGAGTACAGGCCTCCTGGAGAGGTTCATTCGCCGGAGGAGTGCGCCACTCGTCCTCCTCCTGCTTGTTATCGGGACCAGAATCTCTGCCGAAAACCCTGCGCCGGGGGTCGAGGTCTTTCTCCGCCAACGGTGCCCCCATTGCATAGGGGCCAAACAGTTTCTCGAGGATCTTTACCTTAATCGGTCGGTCTATTTATGGATACCTGGCGCTCTACAATGTGGCCTATTTACTGGACGATGTTCTCGTGCTCGTACTAGGGGTCATCGCGATGAGACACTATCGGCTTCAGGAACGAGAAGGCCGCTGGCTCAAGCTGATCAGCAGGATGGTGATGGTCGGACTGAGCGCAGTCATGATCATGAGACCCAACTGGTTGATATAAGCGCCACCCCTGTAGAGCGAAAGAATGCGCCACGCCGGACGATTCACAACGATTGCAGCTCACGTTGTACCCCCTCGCTCTCGTTCAAGAAGAAGACTTGCCTCAACAGGAAGCCAAGGGTATTCTCCGCCGACCCCTCGGAATGTTGCAGGCCTGGCTAGGCGCGACGCGAACGTGAGGAGCGACGGCGCGGTCCAAAGGATCGCAACTCGTCGAGTGTGTGACCGTTCATGAAACAGATCCTCCCCTTTTACCAGCCTCCCCTGTCATCCGAGAATCAAGAAGCGGGACAGGTCATCCTGCGCGATGGCACGCCCGCATCCCTCCGCCCCACCCGTGCGGAGGACCAGGCGATGATCCAAGTGTTCATCGACCGGTTGTCACCGGCATCCAGGCGTCATCGGTTCTTTTCTGAAACCACACCCCCTGTCGACGCCATCGCATCGCTCTGCGATTCCTCGAACCCCTCCAAGCAACTCACCGTCGTGGTCACGAGGACAATCGCCGGACAGCCGCGCATCATCGCCGTCGGTTCATATTGGGCGCGTACCGCCGACCAGGCTGAAGTAGCCATGGCAGTCGACGACGACTTTCATGGGAAAGGCCTCGGAACGATCCTGCTTGAACGGCTGGGGATGCTGGCCATACACCGAGGCTTCACCAGACTGTGGGCGGTCACACATTCTGACAATCTGGCGATGCGCGAGGTCTTCCGCGAATCCGGGTACCAGGTCCATGAAACCTATGAAGGCGGCGACATGCAAGTCGATCTCTCACTGCGCCAGACCGAGCGCACGACGACCCGCTTGGAGTTGCGCGAGCGTATTGCTACGACCGCTTCGCTCCGTCCGTTCTTTTTTCCTCGTTCTGTGGCCGTGATCGGAGCGTCCCGCGATCCCGCAAGCATCGGCTACCGGATCGTTGAAGCCCTCGCCGGCAACCGGTTTCACGGCGCCATCTATCCGGTAAATCCCAAGGCGCCAACCATTGCCGGCTTGACCGTATTCTCCTCCGTCACGGCGATTCCCGGCGACATTGATCTCGCGGTGATTGTCGTGCCGCGTGATGCGGTGCTGCCGGTCCTCAACGATTGCGCCGGCAAAGGCATCAGATCCGTGATCGTGATCTCCTCAGGATTTGCTGAATCAGGCGCTGAAGGAAAGCAGGCCCAGGACCGACTTGTGGAGGCAGTCCGTCAACAGGGCATGCGCATGATCGGACCGAACTGCTTCGGACTGCAGAATACCGATCCGGCCATCCGTCTCAACGCAACATTCACGTCGGCCTTTCCTCCAACCGGCCGTATGTCTATGGCCTCGCAGAGCGGCGCACTGGGGCTCGCGATTCTAGCCGCGGCCCATCGACTGCAGCTGGGAGTATCCTCCTTCGTAAGCCTTGGAAATAATGCCGACGTCTCCACGAACGATCTCCTGCAATATTGGGAAGACGACCCTTCCACCGACATCATTCTCCTGTACCTGGAGTCATTCGGAAATCCCAGACGCTTCGCGAGAATTGCGCGTCGCGTCGCTCGTCGCAAACCGATCGTGGCGATCAAATCCGGCCGAAGCCTTGCCGGGCGGCGTGCGGCCAGCTCACACACCGCCGCACTCGCGTCGAGCGAGGTGGCCGTGGACACACTCTTTCAACAGTCCGGAGTAATCCGCGCAGACACCTTGGATGAGCTCTTCGCCCTGGCCCGAGGGCTTTCCGATCAACCCTTGCCGAAAGGACGGCGCATCGGCATCATCACCAATGCCGGTGGCCCCGCCATCCTTTGCACAGACGCCTGCGAAGCCGGCGGGTTGTCCGTCCCCGAGCTGTCCAAGTCGACCAGCGCAGCCCTATCGGCATTCTTACCTCCCGCCGCCTCGTTAAAGAACCCGGTCGATTTGATCGCATCCGCCACTCCGGGCCACTATTCAGACGCGATCACCACCCTCCTCGCCTCCAAGGAAGTCGATGCCTTGATTGTCCTCTACATGTCTGTCACTGTCGGGGACGCAGCCGGCATTGCGAACGGGATCTTGCGCGGGATCGCCACCGCGAGGCGAACCGGTGGCGCCGGCATCCCGATCTACATCTGTTGGATGGCTGAAGGGGATCTCGAACGGACCTTTCATGCGGCAGGCGAAACAATCCCCACATTTCCATTACCCGAACAGCCTGCGATCGTGCTCGGCAAAGCATCCCGCTATGAAGAATGGCGCACGCAGCCGCTCGGTATGATTCCGGATTTCGACGATATGAACTTCGCTATCGCGCGAGCAATCTGTGCCAAGGCCCTGTCACAAGAAGGGCCCGGTTGGCTGACCGTCGAAGACACCAGAGCTCTTCTCGCTTCCACGAAACTCCCTGTGGCACAGGGCGGAGTCGCGAAGACCGCGGACCAGGCGGCGGCCTTGGCCTATGAGGTGGGATTTCCCGTCGCCGTGAAGCTGGCATCACACCAGATCGTGCACAAGACCGAGATGGGCGGCGTACATCTGAATTTGGCTAACGAGGATGCCGTTCGGAACGCATTCGAGGCGATCCGTTTTCGTCTCGCGCAGGAAAATACACTGGATGCGATGGAAGGCGTGCTCGTGCAGCCGATGCTGTCAGGCGGCACGGAAGTGATGGTAGGCGTCACCCACGACCCGCTCTTCGGCCCGCTGATTGCGTTCGGGTTAGGAGGCATTCACGTGGAAATCCTCGGTGACGTGCGGTTTCGGATTACCCCCCTCACCGAGCGCGATGCCAATCAAATGGTGCGAGAGATTAAGGGCTATCGGTTGCTGCAAGGTTACCGGGGCCATCCTGCAGCGGATGTGGAAGCCATCGAAGAGGTATTGTTGCGTCTCTCTCGCCTCGTCGAAGAAATTTCCGAGATCCGCGAACTCGACTTGAACCCAATCTTTGCCTTACCGCCAGGGCAAGGTTGTCGGATTGTGGATGCAAGGATCCGTGTTAGGGTTTCTTAAGTGTGCCTTCACTCCTGAGGAGAGCCAGGTAAGCCAAGGTGTCGGTGAGTTCCTGAGGCGTTATCGTGGTGTCGGGAAACATGCCTGTGCCGGGATGTCCTTTCCGGATTGCATGTGCGCGCTGCTTGTCAGACGTTAGGTGTTGCGCCTTGGGATTTCTCAGGTCGACTGGTGGAGGGTTGAGCTGCGCGATGAGCGCCGCGGTGTCGGGCGCGAGTTGCGGTCGTTGGCCCTTGTTTCCATCGACGCCGTGGCAGTAGTAACACACCCCTTTCCCGTTGAAGACTTCTCTACCCCGCTCGGCGTTCCCTTCCAATTTTTCACTCTTCGGTGACGGTGGAGAAGCGGCCCAGGCATTCATCTCAGAGATCTCTATAAACTGAATCACCAAGCAGCCCACCAGAAGGAAGCCGGACAGAGAGAGCCCTCTGAGAATCTTGCACCTCAAGTCAGTGACAGCATCCTTCCAGTCGACCCCCATCAGCGTTGTCCGCAACAGAGTTTGTAGCGCTCCTCCGGGATGCTCTTCATGCTGCCAAAGACGGTTTCGCGCTCTTCCGGACTGGTCACCTTATCTATGGCGGGATAAAGCGCCCGCTCTTCCTTCCTATTATGGGAACCGAGCAGGTCCAACAGGGCCTGCTCTTCTTGATCGCTGTCGGGATTCTGGTCCACTACCTTTTGATGAATGGCTTCAAGCTGCCGCCCGATCTCGCGATGCTCGTTTCGCATGACGGGTGTCGGCCCGCTGTCGGACATACCGGTTTTCTGTTCCCAGATAGGAAAGAGCAGATCCTCTTCCCACACGATGTGGCGCTGCAAGCCGAATTTAAATTCTGTGAACGCTTCCTTAGCCTTGGGAAAATCAGACCGTTTCGACTGTTGAAAGGTCTTGAACAACTCATCCAACCGATCGTGATCCTGTTCAAAAAATTCCGTGATGGTTTTCTGCTCACTCATTGGGTCCCCCTTCTACACTTCAACAGAATATTGATATACGTTCCCCGATTCAGATGTCACGACGCCCATCTGACTTTGAACTCCAGATGACAGGCCACGCAGGCCTTCAGCACGTTGTTGAACTGCGGCAAGATCTGCTTCAGGTCTTTTGTGGGGATGATGCGCGCCAGCTCTTCCGCCGCCGCATGATGCGCCATGGCCAAGTCATGATAGGCGGGTGGGAAATTCTCAGGCTGCTGACTCGCCATAGCCTGCCGGTGCATAAAGAAGCCGAGATGCGATTCGGTCAGGCCTTTGGCCAACTCGTAGTCCTCTGCCACCAGCGCATTCATGATCACCTGAATGGTTTCCAGATGCTGCAACATCACCGCGCGATGTTGTTTCTCTGCCGATGAGGACAGAGGAATGGGATCCCTGGTATCGGAGGTCAGATACGGATTGGGGCGTTGCTCACCATGGCGATGGTTGACCTCGGCGCAACCAGCTGGCAGCACAACACAAAGGATCCCCAGAACTGTCCCCGTCAGAAGAACCTGCCTCCCTCTATAGAGGAACATCTGAGTCGCGTACCTGTGAATTTTTTGGCGAGATTACGGAGACACTCGTCCTTCTATGCAGGATCTTGGTACGACGACGTCCCACCTTTCAATGGTGCTGATCGTCATGACCGTGACCGCCACCCGTTTTCATTCCTGCCCCGACAGACTTTGGTTTGAGCGGAGTAAATCGGGCACCATAGGCATCCTGTTCCGGTAATTTGACAAATACGACGATCACGGTTGTTGGATCAAGCTGAAAGTCGCCGCGACCCGTAAACATATTGTCCTGTGACGGCTCGAGTTTGACTGTAATTCTGCTCCTGGCCTTACCACGTTGAATATTCGCCTTACCCTCTCCACCACTCGTCTTAATCTCGTTATTCAGATGATCGGTCATGTACAGGAGAAGCTCTCCATCCTTGGCCACAAGCTCCAGATGATAGGGACCTGTCCCACGAATCTGCCCGCCGTGGGGCGACGGCATCGCATCCATAGATTCATCGGTATGGGCCCACAGAGGCTGACAGATAAGCAGGGTCACAAGCAGCACCGCGGAACTGATCGTTCGCTTCATTATCTCTCCTCGACTGACGAATCGGATTGCAGACACACTCTCGAAGATATCAGGAGCTTCTTCCACACACATCACATCGTGAACGCCGATCCCGTTCCATTTTCAGCCGCTTACTCTCTGCACTCCGTGACTGCCTCGACATCTCCTCAGTTGCAGCAAGTATCGATCTTTTCCCTCAAGGCCTCCCCTCCGGCCTTGGCCGCCACCTCTGCATCCGCTGCTTTCTCTGCGATGAAATGCTTGCCGCGTTCAATGGTCTCATCAAGAGCGACTCGTGCCTCCTTCGCCTTCTCCAGGAGGTTTTCCTCGGCCTTCCTGGCATACCCCTTCAACGTCCCGCGCGTTTCCTCTCCCGGCTTCGGTGCGAGAAGAAGACCAACGATCGCTCCTGCTACCGCCCCGCCTAAAAATGCCAGTGCCACGGCTGGTGATGAATATTTCGAATCGTGATTGTCCATCGTAATCCCTCCTTGGATGAACGTCGTGCTTCTCGATCGAAAAGTGAATACCGTACCATCATAACAGAACAAAGAAATCATTGCTTACTGTGATCTACGAGGTTCAAAGGAAACAAGTCACTGAGGAAAACCTTTCCCCCGGGACAGGCGGGATCAATGTGTGTCGGATTGAGGACAGCCTTGCCCCTCACAACCGCCCATCCCACCTCTCGATCTGTCATGTTTCATGCCGCCCATGCTGCCATCTGATCCCATCATGGGTCCCATGCCTTCTCCATGACCCATCATGCCAGGCCCATGCGCACTACTAAAGGTGTGTAGGTATTGGATGATGCTCCAGATTTCTTCGTCCGTCAGTTGCTCGCCGAATCCAACCATGCTGGTACCGACCGATCCATGCTTGATCACCCAGAAGACTTCGCCTTCCGTTCGATGACGCCAGAATCCGTGGTGCTGGAAATTGCGAGGCGAAGGATTCAACTGGGCGGCCAGCGGCCCATTGCCGCCCCCGTCTTTCCCATGACAGTTGAAACAGGCGCCCTTGCCGTTATAGAGCGCTTTGCCTTGCTCGACGGTTTCCGTGGAACTCGGCAACGGGCTCGTGAGTGCGCGCGCTTCGGCCAGCTTGTCGACCGGTACCAGCGGCTGCATCATATGCCGTTCGGCAGCCCCGGCAGGAATGGCGAGACACACCACTACGGCTAACAAAGGGAACATACTCGTTTTCATCACCATGCTCCCTTTATCGGTTGGTGCGGAGAGCCGAACCAGCGACACCTATCGTACCAAGCGCCGAACATGTGGGCAGGTCCGCGTCAGTTCACTTCGCGCAGACATACCCTACTGGGCAATATGGGTTTCGATGTCGACTCCGAGGCCGATCCAAGCCCGCAGCAGATCGTGCCGCGTGATCGAATAGGCCACCTTGCCGTTTCTCTCGATCGGCAGGTTGAGCAGGCGCTTGTCCTCCATGAGCTTCACTGCCTCATCGATACTCGTATCATCTGTCACGGAGATGCGGTCTTTCATCATAATATCCTCTGCCGCCAGCCGGTTCAGATCCTTCCCCGCTTGCAATGCCCGAAGGATGTCGAACTCGCTGACGAATCCGGCGAACCGCCCCTCTCCGTCGACCACGGGAGCTCCCGGCGTATGCGTCGTCAGCAACTCAACGGCAACTCCCATTGCGTTCTGTTTTCGAGTAAATACAAGATCGTTCGTAGCATGCACTTGCCCAACCGTCTTGAACCCCCCGGCAGGAACTCCCGGTCTGGTTAACGTAGCCATAACAGCCTCCTCGGTAATGCTGAATACCTATGATCTGTTCGCCTGATCGAGCAGCCTAGCTGCTGAAACCTGCGCAACTTCCACCACTGATCGCGAAGATTCACCTTCATTGTCTCGGAATCGCTCTTCTACTCGGATTGAGGCAGCCTCTTCGAAATGGATTCATTGATCGTATACACTCCGGTGCATCCCCGACATTTCATATTCGATGGGCCCAATATTTTTGGAGTTCTCTGTTGGCAACTCCTATGCGTGAGCCAGCAACCTCTATGCCAATCCCCCGATACGTGCGGGACTGGATAGAGCTGGATTAACAGCAGGTTCGGCAGTGGAGATATCGATTTCGTTTCGCCACGCCAACAGAATGGGGAGTCTTGCACCGGGAGAGTCAAAATCTGTGGCGAAATGCAACTACGATAGAACTCAATAAGGTGCCTGCAATCGGTACGAGACGTCGTCATTGAATTGGGTATTACCACGACCATCGGCCAATCCCCGTTCATAGATGTAGCCGAGTGACATTGCCATGCGGGGATTGACGACGTACCCCACCTGTGAACCGAGGGTCCACAGCTTCGCGTCACGCTCCGCGAACGCATCGTTGTATGATCGGAGGCCATAGCGCCCGATAAGTGTCAGCGTCCACGCTTCGTTCACCCGGTGTTCGAGCTCCGTGCGCCACGTCTGTGACGAGACACGCTCCTCTTGAATCAGGTTGCTCCCGGTACGATGCTCGATATTGGGGCCCAGGAACTGGTTGGGCACATTCCGGTACCGGAGGAGGACCGACGTATCAGGAGAGAGCCCCTGCTTGAATTGGAGCCGGTAGTCGCCAAAGTTGAAGCTCGGATTATTCGTATAGATGTACCCGTGCGCTTTGACGGAGAGCTCGTTGGGCCCGAGCGTCGAAGAAGAAGAGCGGACCACTTCGAGCGAGGGATCCCAGATGACATCAGAAAGCTGACTCGGAAGGCCTGTCGGCTGGCTCGGATCTTCGCTGAGTTTCAAGCGGCGGGCCGCAGAAAAATTGGTCACATTATTGGTGTACGAAGCCTTGCTCTCGGCAATGGCGGACCATTCCGCCATGACGCTGCGCGGGGAACACACCAGGACCAAGAGGCCGAGGGAGAACAGGAAACTGGTGGGCAAGATGCATCGGGCCATGGAGGCCACTTATTGTTGGCCGAATGACCGCACGTATCGCAGCACCTGCCAGGCTTCTTCTTCCGACAGTATGAGCGGAATAAAGGGAGCCATCGCTGTTCCCTTGCTGCCGTTCTTCAATATCCAGAACAGTTCCCCATCGGTGCGAGCGGCTTGCCATTTCTTGTCGGTGAAATTTCTCGGTAAGGGGCCTTTCAGGCTCCCCGGGGCAATATCTGCACCAAGTCCTTTCCCATCCGGTCCATGACACACCTTGCAAAAGGCTTTCCCTTCATACAGTGCTTTGCCCTTCGCAATCATCTCCTCGTCGGCAGGAAGGGGATTCGTCACGGCGCGGGCCGCTTCGATCTGATCGCGTGGCACCCGCGGGCGCATGACCGCCTTGTCAGCCGCCCACGTCAGGCTCTCGACAGTCAGGAGAACCCCCACCATCAGCACAGCGATCGATGTCATCCTGACTCGACTCGTCATGGCGAACAATCCTTCCTGGGCGAAATGAATACGCAACGGGGAGACCGTGTTGCCACGCTCTCCCCGCCCTCATCTACACTCACTCCGGGCTGACTACTTCCGATGCTTGTGTCCGACAGACTGCGGGTGGCCGACCACGCCGGTGGGCGCTTTGGCTCCATCCGGCCAGAGATGGAAGATGATCCCGTCTGTCTCAGCTGCGGCGGCGGCAACTTCCTTGGCTTGCGCCTCCGGCATATCGAGAATCTGGACTCGACCCGTGGCGATCTCGACGTCATGGTCATGATAATACTTGTTCCAGGTTTTCACCGGCACAAATGCGCGCGAGACGGATTTGGAGACGAAATACTCGACATCCGTGAGCCGCGCGTTGGGATCAGTCGATTCAAACAACAGGCACTGCAGGATTTCAGGAGAAATTGCCTTGCAGTAATGGTGATAGGGGCCGTGCACGGTGCCGTCTTCAAATTTGTGCGGGGCCGTGACATGAAGGGTAAAGCCATCCGCCGGGCCCGGCTTCTTCTCCGCTGCCGGAGGGGCTGGAACAGGGACGTGATCTTGCGCAAACGCCGCTCCCACGGAAAACACAGCGAAACTTAAAACAGATGCAATACTCAGCGCTCGAATCATGAGAACCTCCTGCGGTTATGGTTAGGGCACGGGGATCTTCACCTAGTCCATCTAGGCCGATAAAACCATCTGCATCCGGCTGCCTGAGTGTGTGACGGCTCACTGACTCCGTGAGGATCACTCCTCACGGCCTCCTCGGCCCTCCGAACTCATCTTTCACCGAAGGATCACAAAGATTCGACTTCTTTGTCTCAGAATCGCTCTTCCAAGGGGTTTGAGACATCCGATTCATTTTGGATTCGTCGATTGCATAACCAGCAACCTCTATGCCAACCGAACAAAATAGGCCGAGTTCCGAATAGAGAGGGATTAACAGGGTGTTCGACAACAGAGATGCATGTCTTGCTCTGTCATGCCTACAAGCATGGGGAGTCTTGCAACGGTAGAGGCAGGAAACTGCGGCGAAATGCAACGATGGAAGAATCCGGGAAGGCGTAAAATGAGTCCAGGCTAAGGAGTCCCCGGAGACATCATGGCTTTCATGCCAATGCCGAGTGATTACTTCCTTCGCTGCGGAATTAGAATGCCACGTTGCGGTCACGTTCCGCGACGGCTTTGATGAAGTCCGGCATGCCTTTGATCGACGCCCCGGCAACGAGGTCTGACGCGCTGACCTGCCTCGCCACAGCACAGGCCCCGCAGACCCAGATGGGAATATTCGCCGCTTGCACGGCAGCCAACAGATCTTTCAACGGCGTCAGATTCACTCCCGTCACGTGATCCGCGGTCCCTTTGCGCCCAAGTGTCACCGCTTCATTCCATAGCCATAGCACGACCTCGTGCCCTTGCTCCTTCGCAACCTTCGCTGCCATGAACGGCAACGTAGCCATCGTGGGATCGTCCGTGCCCCGGCTGCCTGAGATAATAAAAGTCAGCATGGTGTTCTCCTCCGTTCGTCACGCCATCATGGCTTGAGAGACGACATCGTTTCTATGGAAGGCACGAAGAATGTCGCGCCGGTGACGGCTCGGCTAAATTCCATGAGCCGATCGTGGAGCCCATCGCCCGTCGTCCCCATCATCCGGGCCAACATCACATCGAAGACATCAAGGGACTTTGTGTAGGCGACGAAGTAGAGCCCTGCTTCGCGTACCGTCCCCCAGGGATAGCTCTGCCGCAGGATCTGCAATTCCGCTCCGTCCCGCTCGATCACGACACGGCTAATGTGGGCCGTCTCGGGTTTTTTCGGCTTGGGTAACTCGACGCTTCCCCGTTTCGTCCTTCCGATGATCTGTTCCTGCTCTCGGTCATCCAATCTGCGCCATCGTTCAAGATCATGAACATAGCGCTGAACCGCGACGTAACTGCCGCCCGCAAAAGGTAGGTCCTCTTCTCCAATCAGGGCGGCGACAGCTCTGGCCTTTCCCTTGGGGTTCTCGGTTCCGTCGATGAATCCGGTCAAGTCCCGTGAATCACGATACCGGAACCCGTGGATCTCCTCTGTCACCGTCGCCAACGACTGCAATCGCCGCACGAGCCCCATCGCGAGATCGAGATTCAGGTCATGACGGCCAGAGGTAATCTGCAAAAAAAGATCCCCTCCCGTCGCCGGTGCGACTCGCCCATTTGCCTTGACGGCGCGGAACGGCCGCAGTCCTGTAGGTCGGC
>Ga0075433_10002095_pt1 | contig 15102 bp, 13 predicted proteins | sample RhiMethybrSRZTD2_FD_75299 | JGI IMG/M metagenome (GOLD analysis project Ga0075433, IMG submission 75299) | Populus rhizosphere microbial communities from Tennessee, USA - Rhizosphere MetaG P. TD hybrid SRZTD2 | ecosystem: Host-associated > Plants > Roots > Rhizosphere > Soil | place: USA... | reverse complement strand
GCGAGGATCTTCTCGGCCTGCCCGACCGAGGCGGCGGCGCCTGCCAAGCGCTCGTACTGGAACTGCCACATCTGCTGAGAGAATCCCTGGCCAGGCTCCAGGCCGATGAGGTTGGCGTGCGGGACGGGAACGTCGTCGAGCGCGATCTCGGCGGTGTCGCTCGAGCACATGCCGAGCTTCTTCAGCGTCCGCGACACCGACACGCCGGGCAGATCCGTGTCGACGAGGAACAACGAGATGCCGCGGTACCCCGAGCCGGGCTCGGTCTGGGCGACGAGTGTCAGGAAGTCGGCCCGGGCGCCGTTGGTGATGAACATCTTGCGGCCGTTGACGATCCACGTCTCGCCGTCTCGCACGGCGCGCGTCGAGATGTTGGCGACGTCCGAGCCGGCATCGGGCTCGGAGACCGTGATCGCGCCGATCTTCTCGCCCGCGATTGCAGGGCGGAGGTAACGCTCACGCTGCTCGTCGGTGCCGAACTCCGCCAGCGCGGGCGTCGCCATGTCGGTCTGCACCGAGATCGCCATCGGGATGGCGCCGGCCCCGCAGTGCGACAGCTCCTCGATGAACACGATCTCCGCGGCGAGGTCGCCGCCGGCGCCGCCCCAGCGCTCCGGGTAGTGCAACCCGAGGAAGCCGAGCTCGCCACAACGCCTGAACACCCAATCGGGGAAGTACCCCGCCTCTTCCCACTCGTCGACGGACGGCGCCAGCTCTTTGTCGACGAACCGTCGCACCGCGGCGCGCAGCTCGTCGTGCTCCGGCGTGAAGATCGCGCTGGGGACGTCCACCCGCCCATTCTGGCCCGGTTTGCGGGCGGTTTCGCGGCCCCAGGCCGTAGACTCCCTTTCCCATGTCCCAGTCGATCCTCCAGCGACGGCTCGTCGACGTCAGCGAGCGGCTCAAGCGTCTACGGACGGAGCTGGGCGTCACCGACGAGCAAGTTGCGTTCCTCGAGGACGAGGCCGACGAAGCTCGCCTGCGCGCCCTCGTCGCGGAGACGCCGCTCGGCGACGTCGAGGCTCGCGATGCCCGCCGCCATGCGGACGCTTTGGCGCGTCACCGCGACACGCTTGCCGGCTCGATCGCCGAGCTCGAGCGCGAGCAGGACGCGCTGCTCGACCGGATGGCGGCCGAGCTCTCGGCCCACTGACCACTCCCGAACCACGGAGCGCGCCCGTGCCGGATCCCACACGCGTCGTGATCGCGGAAGATGAGGCGATCATCCGCCTCGATCTCAAGGAGCTCCTCGAAGAGGAGGGCTACGAGGTCGTGGGCGAGACGGGGCGCGGCGACGAGGCCATCGAGCTCGTCCGCCAGAACCAGCCGGACCTCGTGATCCTCGACATCAAGATGCCGGGCATGGACGGCCTGACCGCGGCGCGCCACATCACGAGCGAGCGTCTCGCCGCGGTGCTCGTGCTCACCGCGTTCTCGCAGCGTGACCTGATCGAGCAAGCCCGCGACGCCGGCGCCCTCGCCTACCTGGTCAAACCGTTCCAGAAGAGCGACCTCATCCCCGCCATCGAGATGGCGCTCGGGCGATATGCCGAGCTCGCGTCCCTCGAGCGGGACGTCGGCAACCTCGCCGAGCGTCTCGAGGAACGCAAGACGATCGACCGCGCCAAGGGCGTCCTCATGGACCAGCACGGAAAGACCGAGCAGGAAGCGTGGCGGTTCCTCCAGCAGCAGGCCATGCACAATCGGGTCAAGGTGCACGACGTCGCGCGTCGCGTCGTCGATGGCGAGCTCACTCCCTGAAGCGCGCGTCCGATTCCGTTTCCCGCCCGTGGGGCGCGGGTACCCAGCGAGCAGAGACAGTCGAGCCCGGCTGTCCGGACCTGGAGGATTCAATTGCTGCTCGCCGCGTTCGAACCCGCGTCAAAAGAGCTAGCGATCTTCTACATCATCGCCGTGGCCTGCTTCGTCGTCGCCGCGTTCGCGGGGCCGACCGCCGGCCGCCGCGCCGGGGGCTCCGTGGGGCTCGTGGCCATCGGGTTGGCCTTCTTCGTGTTTCCGAGCATGTGGACCCAGATCAACGCCGCGTTCTGACCAGCCCAAGCGCGCCGGAGCGGGAGTCGCCGGCCTCGATGCCGGCGACTCTCCGCGTCCAGCGGGTAGTCCCGGGCATACGATCGAGACGCGGCATCGGTGGCTCTGCCGACCGAGCCGCAAAGCCGGAGCCTGCGACGGCGACAGGAGATAGATGAGCAAGCTCCTCCTTCTCGACGGTCATTCCTTGGCGTACCGGGCCTTTTACGCCCTGCCCACGGACCTCGCGACCCGCACCGGGACGATCACCAACGCCGTCTACGGCTTCACTTCGATGCTGATCAAGATGCTCGGCGACGAGAAGCCCGACTACATCGCCGTCGCATTCGACACCGGGGCTCCGACGTTCCGGGACGAGATGGACGCCGAGTACAAGGCGGGCCGCAAGGAGACGCCGGACGTGTTCTCTTCGCAGCTGCCATTGATCCACGAGGTGCTCGAAGCCCTCGCGATCCCCATGCTCGAGGTCGAAGGGGTGGAGGCCGACGACGTCATCGCCACCCTCGCGGACCAAGCGGCAGGGGAGGGGATCGACACCGTGATCGTCACCGGCGACCGCGACACCTACCAGCTCGTCCGCGATCCGCACGTCAAGGTCCTCTACAACCGGCGGGGCGTCTCGGACTACGTGCTCTACGACGAAGCCGGCATCGTCGAACGCACCGGCGGTGTGACCGCCGCGCAGTATCCCGACTACGCCGCGCTCCGCGGTGACACGAGCGACAACCTTCCAGGCGTTCCCGGCATCGGTGAAAAGACGGCGGCGAAGCTCGTCTCGACGTACGGCGACCTCGAGGGCATCTACGGACACCTCGACGAGCTACCGCCCAAGCAACGGCAGAACCTGGGTGAAGCGCACGACCGCGTGTTCCTCAATCGCGACATGTCCCGGCTGCGGTCGGACGTCGCGGTCGACTTCTCGGCCGCCGACCTCCGCCAGCGCTCATGGGATCGCGAGCAGGTCCGCGTCCTGTTCGACCAGCTCGAGTTCCGTACGCTCTTGCCGCGACTGTTCGAGGCGGTCGGCGAAGAGGCCGCCGAGCCCGAGGCGGAGTCGTTCGAAGCCGACGTCGCGGTCGTGCCGGACGCCGCGGCTGCCGCGACCCGATTGCGCGACCTCGGCGCCGTCGATGACGCGTACGTGCTCGAAGGTCGGTGGGAAGGCGACGCCGGGCGCAGCCCGCTGCTCGGCCTCGCCGTTGCCGACGAGGACGGGCGCGCCGACTACATCGACGCGGACCTCCTCCGCGACGCGAAGGTGAGCGACGCGCTCGGCGCGCTCGTCGGCGAAGGTGGGCCGCCCCTCGTCGTCCACCGGGCCAAGGAGCTGATGCACGGCCTTCCCGTGGACGTGCGCTCGCTGCGGTACGACACCGCAGTGATGGCCTATCTGTTGGATCCTGCCGAGGGGAAGTACCTGCTCGAGGACCTCGCGTTGCGGTACCTGTCGCTCGAGGTGCGCTCACCCGACGCGGAGGAGGGCACGCTCGACCTCGACCTTGGCGGCGAGTCCCGCGTCGACGAGACGGGACGGCGCGCGCTGGCCGTCCGCCGCCTCGCCGGCACCCTCGCCGAAGCGCTCGAGGCGCGCGAGCTCACCGACCTCTACGAACGCGTCGAGCGGCCGCTCGTTCGCGTGTTGGCGCGGATGGAAGACGCCGGCGTCAAGGTCGACCGCCAGTTCCTCGAGGGCCTGCGCGCCGAGCTCGCCCAGAGCTGCGAGGACCTCGTGGGGCGCATCCAGGCCCACGCCGGGATGGAGTTCAACGTGAACTCCACCCCTCAGCTGCGGCAGGTGCTCTTCGAGAAGCTCGGCTTGGCGCCGGTGAAGAAGACGAAGACCGGCCCGTCCACCGATGCCGACTCGCTCCAGAAGATGGCCGAGGAGCACCCGATCATCGAGGACCTGCTGCGCTACCGCGAGGTCGAGAAGCTCCGCAGCACGTACGCCGACGCGTTGCCTCCGCTGATCGGCGACGACGGCCGCATCCACGCCACGTTCAAGCAGACCGACACGACGACCGGTCGCATCTCGAGCGAGAACCCGAACCTGCAGAACGTCCCCGTGCGCACAGCCGACGGTCGGGAGATGCGCCGCGCGTTCATCGCCGAGGAAGGGTCCGGGTTGCTGACGGCCGACTACTCGCAGATCGAGCTCCGGGTGCTCGCCCATCTCACGGACGACCCGGGGCTGATCGAAGCCTTCTCCCGCAGCGCCGACATCCACACCACGACGGCGGCGATGGTCTTCGGCGTCGACGAGAAGGACGTCGACCCCTTCCAACGCCGCTTCGCGAAGGTTGTCAACTTCGGTCTCGCGTACGGGATGGAGGCCTACGGGCTGGGCCAGCGCCTGGGTGTTCCGACCGAGGAAGCGCGGGAGATCCTCGACAACTACTTCGCGAGCTTCCCGAACGTGAAGGAGTTCATGGACAGCACCGTGCGGGAGGCGAAACAGCGCGGCTACACGACGACGATCTTCGGCCGTCGCCGTCAGATCACCGAGCTGTCGTCCGACAACTTCCGCATCCGGCAGATGGGGGAGCGCATGGCGCAGAACGCGCCTGTACAGGGCTCGGCCGCCGACATCTTCAAGCTGGCCATGGTCGAACTGGATCGCGCGCTCGACGACGCCAGCCTCCGGGCCCGCATGGTCCTCACCGTCCATGACGAGCTCGTGCTCGAGGTGCCGCTCGACGAACGCGATCGTGTCGAGTCGCTCGTGCGCGAGGTCATGGAGTCCGTGTGCACGCTGAAGGTCCCGCTCGTCGTCGACCTCGGGTTCGGTCCCACCTGGGCCGAAGCCAAGTAGCGCGTTCAGCTGGTCTCGGCCACTGCGATCTGATCGACGGACGCGCTCCAGAACGGGCAATCTGTGCGGGTGGCGAAGACGGGTGGGCGGGGATCCGACGACGATGCGCTGCTTGCGCTCTTCGATGCGATCGCTTCAGGTGATCACCTCGAGATTGAGCGACGGCTGGACTCATCGCGCGGTCTCGCAAGCTGTCCGATTCGTACAGGGGCGAGCCGCCAAGATGCCGAGTCGTACTTCCTTGCTGCGATTCGTCATTACGTTTACGCCGGTGACACGGCGCTGCATATCGCAGCCGCCGCGCATCAACGAGAACTCGCCGAGTCGCTCGTCGCGAGAGGCGCCGACGTTCGCGCTCGTAACCGAAGGGGAGCTGAACCGCTCCACTACGCCGCCGACGGGAGTCCCGGCGCGGAGCACTGGGATCCCGTGAGACAGCGTGAGGTGATTGCGTATCTCATCGAAGCAGGCGCGGATCCGAACGCGTTGGACAAGAGCGGCGTGGCTCCGCTCCATCGGGCGGTTCGAACTCGTTGCTCGGCGGCGGTCAGCGCCATCCTCGAGAACGGTGCGGATCCGCTGCTGATGAACAAGAGCGGTTCGACTCCGCTGCACCTCGCCGTGCAGAACACGGGCCGCAGCGATTCTGGCTCTGAAGCGGCCAAAGCAGAACAGGGCCGCATCATCGTCGTGCTACGAGAACACGGCGCGAGTCCGACCGATGCCGATAGGAACGGAAAGAGCGTCGCGGCCGCAGCATCCAGTGACTGGGTCCGTGATCTGCTCGGCACCTCCTGATGCTCGCCCCGTGAGTGAAGCCCGTATCTGCCGATCTGCGTTCCCCTTCTCGTGACCGACATGCCGCCGGCGCCATCCGGTCCGTGGTTCAACCAGGTTGCCGCCCACCTCGGTCGGGCCTACTGGGCCCCTGGCACCGGCCGGGTAATGGCCTTCACGAAGGGAACGGAGCAGGAAGTCGAGTTCCTCGTCGACGCGCTCGGGCTCGAGCCGGGGGAGAGGGTGCTCGACGTCGGCTGCGGCCCGGGGCGCCACGCGCTCGCGTTCGCCGGGCGCGGGATCGAGGTGGTGGGCGTCGACCTGTCCGACGACTTCATCGCCTTGGCCCGAGATGCGGCCGCGGCGGACGGGGTGCCGGCGCGCTTCGAGGTCGGCGACGTCCGGGAACTTGCTCACGACGGCGAGTTCGACGCCGTCGTCTGCCTCTGCCAGGGAGGATTCGGCCTCCTCGGCGGGCGCGACGAGTCCCGGGCGTTCGAGCGCATCGCCGCCGCGCTCCGTCCCGGCGGCCGGCTCGCGCTCACGGCTTTCTCGGCAGCCTTCGCCGTCCGCTTCCTCGAAGAGGGCGAGACCTTCGACCCCGCCACCGGCGTTCTCCACGAGCGGTCCACCGTCCGCAACGAGGACGGCGAAGAGGAGGTCTTCGACCTCTGGACGACGTGCTTCACCACGCGGGAGCTCGAGCTGGTCGCCGGGCGCGCCGGGCTCGATGTCGTCGGCGTGCACGGCGTGGCACCCGGACGGTACGGAACCGCGCCGCCGACGCTCGACGACCCCGAATTGCTGCTCCTGGCTCGGCGGCACACCTGACCGTGGGTTACCCTGGTAAATGGTCCTCCGGGGCCGGTTTCCCGCGCTCGCGTCGTCACCCGAGGTGCGCCGGCAGGCAGGGGGAGCGATCACTGTTTCCAAGGAGCAATGTTGTCCGAGCAGGAGGCCACAGGAGCGACCGACAACGCTCCCGTGCCCGAGACGAGTCAGAGTGAGTCGGCTGCGGCCTCGCAGCCATCCGGCGCCGCCGGCGCCGTAGCAACCGCCGAGTCCCCGCCCGACGGCGGCCCGGTCGTCCTCGACGACCTCGGCACGCAATCCTTCTCCGATGCAGTCGACGCGACGATCGTCGAGTTCGACGACGGCGACATCGTGTCCGGCAAGGTCGTGAAGATCGACAGCGACGAGGTCCTGCTCGACATCGGCTACAAGTCCGAGGGTGTCATCCCGTCCCGCGAGCTCTCGATCCGCAACGACATCGACCCCCATGAGGTCGTCGATCTCGGTGAAGAGCTCGAGGCCCTCGTCCTGCAGAAGGAGGACAAGGACGGCCGGTTGATCCTGTCGAAGAAGCGGGCGCAGTACGAGCGGGCGTGGGGCACCATCGAGGCGGTCAAGGAGAAGGACGGCATCGTCTCCGGGCCCGTCATCGAGGTGGTCAAGGGTGGCCTGATCCTCGACATCGGCCTCCGCGGCTTCCTGCCCGCGTCGCTCGTCGACCTCCGCCGCGTGCGCGACCTGCACCCCTTCGTCGGCCGGAACCTCGACGCGAAGATCATCGAGCTCGACAAGAACCGCAACAACGTCGTGCTCTCGCGGCGCGCGTACCTCGAGGAGACGCAGCGCGAGCAGCGCGATGAGTTCCTCGCCAACCTCAAGCCGGGTGAGATCCGCAAGGGCGTGGTCTCGTCGGTCGTGAACTTCGGCGCGTTCGTCGACCTGGGCGGCATGGACGGCCTCGTGCACGTCTCCGAGCTGAGCTGGAAGCACGTCGACCACCCGAGCTCGGTGGTGCAGGTCGGCGACGAGGTCGAGGTGCAGGTGCTCGACGTCGACCTCGACCGCGAGCGCATCTCGCTGTCGCTGAAGGCCACGCAGCAGGATCCGTGGCAGGAGTTCGCCAACGGCCACCAGGTCGGCGAGCTCGTGTACGGGAAGGTCACCAAGCTCGTCCCGTTCGGCGCGTTCGTCCAAGTGGGCGACGGCATCGAGGGCCTCGTGCACATCTCGGAGATGGCCGCGCACCACGTCGAGGCGCCCGAGCAGGTCGTCACGCCCGGCGAAGAGCTGTGGGTGAAGATCATCGACATCGACCTCGACCGGCGGCGCATCTCGCTGTCGATCAAGCAGGCGGCCGAGGGCGGCGAGGTCGCGGCCGAGTACCGCGAGCATTTCGGCGAGGACGCCTTCGACGAGCAGGGCCAGTACATCGGTCCCACGGCCGAGGAGACTGCAGCCGCCTCCGAGGGCGACGCGGCGGCTGCGCCGGAAGCGCCCGCTGCAGGCGAGACCCCGGCCGAGGCGTCGGCGCCGGTCGACACGCCGGCCACGGACGACACGCCGCCGGCCGAGACCGCCTGAGTTGCTCCTCGTCGGGCTCACCGGCGGGATCGGAGCCGGCAAGTCCACTGTTTCCGAGCTGCTTGCCGCGCGCGGCGCCGTCATCGTCGACGCCGATCAGGTCGCGCGAGCAGTCGTCGAGCCCGGGCAGCCGGCGCTGCAGAAGCTCGTCGAGCGATTCGGCGAGGGCATCCTCGATGCCGACGGGCGACTCGCGCGGGGCTCGTTGGCGAAAGTTGCGTTCGCCGACGACGAGTCCCGGCTGGACCTCGAGGCGATCACCCATCCCGCGATCAACGAGGAGTTCACGCGCCGCGTGGCCGAGGCGCCGAGTGACGCCATCGTCGTCCTCGACGTGCCGCTCCTCGCCGAGTCGGAGCAAGCCAGGAAGCGTCCCTATCAGACCGTGATCGTCGTCGAGGCGCCCCGTGATGTACGGCTGGCGCGACTCCAGGCCCGGGGCGTCGAGCGGGCCGACGCCGAGGCCCGCATGGCCGCGCAGGCCGACGACGAGGAGCGCCGCAAGCTGGCGACGTACGTGGTCGACAACGCCGGCGACCGCGCCGGGCTCGAACGCCAGATCGACGAGCTGTGGGCGGACCTCGAGCGGCGGCACCTCGAGTCTGAGTTGGGTTAGAAACCCGAGTCATAGCGCCAGTTTTCGACCCAACACAGGGGCGAGGCCGTCACATGCCGCCGGTACCATCGGCTTGATGCCTCCCCTCGAGCTCGTCTCCCCCTTCACGGCCGCCGGCGACCAGCCGGAGGCGATCGAGGCGCTCGCGACCGGCGTCGAGCGGGGCGACCGGTACCAGACGCTGCTCGGCATCACCGGGTCGGGGAAGTCGTTCACGATCGCCGGCGCGATCGCCCGGGCCCAGCGGCCCACGCTCATCCTCGCCCCGAACAAGAGCCTGGCCGCCCAGCTGGCGAGCGAGTTCCGGGAGTTCTTCCCGAAGAACCGGGTGGAGTACTTCGTCTCCTATTACGACTACTACCAGCCCGAGGCCTACGTCCCCTCGTCCGACACGTACATAGAGAAGGACTCGTCGATCAACGACGAGATCGACCGGCTCCGCCACTCCGCCACGAGCGCGCTCATGTCCCGGCGGGACGTGATCATCGTCGCCTCGGTCTCGGCGATCTACGGCCTGGGCTCACCCGAGCTGTACGAGCAGCAATGCCTCATGCTCGGTGTAGGGGAGGAGCACGACCAGCGCGCGATCCTGCGGCGGCTCGTCGAGCTCCAGTACGAGCGGAACGACGAGGGCTTCGTACGGAACAAGTTCCGGGTGCGCGGCGACTCGATCGAGGTGTTCCCCGCCTACGAGGAGCGGGGCGTGCGCATCCAGCTCTTCGGGGACGAGATCGAGCGGATGTACTCCGTCGACGCCGTCACCGGCGAGATCGTCGAGGAGCTCGACCGGTTCGTGCTGTTCCCGGCGTCGCACTACGTCACCGACGAAGACCACATGCAGCGCGCGATCGAGGGCATCGAAGCCGAGCTCAAGGACCGGCTGGCGTGGTTCGAGTCGAAGGGCAAGCTGCTGGAGGCGCAGCGCCTGCGGATGCGGACGACCTACGACCTCGAGATGCTCCGCGAGATCGGCACGTGCGCCGGGATCGAGAACTACTCGCGGTTCCTCGACGGCCGAGAGGCCGGGCAGATGCCGTACACGCTGCTCGACTACTTCCCCGACGACTTCCTCTGCGTGCTCGACGAGTCGCACGTGACCGTCCCGCAGCTGCACGGACAGTTCGAGGGTGACCGGTCCCGCAAGGAGACGCTCGTCGAGCACGGCTTCCGGCTCCCGTCCGCGCTCGACAACCGGCCCCTGCGGTTCAACGAGTTCATCGAGCACGTGAACCAGGTGGTGTTCATGTCGGCCACGCCGGGGGAGTACGAGCTCGAAAAGTCGAAGCAGGTCGTCGAGCAGATCGTGCGGCCGACCGGGCTCGTCGACCCCGAGGTGATCGTGAAGCCGACCAAAGGGCAGATCGACGACCTGGTCGCCGAGATCAACACCCGAGCCGAGGCCGAGCAGCGCGTGCTCGTCACGACGCTGACCAAGAAGATGTCCGAGGACCTGACCGACTATCTGATCGAGCTGGGTATTCGGGTCCGGTACCTGCACAGCGAGATCGACACGCTCGAGCGGGTCGAGATCCTGCGCGCGCTGCGCCTCGGTGAGTTCGACGTGCTCGTCGGCATCAACCTGCTGCGGGAAGGCCTCGACCTGCCCGAGGTGTCGCTGGTCGCGATCCTCGACGCCGACAAGGAGGGCTTCCTGCGCTCAGACACGTCGCTCATCCAGACCATGGGCCGCGCGGCCCGCAACGTCGACGGTCAGGTGGTGATGTACGCGGACCAGGTCACTGACTCGATGCGCCGAGCCATCTCCGAGACGAACCGCCGGCGGAAGGTGCAGCTCGAGTTCAACGCCGAGCACGGGATCGATCCGCAGACGATCCGCAAGAAGGTCGTCGACATCCTCGAGATGGTGCGTGCCCGCGAGGGTGAGGACGACGACGTGCGCGTCAGTCGAGGCAGGGGGCGTGGACGTGGGCGTGGGCCCAAGCGTTCGGCCGTCTTCGACCTCGAGGGCGTCGCGCCGGACGACGTCGGCAAGCTCATCCAGACCCTTCAGGACGAGATGCACGACGCGGCCAAGGATCTTCGTTTCGAGGAAGCCGCTCGCCTCCGCGACGAGATCGCCGAGCTCAAGCGCGAGCTGCGCGAGGTGAGCTGAGGCAACGGAGCGGGTAGACCTCCGCCGACGCCGATCCGGCGACCGAGGAGGGCGCAGTGCTCCAGGATCTGAGGAAGTTCCTGCTCCGCGGCAATGTCATCGACCTGGCGGTGGCGGTGATCATCGGCATCGCGTTCGGCGCGGTCGTCTTGTCTCTCGTGAACAACGTGATCATGCCGGTGATTGGCGCCGTGTTCGGCAAGCCGAACTTCAACGATCTGACTTTCAAGATCGGCGACGGGGTGGTCGCCTACGGGCGATTCATCACCGCCGTCGTCAACTTCGTGATCATCGGAACGGTGCTGTTCTTCATCGTGCGGGCGGCTGATCGGCTCTTCACGCGAGAGAAGAAGCCCACCGAGGTGGAGGTGCTCACCGAGATCCGGGACGAGCTCCGGCGCAGGTAGGCGCAGGCCCGAACATCCGTTCGCTCGGACGACTGCACCGGTAAACTGACGTCGTGGCGGATGCACTCACGATCCGAGGGGCTCGGGAGCACAACCTCAGGAACGTCGACCTCGAGCTGCCCCGGGACCGCCTCATCGTCTTCACCGGGCTGTCGGGCTCGGGGAAGTCTTCGCTGGCGTTCGACACGATCTACGCCGAGGGGCAGCGCCGGTACGTCGAGTCGCTGTCGGCGTACGCCCGGCAGTTCCTCGGGCAGATGGACAAGCCGGACGTCGACTTCATCGAGGGCCTGTCGCCGGCGATCTCGATCGACCAGAAGTCGGCGTCGAAGAACCCGCGGTCGACCGTCGGGACGATCACCGAGATCTACGACTACCTGCGGCTCCTCTACGCCCGGATCGGCGTGCCGCACTGCCCCAACTGCGGTCGGGTCATCACGCGGCAGACACCCCAGCAGATCGTCGACCGCGTGCTGCAGCTGCCGGAGGGCACGAGGTTCCAGGTGCTTGCGCCGGTCGTGCGGGGCCGGAAGGGCGAGTACGAGGGGCTGCTGACCGAGCTCGCCGGTCAGGGCTTCACGCGGGCCAGGATCGACGGCGAGGTGCACGAGCTGTCGAGCATGCGCGGCTCGGGCGGTCACGCCGCGAGTCGGGAGCGGCTGGCCCGGTACGAGCAGCACACGATCGAGGTCGTCGTCGACCGGCTGGTCCGCCGCGCGGGCATCGAGCGCCGGCTCACCGACTCCCTCGAGACGGCCCTGCGCCTTGCCGAGGGTGTCGCCGAGGTCGAGATCGTGCCGCGGGAGGGCGAGGAGGAGCACGACGAGGACCGGGAGGTGCTCACCTTCTCCGAGCACCTGGCCTGCGCGAGCTGCGGCTTGTCGTTCGAGGAGCTCGCGCCGCGCAACTTCTCGTTCAACTCGCCCTACGGCGCGTGCGAGCGGTGCGACGGGCTCGGCACCCGTTTCGAGGTCGACCCGGAACTGGTCGTCTCCGACGACGATCTCAGCATCACCGAGGGTGCCATCGCACCGTGGGCCGGGTTCCGGAGCCAGTACTTCGACCGGGTGCTCGGCGCGGTCGCGAAGGAGTACGGGTTTTCGGTCGACACGCCGTGGCGCAAGCTGCGTAAGCGCGACAAGCAAGCCGTGCTGCACGGGTCGGGGAAGCGCGCGATCAACGTCCGTTACCGCAACCGGTACGGGCGGCAGCGTTCGTACACGACTGAGTTCGAGGGCGTGGTGCCGTGGCTCGAGCGCCGTCATTCCGAAGCGGAGAGCGAGCGGGTGCGCGAGCAGATCGAGGGCTACATGCGTGAGGTGCCGTGCCCGGTGTGTCACGGCGCGCGGCTGCGGCCGGCATCGCTCGCCGTCACCGTCGGCGGGAGGAACATCTACGAGCTCGGGGAGTTGTCGATCGCCAAAGCGGCGGAGTTCCTCGGCGGGCTCGAGCTGTCCGAGCGCGACCTGATGATCGCCGAAGCCGTCTTGAAGGAAGTCAACGAGCGGCTGCGCTTCCTGCTCGACGTCGGGCTCAACTACTTGTCACTGAACCGCTCGTCGGCGACGCTCGCCGGCGGTGAGGCCCAGCGGATCAGGCTGGCGTCGCAGATCGGCAGCGGGTTGGTCGGCGTGTTGTACGTGCTCGACGAGCCGTCGATCGGGCTGCACCAGCGCGACAACCACCGGCTCCTCGACACCCTCTTGCGGTTGCGTGACCTCGGGAACACGGTGATCGTCGTCGAGCACGACGAGGAGACGATCCGCTCCGCCGACACGATCGTCGACATCGGGCCCGGCGCAGGCGAGCACGGCGGTGAGATCGTCGCACGCGGGACGCTCGACGACATCCTCGCCGAGCCGCGGTCGATCACAGGTCAGTACCTGGCGGGGGAGCGCTCCATTCCGGTCCCGGAGATGCGCCGCCAGCCGGGCGAGGCGTGGCTGACGGTCAGGGACGCGCGTGAGCACAACCTGCAGAACATCGACGTCGACTTCCCGCTGGGGTGCTTCGTCGCGATCACGGGAGTAAGTGGGAGCGGCAAGTCCACGCTCGTGAACGACATCCTCTACCACGCGCTCATGCAGAAGGTGTACCGGTCACGGACCGTGCCCGGCCGCCACAAGACGATCGAGGGCACGGAGCTCGTCGACAAGGTCATCAACATCGACCAGTCGCCGATCGGCCGGACCCCGCGCTCGAACCCGGCCACGTACACAGGTGTGTTCGACAAGATCCGCACTCTGTTCGCGTCGAGCCTCGAGGCGAAGGTCCGGGGCTACCTGCCCGGACGCTTCTCGTTCAACGTGAAGGGCGGCCGGTGCGAGGCGTGCGCCGGCGACGGCACGATCAAGATCGAGATGCACTTCCTCCCGGACGTGTATGTGCCGTGCGAGGTGTGCAAGGGCGCGCGGTACAACCGCGACACGCTCGACGTCACGTTCAAGAACAAGAACATCGCCGAGGTCCTCGACATGTCGATCGAGGAGGCGCTCGAGTTCTTCAAGCACCAGCCTCCGATCGCCCGCCAGCTCCAGACGCTGTTCGACGTCGGGCTCGGGTACGTGCGACTCGGGCAGCCCGCGCCCACGCTGTCGGGCGGGGAGGCCCAGCGCGTGAAGCTGGCGTCGGAGCTCGGGAAGCGGGCAACCGGACGCACCGTGTACATGCTCGACGAGCCGACGACCGGGCTGCACTTCGAGGACACGAAGCGGCTACTTGGCGTCCTGTCGCGACTCGTCGAGGGCGGGAACACCGTGCTGGTGATCGAGCACAACCTCGACGTGATCAAGTCGGCGGACTGGATCATCGACCTCGGGCCCGAGGGGGGCGACGCCGGCGGGCAGATCGTGGCCGAGGGCTCGCCCGAGCACGTCGCCAAGACCGAAGGCAGCTACACGGGAAGCTTCCTCGCGCCGATCCTCGGGCTCGACGAGCACGCCGTCGCGTGAGCGAGGCCGGTGCGCCGCGCCTACTGGTCGACGCGCCTCGCGATCTCATCCTCCAGCGCGTAGAGGATGGGCAGTGTCGCGCGGTCCTTCGGCCGGTTCGCAGCCTCCTTGGATCGGATGATGTCGGCGAGCGACGCGACGCGCACGACGGTCCCGTCGATCTCCATCTCGACTGCACGCCGGACCAAGTCCGCGTATCCCTGATCGCCGGCGGGCTGGAACGCGATGTCGAAGTCACCGAAGCGCGTCGTCAGGTTCACGAGCTGCATGCGCCGCAGAAAGTCGGGATCGGCCGAGAAGGTGACGCCATCGGGCTCTGCCTCGTTTCGGACGCGCGCCTTCATGTCACGCAGCGCAGCTGCCAGGCGCTCGAGGTTCTCCGGCGAGGGGTCCGGGCAGATGTCGGCGTCGTTCGTGAGGGCGGAAGAACCGTGAAGGGTCGCGGCGAGGCCGCCGATGAGCACGTAGTCGACGCGATGGCGGGCGAGCACATCGAAGAGTTCCTGGGGCTGCAGCGCCTCAGGCACGCGCAGGCTCGCGTTCGACGGGGCGCGCCTTGGCGCGGAGCTGGGACACGTTGCGCACGGACTCGAGCCGCGCCGTCGGTGTCAACGCGAGGTTCTCGCGGATCTGCGCCCGGTCGACGTCGTCGAGGCGTCGGAACGTCATGTCGGCCTCGAAGCCGCACGCCTCGAGGATCCGAGCCAGGGTGTCGACCCGAGGAGTGTCGCGGCCGCGTTCCCAGTTCGAGACCGCGGACTGGGTCGTCCCGAGCCGGCGCGCGAGGTCAGCTTGCGTCAGCCCGCCCAGGCGGCGGGCCTCACGGATGAGGCGGCCGCTCCCCAGAGCGCTGAGCGTGAGCCGGTCGGGTCGATCGTTCGCCATGCAGATATGGTAACCCATATGGTCGATCTGCCATTTCCTATGTGCCGGACACGGGCGTGAGCCGCTCGGACCCGTGGGAGCGGCACGCCGGCTGGTGGCAGGAGAAGTTCACCGAC
>Ga0075433_10002090_pt1 | contig 15114 bp, 9 predicted proteins | sample RhiMethybrSRZTD2_FD_75299 | JGI IMG/M metagenome (GOLD analysis project Ga0075433, IMG submission 75299) | Populus rhizosphere microbial communities from Tennessee, USA - Rhizosphere MetaG P. TD hybrid SRZTD2 | ecosystem: Host-associated > Plants > Roots > Rhizosphere > Soil | place: USA... | reverse complement strand
AACAATCGGCGTTCCTTCCTGTCTCAGCTTCAGATTTAAGAAGCGCTGAAAATTGGCCTCTCTTGTACTGGACAACCAGGCAGGCTCAAACTGTCTCTGGGATTCACTCCAAAAGAAAATCGCACAACGATCCACTCCCGTCATCCTGAGACAGGCATCACCGGTGGTTCGGAGGATAGAATTCAAGTCTGTCGAAGAACTTAAGCTATGCGAGACTTCCAGCATGGAAGCATAGAGATCGGCTTGCTCAGCCTTGCTTGATAAAAGCCAAACCAGGGAGCTAAGGACCACCGACAGCGCTAGGCCCAAAACCAGGAAAGCAATGCCCCGAAAACCAAACTGATCTCCCGATTCTCTTGGCCAAAGCACCAGGTTCCAATTGTGATCGCGTACGGCAATTGTCTTATTGACATGGAGCGCCGATTTTTTCCAGTCAGACTGAGCTGCCGATTCCGTCTGATAGATGAGTGTGCTGTCATCGTAAAGAGAGCAGTTGTAACGCTGCTTCAGGACGGAATCGAAGATGAGAGTAAACATGGTGTTAATCTTAAATACCCCGAAGATCGCTCCTTCATAGGTTCCGTTTTTGAAAACTGGAACTATCGCAATGAACCCCTTGGATCCCTCCATCATATCGAGTGTTGGAGTTACGGCAACTAGTCTCTTAGTGACCGCAAGGTTCAGCATCTTGCGACGAATGGGCTCGGATGCCTCGCTGAAATGCTCGGCTAGTTCAGTGCTTACCAACGGTTCAACCCAGACAACCTTGTTCGAGGTATCTCCGAACTCAATCGCCTGAAACCCTGGAATCTGGCTGATTATCTCGCGGCAGAAGGCTAGAAAGTGCTCGTGTGTAACCGAGTTGCTGTTGATCCAGAAGTTTCGGACTTGTAAGAGAATAGAGATCTTTTCATTGATGAAAGACTCAATGCCGTTCTTCAGCTGATTGGCGCTAATCTCGGTCGTCTGAAGATGCTTCTGCCTGTCACTTGACTCTGTGACGTACCAGAGGTAGAAGGTCAGTGTCAGAGAAACAACAAACACTTCAAGCGAAAAAAGGATCTTCTTGGCTCGCATGGTATTGCGGTGGGGGGCGACCCGCTTAAACCCGCCTGACTATAGCAGACTTAACTCCTCCAGGCAAACCTTGCTCCTTCTGCAGATTCCCTCTCGCCGCCTATCGAAGGGCCCTCTGAGGTTATTCACAAAATCTGTGGAAAAAACTGTGGAAATTTTCTCCGAAGCCTCCTCAAGTGCCCGTGATTATTGAGAAATTAGCAGATTGCACAGGATCTCGTCACTTGACAAGCAGTTATAAACAAAATGCTTATACTTTCTTATACGATTTTTAGGATTCCTATGGTTGCATCGCGCAAATCCTCGTCTGACCTCAGTTTTCCACAGTACCGTTTTTCTAAGCCAGTCCCAGAAAGGGTTTTGATTGTTGGATGGGCGAGGAACAGCATCCCTACAGCGATTCATGGAACGAGTTCTGCGCAAGGCTCGAAATTCCAGGCATTTTCGAGAAAATTAGCCCAAGATCGGCTTCCATTGGACTAATTGTCTGAGAGGAGTTGATTGCTGGCAATTGTTCTCAGGAGTTTGGCAAGCTGAACAAAGATCAAATCACTTAGCGGAGGCGCGTACAACGCCCAGAGCGAAGCGGTCTAAGTCGAAGTATTTGGCGGCAGTTTCTCTGATCGAATTTTGATCTACATCGAGAAGATCCTGGGTATGTCGTTTAATCTCGTCCAAGCTTTTCCCAAAGATCGAGCTTTGAGCGAACTCGGTGACCTGTTCTGCACGCTGCTGAAGCCGAATCCTGTAAATCCCTACGGAATAGTTCTTTGCCCGAGCTAACTCTTCATCCGGCACGGGAGTGGCGATCAAGCGCTTGAACTCCTGTTTCAGACAATCCAAGGCGCTTTGCTCGTTTTCCGGAGAGGTGGCAACGTAAGCGGAGAACGCCCCATCCAAGACGCGTTTGGTTTGAGTCGCTGTGACGGTATAGGCCAGACTTTGTTTCTCACGCACCTCTTCAAAGAATCGTCCACTTAACCCTGAAGCCAGATTTTGGATTACGACGAGGGAATCGTTGGATGGGCTGTCGGCCGGCGGGCCCAGGAAGCCGATAACAGAGGCAGTTTGCTTACGGTCCCGGGTTTCTACCTTGGCACTTGGCCCTTCGATTCGCGTGACGGGCAGAGCCTTCTTCAGATTGACAAATGAGGCATCGGAAGAGCTTAACTGGTTTGCAAACCTGGCTGCAAAGGCGCTGCCCTCGGTATCCCCCGCAATGGCAATCAGAGGAACACCCCTCTTTACAAATCGTTCATGCCAACGGACGATATCCTGCGCCGCCAGCCGCGCAACGGTCTCCCGCGAACCGTAGGGAGGCATTCCATAGGGATGTCCGCCATACAACGCCTGAAAGAAAAGCAGTTGCGGATAGAGCACGTTATTGTCTCTGAGTTTGGCGATGTCTGTCAGGAGAATTTCTCGCTCTCTCTCAATTTCTTCCTCAGCAAACTGAGGGTCCTTGACAACATCCCAAAAGGCCTCGAAGACATCCACGATGTTCTGAGAAAGGCCAGTCAGCACGTATCCGAAGAAATCGGGCTCAGTCTTCAGGTCTATGCTGACTCCATAGTTCTCCAAGATTGAGGCGATCCGCAATGCACCGAGGCGATGCGATCCCTTCACGCAGGTACGAACCATCAGTTCGGTAATACCATTGTTGTCTGGTGTCTCAAAAAGTCTTCCTCCGGGGAAAAACAGTCCGAGTGAAATCAACGGCAACGCGTGACTTTCCTTTACCAATACATTTGGGCCGCGCAAGATGGAGTATTCCTTCAAAGGATACTCCACTGAGGCTGGGCTGATCTCGCGTAGTGATGGCTCCCGTGGCCGGGCAGGGCGGCTGGCGACGGGCTTCGGTCGTTCCACTAGAATTCCTTCCAGGTCTTGCGTCTGCTGAGCTACCTCCATCGCTTGCGGAAGCAATCGAGTCAGATAATCCGCAAAAGTCTGAGATGTAAAGTTCCGGGGGGGAGCGGTGCCCGGCTGATACTCCAGGATGCTGCACTGAGGCACAGATAAGTATTCTCGTGCAGCCTGGATCACCTGTTGGCGTTCGACGGTCCGGACCCTTTTGGGAAACTCGCGCCACTCGGAATAGCGGCCTAGTGTCTCAGAATGAGCCAATTGAAAAGCAACGTCGTCCAGTTTCTCCTGGTCGAGGTAGAAGTCGCGCTCCAGAAGTGTCTTGGCACGCTCGACATCTTCCTCTCCCAAAGAACCTGACCGTATTTTCTCTAGCTGTGCAAAGACCGAAGCCTCGGTCCGGTCGATTTTCCTCGGATCCACTGTCAAAGTCAGGGCCAGATACCCCTGGTTCTTCAAATCCAGAAAGGTCGAAGACACCGAGCTGACGAGCCTTAGCTCTTCTCTGAGAACTCGACTCAAGATTGCGGTTCTTCCTGACGTCAACGCTGCCTCCAGGACCTTGCAAGCATACCAATCTCGAGTAAATGCTGCAGGCGCCGCAAAGCCGATTTGTAAAAGGCTCTCACTAATATCACCCCGGAGTTCCTGGTATCTTAGTCTCGCCTGGCGCGGTTCAGTGGCAAGCGTCAAGTTCACTCGACTTCCAGGGGCCATGTTCGCATATCTTTTGACCACTTCGTCCAAAACCGCCCGCCGGTCGAGATTGCCAGTAATCACTAGGGTAATGTTTGAAGGCACATACCATTTCTTGTAGAAGTTCACAATCTCTTTCCTACTTAGAGATAGCAAAGTGGATTCATCTCCGATACGCCACCGTCCCAAGGGGCTAACCTCGAAGGCCAGACCGTAAAGCTTTTCCAAAGAAAATGCCGCCGGACTATCCAGCTTGCGTCGCGCTTCCTGCAGAATGACCGGTATTTCACGGTGGAGTTCTCTCTCCAACAGTGCCGGATCTTGTAACGCATCGGCTTGAATCTCCAAACCAGCTTTAAAGCTTTCGGCTGGCAGCACCGTGTAGTAATAGGTGTAATCATAAAAAGTCCTTGCGTTGAGATACCCGCCCAGGCGTTTTGTTTCCTTAGCGATCTGTCCTACGTCTCGCTTGGTGGTCCCCTTGAAAAACATATGCTCCATCACATGAGAGATTCCACGGTTTTCATCAGGTTCATTCAGATAACCAGTTCTCACGTAAGTGCCGATATTCACCAACGGCATATCGCGGCGCTCGAACAAAATGACGCTCAGTCCATTCTTGAGGACCACCTTGGTGTACTCGTCCATATCTTCTCGGGACAGAAATGGGCCTACTATCTTCAACGGTTTGGCGCCGCCTGCGCTCGGTTTCTGCCCCTGAGTCTGCGCAGGTTCGGATTTCGCTGCGAAGGAGCTGTGGGCAATTGCGATCCAAAGGTAGAGGAAAATGACACTTCTTTCAGAATGCTTCTTCGTCCTTGCCAAGGTCTTCCTCACTCCGAGATTGACGAAGATATTTCCAAGTAACAGCGCAGAATCCACCTAAAAAGTCGACCATGCTGTCGGCCAGACGGGCACTTCGAGTGGGTACGAACGCCTGATGGAGCTCGTCACCCAGAGCGTACAGGAGAACCAGTGCCAGAGTCCACGCCATCCAATGCCTGCGCAGCCTGCGCTTGGGTTCGCCTTCGAAACCCCGCAAGACGAGCCATGCCAACACAAAATACTCAGTCCAGTGTCCCAGCTTCCGGATTGCATGATGAATGGTTTCCTGTAGTTCGGGAGAGGCATTGGGGATGAGCCAAGCGACCAACGGCCCTATGATTCGCGAAGTGTTGGAAGAAGAGAACTGATCAGTGGAAAACAATGAAATGAGCACCGCCCAGAGAATTACCGGGGCCCAGAATTTGAGAAAAGAATGCATAAATCAATCGGTAAGAACTCGAAGGGAGAACGCGACGACTACCCGTGGTAGCTAGCAGTCAGATCGGGGAAGCAAAAGATGGGTTGAAAAGGTGCCCTTCCGCCAACGATGCGGTCTCGGTGCAACTAAAGCTTGTAGCTGAACCGCCGTAACAAATCCTTGCGCTGCTTCGTGGCTTCCCCGTCTTCCACGCCTTTTGGCACAGACCCGTCAACGACTCCCAGAATTCCTCTCCCCTGTTCGGTTTCTACGACGATGACCTCGACGGGATTGGCCGTAGCACAGAAAATAGTGCAGACTTCCGGGCACATCTTGATCGCATTCAGAATGTTGATCGGATAGGCTTGTTTCAAGACTACGAGAAAGGTATGACCCGCAGCGACTGCCCGAAGATTTTCAACAGCGACATTGACCAACTCTCCATCATTTCCTTCGTGACGAACCAGAGTGGGTCCAGAGGCTTCATTAAATGCGATCCCAAATTTGATGCCAGGAACAGCTCCTACCAGAATCTCGTAAAGATCTTCAACGGTCTTGATGAAATGGGATTGCCCAAGTATCAGATTACAATCCCCCGGGATGTTGATGCGAACTGCTTTGAGTTCCATGATCTATTCCTTTCTCTGGTAGTGCCCCGAACGTCCTCCCGACTTCTCAACCAACCGAATGTCAGAGATCACGATCTCGCGGTCTACAGCCTTACACATGTCATAGATGGTAAGGCCGGCTATCGACACGGCGACTAGGGCTTCCATCTCCACTCCGGTTTTGCCTTCCGCAGTTACCGAGGCCTCAATCTCGATTCCTTGTTTCAGGATGTCGCACTGAACCTGCACATGAGTCAGTACTAAAGGATGGCACAAGGGAATCAATTGAGCAGTGTTCTTAGCAGCCAATATCCCCGCAATTCGAGCAGCTTCCAGAGGATCGCCTTTCGCCAGCGACCGATTTTGGATCTGAATCAAAGTTTGTGGAGACATTTTGACCAATGCCCTGGCACGTGCTACGCGCAAGGTCGATTGTTTTTCCGTTACGTCAACCATACGCGCCCTGCCGCTCTCATCAATATGGGAGAACCCAACCATGATTAGAACGGACCCTCAGATTGAAATTCATCAAATAATAGCGCTTCGACCTCATCCCCTGCCCTAAGGGAGGACGTCTCGAGAGGCACAACCAAAAGACCATTGGCAGCCACAATGCTGAAAATGTCCGCCGAGCCCTTCCACGCAATCGCTGAAATCACGTTTCTTCCTGGCCGGCCGAAAACTCTCGCCGGAAGGAAGGCAGTTCGTCCTGATTTCTCGAATACTTCTTGCTCCAAAGTACCTCTAACCAAACTCAGGCCGCCCGGCTTCAATCCCTGCAACCTCTGCAACACCGGGAGGACAAACAGTTCAAACGCCACAAACGTCGAGACTGGATTCCCTGGTAGGCCGAATACAAACTGGCTACCGTGAGTAGCGAACACCGTGGGCTTGCCGGGTCGCATGTTGACCGAGTCAAAATGAACTTGGACCCCCAATTCGCTCAGAACGGGTTCTACTAGGTCATACTTTCCCATCGAGACCCCTCCGCTGATAAGCAAGACGTCCTCTTGGATGCCCAGCGCAATCTGCCTTCTCAGATCGAACAAATTGTCGCGAGCAATCTTCAGAATCTTGGGGATCGCTCCACTCCGTAGAACCTGGGCATAAAGCGAGTAGGAATTGGAATTGCGGATCTGGCTGGGAGAGGGGTTTTCTTCAATATCGACCAGTTCATCTCCAGTGGCCAGGATGGCAACGGTGGGGCGTCGAAAGACCTTGACTCTTCGTTTTCCGACACTCGCCAGAACCGCCATCCCAAACGCTGAAAGCTTCGTCCCCGAGCTAAAGACCGTGGCACCTGCACTCTGCTCCGAGCCCCGGTTCGCAATGTTCTCGCCTTGCCGGACAGATCTCAGAACCCTGAGAGATCCAGGGTTGATTTGCTCGGTATGTTCGACCATCACGACGGCGTCGGCGCCCACCGGGGCCGGAGCCCCGGTCATGATCTGCACGGCTTCCCCTTCACGGAGATCCATGGACGGCCACTCACCTGCTTTCACCTCACCAACGTATCTTAAGGATGCAGGCACGTTCCTCACATCCTCAGCCCGGATGGCATAGCCATCCCGCATGCTGCGATCGAAAGGTGGCTGATCCCGATCCAACAGGATGGGCTCGGCAATCGTCCTTCCCAAGCAGTCCAGCAGGTCGACGCTCTCTGAACCACGACGTTCCGGATCGACCTTCAGGCACTCCGCCAAAACGATCTCACGCGCCGACTTAACATCAAGAGGCACTTGTCTTGATCTCCCAAAAGTCAAGCCCCATCATAAACATAGCCAAAAACTAGCATAGGGACTACCCACTGTCAAAAATTTTTACTTTTACCTGTGACGTCAGTATGATAGCTGGATATGAAGCGCCCTCGCGACGTTGCATTCTGTTCCCCCGCTAGGATGAAAGTCATAGGAGAGCCATGACGAGAGAAAAAGTCCTGATCGTAGACGATGAGACTTCGGCCCGAACGGGTTTAGCTTCACTCATTTCAAGCTGGAACTACAAAACAGAGTCCGCTGAGGATGGAGAAAAAGCACTGACGCTCATTCCTCAATTCGAGCCAGCCGTGGTTGTGACTGATCTCATTATGCCGGGGATGGATGGAATGACCCTACTCCGGAAGATCAAGGAAGATTACTCCGACCTCACAGTGATCATGTTAACGGCTCAGGCTAGCGTCGACACTGCTGTAGCAGCGATCAAGGAAGGCGCTTATGACTACCTAGAAAAGCCTGTGGACCATACCCGTCTTCGTATCTTGCTGGAGAAATGCCTCGAACGGAAGCGAACCCTGAATGAAGTCCAGCTCCTTAAGAGTCAGCTTAAGCATTACGGCGCCTTTGGTGAATTGGTGGGGGCTTCTCGACAAATGCAGGAAGTCTACCGCCTTATCGAGATGGTTGCTCCAAGCACTGCTTCAGTGCTGGTCACCGGGGAGAGCGGAACGGGCAAGGAATTGGTAGCCAGAACCATTCATCAGCTGAGCAAGAGGAAGGACGGCCCTTTCATAGCGATCAACTGTTCAGCAATTCCAGAGACCCTCATTGAAAGCGAAATTTTTGGGCACGAGAAAGGGGCCTTTACTGGGGCGCTCGAAAGGCGCCTGGGCTGTTTTGAGCTGGCCAATGGTGGAACAATTTTTCTAGATGAGATTGCGGAGATGCCCGTAGGAACTCAAAGCAAGCTGCTGCGAGTCATCGAGGAACGGAAGTACAGACGTTTAGGAAGCAAGAATGAGATCGATGTGGACGTACGCATCGTCGCAGCCACAAACAAGCAACCTTTGAAGGCCGTGGAGGCCGGAGAGTTGCGGAATGATCTTTATTACCGACTGAACGTGGTTGCCATTGCTTTGCCCCCTCTGCGGGAACACCCTGAAGATATTCCCGCCCTGACCGAAGCGCTGGTCGGGCAGCTCAATAGCAAACATGGAAAGGCTATTAAGGGAGTCAGCGACAAGGTCATGAAAACTTTTCTGACCCACAACTGGCCGGGCAACGTCAGAGAACTGCGAAACGTATTAGAGCGTTCTCTGATCCTTTGTCAATCCGACTTGATCGATGAAGGCCATCTACCCACGTTAGAGCAACGCGATGTGCCTCAGTCCGCAAACGCTCTTACTATTCCGGTAGGATCCACCGTAGAAGAGGCGGAGAAACGTCTCATCCACAAGACTCTGGAATTCACTAACAATAACAAGACCCGGGCCGCAGAGATCTTAGGGATTAGTCTGAAGACATTGCATAACAAGCTGAATCTTTATGACGCTGAGGCTCAAAACTAGGCTGACTTTGGCCATCACTCTCCTGGTCCTGGTGGTTCTCGGCATTTTTTCCTTCTACACCATTCTCAATGTCACTCACGAAAAAATCCGAGGAACATATGAAAGAGGAGATTTGATCGCCAAGCAGATCTATGAGCAGGTCAAGCAAGCACTCACAGCAGCAGACGACAAGACTCCCCCACCTCCCGAAGATTCTGAAGCGTTCTCTCTGTTTGTCCGAGAGATCCTGATGGCCGACCCCGGCCTGGATACTCTCCTTCAGTCCACCAGTGGTTACTCTTCCACCATTCTCTATCTGGCTGTGACGGACGCCACCGGCATTGCAACGGCCCACACGGATGCCTTCAAGGTCGGACAGAAACTCCCGCCCGTGGAGGATTTCGAAAAATTGCGGGGAGCTAATCCCCTTGAACAACTTCAGATTGTCTACGGGCAGGCCAGAATTTATGAAATCCGACTTCCCATGTTCGACACTTCCAAACAACTTTTCGGGACTGTTCACGTTGCCATGAACACCGCGTTTCTGGAGAAGGAACTGGATCAGTTTTTCACCAAGAACCTGCGTCTTGCCGGAATCGTTCTTGTCCTCGCGACAGCTTTAGCAGCACTTTTTTCTCACTTCCTCTTAAGCCCTTTGACCTTTATCTCTGCAGGCGTTGAGCGGCTTATCCATGGCGAATTCGACAAACCTATCAAAATGGCGCGGCAGGATGAATTCGGCCTAGTCTCATTGAAGCTCAATGAAATCCGCCACCGACTCGAATTCACTCGGGACGAAATTGATACCTTGAAAGGAAACATCGGCCAGATTGTCAAGAGCTTGGAAGAAAAGTTGATCTTTGTTAATCAGGAAAGACGTATCATTTTGCTCAGTCCGTCAGCCGCCAGCTTGATTAACACCACGGTAGAGAATTCCATCGGAAAGCCCATAAGCCAGGTTCTTCCGCCAGATCATCCTCTTCTGAATTTGATCGAGACTGCTTTTGGAGTCCGGAGAGATTTGACCAAGGACAACCTCTACATCCCAGCTTTGGACAAGGTCATCACTATCCGCGTTCATCTCTTGGAGGAAGGCCATCGAAGCATGGGGGCGCTTGTCATCCTGCAAGATCCTGAGACCGTGGCCAAATTGGAAAGCCAACTCGAGTACGCGAATAAACTATCCGCTCTTAGCAGGCTCAGCTCTGGAGTCGCTCATGAAGTGAAGAACCCACTTAACGCAATCGTAATTCACCTGGAACTGTTACGCTCAGGTCTTTCTGAATCTTCTCCCGAATCGCAAAAGAGCCTTGCGATCATTACTCAGGAAATTAGGCGACTGGACCGAGTCGTGCGTAATTTCCTGAATTTCAACCGTCCCTTTGAAGTTCGACTTCAGGAGACGGACATTCAACCGATCATTCATGATGTGGCCAGCCTGGCGGAAACTGAGGCCAGTCTGCGCGGGGTTCACATAAGTGTCCAGAATCACAACCGACTCCCAATCGTCCGTTTGGATCCAGATCTCATCAGGCAATGTCTGCTTAACATTGTGTTGAATGGATGCCAGGCAATGCCCCAAGGCGGAGAATTGACGATTGCCAGCCAGCGGCGAAGTGGCGCGTTGGAGATTAGTATTCGAGACACAGGTGTCGGAATCCCGCCGCAGGACCGTGAAAAAGTGTTTAACTTGTACTATACTACGAAGGAAAACGGCAATGGAATTGGTTTGGCAACTGTATTCAAGATCGTGCAGTTACACAATGGGGAGATCGCGGTAGACTCTGAGTTGGGCAAAGGGACGACTTTCACGCTAAAGTTGCCGCTGGCCTGAAACAAGCTGTGGTCCAAATTCCTTATAGGGTAGAATACAGTTGATGACAGTTTGCAGAACGCTCAAGATCCTTCCCTGGATCATTGTGCTCGTGACAGGTGGTTGTAGGAGAAGGTCTGTCGCACTGCCGCCCGTTTCGGAAGCACCGCGTGTGGTCTACCAGGAGCCCTCCTCAGAAACGGAAAATCAGTCTACTTCGACCCCCGTCTCGGTCGTCGATACCTTGCCCAAGCCTGCTGCTACGTCCAGCGACCTCAAGCTGAACATCCCTCCACCATCCCGGCGACCCGGGCCCCAGCCCGCCAAAGCGACTCCAGAACCCAAGCGCGATACGAGGCCTGTGGCGGCTTCTGAGCCAAAAATTGTAGTGCAGGCGCCAACCATTCAGCTAACCCGAATGAGCGATCGTGAAAAGAACGATCTGATCAAAAAGATCAACGATCAACTAGACTCGGCCAGATCGCTCATCAAGTCTGTCAACGAAGCCGGTCTCGGGGAACAGCAGAAGATTAATCTGGAAGCGATACAGGATTTTATTCGGAAGTCTGATGATGCCTTGACGCGCGGCGAATTCACTCAGAGTCTCATCCTGGCAGAGAAGGCCAATACTCTTGCTGCGAGTCTCACCAGTCACTAAATGGATAGCGCCGAAGGGCAGTGGCCTGAAGCGCAAGAAAAGAGACTACGGAGAGGCCCGCGCTTGGGAGTCTTGATGTTAGAAGACTACCGCTTGTTCTATTCCCAGTTTCGCAGCCATTTCACGACCACGGGAGCCATTGCTCCGAGTTCTCTTCATCTGGCGAAAGCTGTTGTTCTTCCCCTGTCTGAGCGTGCTGCTCGACCCATCGCGGTTCTTGAGGTTGGTCCGGGCACCGGATCCTTCACCCATCAGATTTTGCGGTATCTCTGTTCTGGTGATACGCTTGACATCTACGAATTGAACCCCAAGTTTTATTCTTTTCTGATCAGGTCTCTTGACGAAGAGACTTTGGCCAAAAGGGGTGTTCAATTGAGGATTCACAATGCCGACATTCGCAGCCTTCGGACAAACGTTGAATATGATTTCATTATCTCAGGACTTCCCTTTTATGCCTTTGAGCCTCAGGTGGTCTCCGAGATTCTCGATATTTACTTGCAGAATTTGGCGCCCACGGGAATCCTGTCCTACTTTGAGTACGTGTTGACCCCAGAATTCAAGTCCAGGTTTCTTAAGTCCGCAGACCGCGAGCGGATGATCCGGGTTGGCGAGACCGTAAGAAGCTTTGTGCAGAAGTACGAGTACCGCTGCAACGAGGTTTGGTGGAACCTGCCGCCGGCCAAGGCCCGCTACTGCAGGAAACCTTCTACCAAGTTTCTGCCTGCTTCTGGCGGCAGCCGCTGAGCCGGTATTCCTTGTGCCGAGTGGCAAGGTTTGCGCTTTGGCCCGACATCTCGCTGAAGTTTCCTCCACTCATCGTAAGCACCTCGGCTGCGCGTCTCTTCTTAGAGGCGCGGCTAGTCGGATTAGTCCTGACGCCAGTCAAGGAAGGGGAAGGCGAAACTGAAATTGCGTCGTTCGGACTCAAAAGGATCACAAGGCTCAAATTTCTCATTGATGCCTGTCTTAAACATCTTCCGGCGCAGAAGCGGCTTCTGACAGTGATTCCTCAAGCCCTCGCAACTACTTGGTATACAATTGCCAATCTCCTTTAGGCTCTACCGACAAGATGAAGGATCGGAATTTATAGCACGAATGGAAGGTTCGTCAGGCGTCCATGACTCCTGAACGTTGGCCCCAAATCAAACAGATTGTTCACCAGGCGCTGGAATACGAACCCGGCCAGCGGGCCGTTTACCTCGCCGAAGCTTGTGCTGGCGACTCTGCTTTACTTTTAGAAATAGAGTCCCTGCTCGCTTCCCCCGAAAAGTCGCGGAAGTTCTTGGAAACACTAGTACTCGAAGACGAAACTAATTGGCTGACGGACCATTTCCCAGACACAGCAGAAGGAACGCGGATCAGTGCCTACCAGATCCTTCACGAGATTGGGCATGGCGGTATGGGCACGGTCTATCTGGCAGCACGATCTGATGATCAATACGACCAAAAGGTCGCCATCAAGATCGTCAAGCGAGGGATGGATACTGACTTCATCCTGAGTCGCTTTCGTAATGAGCGCCAGATTCTCGCCAACCTGGACCATCCCAATATTGGCAGGCTGCTGGATGGCGGCGTGACATCCGATGGCCGTCCCTACTTCGTCATGGAATACATCGAAGGGAAACCTTTCGATGAATACTGTGACACCCACCACCTTTCGATCACCGAACGTCTCCAGCTGTTTCAGAAGGTGTGTGCCGCGGTGCACTATGCTCACCAAAACCTGGTGGTGCATCGAGACATTAAGCCCAGCAATATTTTGGTAACGGGTGAAGGAATCCCCAAGTTATTGGACTTCGGCATCGCCAAGCTTGTGCATCCGACGGACACCGATGAAACGCTGGAGACTCTCACGGTTCAGAGAGTCATGACACCAGAATACGCGAGCCCCGAGCAGGCGAGAGGCGAACGCATCACGACAGCCACGGACGTCTACCTGTTAGGCCTCTTGCTCTACGAACTATTGACCGGGCATCGGCCCTACCGGTTCACGAGCCGCTTGCCTGAGGAAGTAGCTAAAGTCATTTGCGAGAAGGACCCTCCGAGGCCGAGCACGGTGGTGACCCGAGAGGCCCTGATCCAGCCCCGCGACGAGTTCGCAAAGCTCACTCCGGAGATCGTAAGCCAAACGCGTGAAGGCCGGCCTGAGAAGCTCCGCCGGCGTCTCTCCGGAGACCTCGATAACATTGTTCTAAAAGCTCTGAATAAAGAACCGCAACGCCGGTATGCCTCCGTTGAACAGCTTTCGGAGGACATTCACAGGCACCTGGCGGGGATGCCAGTAATTGCCAGAAAAGACACGCTGGGATATAGGACCGTCAAATTTGTCAGTCGACACAAAGCGGGTGTCGGCGTTGCGATCCTGCTGATCCTCACTCTGCTTTCCGGCATCCTGTCTACGTTGTGGCAGGCGCGCGTTGCACGAGTAGAGCGGGCACGGGCCGAGAAGCGCTTTGGCGATGTCAGGAAGCTCGCCAACTCGTTTATGTTTGAGATCCACGATGCCATCGAAAATCTCCCGGGTTCGACGAAGCCCCGCGAACTCTTGGTGAGGCGGGCGCTGGAATACCTTGACAGTCTTGCTCGAGAAGCTAGCGGCGACCTCACCCTCCAGCACGAGTTGGCGCGGTCGTATCTCAAGGTGGGCGACGTACAAGGCTATCCGCTGGGAGCCAACCTTGGCGATACCCCTGGAGCCCTAGCAAGCTATCGAAAGGCGCTGTTGCTATGTGAGTCTCTCGTGTCAGCCAGTCCAAACAATCATAGTTTCCGCAAAGATCTTTTGATTAGCTATGAGCGAATGGGCGACAGTCTGATCGCAACCGGAGAGACGGCGAAAGCTCTGGAGCAGCATCGTAAGGCCTTGGAAATCTCTAAGGCACTGTTTTCTGCAGACCCTTCTGAGCCAACAAGACGTCGCACTCTAGGAGTCAGTTATGTCAAGCTTGGGGAAGCGCTGACCGCCAACGGTGACAGACCTCAAGCCCTGCAAGCATTTCGCAAGGCTCTGGATATGGCGGAAACTTCAAATGCTTCCGATGCCGCCTCCCCTGGAACTCGTCGACTCATTGCCGTGATTCGGGTAAAGCTTGGCGAGTTGCTCACAGAAACGGCTGATTTTCCAGACGCTTTGGCAAATTATCAGAAAGCCCTGGAGCTACGGGAACAACTTGCGCGAGAGGACTCCACCAACGCTCAAGCCAAACGCGATCTAGCTGCGAGCTACGAAAAGTTGGCCGCGGTTATGGCTAATACTGGCGATATTTCAGGCGGCCTAGGATATCAGCGTCGTTCAATGAAAATCGATGAGGTCCTGGCCGCCGCCGATCCAGCAAACGTGGATGCCCAGCTGGACTTGGCAATTAGCCAAAGCAATATTGCCGAGCTGCTCTCGCTGAGCGGAAAACTGTCTGAGGCCAAAGAAAGCTACCGCAAGGCCTTAAGCATTCTGGAGGCGCTGGCCCGCACCAATCCGTCCAATACGGAGATCCGCTTCACGCTCGCGGATGATACGATCAAGATGGGTCATTGCTTTATGAACAACGGAGAAATTGTCACGGCTCACCGTCACTATCAAGAGGGAGTAATAGTTCTTCAAAGTCTAGTCACGGCTGACCCGTCTAATGCCGAGTTTCGAAACGCTCTGGCTGTTTCGTTCCAAAAGATTGGCGAGGCACACGCACGCACTGCCGCACGGAGCAAGATGTTTCGTGGGACAGAAACGGAGCTCTGGCGAGCAGCGCACTCCTGGTATAAGAAGAGCCTCGACGTTTGGCTTAGTCTGCGGCGACAAGGGGCGTTAAGCAAATCTCAGGCAGAGGCTGTGCCAGCAGTCGAGAGAGAGATCGCCAAATGTGAAGCCGCGCTAGGGAAGAAGGAGCGAGTTGCTCT